>Ga0307299_10000716_pt1 | contig 11056 bp, 11 predicted proteins | sample ER_DNA_159_FD_194466 | JGI IMG/M metagenome (GOLD analysis project Ga0307299, IMG submission 194466) | Bulk soil microbial communities from the East River watershed near Crested Butte, Colorado, United States - ER_DNA_159 | ecosystem: Environmental > Terrestrial > Soil > Floodplain | place... | reverse complement strand
CCAGTGAGAGAGGCGATGCGGCGACGCCACATACACATCGAGCCGGCCGTCGTCAGGCCGCGCGCTCGGGATCAAGGTGAGATTGCCGGCCAGCTTGCCGACATTGCCAATCGCGCAAATCATCGCATTGCGGTGACGGGGACGATGACCATCAACGGCAATCCGCATGTCAATCGGCGTACGCCCCATGGCCTTCGCGGCGGCAATGAAGTACGCCCCTGCACCGATCGTGTCCTTGAGCTCCGGCCTCGTCTCATCCATGATCATGGCATCGACACCCAAGCCCGCGATGACGGCGAAGTGCTCGCCCGGCCTCCCGTCGATAGTGACCTTGATCAAATCGATGGTCGACGTGTGATCCCCGAATGCGACCTCGAGAGCCTCCGCCTCCGACAGTGGGATATCGAGGTTGCGGGCGAGCAGGTTTGCAGTGCCAAGCGGCACCACTGCCATCGGGATACCGGATTGCGCCAGTCGGTCGGCAACGACTCGCACCGTTCCATCGCCGCCGACAGCGATGACGCGATCCACTCTCGCCGAGACCACTTGATCGGTGATCGCCGGGCCCGGATTGTCTGCTGGGGTCGCCAGCCAGATGGCGTCGTCCCAGCCGGTCGCTGTGGCGTGCCGAGCGATCGCCTGGCGGAGCTCATCGGATGTCTTGATCGGGTTATAGACCACCGCGCAGCGCCGCTCTGAGGGCCCATTCACAAGGGCGCCCCCTTTCGCTCAGATCCGTGCCAGCCGATCAGCCGATCAGCCGGTCGACCAGATACCCAATACCGGTTGAGATATTGCGTGTCTCAACCCAGCCTCTCGACCACATCCACAAGCCGCCTTCAAAAAGCCGCCGACACGCGGCGCCGCGTCGTGTAGTGGTGACAAGCGTGCCATCTACGATGGTGCCGATCGCGCGATGGCGGCGTCGAGGCGCGGGATTTCTCGATGTTCCAATACCGACAGACCCGAGCACCTTGTCGAGGAGGAAGCTTTTGCGCTCGGCGGAGAGATCTTGTTCTTGGGGAGAATCCCATGTCGGTAGAGGATGCTGAGGCGACCGTGTTCCCGGTCGAGCATGATGCCGTGGCTTCGCTTCTCCATATGCGTGTCCAGGGTGTCAGCCTCCTCTTGCAGCTAAAGCCGACCGGCCTTCCGGTGATCTTGCATTGGGGCGCTGATCTTGGTGATCTTGATGGGCTATCGGCGGATGCACTGCTCGCCGCCTTCGGCCCGACTGGCCTCGATCCGCTGCCGTCGATGATGTCCTCGCTGGTACCGGAGCTTTCGGCTGGTTGGAGCTCGCGCGCGGCATTGGCGGGATCTCACGATGGCTACACATCCGCGGCGTCCTTCACCCGGAGCCAGGCACGGTTGATCAGCGACACGCCAGTACTACCCGGGCTCACCGAGGTCGGTGCCGACACCGTGATCATCGAAGCTGAGGATCGAGTGAACAGGCTGAGCCTCGACCTCGCCATCCAGCTCACGGACAATGGTCTAGTCCGCTGTCGTGCTGGGGTCACCAACAAGAATGTCGCCGACTACCGGCTTGAAGCCCTGGAGCTTTTCCTACCGGTCAGTGATCTGGCCACGCACCGAATCGAGTTCGACGGACCCGCGTTGTCTACCGCGGCGTTGCGGTCTGGCTCCTGGTCTGTTGATCATGTTGGGTTTGACGACCGGCCAGCCCAGCTAGCTCTGGCGGAGGCAGGAACCGGCTTTCGTCGCGGTCAGGTATGGCAAGTGCATGTTGCTTTCAGTGGTGCTGTCCAGCATCGGGTGGAGCGCACGGCCTACGGCAGGACCTATCTCGGTGGCGGGGAGTTCTTGCAGGCGGGGGAGATCGTGCTGGGCATCGGTGAGGCCTACCACTCCCCGTGGGTCGTGTGGGCTTGGGGCGACGGGCTCGATGCAGCAGCCGCGCGCCTGCACCGGCACCTGCAGCAGGAAGCGCCCCGCGACAACCGCATCATCTTCGACGCCGGCGCTCCCGCGTTCGCTCACCATGATCGGCAGGCAATGCTGAGCCTCGCCGAGTACGCCGCGGCTGTCGGTGCCGAGACGTTCCTGCTGGACATCGGTTGGTGCTCGCGCGCCGGCCTCGACCCGTACGCCGACAGTGCCGGCTTGACCGACACGGGATCGTCAGCCGATCTTGATGGGCTGCTGACGCGGATCCGCAACTTTGATCTTGAAGTCGGATTCGTGATCGAACTTGAGCTGTTCGAGGCGGACCCCGCCACTGCCCGTGATCATCCGGACTGGCTGCTGACTGTGGAGCGCGATGGGGTGAGGCGACAGGTGCTCGATCTGTCGGTGCGCCCGGCGATGGTGCACGTGTGGGAAAGGCTGACCAAGCTCCTTGACCGCCACCACGTGTCGTTGCTGAGCTGGTCGCCGCCACAAGGTGCACACCGGCCGGGAGCCACCCCGGCCCAGCACAAAAGCACACTGGCGGCGTACCGGCTGCTCGATGCGCTGCGTGAGCGTTATCCGCAGCTCACCATTCAGACGACGAGCCTCGACCTGGCGATGGCCACCAGGGCTGTCGGCGCTGATCTGTCTGGTGACTCCACTGCACGGCATGCCGACTTTGCCGGCCTCGTGCAGCTGCTGCCGCCAGGGCTGGTGTGGCAGCCAGCGCTGGACGAGCCCGACGACGCGACCTCCTCGGCGTACCGGGCGATCTCAACCTTCTTCGGCCGGCTCGGTCTGGGAATCGATCTTCGGAAGCAAGCTCCGGGCAACTTGCGCGCCATCCATCGATGGCTGGGGCTCTATAAGAAGTTTCGGGCGTTGCTGCACTCCGGAACCACGGTGCGCTCAGACGAAAGCGATCGGGGCTTCCTGGCCCACGGCGTGGTGGCCGCTGATCGCGACGAGGCGCTGTTCGCTCTGGTTTGGCTGGAACGGACGCTGGTCAGCCGGCGGATCCGCATCGACGGACTCGACCCAGCCACGTCGTACCGGATCGAAGTGATCGGGGCTCGCCCCGGCGAGGCGCAGACCGTTACACCGTCGTGGGCGTCAGGTGCTCCGGTACTGACGGGCCAGGCGCTCGGCGCGGCCGGCATCCCCTTGCCGCCGGCGCGCCGCGGCTCGGCGCTGCTGCTGCATCTCCAATCAGTCGCCTAGGCGTGTGATTTGCCGCTACTCCTCAAGGGCCTGTTCCGCAGCAGCTGCCGCCTGCTCGGCTGAGAGGGCGGCTTGGCGGAGTTCTTGGTAGTGCTTCCTCGCGGCTCGCGCCGCCTCACGAGCCTCCCGCTCGGCGGCTTCGGCTTGGCGCAGTTGGCTGCGGAGCGACTCGACCTGGTCGGCCTGTTCATCCGCGTGCTGGGTGGCCGCTTCTGCCTGCGCCTCCGCTGACTCAGCGGCTTGACGTGCGGTCGCGGCCCGTTCCCGTGCCTCGGCCGCTGCTTTCTCGGCTGCGCGACGCTGCTTCGGATCCAGTGCGTGTGCCGGCTCGGCGGGCGCCTGCTTCGCCGGCCGGCTAGGCGCCTTCGGCGGGGGCGGCGCACCAAAAGCGGACGCCAGATCAGTCGGCCCGAAACCCCCGTACGTAACGGCCTGGCTCAGCCGTCCGTTGCGTACGAGCTCAGCAATTTCGGGGTCGCCTAGCGCTGTTTGCAACGTCTGGCTGGCTTCTTGTACCGCTCCGTCCGGCGGACTGTAGCCATGCTCACGGCCTAGCTCGATTGCCCGCCGCGCCAGCGCGTCAACCGCCTTACGACGTTGCGTGGAGAGCTGGCGCAGTTCATCCCCGGCCATCCGCTGCTGCGCGTCCTGAAGGGCGGCTCCGAGTTCGAGGAGCGCGCTGACCTCGTTCGGTTCCTCACGAGCGAGCAGGTTGATCAGCCAAGCACTGCGGGTGGGTCGCCGCAGCTTGCCGATCTGCGTCGCGAGCTGGCGATCCCCCGCCTGTCGGGCCTCCGCAACGAGCTGTTGCCGTCGCTCGACGAACTCATCGGGAGAGCGGGCGTAGAGCTCGTTGGCTGCAGTCTCCAGATCCACGGGGCGGCGCCAAGTACGTCAAGCCCACAGGGCGGGTGCGAAGTTGATCGTCGTGTTATCGATCAAGCGCGTTTCGCCGACGCGAGCCGCCACTACGAAGCTAGCAAGCCCAACGTGATCATCTGGCACTTCAGCGAACGTGGCCGGATTGACGATTGTGGCGTAGTCCAGTTCAAAACACGGCTCAGCCTCGGCCCGATCCAAGACCTCGTACGCCGCCGCTCGGGCCGCAGGAACCGAGCTTTGGGTTGCCGCTTTCTCCAACGCGGCGGAAAGGCTTCGCGCCACGGCGCGTTCGTTAGCGGTGAGGAAGACATTCCGACTGGACAGTGCCAACCCGTCAGGCTCTCGGACGATCGGTGCGCCGATGATCTCTATTGCGATGTTCAGGTCGGTCACCATTCGCTGAATGCAGGCGAGTTGCTGCGCGTCCTTCTCGCCGAAGACGGTGACGTGCGGGCGGATGATGTTGAACAACTTCAGGACGACCGTGAGCATTCCGTTGAAGTGGCCGGGCCGGGAGTGTCCCTCGAGCACCGACCCGAGGGTGCCGGCGTCCAGGCTGACCTGGCGGCCAGGGGGGTATAGATCCCTGACGCTCGGCACGAAGACGATGTCGACGCCGTCAGCCTCGCAGACGCGAAGATCGTCCTCGAGGGGTCGTGGGTAGCGGGCATAGTCCTCGCCCGGTCCGAATTGCAGCGGGTTGACGAAGATGCTGATTACAACGACATCGCCCAGCGTCTTGGCCAGCCTGATAAGCGAGCGATGTCCGTCGTGCAGAGCGCCCATCGTGGCCACGTAGGCAACTCGTCGGGCTGTGGACCCCTCGAGGGCGCCGCGGAGCGCGGCGTACTCGGCAACACTACGAGCGATCTTCATGACCTGCCCTCGAGACTAGGAATCGTTGAAGCGAACGTGTGCTGCTCGCTTGGGAACGTGCCGTCCTTGACATCATCGACGTACGCGGCGGCCGCGTCGCCGATGATCTTGGCCAGATCAGCGTACTGCTTTACAAAACGCTGCATCCGGCCGCGCCGCAGCCCGGCCATGTCTTGCCAGACGAGGACTTGTGAGTCGCAGTCCGGGCCGGCACCGATGCCGACCGTTGGGATGTCGAGTTCAGCTGTGACTTGTCGAGCCAGGTCACCGGGCACCATCTCCAAGACCACGCCGAACGCACCCGCATCCGCGACGGCGTGCGCGTCGGTCAGCAGCCGCCGCGCGTCATCGCCGCGGCCTTGCACCCGATAGCCGCCGAGCTGGTGTTCGCTCTGAGGAGTGAACCCGATGTGCGCCATCACCGGGATGCCAGCGCCGGTCACCTTGCGGATCTGCTCAGCTACGCGTCGCCCACCCTCGAACTTCACAGCGTGGCAGCCGCCCTCCTTCATGAAGCGGATCGAGGTCTCCAGAGCCTGCGAAGGGCCGTCCTCGTACGAACCGAAGGGCAGGTCGGCGATGACGAAAGCTCGTTTCGTGGACTTCACCACGGCGCGCACCAGTGGCAGCAGCTCCTCAACCGTGACGGGCAGCGTGGTTTCGTAGGCGTAGACATTGTTGGCCGCGGAGTCACCGACCAGCAATGCCCAGACGCCGGCCTCGTCAAACAGCTCGGCGGTGTACTGGTCGTAGCTGGTCAGCATGGCCCAGCGCTCGTGTTGGCGCTTTGCGTTGTAGAAGTCGGTGATGCGGATCCTGCGCACCGGCGCCGCCGCCCTCGGGCGGCCTGACTCAAGAGGAGGACTGGTATCGGTCACTGCTTCAGCCTCACATCTGCTGAACCTAACGCATCACTCCACACCGCGGGTCTCGTCCCGGACACGCGAAGACGGTGCCGGATTGTGCCGCTTGGTAGCGGCGGGGCGGATTGTGCCGCATAGTAGTCGCGGCATAACCCGCCCCGTTATCCGAAACTGTTCTCAGAGTCGGGAGAGAACCAGCGAAGATCGGGTACGAGAGACACCCGGATGGTTGCGGATGATACCGAGCACCTTCTCGAAGTGGTCCGTGTCGGCGGCTCGTACCCGGAGGATCCCGTCTGCTTCGCCGGTGACGGTGTACGCCTCAACAACTTCGGGGATAGTGCTCACCATTTCGCGCATCCGGTCCGGCGGCACTCGGCCCTCGCAGTAGACCTCGACAAAGGCCTCAATCGTCCAACCCAGAGCCGCAGGCTCAATGTCGGCCGTGAATCGCCGGATCACACCGCTTAATCGGAGCCGGTCAACGCGTCGCTTGGTGGCCGCTGTGGACAGCCCAACATGATGCCCGAGCATGGCGAAGCTCTCCCGACCGTGGTCTGTCAGCCGCGCAAGAATCTTGTGATCGATCTCGTCAAGACGCAACACAGTCTCCTCGGTTTCATTGATCACACTATCTGACTTGCGCCCTTTCGGACCCTACCCTTCAAGAGTGACAACCACAGTGCTGAACCACGCCGGGCACCCGGTACGACGGGCGAAACTTCGGCACTATCTGATGTGCCCGCCGACCTATTTCGACGTGGCCTATTCGATCAACCCGTGGATGGATCCGAGCGGGCATATAGACCATGCCCTGGCCGTCCGGCAATGGTCAGGGCTTGTTGACGCTTACCGCTCGACAGGCCATCGAGTTGACCTTTTGGAGCCGCTGCCCGGCCTGCCCGACATGGTCTTCGCTGCGAACGGCGCAACAGTGGTGGATGGCCGCACATTGCCGGCCAAATTCGCCAACCCGGAACGCGAGGCAGAAGCCGCGATACACGCGGCGTGGCATCAGCGGAACGGCATCTTGTACGGCGGCGGAGCTGCGCAGCCGGCGGTCGCCGTCAATGAGGCCGAGGGCGACTTCGCCGTGCTGTCGAGGAGCATCCTCGCCGGCTACGGCTTCCGAACAACCCCAGAAGCTCATCGTGAGCTTGCCACGCTGACGGGTCGCGAAGTGATCAGCCTTGAGCTGGTGGACCCGCGGCTCTTCCATCTCGATCTTGCTCTGGCCGTGCTCGATGACGAGCGTGATCACATTGCGTACTATCCGGACGCATTCAGTAAGGGGAGTCGTCGGCTGCTGGCTGGACTGTTCCCCGATGCTCTCATCGCGAGCGAACTTGACGCGTACGCCTTCGGACTCAATACGGTCAGCGACGGGCTGCACGTGTTCATCCCTGCGGGTGCACGTCAGCTGCGCGAAGGACTTGCTGCCGCCGGGTACTGGCCGATTTCGGTCGATCTCAGCGAGCTGATCAAGGGCGGTGGCGGCGTGAAGTGTTGCACCCAGGAGATCAGGCCTGCGCGCAACACTCGTGCGACGAGCGTCGGACTCGCGCCGCTGCTGCCCGACGAGCGAGTCGAGCGGCCAGCGCCTTTCCGCCTGCGAGCGAGTGAGGAAGACAGCAGCTTCCAGCGCGACGTGCGCGAAGAGCACCACATAAGAAGGGCAGGAGCATCATCGTGATCACCACAGACCACACCCTTACGCATGCCAGCCACTTGCTTCAGCTCGAGGATGAGCACGTCGCTCACAACTACCACCCGCTGGACGTTGTGGTAGCAAGCGGATCCGGCGCGGTGCTCACCGACACCGACGGTGAGCAGTACCTGGATTTCCTCGCGGCGTACTCGGCTGCGAACTTCGGACACCGTCACCCGGCACTGGTAGCCGCCGCCAAGGAGCAGCTCGAGCGACTCACGCTGACGTCACGTGCCTTCCACCATGATCAGCTGGCTCCCTTTGCGGAAAGCCTGGCTGCGTTGCTCGGCAAGGAAATGGTACTGCCGATGAACACCGGCGCCGAGGCTGTGGAATCCGCGATCAAGGTCGCGCGCAAGTGGGGTTATGAGGTCAAGGGTGTGCCAGATGGTCGGGCTGTGATCATAGTTGCCTCCGGCAACTTCCATGGCCGTACGACGACGATCATCAGCTTCTCCGACGATCCATTGGCGCATGATCATTTCGGGCCGTACACCCCGGGTTTCGTCTCGGTGCCTTACGGTGATCTTGAGGCGCTCCGCGACGCGATCACCGATGATGTCGTCGCAGTCCTGCTGGAGCCGATCCAGGGGGAGTCAGGCGTACGGATCCCGCCCCCGGGGTACATGGCTGGAGTGCGCGAGCTGACGAGTCAGCATCGGGTGCTGTTCATCGCCGACGAGATCCAGTCCGGGCTCGGGCGTACGGGCCGCACTCTCGCGTTGGAGCATGAGAATGTCATCGCTGACGTCTACCTGCTGGGCAAGGCGCTGGGCGGTGGCCTCGTGCCGGTGTCAGCGGTCGTTGCTGATCATGACGTGCTCGGTGTACTGCAACCGGGCCAGCACGGCAGCACCTTCGGTGGGAACGCGCTCGCCTGCGCGATCGGGCTCGCCGTCGTCCGGCTGCTGGAGACCGGCAGTTATCAGCAGCGCGCAGCCGAGTTAGGCCTTCAGCTGCGGGAGCGGCTGGATCGCATGGTCGGACGCGGCGTGGTCGCGGTCCGCTCACGCGGCTTGTGGGCCGGCGTTGACGTCGATCCCCGTCTCGGCACCGGTCGTGACGTCTGTGAGGCGCTGGCCCGGCGCCGTGTGCTGGCCAAGGACACGCACGGCTCAACGCTCCGGCTGGCCCCGCCCCTGGTGATCAGCGAAGCGCAGCTCGATCACGGTCTCGACCAACTCGAACTGACGCTGCACGACCTCAGCTAGCCTCGCTTGCCGACAAGTCCGGCAACAGGTGAATGTCGGGCTCCGGCGCACTCGGCCTGTGCCGTGGTCCGCCAGGATAGGGGCATGACGGCACAGGATCCGGACGCCGACGCGCGCCGACGGTCAGGGGAGGCCTTGCGGGACGGCGACCCGACCGGCTGGTTTGAACAGCTCTACGCTGACGCTGCGCAGGGGCAGGCGATCGTGCCGTGGGATCGCCGGGCACCCCACCCGCTGCTGGTCGAGTGGGTCAAGCAGCAACCGACCAAGTCGGGGTGCCGCACGCTGGTGGTGGGTTCGGGACTGGGCGATGACGCGGCGTTCCTCGCGGCTCATGGATACCGTGTGATCGCCTTCGACATCTCGAAATCCGCGATCGAATCGGCACGGCGCCGCTTCCCAACGAGCCCGGTGGATTTCCGGGTCGCCGATCTGCTGAATCCGCCGACGGCGTGGCGTCAGCGTTTCGATCTTGTGGTGGAGACCTACACCACGCAGTCGCTGCCCGTGCGCCTGCGTCCAACCGTCACCCTCCACATTGGCCGCTTCGTCGCGCCGGGAGGCACGCTGGTGGTGCTAGCCGTCGCAGGCGCGGGTGATGAACCGGTCGATGGGCCGCCATGGCCACTCAGCCGTGCCGACATCGAGTCGTTTGCCGTAGAAGGTCTGGAGCTGATGAGCGCGGAAGAGGTCCGCGATCCGCCCGGGATGCATCACTGGCGAGCCGTCTTTACCCGCCCTCCAGACTGAGCTTCTGCGGCTGAAATTCCGCAGCCTCAGTCAGCGAGCGATCTCAAGTGACGGGCCGTTGTGCCCGTAGGGTTGGCGGAAACAGGCCTGGCGTAGAGGAGGAGTTGCCGTGGCGGGCAAGACCGTCATCACCTTCGGCACATTCGACGTATTCCACGTCGGCCACATACGCGTGCTCAACCGGTCGGCCGCTCTCGGTGACCGGCTCATCGTGGGTGTTTCCTCGGACAGGCTGAACTTCTCCAAGAAGGGTCGTAATCCGGTCTTCAGTCAGGAGGAACGCCTCGAGATCGTTGCCAATGTCAAGGCTGTCGACGCGGTCTTCATCGAGGAAAGCCTCGAGCAGAAACGTGACTACGTGCTGGAGCACCAGGCCGACATCTTGGTGATGGGCGATGACTGGAGAGGCAAGTTCGACTACCTCAACGACATCTGTCAGGTGGTGTACCTGCCGCGTACGCCGTCGGTCTCGACGACCGCGATCATCGAGCACATCGTCGGCAACTCCTGACTGGTGTGCCGGCTGCGAGCGTCGGGAATCGGCGGCAACAAGCCAACATCGCAGCGAGCGGTAGCGAGCAATCAACACTGCGCGATGCGCGAGCAGCCGCAGAGAGAAATGGCGGCCCACCAGTCTGACGAGGACAGATGGGCCAGGGCTGAGCATGCCACGAGTGAGGTATGAGCGATGACGCCGGGGGTAGCCGAGGTGGCAGCCCAAGCCTGTTTGGGTAATACTCCGGCGGGGTTTTAACACTGTAACTGGCAACCGTGCAGGGGTGATGACGTGAAATGACCGACAACCGACCGGTGAATGCCAGCGATGACATCGACGAGACGGACGGCCGCGACGAGTCCCTGAACGAGCGGATGGACCGGAACTGGAACGAGATCCTGCAGGAGTTGCGGGTTACCCAGACCGGTACGCAGATCTTCACAGGATTCTTGCTCACCATCGCATTCCAGACGAGGTTCGGCGAGCTGACGACCTTCCAGATTCGGGTCTATCTCGTTCTCGTGATCGCCGCCGTGCTGACGACCGCATGCGGATTGGCGCCGGTGAACCTGCATCGGGGCTTGTTCCGCAGGGGCGCAAAGGTGACCATCGTGCAGACCGCGCACATCATCATGCGCATCACACTGGCGGGCGTAGCAGTCATGCTGATCGGGACGGTGCTGTTGATCTTCGATCTGGTGGTGGATCGTACTGCGGCGCTCGTCGCTGCGGGTGTCACGCTGCTCGTCGTGATCATCCTTGCCGTGCTGCCGCCCATCCTGCGATCCAACCGGTCCACGCATTCAGCAGACGGTCAAAGCGAGATCAGCTGAAAGGAGACGATCATGCCAGGCAAGAAGAAGCCAGGCCCGAGCGTCAAGGACGACAAGGTATACGAGGCGATTCGTGATCAAGGCGGGTCTAAGGAGAAGGCGGCTCGGATCGCCAACGCATCGGCGGCGCGCAGCCGATCCTCGGTTGGTAAGAAGGGTGGCAAGTCCGGCTCGTACGACGACTGGAAGGTCGAAGACTTGCGCAAGCGGGCCAAGGAACTCGGCATCTCGGGCTACTCGGGTAAGAAGAAGTCCGAACTGATATCGATGCTGCGTAATCACTGATTAGCTAGTGCTCCGGC
>Ga0307299_10000712_pt1 | contig 11096 bp, 6 predicted proteins | sample ER_DNA_159_FD_194466 | JGI IMG/M metagenome (GOLD analysis project Ga0307299, IMG submission 194466) | Bulk soil microbial communities from the East River watershed near Crested Butte, Colorado, United States - ER_DNA_159 | ecosystem: Environmental > Terrestrial > Soil > Floodplain | place: USA... | reverse complement strand
GGCGTCGGCGACGGCGCCGGCGGACGCAGCTCCGATCGAGGCGCCGACCGCGACCGCGGTTTCCAGCCACGCGAACGCCTCGGTCACCGTGCCGGCGGGCGCGGCGTGATCCACCATGGCGTAGATGGTCGCGTAGGTCGGCGCGATGGTCGCGCCGGCGAACGCCAGGACGGCGGCCAGCGCGACGGCGCTGCCGGCGGCCGCGGCGAGGGCGAGGTGGCCCGCCGCCAGCGCGGCGAGCATGAGCGCGAGGCCGGCGCCGGTCCGCGCGCCGCCGCCCATGCGAGCCGCCACGACACCGCCCGCCAGCGAGCCGGCGCCCCACAGGCCGAGCAGCGGGCCGGCCGCCCCGGGGCTCCCGAGATCCGCGACCGCGGCGATGACCGCCACCTCGACCGTGCCGAAGACCACGCCCACGAAGACGAGCAGGAGCACGAGCGTGCGCATGGCCGGGGCGCGCAGCGACCCCCCACGCGGGCGCTCGGGCGCCGGCGCCGGCCGCCAGGCGCGCGAAGCCGGCTGGGCGGCGAAGACCGCGGTTCCGGCCACAAGCACGGCGCCGGCGACCACCAGCGCGGCGGACGTCGACCACGCGACGCCAACGAACAGGACGAACGGCGGGCCGACGATCCACGTCAGCTCGATCGCGGCCGACTCGGCGGCATAGGCCGCGCGCAGGGCTTCGCGGTCGCGGATGATCGCCGGGAGGATGGCGCGCAGGCACGCGTCGACCGGCGGCATGCCCAGCCCCAGGACGACGGCCAGCGCGACGAGCAGCGCGAGGGGCGCGCGGGCCGGCAGCGCGGCGGTCCCCGCAACGGCTGCGCCCGCGACCAGCGCGCCGGCCAGGAGGACCACGGTCTGCCCGCGACGATCGACCAGCCGGCCGAGCAGCGGCCCGCCGACGCCGAGCGAGACCGCGAAGGCGCCGGCGACGACCCCGGCCGTCGCGAACGAGCCGGTCAGGTGGCGCACGTGGACGAGCAGCGCGATGCTGAGCATGGCCATCGGCAGGCGCGCGATGATCGAGATGGAGGCCAGGCGCAGGACGCCGGGGGATGAGCGAAGCGAAGCCATGCTGCGACACTAGGCCGACACTGGTTTACTGACGAGGGCCAGTTGGGCCCCTGAGATGAAGGCCAGTTCCGACATCGACCTGATGGTCAGCCTCGACCGCGACGCGGCGGTCGGGTTGCGCGCGCAGCTCGAGCACCAGCTGCGCGAGAGCGTCCGCTCGGGCACGCTGCGCCACGGCGCCGCGCTTCCGTCGACGCGGGCGCTGGCGCGCGAGCTCGGGGTCGCGCGCGGCGTCGTCATGGAGGCCTACGCGCAGCTCGCCGCCGAGGGCTACCTCGTCTCCAGCCAGGGCGCGCCGACCCGCGTGGCCGCCCGAGCCGCGACGCACTCGACCCGGGCGCTGCTCGACGAGCCGCCCGCGCCGCGCTTCGACTTCCGCCCCGGCGCACCCGACGTGGCGCTCTTCCCGCGCACCGCGTGGGCCACGGCGCTGCGCCAGGCCTTGCGCGACGCGCCCGACGCGCGCTTCAGCTACAGCGACCCCCGCGGCACGCCCGAGCTGCGCATCGCGCTGGCCACCTACCTGGGGCGGGTGCGCGGCGTGGCCGCCGAGCCCGCGACGATCATGGTCACCTCGGGCCTGACGCAGGGGCTCGTCCTCACCTGCCGGGCGCTGGCCGCGCGGGGCGTGCGGCGCGTCGCCGTCGAGGAGCCCGGGAGCGCCGACCTGCGCGGGCCGATCGCGACGGTCGGCCTGGAGTGGGTCCCGATCGCCGTCGACGAGGGCGGCCTCGACGTCGGCGCACTCGACCGTGCCGATGTGGGCGCGGTGCTCGTCACGCCCGCGCATCAGTACCCCACCGGCGTCGTGCTCGCGCCCGAGCGGCGCGCCGCGCTGCTCGCCTGGGCCGCCGACCGCGACGCCTTCGTGCTCGAGGACGACTACGACGCCGAGTACCGCTACGACCGCCAGCCGGTCGGGGCCCTGCAGGGCCTCGACCCGGAGCGCGTGGCCTACATGAGCTCGATCTCGAAGACGGTCGCGCCGGCGCTGAGAGTCGGCTGGCTCGTCGCGCCGCTCGCGCTGGCCGAGGCGATCGAGCACGAGAAGCTCGACGACGACCGCGGGACGCCGGTGCTGACGCAGCTCGGGCTCGCCGTTCTGCTCGAGCGCGGCGCGCTCGACCGCCACATCCGCAGCTCGCGCCTCGTCTATCGCCGTCGGCGCGACACGCTCATCGAAGCGCTTGCGCGGGACCTGCCAGAGCTGCGCCTGCACGGCGCGGCCGCCGGGCTGCACCTGCTCGTCGACCTGCCGCCCGACGTCGACGAGGACGCGCTGGTGGCGGCCGCCGGGGCCCGCGGGGTGGGGCTCGACGGCCTCGCGCCGCACACCGCGCGGCCTCATGGCCCGGCCGTGATCCTCGGCTACGGCCGCATCGCCGACCCCGCGATCGAGCCCGGGGTGCGCGCGTTGGCGGCGGCCGTCCAGGCCGTGACGCCGGGCTGACCGCGAGCGGGCTATGGTTCGCCCCGTGTTCGCTCCCGCCGGCGCCCAGCTCGGGTGGCTGGTGCTTGCCGTCGTCCTCCACGTGTGCGGGCAGGTCTCGCGGGGCGTCGCCTGGCACGGCGTGCTCGCGGCGACGTGGCCCGAGGTCGCGCGCAAGCGCGTGTGCGCATGGTACGTCTGTGGCGCGGGCCTGAGCGGCGTACTCTCGCCGCGCGGCGGCGACGCGGTCCGCGTGACGCTGGCCAGGCGCGAGCTGCCAGACGCCACCTTGCCGGCGCTCGCCGGGACGCTCTGCGCCGAGGCCTCGTTCGAGACCGTCTCGGGCCTGACGATGACGCTCGCGGCCGTCGCGCTCGGCGTCGGCAGCCTCCACGCCCCGCCGGCCGCGCTGCTTGCGGCCGCGGCGCTCGCAGTGGCGGCGGTGGCGCTGCTCGCCGCGCGCTCCGCGCGGGTGCGCCGCGTGGCGCGCGAGGTCGGCCGCGGCGCCGCCGTCCTGCGAAGGCCAGGGCACTGCGCGCGCCACGTGCTGCCCTTCCAGGCGGGCGCGCGCGTGCTGCGGCTCGGTTCGGCGACGTGCTTCCTGCTCGCCTTCGGCCTGCCGGTGGCGCCCGCCATCGTCGTCGCCGCGGTCCTCGCGCAAGGCTCCGGCGCCGCGATGCCGCTTCCTGGCGCCGGCCCGGCAGCCATCGGCGCTGCGCTGCTCGTCGCCCTGCCGTTCGCCGCCGGCCACGCGCTCGACGGCGGCGCTCTGGCGTCGCTGGCGGTCGCATGGCCGGCGGCGATCACGGTCGTCGGCGTGGCGATCTCGCTCGCCCTGCTCGCGAGCCTGTGCGGGGCGCGCACGCCGCGGGCGCTCGTGCGTGCCGCGCGCTCGCTGCGCGCGCACCCCGCGCCCGCGGCACCGCTGGCCTAGGCGGCGCTCGGCAGCTCGCGCGGCTGGTTCAGGCGGACCGGCTCTCCCGGGCCTTCCACTGGCGCGCTGACGGCTTCCCTCGCCGGCAGGCGTCGGATGACGATGACCGCGGCCGCTAGAGCAGCGATGGCAGCTGCGCACAGCCCGAGCCCCAGCGCGTCGCTGAACGCGCTCGCGGCGGCGTGACTGAGCGAGGCGCCCTGGTCGGCGGGCAGCTGCGCGGCCACGGCGTCGGCGCTGCCGATCGAGTCCTTCACCGCGCTGCGTGCGCCCGACGGCAGCCCGGAGGCGGCGTCGGACACGCGCGAGCCGTAGAACGAGGTGACCAGCGAGCCGATCACGGCGGTCCCCAGCGACCCGCCGACCTGGCGGGTGACGTCGTTCATCGCCGAGGCGACGCCGGCCTTCTCCTTGGGCACCGCGCCCATGACCGAGCTGGTGGCCGGGCCCATGACGCAACCCATGGACAGGGCCCCGAAGAAGAACCACAGGCCGATCGGCCAGTAAGGCATGTCGCTCGTCCATAGCAGCGTCGTCGTCAGGGTGATCCCGAGGCCGATGAGGCCGCCGGCCACCACGCGCCTGGTGCCGACCCGCTCGGCCGCCTTGGCCGAGCGCGTCGCGCCGAGCATCAGGCCGAAGGCGAGCGGCACCATCGCCGCGCCGGCCTGAAGCGGCGAGTAGTCCTTGGCGAACTGCAGGAACTGGGTGAGCGCGAAGATCGCGCCGAAGAGCGAGAAGAAGGCGAGGCTGATCGACAGCGACGCGATGCTGAAGCGCGGGTTGCGGAACAGACGCAGGTCGAGCATCGGCGAGGCGGTGCGCAGCTCCCAGGCCACGAACGCCGCCGCGAGGGCCAGGGCCGCGCCGAACGCACCGAGGATGACCGGGTCCAGCCAGCCCCTCTCGGGCGCCTCGATGACCGCGTAGATGAGCGCCACCAGGGCGCCGATCGACAGCAGCGCGCCGGGGACGTCGAACCGGCCCGGGTGGGGGTCGCGGGAATCGGGCACGAAGCGCAGGCCGAGCACGAAGGCGACGAGCGCCACGGGCACGTTGACGAGGAAGACCGAGGACCAGTCGAAGTACTCGAGCAGCAGGCCGCCGAAGAGCGGTCCCAGGCCGACGCCGATCGCGGCCGTGCCGGCCCAGACGCCGATCGCCTTGGCGCGCTCCTCGCGCGGGAAGACGTTGGTGATGATCGACAGCGTGGCCGGCATGATCATCGCCCCGCCGACGCCCATCAGCGCGCGGACGGCGATGAGCTGCGTGGACGTCTCGACGAAGAGGACGGCGAGGCTCGAGAGGCCGAAGAGGGCGATGCCGGTCTGCAGCGCGCGCTTACGACCGAAGCGGTCGCCGAGCATGCCGAGGGTGAGCAGCAGGCCGGCGAAGGAGACGAGGTAGGAGTCGACCATCCACTGCAGCGTCGAGCTGGAGGCGTCGAAGTGCTCCTGCAGCGAGGGCAGCGCGACGTTGAGGATGGTGTTGTCGAGCCCGATGATGACCAGGCTCAGTGCGAGGACGCGGAGGGTCTTCCAGCGTCGTTCATATGCGAGGGCAGCGGTCATGCCGCGATGGTGCGCCGATCCGGCCCCGGTCGAATCGAGCGGATCCCTAGTCGAGCCCCTAGTGGGTCGGCGTAGAGTCGGCGCGTGCTGCTGGGGCGAGAGAGCGAGTGCGCGACGATCGACGGCCTGCTCGACGCGGCGCGGGCCTCGCGCAGCGGCGTGCTCGTCCTGCGCGGCGACGCGGGCATCGGCAAGACGGCGCTGCTGGAGCGCGCCGTGGCCCGCGCGGGCGGGATGCGCGTGCTCGCGGGCGCCGGTGTCGAGGCCGAGTCGGAGCTGCCGTTCGCGGGCCTGCACCAGCTGCTGTGGCCCATCCTGGACCTCGCCGACGACCTCCCAGACGTCCAGGCTGCCGCCCTGCGCAGCGCCTTCGGGCTGTCCGCGGACCGCGTCGAGGATCGCTTCCTCGTCTCGGTGGCCGTGCTGAGCCTGCTCACCGCGGCCGCCGATGCGCAGCCACTGCTGTGCGTGATCGACGACGCGCACTGGCTCGACGGCGCGTCCGCCGACGCGCTCGTCTTCGTCGCCCGGCGCCTGCAGGCCGATCCGATCGCCGTGCTCATCGGGGCGCGGGAGGGCGAAGCGCGGCGTTTCGAGGCGCCCGGACTGCCCGAGCTGGCCCTTGCGGGGCTGCGCGGCGCCGAAGCGGCAGCCCTCCTCGACGGCGCCCTGCCCGCGGTCGTGCGCGACGAGCTCGTCGACGTGACCGGCGGCAACCCTCTCGCCCTGCTCGAGCTGCCCGGCGCCCTCACCGACGACGAGCTTGCGGGCCGCGCGCCGCTGCGCCTCGACCTGCCGCTCAACGAGCGCATCGAGCAGGCCTTCATGGCCCGCGTGGCGCCCCTCGCGGACGACGCACGGCGGATGCTCCTGCTCGCGGCGGCCGACGACAGCGGCGAGGTCGGGACGCTGCTGCGCGCCGCGGAGGGCGTCGGCGTGGGGCCCGACGCCCTCGACGCGGCCGAGCGCGCCGGCCTGCTGGCGGCCGAGGGCCCGCGGCTGCGCTTTCGCCATCCGCTGCTGCGCTCGGCCGTCTACCGCGCCGCCGGCTTCGCCGAGCGCCGAGCCGCGCACGAGGCGCTGGCCGCGTCGCTCGACGACGGCGCCGACGCCGACCGGCGCGCTTGGCACCGCGCCGCCGCGGCCACCGCGCCGGACGACGAGGCGGCCGCGGCGCTGGCCCGTACGGCCGATCATGCGGCGGCACGCGGCGGGCACACGGCCGCCGCGCGCGCGCTCGAGCGCGCCGCGGAGCTCGACTCCGATCCGCAGCGCTGCGCTCAGCACCTCGTGGCCGCCGCGGGCTCCTCGGCGCTGGCCGGTCGCGTCGGGCATGCCGTGGCGCTGCTCGATCGTGCGCAGCCCGAGCTGTGGGACCCGATGGCGCGCGGGATGGCGATGCGGGTGCGCGGGATGGCCTCGATGGCGATCGGGCGACCCGCCGACGCGTACGCGATGCTCGGCGACGCAGCACGCACCGTGTTGCCGGTCGATCGCCCCGCCGGGCTGGCGCTGCTCATGCGTGCCTGCATGGCCGCCGCGGTCAGCGGCGACCCGGGGGCCATCCACGGCATGCTGGCCGAGCTCGACACCGAGCCGCGCACGGACGCCGAGCGCTTCCCCAGCCGGCTGATGAACGGCATCAGCCGCCTCATCGAGGGCGACGCGGCGACCGGCGTCGCGTCGATCGAGGAGGCGCTCGCGCTGGCCGACGACCTCGAGGTGGTCGAGCAGGTGCAGCAGGCCGGCGGCGGCGCCATCTTCGTCGGGGACTGGGTCCGCGCCCGGCGCTACTTCGACCGGGCGATCGTCATCGCACGCGATCGCGGCGCGATCGCGCTGCTGCCCGAAACCCTCGGCCTGCGCGCGCTCATCGCGCTGTGGGAGCGCCGGCTCGTGGACGCCGCCGCCGATGCCGACGAGGCCGTGCGGCTGGCCGACGACATCGGCGCCGGCAACGCCCGCGCGCTCCCGGTCACCGTCCTGGCCTGGCTCGCCGGGCTGCGGGGCGACGAGGAGGCGTGCCGGCGCCATGCCGACGAGGTCCTGGCGCTCGCGCTCGAGCGCGGGCTCGCGCTGCCGGCCGGCCTGGCGACATGGGCGCTCGCCCAGCTCGACCTCGCCACCGGACGCTGGGACGAGGCGCTCGTCCGCCTCACGGCGGTCGAGGAGGTCCGCCCGGGCTTCGGGCACCCGTTCCTGCCCGTGCTGAGCTCCTGGGATCGCCTCGAGGCCGCCGTGCACGCCGGGCATCCCGACGTGGCCGAGCGGACGCTCGCGCGCTTCGCTCCCTGGGCGAACGTCGCCGGCGCCGCGTGGGCCGTGCCCGTGCTGGCCGACTGCCGCGCTCTCGCGGCGGCGCCCGAGGCGGCCGAGGCGCACTTCGAGGCGGCGATCGAGAGCGTCGACCGCACCGGCCCGCTCGATCGCGCGCGCATCCACCTGCACTACGGCGAATACCTGCGCCGCGAGCGCCGCCGCATCGACGCGCGCGTGCACCTGCGCGCCGCCTTCGACGGCTTCGAGTGGCTCGGCGCGGCGCCCTGGGCCGAGCGCGCCCTGCGCGAGCTGCGCGCCACCGGCGAGAAGGCCCGCAAGCGCCATCTCAGCCCGCTGGCCGAGCTGACGCCACAGGAGCTCCAGGTGGCGCGGCTGGTCGGGGAGGGCGCGACGAACAAGACCGTCGCCTCGCAGCTGTTCGTGAGTCCCAAGACCGTCGAGTACCACCTGCGCAAGGTCTTCGCCAAGCTCGGGATCTCGTCGCGGATGGAGCTCGTCGGCCTCGAGCTCGACGAGGCGGCCGGGGCGCCCGCCTAGCGACCGTCGCCGCCGGTCAGCGCGGCGTCGAAGAAAGCCGTCACGCGACGCTCGTACGCGGGCGCCGCGTCGCGGATCGCACCGGTGTGGCCCGCTTCGGGCAGGTTCCAGTGCTCGACGGGGCGACCGCCGGCGGCGCGGTCGTACCTGACGCCGAACTTGAACTCCTCGGCCCGACCGGCCGAGACGAGCAGCAGCGGCTTGGTGATCCGCTTGATCATGTCCTCCATCGGCGGGGGTGACTTCGTGCCCGAGGCGATCCTCACGGCCGCGAACTCGGCGGCGAACATCGGCGTCATCGCGGTGATGCCCTGCAGGCGCCGCCAATCCTCGAAGGACTCGGCGGCCGTCCCGTCGGCGACCACCGCGCGCAGGTCCTCCCCGTGGCCGGCGGCCTGGACCATCGCGTCGGCGCCGGTCGAGAGGCCGAGGCCTCCGATGCGCTGCGCGTCGACCTCGGGGCGGCGCTTCAGGAAGGCCACCGCGCCGGCAAGGTCCCTGGTCCAGCCCCAGCCGAACGCGTTCTGCTGGCCCTCGCTCTTCCCGCGACCGCGGGCGTCGTAGAGCAGTACGCCGTAGCCGTGGGAGACGAGGAGCTTCGCGTGGGAGACGGCGCCGGTGCGGTCGCCGCCGCCCCCGTGCAGGACGACGATCGTCGCGCCGTTGCGCGTCGGGCGGTACCAGCCCGAGAGGTGGACGCCGTCGCTGGCGTCGAAGGCCACCTCGCGGTAGTCGGCGCTGGGCGGGGTGCCGATGTGCTCGCGGTACTTGTGGGTCTCGGTGATCGCGGTTGCGACGGGCACGATCGTGAAGAGGGCGAGCAGGAGCCCGGCCGGGACGGCGGCAATGCGGCGGGCCCAGCGCCGGCGGCCGCTGACGTCGCCCTCTCCGCGGTGCAGCCAGAGGATGGCGGCGGCCAGGCCGATGAGCACCACTCCGGCAGCCAGGGCGAGGAAGCCCGTGACGTCACTCGTCGCCGCCGACTCGGCGGCGATGTGCTTGGCGTGCATGGTGCCATCGACGATGGCGAGGGCGCCGAAGAAGACGGCGAGCGCGGAGCGTGCCGCCGGACGCAGGTACGGGAAGGCGAGGACCGCGCCGAGGCCGAGGAGCAGGGAGACCACCACCGCGAGCAGGTGCTGGCCGGGGCCCACGCCGGGCTCGCGGTGCAGGAAGGCGTCGTCGAGGACATGGAGCACGGCGACGGCCATCGCGGCGCCGAAGACGGCCGTCTGCGGCGCACGGCGCCCCACTCGGGTCGTCGGTCGCGCGTGCCACACGGGGCGCTCGGTCACAGCGGTCGTCGTCATCGCCTGACCGTCCCAGGGCGTCGGCGCCGCGCACAGGGAGCCTCCCGGCGTCGGCGCCCTGCGCGACCTCCCCCACGGGCGTACGGGTGGCCGCCGGAGCGGCCGCTCGCGATCACGCGCCGGGGCGCGGCGCAGGCCAGCGCGGAGGACCCGCTAGAGCAGGGCGCCGAGCTCGCGCAGGAAGCGCGCGTTCTGACCCGGGGTGCCGTAGGTCACGCGCAGCGCTCCCGCGCGGCCGAGCGCGTGGCCGGCCCGGACGAGCACGCCGCGCTCGCCGAGCCCGCGCACGACCCGGGCCTCGACGTCGGCAGGCTCCTCGCCGTTCGGCACGGGGAGGTCGAACCAGCAGAAGTTGGCCTGGGACTCGGCGGGCTCGATGCCCAGCCCGCGCAGGCCGTCCTCGAGCTCGACGCGGGCGATGATCGTGCGCTCGACCCGGGCGTTGACCTCGTCCTGGTGGCGCAGCGCCTCGACCGCCGCGGCCTGGGCCGCCGCGTTGCAGAAGAAGGGCTGGCGGACCTGGTTGACGGCGGTGACGAACTCGTCCGAGCCGCACAGCCCGAAGCCCACGCGCAGTCCGCACAGGCCGTAGACCTTCGAGAAGGTCCGCAGCAGCACGACGTTGCGATGGCGCTTGAGGAGGTCGAGCGTGGTGTCCGGGTCGTCGAGCGTGTTGAACTCGCAGTAGGCCTCGTCGACGATCACGCAGACGTGGCGCGGCACCTGCTCGACGAAGGCGGCTATCGCGTCCGCCGGCAGCGCGGTCGACGTCGGGTTGTTGGGGTTGCAGACGATGACCAGCCGCGTGGCGACGGTGATCTCGCGCGCGATGGCGTCGAGGTCGTGCTCGTCGCGGTCGTTGAGCGCCACGGTGACGGCGGTGGCGCCCGAGGCGGCCGCCAGGTGCGGGTAGACGCTGAACGACGGCCAGGCGTAGACGACCTCGGCGCCCGGCTCGAGGAGCGCCTCGCCCGCCGCCAGCAGGATGTCGCACGAGCCGTTGCCGATCGCGATGTGGGCCGCCGGGATCCCGTAGCGATCGCTCAGGGCGCCGCGCAGCTTGGCGTTGGTGGGGTCCGGATAGCGGTTCAGGCCGCCGAGGACGGCGCTGACCGCGTCGACGACGGCGGGGATCGGCGGGTAGGGCGACTCGTTGGAGGCCAGCAGCGCGACGTCCTCGGGCAGGGCGTAGGCACCCGCGGCCGGATAGACGGGGATGCGCCGCACGCGCTCTGAGAACTCCAGGGCCATGGGCCTATTGTGCCGACTCGAGGTCGGTCCGCAGCGCGCGGGCCCCGCCGAGGTAGACGTGCGTCGCGCGATGAGCCTCGTCGGCGTAGTAGTGGATGAGCACGCGGATGACGTGCCCGAGCGCTCCTGGGACGGGCACCTCGCGGGCGCACAGCAGCGGCACGCGGTCGAAGCCCAGGCGGCGGGCGGCGACGGCCGGGAAGTCGGCGTCGAGGTCGTCGGTGAGGGTGAAGATGCAGCTGACGACGTCGTCGGGCCCGATCTCGTTGCGGGCCATGATCTCGCGCATCAGCTCCTCGGTTCCGTCGAGGATGGCGGGCGACTCGTTGACGTCGACGGTGGTGGCACCGCGCAGGGCGAAGAGGCGCATCGGGGCGCCATCATGCCAGTCATGCGCCGCGCGGCCGTCGCCCTCCTGGTCTGCCTGGCCGGCTGCGGCGGGGGCGACAAGCTCGAGTCTCCGCCCCCGTCGGCGCCGCGCCAGCTCACGGTCACGAGCCCGGACTTCCCGGCCAACGGGGCGATCCCGAAGCGCTTCTCGTGCGACGGCGACAAGGCCCGGCCGGCCCTGCGCTTCGCCGGCGTCCCCCCCGGCGCGGCCGAGCTGGCGCTCGTGGTCGTCGACCCCGACGCGGGCGGGTTCGTGCACTGGACGGCCTACGCCCTGCCCCCCGACACGCGCAGCCTCGCAGCCTCCGGGCTGCCCG
>Ga0307299_10000710_pt1 | contig 11116 bp, 9 predicted proteins | sample ER_DNA_159_FD_194466 | JGI IMG/M metagenome (GOLD analysis project Ga0307299, IMG submission 194466) | Bulk soil microbial communities from the East River watershed near Crested Butte, Colorado, United States - ER_DNA_159 | ecosystem: Environmental > Terrestrial > Soil > Floodplain | place: USA... | reverse complement strand
GTAGGCAGCGCTGCGAAAGACCTCGAGGTTGAGCAGTGGATGATCGACTTCGAGCTCAATGGTGACGAACAGGGCCAGCGACAGTAGGCCGCCGACCATCAAGATCAGCACACGGTAGCTGGACCAGCCCCAGGACGCTCCCTCAGAGAAGGCCAACAGCAAGGCAACGAGGCCCACGGCCACGGTAATAAAACCCCAGACGTCGAATGGCCGGGTCGGCGCGCGAGTGAACTTCGGCAGCGCGACTGCGGCTGCGAGCAGTGCCAGAACTGCCACGGGGACATTGATGTAGAAAACCAGACGCCAACTCACGTATTCGACGAGGTAACCACCAAGCGTGGGACCGATGGCGGGAGCAAACACGATGCCCAGCCCGTACATCCCCATTGCGGTGCCGATCTTCTGGCGGGGGACGATCCGATACACCATCGTCAGTGTCACAACGGGTAGCAAGCCGCCGGGAATCGCCTGGATCACCCGGAAAGCGATCAAGCTGTTAAGGCTCCACGCCAGCCCACATAGCGCTGAGGCGAGAGCGAAGGTCGCCAGCGAGATCATGTAGACACGATCGAGTCCAAACCGATCCCCTAGCCAAGCGCTAGCCGGTACGACCACACCGAGGACGAGGCTGTAAGCGGTAGTGATCCACGCAACGTCCGCAGTGCTGCCACCGAGATCGGACTGGATGGTCGCGATGGCGACGTTGACGATGCTCACGTCGAGTATGGACATGAACATTCCGCCGATGAGGACCGCGAGGGGAATGCGCCACCCCGTGGACGGCTGATCCACCTGCTCGGCCCGGCGCGGTTGAGGCGTCGACGGTGCAGACGGACGCGGCCGCTCAACAAGACGCTGCGCTGCATCGTCGCGGACGGCGGTTACGCCAGGAGCGGTATCGGTACTCATCGACCTACCTACTTAGCGACCCGCGCGGGCCCCAACATTGTCAGCATATGCCGTGGTCAGCGGCCACTGTCGCCGAAGCATCCGACGAGGCTGCCACGGTCAGTTGCGGTGGATCTTGACGGTGACGTTCATGCCGGGCACCAGCGGCAGATTCTTCAGATCGTCGATGGTGATCTTGACCGGAATCACCTGGGTGACCTTTTGGAAGTTGCCCGATGTGTTGGACTGCGGAAACAGCGAGAAGACCCCAGCCGCGCCAGCCTTGACCTCAGCCACCCTGCCGGTCAGCTGCTCGCCGGGGAAGGCGTCGACCGAAATGTTGACCGCCCGGCCAACCTGCACCTTGTCGATGTCTGTCTCTTTCACGCGAGCGGTAACGAACACGCCGGCGCTGTCGTACGCGATGGCCAGCTGCGTGCCAGCGGTGATAAAAGACCCCTCTACCCCGTTGTCCACCGCCACTGTTCCGTCCGCAGGCGATCGGATCACCATCTGTGGCTGGACATAGCCGCCCTGGATCTGAATCCTCCCGACCGAGGCGTTCTTGTGCAGCTGCGTGCCCTGTTGCCCGCGCCAATCGATCAGGGTGCCTGTTGCCGGTGCGTTGATCGAGATCTGGTTCCCGTCAATCTGGGCGTTGTCGGTAGTGACGTAATTACTTGTGTTGAAGATGTAGTAGATGACGAATGCCGCTGCGGCAAGCACCGCAAGTACTCCGATGACCAGCAACCTGATCTTGGTCGCGCGTTTCAGCGAGCGCCGGCGTACCGGTGCGCTCGGCGCGGCCTCGGGAGCTGCCGCCTCAGGCTCGCTCGCTGACTCGGTCACCGCGTTCTCTGTCACGGCATCATCCGCCCGGATTCACAACCACGCGCTGGCCCTCGGAGAGGCCGGATAACACCTCGGTGCGGTCGGGCCCGACGAGCCCGGGTTGAAACGTCACGACGCGCGGCCGGCCGGCCGGGTCTACGACGCTGACAATCGCCGCGTCCCCCTGCCGGCGTACAGCGGAATTGGGCACACTCAAGACGTTCTGCCTCTCAGCAGTGATCACCGCTGCACGCGCGGTCTGCCCGTCCCTCAGCCGAGGGTCGGCTTCATCAAGGCTCATCGTCACGTAGGAGCTGCTCACTCCGGAGATTGCGGTCGCCGATGGCGCGACCGCTACCACGTTACCGCTCTCGGTCAGATCGGGAATGGCGTCGAAGGTCACCGACACCTGTTGGTCGGGTGCAATCTGGGACGCGTCTGATTCCTCGAACGGGACTACGGCCTGGAAGCTCTCGGCGTTCGACAACACAAGAAACGAAGAACCGCCGGGTCGGGTCGGTGCCGCACCACCCCCAGTAGCCCCGGTCGCGCCGCCGGCAGACGCGGACCCGGGGATCGCAGCGCGGCTCCCGGGCGCCAACGCCGTCGTTCCACTGGCTGGAGAGAGGTACTCATCGACCACACCATTGACCGCCGAAATCACCCCATCGGCGGGCGCGGTGAGCGTGCCGTCGGCGACGTCCTTCTGAGCGGAGCGAACCAGCACTTCAGCGCCATCGACAAGCGCCAACTGCTGGTCGATGGCGTGCGGCCGATCGGAGGACGCCGAATTGAGGGCATTCTGTGCGGCTACCACACTCGCTCTAGAGGTCTCTACTGAGACCTGGCCAGCGGCTGCATCGACCTTTTTCTTCTGCTCGGCCGCTGTCAGGGTTGTCTTCGCCGCCTCGACGCCCTGCGCGGCCGAGGCCTGTGCGGAGCTTGCCATGGCAACCTGCGAAGCGCAGGCCGAGGTGGCCGCGGAGCCCGTGGAACCCGGAGGGGCTGTGGAGCTCGGCGGGGTTGTAGGGCTCGGCGGGGTTGTAGGGCTCGGCGGGGTTGTAGGGCTCGGCGGGGTTGTAGGGCTCGGCGGGGTTGTGGAGCTCGGGCGGGCCGTGGGTGTTGTGGATGTGGATGGGGTTGGTGTTGCAGGTGGGGTGGTCGTTGCAGGCAAAGTACGGAGCTCGCTGGTCGTAGCGGTGGTACGGGCCGTAGTGGTCGTGGTACCGGGTCGCGGGTCTGCCACGTTGCAGGCGTCTTTTGCCGCGTGGAGGGCTTTGTCTGCCTTGTGCTCCGTCCTTCGCGCGGCGCGCAGCTGGGCATGAGCTCGATCGATCGCGGAGTTGTCGGCGGTCTGAATGGCGCTGACTTGGCGCTGCGTTGCAGTCAGAATTACTTTCGACTGGCTTAGTGTTGCTTTCGCGTTAGGCACCGCCGGGTTGGCAATGATGCGGTCCAGCGCTGCCTGCTGCGCAGCGAGATTGGCCTTCTGCTGCTTGAGCACCTGTCGGGCCGCGTAGGTGTCGATCTTCGCCAGCACCTGGCCGGCTGTCACATGATCACCGACCCTGACTCTCAGTGAGGTCAGCCGACCGCCTTTGGCAAATCCCAGATTTTCGCTCGCTGCGGCGGATACGGCGCCGCTAGAGCTGACCTGATCGGTGATTGTCGCGCGCTCGACGAGGGCGGTACTCCCGACCGATGTGCGCCCGCTCGTGCATGCGCCGAGGACCAGCGGCAGGAAAACGGCACTCGCCGTGACCCGCCAGCCTCGAGCAGCCATGCTTCCCCCTATCGCGCCGCGATAATAACTCATCAGATGATGAAATATTGGTCGCCCGACTGGCCGCCGCCCATGGCGACGCGATGCTCAATCTCTGGGAAGGCTAACCCCTTGCAGAGGGGGTGCGAAGCTGTTCAGTGGGCTGAAGTGACCAGCGTCACCGAAGAGATTGGGTGACCGCGATCCACTCCTGCAGCTTGGACTCCGCGGCACCGGAGTCAATAGCCTGCCGCGCTCGTTCGAGCTCGTCGGCAAAGTCGTTCTCCAGCCTGGCGGGGGCTGGCTTGCCGTACGCGACCAGGGCCGCAGCGGCGTTGAGCACGACCACGTCCCGGATCGGACCGGGCTGCCCGGCGACCACGTCACGGACCACCCGAGCGTTGGCCACTGCGTCTCCGCCAACCAGATCCGAGATAGTGGCCCTCGGGACGCCAAGCTTCAGCGGATCCAGCTCCCTTTGCACCACGCTCCCATCGGCGTATACCCACACCGTCGACGACGTTGTCGTGGTCAGCTCGTCGAGCCCGTCACCGCCGTGCACAACGAGCCCGTAATTGCCGCGCGATGCAAAGACCCCGGCCATCAGCTCAGCCATCCGCGGGTCGGCCACCCCGACTGCCTGTGAGATGGGTTGGGCGGGATTGGCCAGGGGGCCGAGGAAGTTGAAAATCGTGGGAATGCCTAGCTCACGCCGGGTCACCGCCGCGTGCCGCAATGCGGGGTGGTATTGCGCCGCAAAGAGAAAGCCAATGCCGACCCGGTCCACCACTTGTGGTTGAACCTCAGGCGCGAGATCGAGCACGACACCGAGCGCCTCGAGAACATCTGCGGCACCGCATGCTGACGAGGATGCGCGATTGCCATGCTTGACAACCCTGGCACCCGCCGCCGCTGCGACGATGGCAGCCATCGTGGAGATGTTGACGGTGTTCGATCGATCACCACCACTGCCGACCACGTCGACAGCTGGCCCACCGATCTCGATCGGCGTCGCGAACTCGATCATCATGTCGGCGAGGCCGGTCAGTTCCTGAACGGTCTCGCCCTTACTGCGCAATCCGACGACGAACCCCGCCATCTGCACTGGTGTCGCGTCGCCGTTCAGAATTTGTTCCATAGCCCAGGCGGTCGCCTCGGCCGGTTGATCCTCGCCCCTCACCAGGCTGCTGAGAAGTTCTGGCCAGTTCATCGTGAGGGCATCTTGTCAGGCCAGCGAAGTGGTGGGCGCCACCGCCGTCTCTGTGGACACTGGCGGACGCAGCAGCTCGGCCACCGCCGCCGGCAGTCGGACCGGGTCGATGGGATGCGAGACCGCGCCTTCAGCCCGAGCCCAGGTGGCCAGCCATGCGTCGTCCCGACGCCCGATCAGCAGCAAGATCGGTGGGCAGCGCAGAATCTCATCCTTGAGCTGGCGGCACAATCCCATTCCACCGGGCACCGCCTCGCCGTCCAAGATCGCAAGGTCGATGCCGCCTGCATCCATTGCCGTCAGCACCGCCGGCTGGGTCGCCACCTCGAGCACCCGGACTGGCGGCAGATCGGCCGCTACTTTGCGCCCCAGGGCGAGCCGGACGTCTTCCCGCGTGGCCCGGTTTGAGGCATACAACAGGATTGTCAGAACCTCCTCGTCTCGAGGTTCCTGATCGCCGGCCATTGATCATCTCCAGGTCGTGTCGGCTGATGCCCACGGTTTATGGCGTGACTGCTGCCGCCGTCTGAGGTCGCCACGCCTGCCCGGATGGATCGTAGCGTGCCGGCCCGGCCCCTCTAGGTAACCGGTCTGATGCAACCCAGATTGCTGCCGTCCCGGAGTTACAGCTGACCGGTTTCGGCCGAGGAGCACCGCGAACGACTCGAATAACAAAGTTGTGCCGTGGGGTGACCTCTGCACGGGTTCCGGCAATAATGACCACGTGGCCATGCACACGCACGCAGTCTCTGGATCTATGACGATGCCAGAGGGTTCTCTGCATCCCATCCCGCTGTCTCGCCTGCGTGGCCGCGAGAATCGCCCTGAGCCGGTTGCTGTCGGCACCATCATCTGGCTGGCTTCGGAGCTGATGTTCTTTGCGGCGCTGTTCGCGTCGTACTTCACCATCCGAAACGTGACCAACTCACAAGCCGCGGCCACAGGTACTGTGCCGCTCTGGCAATCCCAGGGTGACTTGATCAACGTCCCGTTCGCGATCTTCAATACCAGTGTCCTGGTCGCGAGCTCGTTCACCTGCCAGATGGGTGTGTTCGCGGCAGAACGTGCGCAGGTCAGCCGGACAGGGTCGCTGTTCAACCCGCGCCGCTGGGGACTGCGCGAGTGGTACACGCTGACATTCCTGATGGGCGCATTTTTCATCGGCGGACAGACCTATGAGTACGCGGCGTTGTTCCACGAGAATCTGACCATTTCGTCCAATGTGTTCGGGTCGGTCTTCTTCCTCGCCACCGGCTTCCATGGACTCCATGTCACCGGCGGTCTGGTCGCCTTCCTGCTCTTGATGGGACGGACATTCCTGGCCCGCACCTTCACTCACGAGCAGGCAGTCAGTGCGGTCGTCGTGTCCTATTACTGGCACTTCGTTGACGTGGTCTGGATTGCGTTGTTCGGCGTCATCTACATTTTGCGGTAGACGGAAGAAAACCAAGGGCCTGTGCGTCCGTTCGGGCCCGGACAACTGAATATGAACTGAATATGTTTGGCCCACAACAGTGCATCAAAGACACGAGAGGGACCCGAGTGCGACTCCTGTCTTCACGGCGCCGGCACCCAGCAGCCAAGGCCTTGCTCCTGGTGTCCGGGCTCTTCATGATGGGCGCCCTCTATACGGTCATCGCTCCGCCGGCCCAAGTGTCGGCCGACACCGGAAACAGCCAGCAGATCGCCGAAGGCAAGGCGCTCTTTGCCGTGGGTTGCGCCTCCTGCCATGGCCTCAATGGCGAGGGCCAGGTGAATGGCACGATCCAGGGACCACCGCTCGCCGGCGTCGGCGCCGCGGCCGTGGACTTCCAGGTGAGCACGGGGCGGATGCCGATGGCCAGGCCCGGACCGCAGGCCCCGGTGAAGCCCAACCTCTATTCAGATGAAGAAATTGCCGCACTCGCTGCGTACGTTGCCTCGCTCGGTCCAGGCCCGGCCATCCCGGAGCCCGCACAGTTCGACACTGCGAACCTGAGCGCAGAGGATCTGGCACGTGGCGGCGAGCTGTTCCGTACCAACTGCTCCGCCTGCCACAACTTCGAAGGTGCCGGAGGCGCACTCCCCGGTGGCAAGTACGCTCCCCCGCTGATCGGCTTGGAGCCCGAGCGGCTCTATCTGGCGATGTTGACTGGGCCGCAGCAGATGCCGGTCTTCGATGACGAGGTGCTGACGCCCGACGACAAGCGAGCCATCATCGGCTATCTCGAGGCCCTCCATTCCCGACCCACGGACGGCGGCTTTGGACTCGGCGGCCTCGGCCCGGTGAGCGAAGGCCTCTGGGCCTGGATCATAGGTCTGGGTAGCTTGATCTTCTTTGCTATGTGGATCGCAGCCAAGGGGGCGAAAGCCAAGTGAGTGAGGATACGACCCACGGTCGGCCCAGTAGCGAGATTGCGACAGTCGACGAGGAGCGCTACCCCGTTCCGGACCCGGGTCTGGAACCACACCTGCCGCGGCTGACCGACGTCGATGAGAAGGCTGCCGATCGAGCCACCCGCCAGGTAGCCACGTTCTTCGGCTTGGTGCCAGTTCTGTCGATCGGATTTGCCGTCGTCTATTTCGCCGTGCCCGGAGACGCCTACCTCGACTTCGGGCCGTTGCGCGCCAACACCCGGAACCTCCTTCTTGGTCTGACCTTCGGCCTCGCCCTACTTTTCCTCGGCGTTGGCGCCGTGCAATGGGCGCGCAAGCTGATGGATGACAGGGAGATGATCGACTACCGGCATGGCGCCTCGTCCAGCGACGACGACAAGACCTACATGCTGACTGAGCTGGACAAGGCTGCTGATGAGGCCAAGCTCACCAGACGGAAGATCATCGGTCGGACCCTGATTGCCGCAATTGCGACGATCCTGCTGCCCATGGTCGTTGGACTCGCCGACCTTGGCCCGTGGCCGACGAAGAAGAAGCGCGCCGAGACCATCGAGCGGACCATCTGGGCGCCAGGCGTCCGAGTTGTCAACGATGTCACGTTCGAACCGATCAAGCCCGAGAACGTTGAGATCGGTCAGCTGGTCAATGGCGAGCCGGCGAACCTCCAAGATTTGGAAGGTTCGGAGTACCAGATTGAAAAGGCCAAAGCTGCGGTCATCGTGGTCCGGATGGATCCCAATACCATCACCATTCCGCCCTCCCGAGAGACATGGCAAATCGGCGGCATCTTGTGCTACTCCAAGATCTGCACACATGTGGGCTGCCCGATCAGCCTGTGGGAGCAGCAGACGCACCATCTGCTGTGCCCCTGTCACCAGTCCACCTTCGACCTCGGGGATGCCGGACTTGTGGTCTTCGGCCCGGCCAAGCGGGCGCTCCCGCAGCTCCCGATTGCAGTTGATGCTGAGGGTTACATTGTGGCTCAGCGTGACTTTCTCGTCCCGCCCGGCCCGAGCTTCTTCGAGCGGGATTCGCGCAATGATTTCAAGCGAGGCGATAACTGATGGCCGAACCTGCAGCCACTATTAACGACGACGACAGCGCAGTCAGGGCCGAGACCCCCAAAAAGGAGCTAGGCCCGGTCTTCAAGGTCGCTGCCGGACCCACCAAGTGGCTCGATGATCGGGTCGGTCTGGCTGGGTTGGGTAGACCGTTCTTCCGTAAGGTTTTCCCCGATCACTGGTCCTTCCTCCTCGGCGAGATCGCGCTGTACTCCTTCATCGTTTTGTTGCTGAGCGGTGTCTTCTTGACGATCTGGTTCAAGCCGTCGATGTCGGAAGTCGAGTACCAGGGCAGCTATGAGTTGCTACGCGGAATCACCATGTCGGACGCGTACGCTTCGACCCTTGACCTCTCCTTCGACATACGCGGCGGTTTGCTGCTGCGGCAGATGCATCACTGGGCGGCCATGCTGTTCGTTGCCGCCATGCTCACCCACAGCCTCCGCATCTTCTTTACCGGCGCATTCCGGAAGCCGCGCGAAATCAACTGGCTAATCGGCGTCTCCTTGATCGGCCTGGGCCTTGTCGAAGGCTTCGCCGGCTACTCCCTGCCGGATGACCTGCTGTCAGGAACTGGGCTGCGGTTCGTCGACGGTCTGATCCGGGCGGTCCCGCTGATCGGCACCTGGGCCGAATTCTTCGTCTTCGGCGGCGAGTTCCCCGGCGAGCTCATCGTTCCTCGGCTGTATATGGTCCACATCTTGTTACTGCCGGCGTTGATCCTCGGGCTCATCGCGGCGCACCTGGCGCTGGTCGTTTACCACAAGCACACCCAATACCCCGGCCCAGGCCGGACGAATGGCAATGTGGTCGGCTACCCGGTCTTCCCGGTGTACGCCGCGAAAGCCGGCGGCTTCTTCCTCATCGTCTTCGGCGTCCTCACCTTGATGGGCGCGACGATGCAGATCAACCCGGTGTGGGTGTTCGGGCCGTATAACCCAGCCGAGATCACGGCCGGCTCGCAGCCTGACTGGTACATGGGCTTCGTCGAGGGCGCGATTCGCATCATGCCGAACTGGGAATGGCACATTGGCTCCACGACGTGGTCGTGGAACGTCTTCCTGCCCGGCATCGGGGTCATGACGCTGTTTTTCGGGATCATGGCCATCTATCCATTCGTGGAGGCCTGGGTGACGGGCGACAAGCGTGAGCATCACGTACTGGACCGTCCCCGCAACAACCCGACGCGTACGGCGTTCGGCGTTGCCGCCATGACGTGCTACGCAATGCTGTGGATCGGTGGCGGCAACGACCTGGTCGCCACTCAGTTCCACGTCTCACTGAATGCGGTGACGTACTTCCTTCGTGTTGCCGTATTCGTGGCGCCGGTGATTGCATTCCTGGTGACCAAGCGGATCTGCATCGGGCTCCAGCGGTCCGATCGGGACCGGATGTTGCATGGCGCCGAGTCCGGTGTCCTTGATCGCGCCCCTTCCGGCAAGTACTCCGAACGGCACCGGCCGATCAGCGAGGGTGAGGCATTCGCGCTGACCCAGCACGAAGATCTTCCCGCGCTGCTGCCGGTGGCCGAGGTGGACGGCATGTCGGAGAAAGAGATCAAGTCCGAGCAGCGCCGGCGGAGAGCAACTCGCTTCTACTTCATGGACACGCTGCGCCGGCCTACCCGGGCGGAGATCGAAGAGGCAGCTCACCACCATCTGCATCCCATGCATCTCGAAGGCAACGGCGAGCATCATGCGATCGAAGAGGTCGAGGACGAAGAGCACCACTTGGCCAGGTAAGCAGTTCAGTAGCTGCGCCCCGCTCTCGCCAGAGTTGCGGGGCGTTGCCATCTATTTGCTCGTTCCACTGTTTGAACCCGACTTCCCAACATCCGCAGCCCGCGTATACGTTGGTTCCTCACGGTCTGCACACTGTGCAACTCAGGCAGAGCGCAACGATGCTGGGCAGACTTACGGCGGCTGGCCCACGTGTCACCGTCCGCGCGGGGGTGTGTGATCGCTCACTCTTCGTAGCAGCTGGCAACGATCCGAAACCAATAGGTGTTGACGCGTCTGGACGAGACCATCCCGACGGTCATTGAGCGCCCGAGTAAACGCGACGAGGACATGAGCACACACCAAAGACTGACGAATCGTACGACCGACTCCCCCACCGGCAATCAACCTGGCGACAACACATCCAAGAAGCGCAACTTCGAGTTTTCAGTCACCCAGATCGTGGGCGGCGCGCTGGCGGCCATGACTGCGGCCGCGTTGGGCTCCCAGCTGAGTGCAGCCGGCACCATAGTTGGCGCGGCACTCGCCAGTGTCATCGCGGCTGTCGCCGGCTCGCTGTATACGGCTTCCCTGCGTCGTACCCGCGACAAGGTGAAGACGGTGTTCTGGACCGGAGAGCCAAATGCGGTGAAAGAGCCCACCGTCATGGAGATCATTCCGGACAGCGAGGGCCACATCGCAGGACAGCGCAGCCACTTGGTTGCACCTGAGCCCGATCCCAATCAAAAGCCTCAGGGTCCCAAGCTGAATTGGAAGCGGGTGCTCGTCGTCGCCCTTGTCACCTTCGGCATTGCGGCCGTCGCCCTGACAACCTTCGAGGTTGTTACGGGACAGGCGTTGTCCGGCGGTAAAGGGACCACGTTCCAGCAGGTCAGCGAGGGAACGTCCGACAAGGGGTCGGAGACCAAGAAGAAGGAACCGACGAAGAAGCCGACCCCGACAGCAACAGCCGAGTCCGCGAGCGAGCAACCGACTGCTGAGCCGAGGGCACAGGCGTCGAATTCCCAGCCTGAGGCGACAACCGACACGACGACCGAGGCACCGACGCCGGAGGCATCAAGTGCGCCGAGTTCGACTCCCAGCAGCGGCGGTTAGCCACCATGATTCGTGTGTCGCGTGAGCGACGCACGGGCCGATAGCCGGGCGGTGTTAGGCAAACCTTGGCGCGGGCAGTGAGAATGTCCAGGTGCGATTTCTCAAGAAGCTACCGCCGTACGACCTGACCTACTCCGATGTCTTCATGGTTCCG
>Ga0307299_10000708_pt1 | contig 11122 bp, 10 predicted proteins | sample ER_DNA_159_FD_194466 | JGI IMG/M metagenome (GOLD analysis project Ga0307299, IMG submission 194466) | Bulk soil microbial communities from the East River watershed near Crested Butte, Colorado, United States - ER_DNA_159 | ecosystem: Environmental > Terrestrial > Soil > Floodplain | place... | reverse complement strand
TGAAGCGAACGACGTAGAGGATTCCGAACAAGAACGCCCCGCCAAAAAGACCACCCACTCCGTTCTGCGTGTCCGCGCCGGTCTCGACGAGGAATACTCCCCGGACGAGATCGCGAAGATGACCGAGCTGTACGAAGGCACGCTCTCGAACATCGAAGAAGGCGAAATCGTCAAATCGAAGGTGCTGCGCGTGACTGACACCGCCGTCATTCTCGACGTCGGGTTCAAGTCGGAGGGCGCGGTCTCGATCGACGAGTTCAAGGATCCCAAGAGCCTCAAGGAAGGCGACGAGATCGAGGTCTTCCTCGAGCACCTGGAGGACCAGGAGGGCGCGGTCGTCCTCTCGAAGAAGAAAGCCGACTTCATGCGGGTCTGGGAAAAGATCCGCGAAGCGCACGAGAAGGATGAGGGCGTCTCGGGGACGCTGGTCAAGAAGATCAAGGGCGGCGTCGTGGTGGACCTGATGGGCGTGGACGCGTTCCTGCCCGGCAGTCAGATCGCCCTGCGCCGCGTGCCGAACATCGACGAGCTGCTGGGGCAGAGCTTCGAGTTCAAGATCATCAAGCTGAACAAGCGGCGCCGCAACATCGTCGTCTCGCGCCGCGTGCTGCTCGAGGCCGAGCGCAAGACCAAGCGCGACGTCCTGATGAAGGAGCTGTCGGTCGGCCAGGTGCGGAAGGGCGTCGTAAAGAACATCACCGACTTCGGCGCCTTCATCGACCTGGGCGGCGTGGACGGCCTGCTGCACATCACCGACATGAGCTACGGCCGCGTGTCGCATCCCTCCGAGATGGTGCAGATCGGGCAGGAGCTCGAGGTGAAGGTCCTCGACATCGATTGGGAGCGCGAGCGCATCTCCCTCGGTCTGAAGCAGCTGCAGACCTACCCGTGGCAGAACGTGGCCGCCAAGTATCCGGTCGGCACGCGCGTGCAGGGCAAGGTCGTCTCCATCACGAACTACGGCGCCTTCGTCGAGCTCGAGCCCGGCATCGAGGGCTTGGTCCACATCTCGGAGATGAGCTGGACCCGCAACGTGCGGCACCCGTCGAAGCTCGTCTCGATCGGCGAGTCGATCGAGGCGGTGGTCCTCAAGGTGGACGAGAGCGAGGAGAAGGTCTCGCTCGGCATGAAGCAGACGGAGCAGGACCCGTGGATGGCGCTGCCGCAGAAGTATCCCGTCGGCACGCGCCTCTCCGGCAAGGTCCGCAACCTCACCTCGTTCGGCGCCTTCGTCGAAATCGAGCCGGGAATCGACGGCCTGATCCACATCTCCGACATGTCGTGGACCAAGCGGGTGCAGCATCCCTCTGAGGTCGTGAAGAAGGGCGACGAGGTGGCGGTGCTGATCCTGAACGTCGACGCCGAGAACAAGCGCATCTCGCTCGGGCTCAAGCAGGCGCAGGAGGACCCGTGGCTGCGGATCGGTGAGACGTATCCGGTCGGCACGGAGCTGCGCGGCCGCGTGATGCGCCTGATGGACAAAGGCGTGGTGGTGGATCTCGGCAACGACATCGAAGGGTTCATTCCGATGTCGCAGCTCGGCATCCCCGACATCTCGAACCCGGCCGACGCCGTGAAGGAAGGGCAGGCGGTGGAGATGAAGGTGCTGGAGGTGGACCCGATCCATCATCGGATCGTGCTGGCCGCCACGAGCTTCCCGGCGGGTGACATCGTGCCGCCGCCACCTCCGGCACCGGTACCGCAGGACGAGGCACCGCAAGACGCCTAGCCGCCGAGTCGCTGAGTGGATGTGAGGAAGCGAGGGGGGGCAGGGTTATCCTGCCCCCTTTTCACGTCTAGATTCTCGGCATGAGCATGCGCGAGAAACTCGAGCTCCTCCAGCAGAAGCGCGCCGAGTCCGAGCAGGGCGGCGGCGCCGACCGCATCGCCACGCAGCATCAAAAGGGCAAGATGACCGCGCGCGAGCGGCTCGACGTGCTGCTCGACCCCGGGTCGTTCGTCGAGCTCGACCGCTTCGTCACGCACCGCGCCACCGACTTCGGCCTCGCCGACCAAAAGGTCCTGGGTGACGGCGTCGTCACCGGGTGGGGACGGATCGAAGGGCGCCTCGTCTACGTCTACTCGCAGGATTTCACCGTGTTCGGCGGGTCGCTGTCCGAGGCCCACGCGGAGAAGATCTGCAAGGTGATGGACCTCGCCGTGCAGAACGGCGCGCCGGTGGTGGGGCTCAACGACTCGGGCGGCGCCCGCATTCAGGAAGGCGTCGTGTCGCTCGGCGGCTATGCCGACATCTTTCTGCGCAACACGCTCGCGTCGGGCGTCGTGCCGCAGATCAGCGCCATCCTCGGCCCCTGTGCCGGAGGCGCCGTTTACAGCCCCGCCATCACCGACTTCGTGTTCATGGTGCGCGGCATCTCGTACATGTTCGTCACCGGGCCGAGCGTCGTGAAGACGGTGACGCACGAAGAGGTCGACTTCGAGCGACTCGGCGGCGCGGACGTGCACGGCGGCACCTCGGGCGTGGCGCACTTCGTCCACGACTCGGAGCTCGAGTCACTCACGGCGGTGCGCACCCTTCTGTCGTACTTGCCCTCCAATAATCTGGATGCGCCGCCCATCCGCCCATCCGACGATCCGCCCGACCGGCGTGACGAAGAGCTGCTCGACATCGTCCCCGACGAGCCCAGCAAGCCGTACGACATGCACGACGTGATCCGGCGTGTGGTCGATGGCGGGACGTTCTTCGAAGTGCAGCGGGACTACGCCGGGAATCTGCTGACCGGCTTCGCCCGGCTCGGCGGCCGGCCGGTGGGGATCGTCGCCAATCAGCCCTCGAACCTGGCGGGTGTACTGGACATCGCCGCGTCGCTCAAGGGGGCGCGCTTCATTCGGTTCTGCGACGCCTTCAATGTCCCCCTCGTGACCTTCGAGGACGTGCCGGGGTTCCTCCCAGGAGTGGCGCAGGAGCACGGCGGCATCATCAAGCACGGAGCCAAGCTGCTGTACGCGTATTGCGAGGCCACGGTGCCGAAGCTCACGGTGATCACCCGCAAGGCGTACGGCGGGGCCTACGACGTGATGAACTCGAAGCACGTGAGGGGCGACTACAATGTGGCCTGGCCCACCGCCGAGATCGCGGTCATGGGCCCGAAAGGTGCCGTCGAGATCCTCTATAAGGATGAAGCGACCGAGGAGAAGGCGACCGAATACCGGGACAAGTTTGCCCACCCCTACCAAGCGGCCGCGCGCGGATACCTGGACGACATCATCGACCCGCGCGATACGCGGCCGCGCTTGATCGAGGCGCTCACGACGCTCGCGGGCAAGCGGGATCGGAACCCGCCCAAGAAGCATGGGAACATTCCTCTATAGCGCTGGGCTGGCGGTGCTGGCGCTGCAAGCGCCGCCACCCGCGCCGCGGCCCGCGGCGGATTCCGCGCGCGCGGCCTTGTGGGCGCGCATCAGCGCGGACTCGACCGACGCGCGGGCCTGGCTCGAGATCGGGCGCGCCTACGTGCAGGACGTGGGGAGCTACCACGCGCACCGAGCGGCGGCGCCTGGAGATACGGGGTGGGCACGCGCCACACTCGACACCGCCGAGCTGGCGTTCGCCCGCGCTTCCGGCTACGGACGCGGCACGCGCGCCGCGGACTCGGCGCAGGTGTTCCGCGTGTACTTGTGGGGACACAAGGCGCTGCTCGCGTGGGAGGCCGGCGGCACCGACGCTGCGATCATGGCGTGGCACGCACTCCCCGAAACACTGCGGCTGCCGCCCGTTCTGGAAGAGCTCGGTGAGAACCTGCTGCGCGCCTGCCCGCGCCGCGGCATCCTGCTGACGGCGGGAGACGCCGACACGTACGCCGCCTGGTACATGCGCTTTGCCCGCGGGCTGCGCCCCGACCTGCTGGTGCTGCCCCTCGCGGCCTGGACCGGCGACACGGTGCTGCGTGGGCGCGTGCTGCGTGAAGCGCGGCAGCGCGGGTCGTCGCTCCAGGCGTTGGCGGACCGGCGGAAGGGGCCGTTGTGCGCCAGCACGGGATTCGATCGAGCGCCGGAGCTGCGGCCCCGCGTCAGCTGGAAGACCCATCCGCTCGTGTGGGTGGCGGGGACCGAGGCCAAAGGCGACCGCGTACCGGCGGAGGACTTCGTGTTCGCGGCGCTGAAGCTCGCCATCGACCAGCACGAGACGTGGAGCCCGCCGGCCGTCGCGATCTACCGCCGCGCCGCCGACGTGACCTCTGCGTTGTGCCGGCCGCTGGAGACATTCGGGATTAAGGCCGAGGTCGGTTGCTAGTCACGCGGGTCCTGGTTGCCAACCGGGGCGAGATCGCCCTGCGCATCATTCGCGCCTGCCACGAAGAAGGTCTCGAGGCGGTCGCGGTGTATTCCGAAGCCGATCGGCTCGCGCCCCACGTGCGCGCCGCCAATAGCGCGGTCCTGCTCGGCGCCGCGCCTGCCGCCGAGTCCTACCTCAACATCCCCAAGCTGATCGCCGCCGCGCGAGACAGCGGCTGCCAAGCGGTGCATCCGGGATACGGGTTCCTGTCCGAGCGGGCCGCCTTCGCCGATGCCTGCACGCAGGCGGACCTCGTGTTCGTCGGTCCGCCGGCGGCCGCGATCCGGGCGATGGGCGACAAGACCGAAGCCCGGCGCCGGATGCAGGCGGCGGGCGTGCCCGTCGTCCCGGGGACCGCGGCGGCACTGCGCGATGCCAATGACGCGCGGCGTGAGGCGCAACGCCTCGGCTATCCCGTGCTGCTCAAGGCCGCGGCGGGGGGCGGCGGCAAGGGGATGCGGCTGGTGAAGGCGGAGGCCGAGGTCGAGTCGGCGTTTCAGAGCGCGCGCAGCGAGGCGCAGAAGGCGTTCGGGGACGGCAGCATCTACGTGGAGAAGTACCTCCAGCGGCCGCGCCACATCGAGATCCAGATCCTGGCCGACCGCCACGGCCGCGTGGTCGCGCTGGGGGAGCGCGAGTGCAGCATCCAGCGCCGCCACCAGAAGCTGATCGAAGAAGCGCCGTCGCCCGTCGTTTCGCCCGCCCTGAGGCGCCGTTTGTCCGAGGCCGCGACGGCAGCGGCGGGCGCGGTCGGCTACACGGGAGCCGGCACGATCGAATTCCTCCTCGCGCCCACCGGCGAGTTCTACTTCCTCGAGATGAACACACGCATTCAGGTCGAGCACCCCGTCACGGAGCTCGTGTACGGCGTGGATCTGGTGCGCGAGCAGCTGCGCATCGCCACGGGCCAACCGATGCGGGTCCACGGCGGTCTGCTGCATCCCCGCGGCCATGCGATCGAATGCCGCATCACCTCGGAAGACCCGTTCAACGACTTTCTGCCGGCGACGGGTGTGCTGCAGTACCTGCGCGTGCCGTCGGGCCCCGGGATCCGCTGGGACGGGGGTGTCGAAGCGGGCAACGAAGTGACGCTGTTCTACGATCCGCTGATGGCGAAGCTCGTGGTCTGGGGGGAGAACCGCGACATCGCGATCCAGCGGATGCGCCGCGCGCTGCGCGAGCTGATCATCGTCGGCTTGCCGACCGCACAACCGTTCCATCTGCGCGTGATGGACGATCCTGAGTTCCGTCGCGGGGAGCTGGACATCACGTACCTGGAGCGCGTGGGCTCGCGCGTGCTCGCAGCTCCGCCGCAAGACGGGCTCGAGCGGGCCGTCGCGGTCACGGCCGCACTGCTCGCCGACGAGCGCCGCAGCGCCTCCCATCCCACCGCGTCCGCCCCACCGCCCGACCGCCCGAGCAGCTGGGCGGATGAGGGGAGGAGGGAAGGCCTCCGTGAGTGATCTGGTCACCATCACGGGCATCGCGGCTGGCGGCGACGGCGTGGGCCGGCTCGCCGACGGGCGCGCGGTGTTTGTGCCGCGCACGGCGCCCGGCGACCGCATCAAGCTCAAGGACGGGAGCCTCAAGCTGTCGCGCAACTTCGGCCGCGCGGCGGTGGGCGAAGTGGCGGGCGCGGGGCCGGGACGTGTGGCGCCGCCCTGTCCGCATTACACGCACGATCGCTGCGGCGGGTGCCAGCTCCAACATGTGGAATACGACGCACAGCTCGCCGCCAAACGGGCGATCGTGGGCGACGCACTGCGCCGCATCGGGAAACTCGAGGTGGCCGATCCCGAGATCGTCGAGGCGGTCGAAGAGTGGCGCTACCGCGCCAAGATCTCGATGGAAGTGAAAGCGGGCACGGCGGGCTTTCATCCGCACGACCGGCCGAACTTCGTGTTTCCCCTCGCTGACTGCCACATCGCGGACTTCCGGCTGATGGCGCTGTGGCGCGAGGTGCGCGCGCGCCTCGACTTCCTGCCCCCAGGGCTGACGCGACTCACGTTGCGATTAGACCGCGAGGGGCGGCGCCACGTCATCGCCGAGGCGACGGGGGAGCCGTGGCTCGACGCCGAACTGCTGCGCCGCGCGCTTCCGAACGGTGACGAGGTGATTTGTTGGTGGCGCCCCGTGGATGGCGCGGCCCGCGTGATGGCCGGCCCAGCCACGGGGTTTCCGGCCACGGCATTCGAGCAAGTGAATCCCCAGATGGGCATCCTGGCGCGGCGCTGGGCGGTGGAGCAGTTGGGCGAAGTGCGGGGCCGCACGGTGTGGGACTTGTACGGCGGCATCGGCGACACCGCCGCGCTGCTCGCCGAACGGGGCGCGAACGTGGTGAGCGTGGACGCCGACGAGGCGGCGATCGGCTGGGCGCGCACGCGCAAACCGGAGCAGTCGCCGATACGGTTCATCGCCGGGCGCGCCGAGGATGTGCTGCCGAGTCTCCCGGTTCCCTACGCCGTCGTCGTCAACCCGCCGCGCGCCGGCCTCCACTGGGACGTGACGCTGCGCCTCACCGCCGAGCCCGTGAACCGGCTCGTCTACGTGTCGTGCGACCCGGCAACTCTGGCGCGCGACCTACATCGCCTCAACGTGAACTATCAGATCGCGGCGCTCAGGGCGTTCGATCTATTCCCGCAGACCGCCCACGTGGAGACCGTCGTGGTTTTGGAAGCCGCATGATGCGTTCACACCCTGAAGGGTGCGCTCGGCATGCACTGTCCTTAAGGACAGTGTCAGCCGAGCCCACGCTCTAGCGTGGGATACCGATGAAGTACTTCGTCACGCTCCGGTCCCGCACCTACGAGATCGAGGTCGGCGGCGGCCGCGTCATCGTGGACGGCGAGCCGTTCGAGGCACACCTGGCGGCCGTGCCGGGGACCCCCCTGTACCACCTTCTGCTCGCTGGCAGCTCCTGGACGGTCGCGGCGCAGCCCTTGGAGGGGACGGCGCCGCTGCGCTGGGCGCTCGGCGCGGTGGGCGAGCGCTTCGAGGTCGAGGCGGTGGACGATCGCACGCGCCAGATCCAGGCGCTGACGGGCCGGACGAAGGCGCCCAGTGGAGGTGGCGTGGTGAAGGCGCCGATGCCGGGACTCGTCGTCAGGGTTGAAGTGGCGGTGGGGCAGCGAGTCGAGGTCGGCGCCGGCTTGGTGGTCGTCGAGGCGATGAAAATGGAGAACGAGCTGCGCGCCCAGCGGGCTGGGGTGGTGGAAACGGTCCACGTCGCCGCCGGTCAGACCGTCGCCAAGGGAGCGTCGCTCGTCACACTCGCACCCGTGCCAAACGCGGAACCCTCGGGTTGACAGGCCCTTACGGCCCGGTTAGATATCGCGTCTGTCAAATTCCGGGCGCACAAAAGGGATGAAGACGTACACGCTGAAGACCGAGGACATCGTGCACAACTGGTGGGTTGTCGACGCGGCTGGACAGCCGCTCGGCCGGCTCGCCAGCCGCATTGCGCAGGTCCTTCGCGGCAAGCATAAGCCCACGTTCACGCCGTACGTGAACGGCGGCGATGCCGTCATCGTGATCAACGCCGAGCTCGTGAAGCTGACGGGCCGCAAGATCGAGCAGAAGCGCTACTTCCATCACACGGGCTACATGGGCCATGAGCGCTTCACGCCCGTCCAGAACGTGCTCAACAAGCACCCGGAGCGAGTCATCGAGAAGGCGGTGTGGGGGATGTTGCCCAAGACGACCTTGTCGCGTCAACACGTGAAGCAGATGCTGAAGGTATACGCGGGCCCCACGCACCCGCACGCGGCCCAGCAGCCGACGCCTCTCGTGGCGGTGGAGACCAAGTGACCGCGATCCAGCCGGAGCTGCGCTGGCACGCCATCGGGCGCCGGAAACTCGGCATCGCGCGGGTGTACCTGACGCCGGGGTCGGGGAAGTGGCACATCAACGGCCGCACGCTGGGTGACTATTTCCCGCGCCCGTCCCTGGTGAGCCACATTCAGCAGCCGTTCGTCGCCACCGACACGCTCGGCGCCTTCGACGTGAAGGCGCGGGTGAACGGCGGCGGCCAGACGGGTCAGGCGGGCGCCCTGCGCCTCGGCATCGCCCGGGCGCTGGTGTTGGCCGACGACCGGCATCGCAAGAAGCTGCGGGAGCAGGGGCTCCTGACGCGCGATCCGCGCGCCGTCGAGCGCAAGAAGCCGGGCCGTGCCGGCGCGCGGAAGCGGTTCCAGTTCAGCAAACGGTAAAGAAGGCAATCACTCACGCCGCTTGATCTCGCCCTGGGTCCCTGCGGGGTGGGGCGAGAGATGAGAGCGGCGGCGGAGTCAAAACCCACGAAAGGGAGTGCATGGCCCAGCCTCTTCTACAAGATCTGTTGGAAGCGGGTGTCCATTTCGGGCACCAGACTCGCCGCTGGAATCCGAAGATGCGCCGGTTCATTTTCGCCGAGCGCTCCGGCATCTACATCATCGATCTCCAGAAGACCCTCCATCAGCTCCACGAGGCGCAGGAGCTGCTGCGCGCCGTCGTGCTGAAGGGTGAGGGCGTCCTCTTCGTCTGCACCAAGAAGCAGTTGAAGGGCATTCTCGAGGCCGAGGCGAAGCGCAGCGGGGCGTTCTACGTCACCGAGCGCTGGCTCGGCGGCACGCTCACGAACTTCCAGACGATCAAGAAGCAGATCAAGCGACTGAAGGAGTTGGAGCAGGGCGCGGCCGACGGCGAGTTCGCGAACTACACCAAGAAGGAGCAGCTGCTGTTCGACCGCGAGCGCGTGAAGCTCGACAAGAACCTCGCGGGCATCAAGAACATGGCCCGGCTCCCGGGCGCGCTGTTCATCGTCGACTCGAAGAAGGAGCGCATCGCCGTCGCCGAAGCGAACAAGCTGGGAATTCCCGTGGTGGCGATCGTGGATACGAACGCCGACCCGGACCTGATCAACATCCCGATTCCGGGCAACGACGACGCCATTCGCGCCGTCTCGCTCATCACCGGGGCCGTGTCCGACGTGATCGGGGAAGCGCGACACCAGATGCCGCTGCGTGACGTCGCCGAAGAGGGCGAGGGCACGACGTACTCGACCGAGACGGGCGTCGAGGCGGAGGCAGAAGGTGGGAAGAAGAAGGGGCCGGCGCGGCGCAAGCGGCGGCCCAAGCCGGAGGCGATCGCCGCCCGGCTGCGGACGGAAGAGCCGCCTCCAGCTGAGCCCGTCAGCGGGGGCGAGGCGTAACCGGACCCGTTGGGGGTATTACCGACCGCCGCCCTCCGGCCTAACGGCGCGAGGGCGGCGTTTTTACGAGGAGTGAGGAACAGTGGCAACTGTGAAAGAGATACCGGCAAAACTCGTGGCCGAGCTGCGCGCCCGCACGGGCGCCGGCATGATGGATTGCAAGAAGGCGCTGGAAGAGGCCGGCGGCGATCTCGAGAAGGCCGTCGACATCCTGCGCAAGAAAGGCTCCGCCAAGGCCGACAAGCGCGCCGGGCGGGAGGCGTCGGAAGGGTGGATCGGGTCCTACGTCCACTTCGACGGCTCCGTCGGCGTGATGGTCGAGTTGAATTGCGAGACCGACTTTGTGGCCCGTACCGACGACTTCCAGGCGCTCGCCAAGGAGGTCGCCGTGCACATCGCCGCGACGAACCCGCTCGCCGTCCGGATCGAGGATCTGCCGGCGGACGTCGTGGAGCGCGAGCGCAAGGTGTACGAGTCCCAGGTGGCCGAGCAGAAGAAGCCCGAGAACATCCGCGCCAAGATCGTGGACGGCATGATGCGGAAGTTCTACGAAGAGCGCGTCCTGCTGGAGCAGAAGTTCGTGAAGGACGACAAGCGGACCGTGGGCGAGCTCGTGAAGGCGCTTTCGGCAAAAACGGGCGAGAAGGTGGACGTACGACGGTTTGTCAGGTTTGAATTGGGAGGGAATTAGATGGCCAAGCTGGCGTACCGGCGCGCGCTCCTCAAAGTCTCCGGGGAAGCGTTTGCCGGTCGCGCCGGCGCCGGGATCGACTTCGGCGTCATCGACCGGGTCTCCGACGAGTTGAAGAGCGTCACCGCCACCGGCGTCCAGCTGGGTCTGGTGGTGGGGGGCGGCAACATCCTGCGCGGTACGACCGCCAGCCAACAGGGCGTGGACCGCGTCTCGGCCGATTATATGGGGATGCTGGCGACCATCATCAACGCCCTGGCGCTGCAGGACATCCTGGAGAAGAAGGGCGTGGATACCCGAGTCATGACGGCGATCCGGATGGAGGAGCTGGCCGAGCCCTACATCCGCCGCCGCGCGGTGCGCCACCTGGAAAAGGGCCGGATGGTCATTTTCGCCGGCGGCACCGGAAACCCGTACTTTTCGACGGACACGGCGGCCGTGCTGCGCGCCCTCGAGATCGAGGCGCAGGTCATCCTCAAGGCGACCAACGTGGACGGCGTGTTCACGGCGGATCCGAAGAAGGACCCCAAGGCCGAGTTCATCCCGGAGCTGTCGTTCCAGGAGGCGCTCGTGAAGGGCTACGCGGTGATGGACGCCAACGCCTTCGGGTTGTGCAAGGAGAATAAGCTTCCCATCGTGGTGTTCAACATCAACCAGCCCGGCGCGACGGCCAGAGTGCTGGCCGGAGAGCGCGTCGGCACGATCGTCCAATGACCCCTGCGCCCTCCCCAGCTGGTTCTCTGTCCGACCACGTCAAACACGCCAAGCAGCTCATGGACAAGGCGGTTGAAGCGGTCAAACGAGAATTCTCCACCGTGCGGACCGGTAAGGCCACGACGGCATTGCTCGATCTCGTCCGCGTCGAGGCGTACGGGAACGAAATGCCGCTGACGCAGGTCGCGAACGTCGCCGCGCCGGAGCCGAAGCTGCTCACGGTGCAACCGTG
>Ga0307299_10000706_pt1 | contig 11127 bp, 5 predicted proteins | sample ER_DNA_159_FD_194466 | JGI IMG/M metagenome (GOLD analysis project Ga0307299, IMG submission 194466) | Bulk soil microbial communities from the East River watershed near Crested Butte, Colorado, United States - ER_DNA_159 | ecosystem: Environmental > Terrestrial > Soil > Floodplain | place: USA... | reverse complement strand
GGCACCGGGGCATTCGATTAGATAAGATTCATGCCGTCGGTTTGGCCCGACAGCACTTTCGCGCGTCTATGCCATCTGCCGCTGGAGGGATGTTCGCGATGTTCGACAAAGACCGCTTCATCGAGGATTGTCGTGCCGCGGCCAAGGAAACCCAACCTGGGCTGGCCGTGAAAGAGCTTATCGCCAGGGCAGTCTCCGATCCGAGAGAAGTCGCACGGGCTTTCGGCGAGCCGCAAGCCGGCTTGGTCGACGTTCTCTACCGCGGAGATGACATTAATATTCTCCACGTCGCTTGGGCGCCTCTCATGACGCTGCTGCCGCACGATCATCTGATGTGGGTCGCCATCGGGATCTACGGCGGCCGCGAGGAAAATGTCTTTTATCGGCGGGGTGAAAGTGGCCTCATTCAGCTGCGCGGAATGCAACTAGAGACACGCGACGCAGCTCTTTTTGGCGCAACGGCCATTCATTCGGCTGCAAACCCGCTTGATAGGGTGACCGGCACGATCCACGTCTACGGCGGCGATTTCATCGGCTCTGCGACGGCGCGTCACGAGTGGGATCCCGAAAGCTTGCAAGAGCGGGCATTCGACCGAGAAGCCGCCCTGCGGGCATTCGACGAGGCCAACCAGCGGTTCGCCAACCACGTCACGATTTGGTAGCCATCAATGGATGGGTCGCGGCGCAACTTGCCGGCGCCGCCAGAATGGCGCTTGCGGCCACCTTCGCTCGGCCGCGTAATATCGATGGCGCGTGACAAGATAGTCGGAAAACACTTCGTTCAATGCTTGTCTGTAAGCCGGGGCGGCCAAACGATCGCCCCGGCAGAACGCGGCGGCCAGCGCGGCGGCTTTTCTCCCCCATTCGAGCCCTTTCGAGATGCCATCCGATGACAGCGGATCGAAGCTCATCGCGGCATCACCGACGGCGAGCCATCCTTCGCCCTCGGTCACATCCAGTCGCTGGGTCCGAGCGGTACGGATGTGCAGATCGTCGGCTTTGGCCACGACACGCGCAGCCGTGATATCGGACGCCAGCAGCTGCTTTTGCCAACTCGAAAGGCGGCCGCTCTTCGACGTATCGACAAGATCGGGATCGGTCAGAAACGTAGCGATGATGGTACCGTCGGCGAGGCCGGCGGAATACCACCAACCCGATTCCACCGCTTCGATGAGAAGTAGGCTGTGTTGTGGTGATGGACCGGTCATGCGGCCAACGATGCCGATCAACTCGTCGTAGACAATCGGCCTCGCTCCGAGCCGCTTTGAGATCGAGGCGGCCCGTCCGGTGGCATCGATCAGGATATCGGCTTGAATTTCGGACGCAGTCTCGTGCCGCACGACGGAAATGTCCCATAACCCGCTCGAGCGCGATATACTCAGGATTCGTGCATCGGTGACAACGTCGGCGCCGAGCTTCTCGACGAGAGTTGCAAGGCTCAAATCGAAGGCCGGACGAGAGAGGTTCAGGCCTTCTCCATGGGGATGAAAGAGATAGTCCCTGTCGGCGGACTCTCGCCTGCCCCAGACGGAGCGGATTCCCGGGCAAGAGGCATGCCGGGCTGATTCGAGCACACATGCGAACCCAAGCGACGCAAGGAGCGGCTTGGCGCTTGGAGGAATATGCTCACCAACACGCGGTGAGCGGTAGTCCGTGCGCTCGATCACGACGACCGTGAAATCGTCGCGCAGGAGCGCAGCAGCTGCCGCCAAACCGGCCGGTCCGCCTCCGACAACCGCCACATGGTATCGCGGCGGGCCCATCGTCGTCAGTGCACCGTGCCAAATCCCATGATCACACCCGTCGGATGACGCTCTTCGCCGCTGAGCGACGTATTAAACCCTAGCGCCTTTACGGGTCCTTGCGGCACCTTACGGGTAAGCGGGTAGCCCGCGGCGATCCATGCCTCCATCGTTCGCATGACCCTCCGGCCGTCATTCCCGGGGGGAGTTCCCGTCCGCAATGCGCAAGCGAAGGGCGTCTCCTCGCCGAAGGCCCTCTCGAACTCTCCGCCTTGGTTTTGCAGCCTTGCGCAAAGCGCGACCAGGAATGCCCGCGCCGCGCCGGCCGAATTGGGCGCGTCGCGGATTTGATCCAGCCATGTGCCGATGGTCAGATTTTCGTTGGTCTCTGGATTGGGCAGGCTCAATTCGTCACCATCGAAGGTCGTCCGGTACTCCGCGGCCACAAATGTCACGGCACGGATCATACAGTGCGCCAACCAGTCCTTAAATCGCGAGTCCAGCCAACGCTTGGCACTTTCAAACGTGTCTTGCGTATCTGTGGCCCGCTGCCTGCGGCCACGACGTCTCTTGCCCGGCGAATCCATGGACGCGAGCTCTATCCACAGAGCAATTCGGTAGTCCGCTGCCGCTTGCTGCCAACTGAGCAACATTTCGTCCGGAAGTTGCCTGACAAGGTCAGGATTGAGCGCCTCCAGCCTGTCCCTCAAAGCGAGAAGTCGATCCAAATCATCATCCGACAACCGCCCGGCGAGCTGGGGATCGATCGCGTTCAAACGAGTCTTCAACGCGGCGAACTCGGCACCCGATCGCTTTTTTTCTTGCTCGCCCAACTCCCAAATCCAGTCGCGCCAGAGCTTGATCTCGTCCTCCGTGAAGACGTGATACATTACCCCGCCGCGAAATTCCAACAGCTTGAAGAAGGGACTTCGATTGGGCTTCCCTGGAATGATAAAGCGCCTGTCGTTGGCGAGCGCCGTCAGAAACCCAGCCGGGTCGGAGAACCAGCTGTTGATCGATCTCCCGCCGATAGGCTCCTCTATCCTGCTGTGGTTGAATTCTCCGTATGGGCGCTTCTTGCTGATGAGCCATTCAAGGCGCTGCTGCAAACTGGGCGGATCCTGAATGATTCGGATCACCTGCTTGATGATGATGACGAACGTGTATGCGAACGCTACGTAACCGTCCCATATCCGCTTCCAATGCTGTTGTACCGCCGGCTCGCCCCCTTCCGTGCGAACTTGACGCAGATACAGCTTCACCGCCCGCACAATGCTGGCGCCATGGCCGCTCGCAGCATTGTCGATCGCAATGTGCATGCGATAGAAATGCGAACTGAGCTTAACGCGCTCCACCATCAGCGCGATCCGGTGCAGCTCCAGAACGGTCCATTCCAGCCACAGCGACATCCCGATGATTTCGGGATAATAGCGTTTGCTGAACTCCGAAATCCCAAGCTGAAAGGCCGGGCTATCGAACGCGGCGTCCAGGAACTCCGGGTCGCGGGCGAAAGCGGTGCTTTCCATCGGCGGCGGATAAAACCCAAACGAATGGCAAAGGTCGCGATAGATGTTGGCGTGGTTTTGCGAAGGCACGCCGTCCCCCAACTCTTCTTTCAGGATGGTGAAGAGAATGGAATTCACCTCGTCGACCGGCCCCACCCGGTGAATGTTTCGCAGCCAGGCCCCGTCAAGGAAATTGAACGGAGTGAGCTGACGAATGCGCTCGATGACGTTTTCGCGCGTACGAAAATAAGGATTGTGATCAATATTGCCGGCATCGTAGGGCTGCCTCACTCCATCCGCGTTGTTGACGAAAGCAAAGTCGGCACAGTCGTCGTAGATGTCCTTCATCCTTTGATCGAAAATCTCCTCGTCATATTTGAAAGGCCGAATATTATCCATCCAGGCAAAGGCGCCCGCAGTGAGCTGCATTCGCCGACCAGCCTCCAGTACGTTCTCGACGAATTCCTCCACTTTCGGGAGGCAATCTCGATGCGCGTCCAAATTCAATAGGCAATGGAAAAGCTCGCGTACGTCCATTCCCGCATATGGACGACGCTCCGTCTCGACGTGAACGATCTCTCGGTCGTTGGGATCCTCTCCCCGCCAAGCGGTCTGGCGCGGAATCACAAAACCCAACTCGCTCCAGTATCGGACCATGTCGTCGCAACCGCGCCACTCCGAGTTGCGCGGATCGTCGATCGCCTCGGCGGGATTCTGCCAGGGGCGGCGGAAGAGCGTGCTGACGCCGAGGCCGCGATCCCATTTCACCCGCCCCTCGAGGGCTTCGCTGACCTGCGGTTGGCCTGGACGCCAAGCCTTGTCGACCTCTTCAAACACGTTTTGCGGAATCACATCGTCGGGTCGAGCCGCCGGCCACCACGTGTCTTTGCAATCGTAGAAATCGGCCTGCCATGGTACGCACATGTATTTCGTAATATCGCCGGGCCGATGCCAGTCTGAATTGATCCGGAATGCGGCGGCGTACAAATCCTTTTCCCTGACCGTCCAGGACATCTCGATGCCGGGAAACAAAGCGCCGCCCACGCAGGGCTCCAATGCCGCCCGTTGCAAAGCAATGACTTGTTCCGCGGGGTCATCGATGTCCTCGAACGCCGGAAACCGCGGCACCTGGCCTTCAGTACACTGACCATCTTCAGTACACGGATCATCTTTCCATTTCTTAAACTTGCGGTATTGCGAAGGTAATAGCGACAGCCACGTCGTCGGCTCGCCCTCCGTCCGTTCGTCCTCATCTCCGGACAGTGGCGGCATGAAGCTAGCAGTGGCCTGATCCTTTGCCTCCTGCCCGTCCGGGGGAAGCAAGGGATTGCGAATCCGCCGGAAAATTCGCGCACGCACGCGGTCGTCCGCTGCCAGGTCCTGTCCGAAGTGGCCCCCTTTGTCGTAGCCATGGCCCCGCCGGGCTTCGTCATTCACCCATGCCGTGTCGGCAGCGCGCAGTAGAATCGGCTCTATGTCGCGGCGGTAATCTACCTTCGGGTCGTCGGCGATCCACCCTTCGTCGATGGCAACTTCGCGGATGACATCGTACAACGTCACGATCGGATAGACGCCGACGGCGAATTTCGGTGGCGCAACAACAACCCAGGCGGCGCTTTTTGGATCTGTAATTGGTATTTCTCTGGCCGTCCCGTCCGGGCCGGGTGGCAGCCTCACCATGGCCGTTATCGGCCCATCGGAAATATCGTCATACCAATAATCATTGTTGGCCCACGAATCGACACTGTTTGGGTCGGCACCGATCGGATTATCCGGCTTGGTCGAACCGGATTTGCCAAACCCGCCCAGCACAAGCAGCCGTCCGTGCCCATCGACCCGCAATTCGCCAAGCGGTACGCACGTGCCCCGATAAGTGCCCGTGTCGAAAGACGCACTTTCCGGACCGTCTTCCTTCCCGGGATTGCCGCAGCCATCGATGCATCGTGGGCCGGGATCGATCACCAGCTCGCCCCGACTGTCCGGTAGTTGTCCGGTTGGAACACGAACGTCGCAGTTACGCACTTCGTGGTGGAGCAGATCGGGATCCTCTTTATGCTCACCCCAGGTGAAGAACTTGTACCAAGCGGCTTTTTTGTTTTTGAGATGAACTGTCCACTGCACTTCAGCTCTCGGTCCGGCGTGCGAGCCTCCCTTGAGGTCGTCGGCACCCTGCACGGGAAGCTCGCCTAGAATTTTCTCCTCACTGTCATACGCGTAAATACGAAACCGCGCGGCTTGGCGCTTTACGCGGCCTTGCGCATCCTTGAACCCGCCGCTCGGAGCGGTGACGTCGCGCGGACGGCACGGGGCTTCGGGGCCGATAAAATATTCATCCGGGCTATTGCCAACGCGCGCGATGCCAATGCCAGGGTGGATTCGGCAAGTATGGACCCTGGAAAAATCGAATGCCTTTGCGCCCTCGACCCGATTTGCCGTCGCGTCAATCATTTGCACCCCCCATTTGGCGCGGAAGCACGAACTGAGTAGTCGACTGCTACTCAAAGCGAAATTGCGATGAGCCGCCCCAGCCTAGGTGCACACCAGGCGCGCCTCTGTGAACTAGCTCACACTCCGGGTGAGTATCGAAACATAGTATGACACCCTTTCCTAGGACGCGTCGTTCCGGTGGGCTGAATCCATTCAATAAGTCGGGCAATCCATGGAAACGCTGCGGCGTGACAGCGCATCAACATAAAAAGCGGAAGGTACACGTGCAGTTTGCAACATATCGCTCGGATGAAGGCTCGTTCAAAACTGCCGTGGACATGATCGAGAAGAATAGACTGAACTGGCTCAAATTCGGGAACGAATACTTTTGCCACACCGCCGATCCCGACATGACTGCCTGGGATCGGCTTGGCAGTCCCGGAGCTGCCTTCAAGGGAATCGCGGCCGCTTCGCATATAGAGAAGAACCAGGCGCTGTTCCTGATTACCCAGGAAGGCCGGCTGTTTCAACGCGCGCATCCTGATGTCCGCATCCTGCTCGACAAAGGACGGCATCTCGTGGCGGCGCTCGATCAGCGCCAGGCCAGAAGCATCGCCGAGCACCCCGCCCGCTTTGCGATAAGGCCCGTCACAAAGAACGAAACGATCTTTGACGTCGTGACGCGCCCTTCGACGCCTGCGCCGATCAATCCCAAAATCAAGAAAATCGTGGATGGGATCAGCCGAGCCGATTTCGCGACGTCGCTTACCGAGCTGGCATCGTTTCCAACGCGCCATTCGCTCTCCGGCCATTTCCGGGATGCGGCGAAGCGAATGCGAGACCGGTTGCAGTTAATGGGGTACGAGGTCCATCTTCAAGATGTGACCCTCCCCGGCGGCAGAAGCTTGAACATCGTGGCCGACAAGAAGGGATCCCGCAGCGGCGAACGCTCGGTGACACTGGTTACTGCCCATCTGGATTCCGTCAATCACCCGGCCGACCACTCTCATCCGGAGGACCCCAGCGCATCCGCGCCCGGTGCCGACGACAATGCAAGCGGGAGCGCCGGTGTTATCGAAATCGCCCGGGTTTTCGGCGACCAAGCCATCGGGCAAGACCTGCGGCTGATCCTGTTCGGGGGAGAAGAGCAGGGCCTGTTCGGAAGCAAGCAATACGTGAAGCACCTGCCGCCCCCGGAGCGCGCGCGGATAGCGGCGGTGGTCAACATGGACATGATTGCGGTCGTCAATACCAAACGTCCCACCGTTCTTTTGGAAGGCGGCGATCCGGTCTCCAAGGATGCCATCCGTAAGCTGTCCCTGGCCGCGCACGCTTACACGGCATTGGACGTTAATACGTCGCTGAAGCCCCACGATAGCGACCACGTTCCCTTCATCGACGCCGACATATCCGCGGTGCTGACGATCGAGGGCAACGACGAGGCCAATAAGAACGTTCATAGCGCCAACGATACTCTCGATCATGTCAACCGTGATCTGGCTTTCGAAATCTTGCGCATGAACACAGCCTTTGTCGCCGGCGAGATCAACATGTAGATACGCGCAATGACAAGCAGGGAACGGACGATTTACCAATCATCGGGAGCAGACCATGGACACCGAAGATGGGCACAACGCTGATCTGACGCGCCGTGCGGTCCTATCTACGGCAGGCGCCGCGGGCATCGTGGCGGGCGCCGACGCGCTCGTTGGCCACGGTCATGCACAAGCCGGAAAGCCGCCTCACGTGGTGATCGTGGGAGCCGGGCTCGCCGGACTCTGCGCAGCGCACGAGCTGCAGAAAAGACGCTGGACCTACACGATCCTGGAGGCCGACAAGCTGCATGTGGGAGGTCGCGTCCGAACCGTGAGGTTTAGCAACGGCACCTACGGCGAACTCGGCGCGATACGCATTCCCGAGAACCACAAAACCACTTTGAGGTACGTGGACGAATTCCGGCTCCCACGGAGGGATTTCGTCATGGATAATCCCGCGACCTTTTATCTCGCAAGGAACCACCGCCCGGAACCCCGCAGCGCCCTGGACAAATTCAGGCGGTTTTATCGCCTGGAGCCTGGGGAGATGAGCAAAACTCCCGACCAACTCTGGGAAGGCGCCGTCACTGATCTGCTCAAGCCGCTCTCGAGCGAGGAAAGGCGCGAGCTCGACACGTCCAACTCCTTCACGACCACCAAGATCACCAAGTTGGACCGGCTTTCGCTACGACGCGCGATGGAAATGGGAGGATTGTCGGAAGAAGCGATCGAATTTCTGTGCGTCACCTATGGGGTGGGAACACTCCAACATTCCGCTTTGACGGAGCATCTCCGGGAAGAGTCAAACGAGATCTGGACTCGCCCGTTCTCCGAGATCGAGGGGGGCATGGGGCGCTTACCCGACGAGTTCAAGAAGCGACTTTATTCAAAGCCCAATATGGGGCACGAGGTGATCGCTTTGGAGCAAGACGAGAATGGCGCGACGGCGGTCTATCGCAATGACCGGCAAAGGAATCGCGTGACCGGCGATTTCCTGCTTTGCACAATCCCGTTGCCCGTCCTTGCCCGCGTCGAGACGCCGTCCTTCTCGGGTGAAAAGCGCCGCGCCATTCGCGATGTGTTCTACGAGTCGGCCACGAAGGTCCTGGTACCGACCAATACTCGCGTTTGGGAAACCGACGACCAGATATTCGGCGGCAACAGCTTTACCGATCTGATGATCGGCTCGATCTTCTATCCATCCGACAATTCGAAAAAGAAGGAAGGTTCGACGACAAAAGAGCGGGAGGCGATCGACGCGGCGAAGTCAAAGGGCCCCGGCGTGCTGGTAGCCTGTTACAACTGGGGTCAGGAGGCCCGCCGACTTGGAAATATGACCGCATCGCAGCGCGAGGAACTTGCGATCAAGATGGCCGGCAAGGTGCATGGTCCGCTCGGGCGGCCGGGCGTCATTCGCCGCGATGAGGTCAGAAGCTGGGCTTGGGACAATTACCCGTGGGCAGGGGGCGCGTTCGCTTTCTACATGCCCGGCCAGTTTGCAGCCCTGCACCGCCATGTCATCGCCCCCGAGGGGCGGATTTATTTTGCCGGCGAGCATTGTTCGCGCAGCCACAGCTGGATGCAGGGGGCGCTTGATTCGGCGGAAGAGGCAGTCAACGCAATGGCCGCGCGGGTTGGATGAAAGGATAAGCCTGACTTGAAAACGACCGGCTACGCCCCCCTTCACATTGGCGAGCGGATCGTCCCCTACTGAAGCTCAAGGAGCAATGTTTTGGCCTCCTTGAGATCGGGTGTGTCGAAGCCTTCCTTGAACCATTCATAGACGGGAGCGAGGCGCTCCCGCGCCTTGCGACGCTGATCGCGCTGCTGCAACATGCGTGCGAGTGTCGTTACGGCGCGCAATTCCCATCCCTTCGCCTGCTGTGCGCGCGCAATTTCGATCGCCTTTTCCAGATTGGCTTCCGCAGCCGGAAAATCGGCCATATTCCGCGCAGCGAGAAGCTTTGCGTAGAGCCGGTATGTTTCCGCCTCGGTCGCTCGTTCCCCGGATCGTTCGATATGCTGGATGGCCTGCTGCAATAGCGCCAATCCCTCATCGTGCTGCCGCACGTCGCCTAGTCTGTCCGCAAGCAGCCCCAGGAATTTGGGCATCGAACCGCCAGCGCCGGTTTTCTGATACGCAACGAGCGCCCGCCGGAGATGGCTAATCCCCTCTTCTACGCTCCCCTTCTCCGCCAACGCCCAGCCCGACCAAAAACCTGCATGGTCTACCCATACCGGGTAGCCGTGGGATTCGGCGACCGCAACGCCTTCCCGAACCCGTTCGAGCAGCCGATCAGGCTCTCGCCGCAGCATGTAGACGCTTGCCCCGCCGGTCAGAGCTTGCGCCAGAGAGTTTGGATGATTCAGTCGACGGGCATGGTGGTTCAACTCATTTTCGAGCTCGGCAGCCTGATCTGGATAACCGAGCTTCCAGAGAACCCACGTTCCGAACTGGAACGTGATCATCTTGCGGTCTACGGCATAGGAGAATGACAATCGCCGATGTTTTTCCCATTCGTAATGAGAGCGCAACTCGTCCAAATGCGCGCGCGCCGAAACAAACTGTCCTGCGTAGTACAAGCTCAACGTTCTCGAGGTGTGAGCGACGACCCGTTGCGAGGAGTCGCCCGACGCCTCCGCAATTTCCAGCAGCCGCCGCGAAAGGTCCAAATGCAGATGGATGTCGCCCTTGACAAAATGATGTGCCGCGATGCCCCACACGACCGAAAACAGCTCGGGAGCGTCGTTCACTCTCAGGCAGAGGTCATGCGCGCGAGAAAACGCTCCATGCACTTCAGATGATGCGTGGCCAGAAACAGCGATCAAAGCCTGGCCCAGGCACGACTGCAGCCGGAGTTCCAGCACCCTGCTCTCGGCTGATTCCGGAATCTCCGCAAGGCACTCCAACCCCTTTTTCAGACTCGCGCATGCTTCACGGTTCGCAGACTCCCGCAGTGCAAGCTGGCCGGCCTCCAACCACAGGGGAGCGGCGTGTGCGTCCATGCCAGCCGCCGTATAATGGTAAGCAATCAGTTCCGGCCGCATGTCCGAAGAATGCGCGCGTTCGTCGGCTACGATCTCTGCAATCCGACCATGAAGCGATTGGCGCTTGGTCTTCAAAAGACTTTCATAGGCCGCGTCCCGAAGCAGTTCGTGCTTGAACACGTAGTAGGATTCGGAGCCATTTTGCCCGGACGTGATCAGGCCGGTGGCAACAATCTGCGCAAGCGACGCTTGCAAGGATTCCTCACCAAAGGGCCATAATCGCAACAACAGCCAATGAGGAAACTTGGGACCAATTATGGCCCCCAACTGCGCTATTGGCTTGGCCATGCCAAGCTGGTCAAGCTGCGCCAACAGAGAGTCTTGCAGCGTAGCCGGTATCGATGTCCGAGCGACCGCACTGTTGTGCTGAGAGTCTCCACCTTGGACGGGCGTTTTGCTCGTGTCCCGGAACCACTTGGTGAATTCCTCGATGAATAGTGGAACTCCATCAGCCCGTTCCATAACCTGCGCCAGCGTGTCCTCAGACAGGTTGGCGTCAACCGCGGCCAATTTGACCAACTCCTTCGCGTGATGCTGCTCCAGACGCCCGAGAGCAAGGCGCGTCACGTATGGAACGCCGACCCATGCTTTCTGAAGTCCAGCTCTGGTCGTGACCAAAATCAGCACGCGCGCCGCTTTGACCCGCTCAATGGCGGCTGCCAGGAACTCTTGGGTACTCGGATCACTCCATTGCAGATCCTCGATAAGCAGAATGACCGGCGCGCGCTCCGACAGACGAAGCAATCGTTCCACGAGAACATCAATGATCCTCTTGCGAATATCGCGCGCGCTCAGATTGACCAGATCACTGGCCGGCAGAGTAAGTAACGCAGCAAATAGCGGCCTATCCTGGTCAGCATGCTCGGACCA
>Ga0307299_10000703_pt1 | contig 11148 bp, 8 predicted proteins | sample ER_DNA_159_FD_194466 | JGI IMG/M metagenome (GOLD analysis project Ga0307299, IMG submission 194466) | Bulk soil microbial communities from the East River watershed near Crested Butte, Colorado, United States - ER_DNA_159 | ecosystem: Environmental > Terrestrial > Soil > Floodplain | place: USA... | reverse complement strand
GCCGGAGCGGCCCCAGCGGCAAGTCGGCGGTGGTAGTCCACCATCAGATCGGCAGCCCCTTCGTCGGAAACCTTGGCTACGCCGGAGATGATCGTTGAGGTCCCGCTGTGAAGGAGCGCACGGGTCAATCCCAGCGCCTCATCGCCCGGCCGTACTGTGGCTTGTCCCAGCTCGCAGGCAGAAAGCACCACCTGCTGCGGCGGTTCGGCTATCCGATCGAGGTCGTAGCCGACCACAGGCCCGTCGACCAGATTGATCGAGGAGAACAATGGGCTCTCACGCTCGTGCCGGCCGTGAGCGGCCACGTGCACCAGCTGAGCGCCGTCGATGGCGCTGAGAAAGGCCTCGCCCGTTACCTCCGCGCCGGTCAGCGTCTCACACCCCGGCCAGTGCTGGGCCACGTCGGTTACCTCCTGATCGGCCCGCCCGAGGCGCGGACCAGCAACTGCCACCACCGGACCTGACCTGTTGCGGAATCGTGCGTGGGCTTGTAGCCAAGCGGTAGCGGAGTGGGCGATGGTCAGTGGCTGACCGGTCAGACTTGGCAGACCGGCCCATGGCAGGGCCGCGAGCCGGCCCGGCGGCACAACCACAGTGGGCGCAACGGGCAGATTCAATGGAGTGAGCAAGAGCTGATCGAGTATTCGCAGGTCTCTGGCCAAAGAGTTACGTGCCGAGGTCCGCAACGGCTCCGGCACGTGACTAAGGGCTAATACATCAAGATCAGCCGTAATCCGTCGGCACAATCGTTCTGCCTCGGCCATCGTGGTCAACCGCTGCATCCAGCAGCCGCGGCGAGTCAGCACAATGCCATGGATGTCATCGTCGATACCGAACATGGTCAGGAGCGCTGCGCCGTCCAACGCTTCCCGCACGTCGCCAATCTTCGGTGTGCGATCGACCGAGTCGGAGCCGCGAACACTCCAGGAGCGAGCCCGAATCTGACGCTGCAAGGCCTGGCGGCGCCTGCACAACTGTTCCCGGCTCTCACTTTCATCGCCTTCATGATCAAGCTGGGTCATCACCCAGCGAAGTTGAGTCAGCAGCTCCGCCGTGACCTTGTCTTCAGGAGGTCGTACGGGAGTTACACGGCTGGAGATCGCTCGCGCCCTTTCCAACCACGCGAGCACAGCCGCTGGCCGACCGGATGCGATCTCCTCAGTGATCGCGAGCGCTGCGAGCGTAACGCCGTGTGCGGCGCTGGAAGTCTGTAGGTCCAGACTGCCGAACTGAGCCTGATGCTTCATCAACTCGGCCATTCCGGCGCGCGCCTGTCGTTGCGCTGCAGCCCGGTCACCCCGGCCATAAGCCAACTTGGTTTTCACCAGACGGGCGTACAACCGAAGGTCCAGCGGCTGTGCCGAGGAGACAGTTGGCAGTGGTCGCGGCTTGGCTCGGCGGCTGGGTCCGGCGTACTCGATCGCAATCAGGCGCGCGAGTTTCGCCTGGTCGCGCAGGCCTAACTGGCTGAGTATGGTGGTGAGCCGGTCGGCGGTACGCACCAGCTTGTCGCCACGCAGACCAGCCTCAGCATCCGCGCGAAGAATGACCAGTTCCCCCAGAGCGATCGCTCGTCGATTATTGCCTCGCAGCAACCTTGCTACTGCGGTGCGGCTGATTTTCTGAGCAAGCTTGTAATTACCAGCCAGCAAGGCGACGTCTGCCCGAGTCAGTTCTGCCTCCGCCAGCAAAGCGACCAGCTCGGTCCGCTCGAGTGCCGCGGCAGCCTCCAGAAGCGTCCGGTCGGCATCTGCCACCAGACCAGCGCTCAGCAGCACCCTCGATCGGTCAATACCGACAACACCTTTGTAGTGATCAGAAGCCGCCTGCTCGACCGTCGGCATCAATTCAAGTGATCGAGGCAAATTACCGGTTAGATAATGCATATAGCCGAGGTTGTGACGGGCCGCGAACTCGAGTTCGGGAAGCCCGTATCGTCGACTTAAGACAAAAGCACGGCTGAAGTCTTCGATGGCGGACCGAATATGTCCCAGCTGATCATGCGCTTCGCCACGATTGATCAAGATCTTGCATTGGTCAGCTGGCTCGGCATCATCAAGCAGCTGAACCGCCCCATCCAGTTGCTGGATCGCATATGTGATTCGGCCTTCGCGAAGCAATAAAAGGCCATGTTGGGCTCGCGTGATGACCGTCAGCTGACCGAGAGATCGACGATGGGCGAGCCGCTCTGCCTGCACGAGGAGCCGAATACTTTCCCGGATTTGGCCCATCTCGTGAGTCGGATAGCTCAGACCCAACAGAATTCGTGCCGACAGTCGGTCGTGTTCGGTCGAACATTCTGAGAACGCGAGATCTGTGCCCTTGTTCGGGACGGCAGAATGCAATGCACTCATGGCCTCACCGAACAGTGTGATTGCCCGGGTGTAATAGCCAAGATCTGAGCTGGCAATGCCCTCAGTAAGCAGGGTCGCAGCGTGCTGGTGATCACCCCCACACGCCACATCCGCCCCCACAGACCAAATTTTGCTCTGCTTTTCGCCGGTGTGCCAGATCCTTTAACTGTCCGTAAGACTTCGGTCCCCCGTACCCTTGGGCCTATGGCGGGAAGCACAGACTGGTTTCGAGATTCGTTCCGGACCGAGTATGAGAAGCAGAACGCAGCAATCGGACGGTTCAATCTGGCTATCTTCGGCAAGACCGGCGTCGGCAAATCGACCCTAATCAACGCCATCTTTGGGGAAGAGGTCGCGCGTACCGGCATCGGAGAGCCGGTGACCCGCGGCAGTCATCTTTACTTAGACAAGATCGGCCACCTGGGCATTGTCGACACCCAAGGTCTTGAGGTCGGCAAGGACAATAAGCAAATCTTGTCCGAGCTCGACAAAGCGATGAGCCAGATGCGCCAACTGCCACTATCGGAGCAGATTCACGTTGCCTGGTATTGCATCCGTGGCATGGATCGGCGCTTCGAGGAGGCTGAGGCGGACTTCGTCCGCAGGCTCGACGAAATGGGGCTGCCGGTCATCCTAGTGCTGACCCAGGTGCCTATGCGGGGTGGCTATGTCCATCCAGACGCGGTTTTGCTCGCCGAGCAGATCATGGCAAAACGGCTGCCGATCGTTTCAGGGCGGCCGTTCATGACGTACGCGAAGGCAGATGAGTTCGCAGGGCAGCCGGCTTACGGGCTCAAGGAACTCCTCGATGCCACCTTTCGCGTTGCGCCCGAAGGTGTTCATGGAGCTCTTATCGCGGCGCAAGAAATCGATCAAGTCCGGAAAGCGCAGGAGGCGCAGAAGTACATAGCCGGTGCCGCAGCCAGCGCGGCAGCTGCTGCTGCCAGCCCGATCCCTTTCTCCGACGCCGCATTGCTGGTGCCAATCCAGCTCGGCATGATGGCCCGCATTGCTCAGATCTACAAGATCAAGTTCGAGCGCGCTGCGCTGATGGCGATTGCTTCTACGACGGCCGCGACACAGATCGGACGTGCCACCTTTACGGGTCTGCTCAAGATGGTGCCCGGCGCCGGAACTGTCGTCGGCGGCGTGATCGGTGCCGGGGTCGCTTCGACGTTCACCTACGCCATGGGGCAGGCATGGCTGACGCTGTGTCAGCGGGTGATCAAGGGCAAGCTCGGCACGGCAGGCACTGTCGTCGACAATGAGCAGCTGCGTGAGGCCTTCATGGAGGAGTTCCGCAAGCAGCTGAAGTCGGGCCGTAAGGAGCTGCGTACTACCTCTACGCCCTGATCCAAACCTGATCCACCTATGGCAAGGGGCGACCTCCCTTGGACCCCCGCGCGGGACGCTCGCGTCCCGCCGAATAGCCTGCACGTCGATGACTATTCCGGACCTGGCGCCGCTGCTGGAAGGCGAGCCGCCTCATGATCAAGTTGTCTTTGCGACTCGACTGCAACGCTATTGGCCGGACCTATTGACCGGTCTCACCGGTGCCTATCCCGACCATGCGCCTGAGATGGCCAATCGGCTGGTGGAGATCGCCGCGCAGAACTTTCAGCAGCGGCCGGCAGATCTGCGGCTGCTTGATCTACGACGCCATGCCGATCCGCAGTGGTTTCAGCATCCCCAGATGTTGGGGTACGCCACTTACGCGGACCTGTTCGCCGGTGATCTGAAAGGTGTCGCGGACCGGGTGGACTATCTCGCCGAACTTGGTGTGACTTATCTGCATCTGATGCCGTTGCTCAGGCCTCGGGCAGGCCAAAGCGACGGCGGGTACGCGGTTATGGACTATCGGGCAGTACGCCCCGACCTAGGCAGCATTGATGATCTTCGCGAACTGGCCACCGTACTGCGCACACGGGGAATCTCACTCACTCTTGATCTTGTGCTGAATCACGTGGCCGCCGAGCACCAGTGGGCGGTGAATGCCCGGGCCGGAGATCCGTTTTACCGCAACTACTTCCATATGTTCGCCGACCGAGAGCTGCCCGACGCGTACGAGCGGACGCTGCCAGAGGTTTTTCCAGATTTCGCGCCCGGAAACTTCACCTATGACGAGGAGTCGGCCTCCTGGGTCTGGACAACCTTCAACAGCTGGCAATGGGATCTCAATTGGCACAACCCAGACGTTTTCTATGAGTTCGCTGATGTGATCTTGTGGCTTGCCAATCTTGGTGTGGAGTGTCTACGCCTAGATGCGATTGCCTTCATTTACAAGCGGATGGGCACCAATTGCCAGAACCAACCCGAGGTGCACGCGATCACCCAGGCACTGCGTACGGTGGCTCGGATCGCAGCTCCAGCGTTGATCTTCAAGGCAGAGGCGATCGTCGGCCCGACGGACCTGGCGCCGTATCTCGGAGTAGGCAAGCATGCCGGCAAGGTCAGCGACATGGCGTACCAGAACTCCTTGATGGTGCAAATCTGGTCAGCGCTGGCCGCCAAGGACACCCGGCTGTTTTGCGCGGCCATGAACCGATTCCCAGCAAAGCCACCAAGCACGGTCTGTGGCACGTACCTGCGCTGTCACGACGACATCGGCTGGGCGATCGATGATGAAGATGCAGCCTCGGTTGGTCTGAACGGCTACGAGCATCGGCGGTTCCTTGCTGATTACTACGCCGGGCTCTATCCCATGAGTGATGCCCGCGGCCTGGTGTTCCAGGAGAATCTGGAGACCGGCGACCGCCGGATCAGCGGAACGGCAGCATCGCTTGCTGGTATTGAGGCGGCGTTGAACAGCGGCGACCAGGTCCATCTCGATCTGGCGGTTCGTCGCTATCTGCTTGCCTACAGCATGGTCCTCGGATTCGGAGGGTTGCCGCTGATTTACATGGGCGATGAGCTGGGTCTGCGGAACTACGACGATTTCGTGGAAGACCCCGATCATGCCGATGACAACCGGTGGGTCCATCGCCCGCCCATGCCGTGGGACTTTGTCGACCGTCGACACATGGAAGACACCGTGGAACATCGGATCTGGCACGGCCTGCGGCACGTCATCGCCGTGCGGTCTTCGCTGCCGAGTCTGGACGCCTCGGTTGAAAGCGAGATTCTCGATCCGGTGAACCCGGCAGTTCTGGTGTTGCTGAGACGGTTCCAGACTCAGACGATGGTGGGTGTGTACAACATGACGACCGAGTCGCAGAAGCTGCCCCGCTGGGTGATTCCGCTCGGAAACTGGGCCTGGGATGCGCTCACCGAGGAGACGCCGTTGACGGACGGACCGCTGACCCTAGATGACTATCAAGTGCGCTGGTTCGTGCAACAGACGTGAGCGAGCCTCGCGACAGCGCAATCAGTGAGATTCGGGCAGAGTTGTCCGAGCTTGATCTTGACTGGAGCGAAGCTGCGCCCGGCCTGTTCTCGGTCAGACTGCCTGGCACCCGCAAGCTGGTCACCGAATGTGCCCTCGAGGTAGGACAGCACGCGTTGCACGTCCGAGCTTTCGTTGCCCGCAATCCCGATGAGAACCATGTCGGCGTCTATCGCTGGCTGCTGGAGCGCAACCTCAAACTGCATGGCATCAGCTTCGCGTTGGATGCGCTCGGCGACATTTACTTGACGGGTCGGATGCCGGTCGGACTTGTCACTCGAGTGGAGGTCGATCGGCTCCTTGGTGCCGTGGCGGAGGCTGCGGACGACAGTTTCAATGTGATCTTGGAGTTGGGATTCGCCGAGAGCATCCGGAAGGAGTGGGCTTGGCGACGCTCACGCGGAGAGTCGACAGCCAACCTTGCCGCCTTCACTCATCTGGACCCGGGCGAGCGTCCGAAAAGCTGATCTGGATGAGGCGAGCGGGGTGGGTTGACCACTAGGCTCGCTGCCATGACGGGAACCTTGATCCTCTTACGGCACGGCGAGAGTGAGTGGAACGCCAAGAACCTGTTCACCGGGTGGGTCGATGTTGATCTCAACGCCAAGGGCGAGGCCGAGGTGACCCGCGGCGGTGAGCTGCTCGTTGAAAGCAATTTGCTGCCCGACGTAGTGCACACCTCGGTGCTGCGCAGGGCGATTCGGACTGCACAGATCTCGCTCGACATTGCTGATCGGCTCTGGATCGAGACCAAGCGTTCTTGGCGTCTGAATGAGCGCCACTACGGCGCGCTGCAGGGCAAGGACAAGGCGGCCACCCTCGAAGAATTCGGTGAAGAGCAGTTCATGCTGTGGCGGCGCTCGTACGACATTCCGCCGCCGCCCATCGACAACGATGATCAATACGCGAACTTCAACGACCCGCGCTACGCCGAGCTGCCAAGTGAGGCGCGGCCCCGTACCGAGTGCCTGAAGGATGTGCTGATCCGCGCCCTGCCGTATTGGTACGACCAGATCGTGCCCGATTTGCGGGCCGACAAGGTGACTCTGATCGCCGCTCACGGCAACTCAATACGGGCGCTGGTTAAGCACATGGACCAGATGAGCGATGAAACCGTCGTCGGCCTCAATATCCCGACTGGCATTCCGCTGGTCTACGAATTCGACGACGACCTGAAGCCGGTCGAGGTCGGCGGCCGCTACCTTGACCCCGAGGCCGCTGCCGCGTCCATCCAGGCCGTCAAGATGCAGGGTCGGAAGTAGCCTCCGCTTTCTGCGTCCGGCTCTCAAGGGGTCGTTTCCCCGCACAGCCGTCAAAAGCACCGGCTAAATGCCACTGCTTGAGGTCGTTTCGCAGCACAACCACTGAAACGTGATTTGCTGTTTATCCACAGCTATCCACAGATCAGACAGATTTTTCTGGCATTCTTTGCGGCCGTTGATCCAACATCGCCGCATGGCTATTACTGCACCCGAAACACACCCATTCGATCCCAAACACCATTCAGCCGCGCGCAGGCTCGCGCGGCGGGAATCGGACTCAAGACGCTGCTAAGCAGCCGTTTCCAGAAGGTCTTCTACGACTGCTATGTCTCGTCAAACGTGCCGCTCACGACAAAACTGCGAGCGAAGGCAGCACTCGGTATTTCTCCATCCGGCAGTTTCGTCAGCCACTTCACAGCTGCACGTATCTGGGGCGGGATCGTCCCCGACACGCCAGATGTTCACGTGACGGTGTCCGGGAAGGCCGGGCGCACCTCACGCCAGGGTGTCAAAGCCCACGCGAGATTCGTATTGGCGGGTCTTCCAGCGCCCGAGGTCAACTTCATCCTGCGTCACCCGGACGGAAGTTGGTGGATGCGCTTCGACATGTGTTACCCGTCACTGAAGCTGATCATCGAATACGACGGAAGGCAGCACGCCGAAGATAGCAATCAATGGCTGCATGATCTGAGGCGCCGGGAAGCGTTGGACCGTATGGGATGGCGGGTCATCGTGATAACCAAGCACGACTACTACGAGACGCCGGAGGATGTACTGATCCGCGTGCGGGATGCTCTAATCGAGCGAGGCATGGTCGGCGTACGCCGCCGCTTCAAGCCTGAGTGGGTCCGTCACGTCATCGGAGCCTGAGCGTTTTGACGGCCGTGCTGCGAAACGACCCAAGTCAGCGGCCACGGGCCGGTCCTTTTCACAGCTGTGCTGCGAAACGATCCTTCGAGAACCAGCATCAACAGAAGACCTTACGGCTGCGGCCAGATCCGATCCTCGGGGAATTGGCCAGTCACGACGTAAATGATTCGCCGACCCATCGATGCCGCATGATCGGCTATCCGCTCGTAGTACCGGCCGAGCAGCGCTACGTCGACGGCAGACTCCACGCCGTACGCCCAGTCATCGCTCAGCATGACCCGGAATTGTGTACGCCGCAGCTCGTCCATCTCCTCATCGCGATCCCGCAACTCCTGCGCGCTCTGGATGTTGCGGTCGTTCAACGTCTGCCCGGCGGTGATCACCATCTTCTCGGCGACGTCACCCATGCGTACGAAGTTCGGACGCAGCGTCTCCGGCACCGCGGTCTCGGGATAGCGAAGCCGCGCGATCTTGGCAATGTGCGCGGCAAGGTCGCCCATGCGCTCCAACTCGGTCACCATGCGCAGCGTGGCAACAAGAGTCCGCAACTCACCAGCAACGGGGGCTTGACGCGCCAGCAACGAGAATGATCGCGCCTCAATCTCCGCCTGCTTGGCGTCAATGAGCTCGTCGTCGCTAATCACTTGCTCGGCGAGGTGAATGTCTGCTTCAAGCAACGCAGTTGTCGCCGATCGGACGGCTGATGAGACGACCTGGGCCATATGAACCAGATCGGCGAGGACGTCGTCCAGCTGCTCCCGGTAGGAGTCGCGCATGAGAATGTCCCATCTATTTCTTGAGCTGCTCTCGCTCGATGCAGACGCTCGCAGCTTCGAGGATGTCTCTGCTTCAGGTTCATTAACACTATGCCCGGTCGCTACACCGAATCGGGCACGTAGTTAACGGACAGTGAACATGCGTCAAACGGTTGATGGACCGTGCGCTCGAGCGGTAGCAAGCGGCAGAGATGACGCCGGTTTGACCCTACTATCGTCTCGTGAACCCGATCGGGCTCGCCATTGTGGCGCTTGTCGTCGGCGTTGGCATCGGCGTGTTGCTCGCCTGGGCCAGGTTGCGAACGCCACAAGCCGAACCGAGCCTAATCTTCGAGGTCGCCGAGTCAGTGGTCCCGGTTGGCGTGGCCGAAGTGTTAACAGTACTGCCGTCCGCTGGTCTTGTGGTCGGCCCACATGACGAGGTCCTTAAGGCGACCTCGATGGCGAGAACCCTGGGCTTGGTACGGGGCAGCCGGATCAGCGTGCCCGAGCTGCTGGAACTGGTCCGCGCGGTCCGCAGGGAAGGTGATGCTCGAACGGTCGATCTCCAGATCAGCCGGGGTGTTCGGGTAGCCTCCACCTATCTCACCGCTCGGGTTGCTCCGCTCGACGAGAGCCTGATCTTGGTCCTAGCCGACGACCAAACGGCGGCTCGACGTATCGATGAGACCCGCCGGGATTTCGTCGCCAATATCAGCCATGAACTCAAGACACCGATTGGTGCGATCGCCTTGCTAGCCGAAGCGGTGGAGGAGGCCGCAGACGACTCTGCCGCCGTTCGCAAGTTTGCTGGTCGGATGGGTATCGAGTCGGCACGGCTCACTGATCTGGTCAGTCAGATCATCGAACTTTCCAGACTCCAATCTGATAACCCGCTGGTTGATCCGGAAATCGTCGAGATCGATGGGGTCCTGGCTGAAGCCGTCGACCGCCGCAGGATGGACGCCGAACGGAATCGCATCACCCTCACTGTGGCGGGTATCAGCGGGACACGAGTATTGGGCAGCGCTCGGCAGCTGGAGGTCGCGGTTGGAAACCTCGTTGAGAATGCCATCGCCTACTCTGACCCTGGAGCGCGCGTCGTCGTAGCAGCTCATGTGCAAGCCAGAAGCGATGACGACTACGTCGAGATCACAGTCTCTGACAACGGGATAGGCATTCCGGCCGCTGAAGTCGACCGGATCTTCGAGCGTTTCTACCGAGTTGATTACGCGCGCAGCCGAGCCAATGGAGGTACGGGGCTTGGGCTTGCGATTGTCAAGCACATCGCCGCTATTCATGGCGGCGAGGTGGCAGTTTGGAGCCAGGTAGGCCAGGGCTCCACATTCACCATCAGGATTCCCGCCCATCTGCATGAGACTGCCTCAACAGCCCCCGAATCGGCCGCATCCGCACATGAGCACGCACCGGACCATCCGACGTACGAGCCCCAGGAGGTCAATCAATGACCAGGGTGCTCGTCGTCGAAGACGAGGAGTCCTATCGAGACGCCCTCTCCTACATGCTCTCCAGGGAGGGATTCGAGGTGATCGAAGCCCATGATGGAGCCAGTGGAATCACGGAGTTTGATCGTCGCGGGGCTGACATCGTCTTGCTCGACCTGATGATGCCAGGCATGCCAGGTACAGAGGTGTTCCGGCAGCTTCGCCTTCGCGGCTCAGTACCGGTCATCATGCTCACAGCACGAGATACCGAGGTCGACAAAGTGGTGGGCCTGGAACTCGGCGCCGACGACTACGTCACCAAGCCGTTCAGCCACCGTGAGTTGGTCGCACGGATGCGTGCAGTGCTCCGTCGTGGGCAGGACACTGAGTTGCTGCCAGACGTTTTGGAGGTCGCGGGTGTTCGAATGGACGTAGAGCGACATGAAGTGTCGGTCAATGGTGAGCGGATCAAGCTGGCGCTCAAGGAATTTGAGCTGCTGGAAATGCTGTTACGCAACGCCGGCCGAGTGATGACCCGCGGCCAGCTCATCGATCGGATCTGGGGGTCGGATTACGTCGGTGATACCAAGACCCTCGACGTCCATATCAAGCGGCTGCGCACGAAGATCGAGCCCGACGCCGCCAATCCGCGGTACCTGATTACGGTCCGAGGACTCGGCTACAAGTTCGAAGCGTGAGTAGCAGCGATTGCGTGCTCAGGCGCTGGGTGTTGCCGACGGCTTGAGTGACACGTACTGGCTTTCGTTGCCGTTCACAATCGGCACTCGGGTGGTGATCTCGCCGGCATTCTCGAACTGCAGCGTCAGCATCGCGTCGAGCCCAGGCATGATGTCGGGGCTTTTGACAACGATCGGCGGCTGATCGGTGAGTACGACCTGAAAGCCGTTTGCCAGCGCCACGGTTGACGGGATTGTTCCTGTGAACGGAGCACCCTCAGACCCGTCCGCTTTAATCGGGATTCCGGTCACGGCGGTCAGTGAATCCCGATCAGCAGTAACCATCGAGCCCGAAACGATGCCTTCCCCGGGTCCCCAGCTGATAATCATCAGGTTGCGGACA
>Ga0307299_10000699_pt1 | contig 11159 bp, 9 predicted proteins | sample ER_DNA_159_FD_194466 | JGI IMG/M metagenome (GOLD analysis project Ga0307299, IMG submission 194466) | Bulk soil microbial communities from the East River watershed near Crested Butte, Colorado, United States - ER_DNA_159 | ecosystem: Environmental > Terrestrial > Soil > Floodplain | place: USA... | reverse complement strand
TGAGATCGGTGCGGATGAAGCGGGCCCGGCTATCCGGTGAGGGGACGCGGTCGAAGTTCACCACGGTCCACCCGTCTTCGATGAGGGCTGCGACCACGGCACGGCCGAGCCTGCCGCTGCCGCCGGTGACCGCCACGGTTCGAGCCATGAGTTGCCTCCTAGTGTGTTCGTTGAGATTGCTGAGCGATCGCGTCTGGTGACGGCGGTCAGAAGCCGGCCGCTTGGTGAGGTTCGTAGGCCGACTCGAGCTGCTGGACCTCCGCGTCGGTCAACACCAGGTCGAGGGCGGCCACCGCATCGTCGATGTGGTGGGGCTTGGTGGCGCCGATGATCGGGGCGGTGACATCTGCTCGGCTGGCCAGCCAGGCCAGGGCCACCTGGGCCCGCGGTACGTCCCGCTCAGCCGCGATTCGGGCGAGCTGCTCGACGATCAACCGATCACCGGGCGGGTACAGGCTGCTGCCGAACTCGTCGCTCTCGCTTCTGGCGGTCTGCTCGTCCCAGTCGCGGGTCAATCGGCCGCGGGCAAGGGGACTCCAGGGAATGACGCCGACACCGAGATCGGCGCACAGCGGCAGCATCTCCCGCTCCTCCTCCCGGTTGAGCAGGTTGTAGTGGTTCTGCATCGAGACGAACGGCGTGAGTCGGGCTATCCGTGCGAGGTAGTGGGCCTTCGAGAACTGCCAGGCGCTCATCGATGAGGCGCCGATGTAGCGGGCCTTGCCGGACTTCACGACGTCGTGCAGCGCCTCGATCGTCTCCTCGATTGGGGTGCGCGGGTCCCATCGGTGGATCTGATACAGGTCGATGTAGTCCGTGCCTAGCCGCGACAGGCTGGCCTCCACCTCGCCCAGGATCGCCTTCCGTGACAGGCCGCCGCCGTTAGGGCCGTTGTGCATTCGCCCGTGGACCTTCGTCGCGATGACCAGTTCATCGCGGCGGCCGAAATCCTTCAGCGCCCGGCCGACGATCTCCTCGCTGCTGCCCGCCGAGTACACGTTTGCGGTGTCGAAGAAGTTGATACCAGATTCCACCGCCCTCCGGATCAGCGGCCGGCTGGCCTCCTCACCCAACGACCACGGATGCGAGCCGCGCCTCGGGTCCCCGAAACTCATGCAGCCCAAGACCAGCCGGGACACCTCGAGTCCGGTGTTGCCGAGCCTGACGTAGTCCATATGCTCCTCTTTTCTCCCTACCGACTAGCCGGCTCGGGCGCCCTAGACGCCCACATGGGCGGCTCGCTAATGTCCGATGAGAAAGCCACATGTCAAAGCTCCGCCCGAGAGCGACTGACGGCGTAATCGTGCATGAGAGCTGGCCGACATGTCAACCGGTTGACCGAATTGGGAGTTGTGCCCGCTGTAGGCTGCGGCCATGCCCCGTCCGAAGGCCGACGAACGTTTCCCCCCACTTGAGGAGTTGACGGCGCTGGGCGGGAGCATCGCCAGCACGACAGCAGTCACCGAGGTCACCCGGCGGCTATTGGACTTCTTCACCACCGGCACGGTTGCCCCCGGCGACAGGCTTCCGCCCGAGCGCCAGCTCGCGAGCTCGATGGGGGTCGGACGTTCAGCGGTCCGTGAGGCGCTGGCCGCGCTGGAGGTGCTCGGGGTCGTGGACGTACGCCCAGGGTCGGGCACCTATCTGCGGGGACGAGCGTCCGAGCTGCTGCCCCAGACCCTGTCGTGGGGGATCTTGATCGGTGAACCCAAGACCCGCGAACTCATCGACGTCCGGCACGGACTCGAGGTGCAAGCGGCACGGCTCGCAGCTGAGCACGCAAGCTCGACTGTCGTCGCCGAGCTCGAAGACCAGCTGATGGACATGGAGTCGAGCCGGGCCGACTTCGGCGTGTTCGTGGCCGCGGACATGCGCTTTCACCAGACGATCGCTCGTGCGGCCAATAACGCTGTTTTGGAGGACCTACTGCAGACCGTCCGTTCGTTGATCCGGGTCTGGGTCGAGCGGGCACTCAACGACTCTCAACATGCCGAGCTCACCTGCTCAGAGCATCGAGCCGTCCTTGAAGCGGTGCGCGCCCACGACTCCACGGCCGCCGCGGCCGCCATGAGCGCGCACATGGATAGCGCAAAGGCCCGGCTGCTGCGTTCCCTCGACGCTCCTCGGGCCACCTAGCGGCTCAGCTGACCTTGGCGCAGACCGCAACTGGTTAACCGGTTGACAAGTGAATCACCCTTGACAACAATGGGCGCGGAAGTGCACAGCCTGGGCGGTTGAGCCTCCTCGCGGGTGGCGTGGACGTACTGTTCCTCGGCCGATTGGCACCCGACCCAATGGCACTGGCCGCGGTGGTTGACGAGGTCGAGGTTGACGGGCGAGCCTGAAAGGAGCGGTGACGTGACCATCGGACTCGGCACCTACGCGTTCTTCTGGCAGTGGCACGCGACCGCCGAGACACCCCTTTCCATGATCGACATGGTGAATCGCACCGCCGACCTGGGAGTGCGCCTCTTCCAGATCTGCGACTACCCGGCGATCGACTCCTACGACACGAGTGACCTTGATCAGCTACGAGTCCGCGCCACCGAGCGGGGGGTTCGACTGGAGCTTGGCACTCGCGGAGTGCAGCCCCAGCACCTTCGGCGCTACCTCGAGATGGCCCGCCGCCTCGACGCCACGCTGGTACGAAGCATGATCAACACCGCGGACCATCGTCCGAGTCCCGATGAAGCGGTGGAGCTGTTGACATCGGTCGCGCCAGTGTTCGAAGAGGCAGGCGTCACGATCGCACTCGAGACTTATGAACAGGTTCCGGTGAGCACCTTGGTCGACATCGTGACCCGCGTCGGCGCCCCGTCGATCGGCATCTGTGTCGATCCCGCCAATTGCGTCGCCGCGCTCGAGCTACCAACCGCAACCGTGGAGGCCGTCGCGCCGTACGCGCGCAACATTCACGTCAAAGACTTCGCGTTCAGTCGCCAGAACGGTTGGGTCGGCTTCACCCTTGCGGGCTGCCCGCTCGGAGAAGGCCTGCTCGACTATCGGCACCTGATCACTACGACCCAGGCGCGCGAGCTGGGTCTCAGCCAGATCATCGAGCACTGGCTGCCGTGGCAGGGGGACAGCGCCAGCACCATCCGCACCGAAAACGACTGGAACCTCCACAACCTTGACTACCTAAGGAGCCAAGCAGCGTGACCGAACAGCAACTGAAGATCGCCGTGGTGGGAGCTGGGGGCAAGATGGGCATCCGAGTGTCCGACAACCTGCAGCGCAGCTCCCACGACGTCCGCTATGTCGAAAACTCGCCCGCCGGCCAGCAACGCACCCGCGATGCCGGTCGCAGTCTCACCGAGTCCGACACGGCGGTTCGCGACGCCGATGTGGTGATTCTCGCCGTCCCCGACGTCGCCCTAGGCCCGGTTTCAGAGCAGCTGGTTCCACAGCTCCAGCCCGGCACCATCGTGCTGACCCTCGACCCCGCCGCGGCGTACGCCAACCTGCTCTACCAGCGACCCGATATCGAGTACGCCGTCGCGCACCCCTGCCACCCGTCCGTGTTTCTGCAGCGCAAGACCGAGGCCGAGCTCAACGACACCTTCGGCGGCATCGCCGCACCTCAAGACGTCGTGGCTGCCTTGGAGTCAGGCAACGTCGACAAACAGGCCGCCGCTGAGACGGTGATCCGGCTGATGTACGCCCCAGTCGTCGACGTCCACTGGGTCACGGTCAAGCAGCTCGCCTACCTCGAGCCCACCCTCGTCGAGGTTGTCGCCTGCATGGTCGGGGACCTGCTCAACGACGCGCTGCAAGAGGCCATCCACACCGTCGGGGTGCCCGAACCCGCCGCCCGTGCCATGTTGATGGGTCACGTCCAAGTCGCTCTGGCCAACGGACTGCGCGGCGACAACCCGTTCTCCGACGCCTGTCTGATCGCCATGGACTACGGACGCGAGAAGATCATCAAGGAGGACTGGAAGTCGATCTTCAACGATGAAGAGCTCGACCACGTACTCGAGCAGATGCTGCACCTCGACCACATCCACCACTGATCTGTCGACGCCCGAGCTCAGCCACTACCTCGCCGCGCTGCGCGAGGTCAAGACCGGAGGAGAAGCCCGTCCAGCTCGCCGCCTCGCTACGCGCCTTCATCCAGTGACTCGGAAAGCTGGCTGCTGACCACAGCTGCGTGGTTCAGAAGGCGTCGGGGCCGCAATGATCAAGAACCCAGCGCGCCGATATCTGGGTCGATTCCAGGTTGCTGGGTGCCTCCGGCACGTCGACCTCCACGATCACCCAGCCGGTAAAGTCGGCTGGCAATGTGGCGAGAGCGCCGACAAGATCAACATCACCACGGCCCGGTTCGGTCCATACCTGGTTGGGACCGCGAGTCGAGCCGTTGTAGTCGGCACCGGCGGCCTTTGCCTCCTCAGCTTGGCCGAGGCGTACGTCTTTGACGTGTACAGCTGCGATCCGGTCGGCATATCGGCGCATCACGGCGACGGCATCCATTCCTGCCCAGGTCAGGTGACCGGTATCCGGTCCGAATCCCAGGACAGTGCTAGGCACCCCAGCCAGGACTGAATCGACTTCCGGCTCGGTCTCGATCCAGGTACCGACGTGGGGATGCAGAGCCGGCCGCACTCCCTCCGCGGTGATCGCTTCAGCAGCCGCGCCGACACGGTCGATCACGCGTTGCAGCCGGCTGCCGTCGGCGTCATGCCCGGCGGCAGGCGTGTTGCGGCGGGCCGGCGCGATCCCGGCTGCAACAAAGGCCTCGGTATTACCAAGCGCGGCTTGTACTCCCGCGTGCCGCTTGGCCGCCTCGACCACTGTCTTGCCGGCCTCGTCGGCGAAATCGGCAGAGAAGTACCCGGGAGCAGGTACGAGCCCGTATTCCGCCAGCAACTCCCGGTAACCGTCGGCGTCGAGATCGGCAGGTGGGTCGGCATGGATACCGACGAACGGAGTCTGGCTGATCTCACCGAACGCCCGTCGCAGCACCGGAACCGAAAGTTCGAAGCCGTCGGGTGTCAGCACCCAGGGCAGCGGGTTGAGTCCGAATCGAAAGGTCATGATCATGCGCTCCTTATTGACGTCGATGGAATTGATGAGCAAGTGCATGCTCTGGTACATCGATGATCATCATCCGCAAGTCGAGCCAGCCGATGCCCCCACTGAAGCATCTCTTCGGGTGACGCGTAAACAGACGTGGACTCCGCGGCACTAGTGCCGTGCTTCGATCAGCACCTCGGCGATGGTGCGGTGGGTGGGGTCGATGTGGCCCTCACTGAATCTGACGAGATCCCAGACGGCATTCTGGAGTACGCGTCCCAGGGTCCAGCCGGCGGCGCGCGATCGGTCCAGTCCGAGGACCTCGGTCATCAGGTCGAAACGGCGCAATAGGGCCCGCCGTAGGTCACCGGTCCCGACGAGATCGTCCCAACGGTTCCACAAGGCAGGCAACAACTCGAAGCCAGGATCGCCGCTGAGCGGTTTAGGATCGATCGCTTTCCACTGCTGAGGGTCGTCCAGGGTCGAAAGCGTGTTGAAGTAGTGCAGATCCCAATGCAACAACCAATTATCAAGACGATCGGTGATCAACTCCTGGACGCGGGCTGCACAGTTGATCAAAACTCGACGCTCGTCAGCGTCCTCGACCAGCCGAATTGCCTCCGGCGTCCCCGCCAGGGTGGCCGCGGCGACATCGCTGAGGTGGCGCATGCCCGCAGGCGCAGGCACGGAGTTGAGTTGTACTAGCAGCTCCGCGATGATCTGGGCGGCAGCAAGATCGTCTTCCATCGTGTCCAGGTCTCGTGAAGCATCGAGCTTCTCCAGCAGCATCGCCCCCGAACCGGAATCATGCTCCAGCAGCCGCACCGCCCCCCGTCCCGCCCAGGTCCTCAGCGCAGCCGGCTCTCCCTCGGTTTCATCATCAACCGGCTGCAACTTGAGCACGGCTTGGGAACCATCGCGACGGGCGACCGGAATGATCAGTGCAACAGCACCAGATGCAACCTGGCCGTCGCCGACCAACTCCCATCGATCCAGATAGGCAGCAGCCATCGCGGGCAGTCCAGCGATCCAGACACGACCGGCCTCACCCGAGTATTTTTCGTGCAGCGCAGCCAGTTCGGCCGGCACGACGATCTCACCCGCGCTTAACACCACTCTTAGTGTGCTGGAGGTCGTTGGCGGTCCGAAGTACCGGTGGCCGACCAAGCACCTGCTCAAGATCTCGAGCGCTCGTACGAACCTGGAAAGTTGTGCTTTGCCCTGCAGGCAAGGTGACCAGCGCATCATCGACTGTGGCATCGGCGGCCGCTCGATCAGCGAGCAGTGTGACATCGCGGGCAAGCGAGCGGGCCGTGACCGTAACGGCGTAGCCGCTCTCGCTCTCCATGACCTCAACGTCGATCGGATTCGCATCCAGCGCCAGCTCAAGGTCTTCGACGAAGGTGTGCACCTGGGTCAGCGTGCCGACCCGAGCGACCACGATTTCGGCAGTCGAGTCCCCCGGCATCGAGAGCTCGACAGGAAGCGCGATCGAGGCCACGGTTCTCGGCTCGATGTCGACCTCAAAGCTCGCATTCGCCAGCGCCAGACCCCCGAGGTTCTGACGGCTCAGCTCTAGCTCACCCTGCCAGACTTCGTCGGTGTCATTGAGGAGCACGGCCGAAACGACCCCGTCCGCGATAGCGAAGACAACCATGCGTGGCGCGAATGCCCGACGCAACGCGTACCACAGTGGTTTGGGACGCTCCTCGGAGTCGATCGCCGCCCAGGAGGTGACCGGCCAACAGTCATTGAGCTGCCAGACAATCGCGCCTGCGGTCCGCGGCCACCATCGTCGGTAGTGATCAATCGCGTACCTGACAGCGCGTGCTTGATTGAGCTGCGTGGCCCAATGCCAATCCGTGAAGTTGGCTGGCACCCCTAAGTGCGGATCCAGGCCACGATCGAGCTTGCCATTGCCTTCAGCGGCCTTTTGGTGCAGCAGGAAGTTCGGGTCGTTCTTCGGATCGCTCGCCGCAGCCAACGGACCACCGTCAACCGCGTGCACCCAATCGATCAAGGTGCGCCAAGCCGGCGGTGCCTGGAAACCGAACTCCGAACAGAATCGCGGAATCTCGCTGCGGTACGCGGTGTAGTCGATCTTGTTCCAGACATCCCACTGGTGGTGCGTGCCATGGTCGGGATCGTTCGGAGGGGCCTGCCGTCCGTCCACCCGAGGCGAGTAAGGGCTGTTGTCGCAGTACGGGCGGGTTGGATCAAGCTCGGCCACGATGCGAGGGAAGAGTTCGAAGGCGTACCTGGCTCCCCACGTCCGACCGTCCAGCCGCTCCTGCCAACCCCAGTCCTCGTGTCCCCAGAGGTTCTCGTTGCCACCGTTGAACAACACCAGTGACGGATGCGGCATCAGCCGCACCACGTTCTCCCGGGCTTCGGCTTCTATCTCGTTCCACAGTGGCGACTCCTCCGGGTACGCCGCACAGGCCAGCAGAAAGTCCTGCCACACCAGCAGCCCGCGCTCATCACACGCCCGATAGAAGTCCTCGGTCTCATAGATGCCACCGCCCCAGACCCGAAGCAGATTCACGTTGGCGGCGACAGCCTGGTCGAGCCGGCGTTCCAGGCGCTCAGCAGTGATCCGGGTCAAGAAATGATCATCTGGGATCCAGTTGACGCCTTTGGCGAACAGCGGCCGGTCATTGACCGAGAGAGTGAATTGAGTGCCGTTCTCATCCGGAGAGGTGTCCAGCTTGACTGTGCGGAAGCCAAGCCGCCGCTGCCATATGTCGAGTTCTTGATCATCTGTTGAGAGGGCCACGGTGAGTTCGGCCAGCGGCTGCTCGCCGTAGCCGATCGGCCACCACACGGGCGCGTCCGGGACGTCGATGACCAGCGTTGCGGTGCCAGCCCCCGCATCTACGGGCCTCTCGACGCGGTGGCCGAGAATGTCGGCGGTGATGGTGAGGGATGCGTTTGGATCCAGACGCTCCAGGTCGATCCGGAGCTCGACTCGGCCGGTGCCAGCGGCGTCGAGTGTGACGATGGGGCGTACCTGGGCCAGCCGCGCAACCCTCCAGCGTTCCACCAGCACCGGCTTCCACAGACCAGCCGTGCGGAAGTCAGGTCCCCAATCCCAGCCAAAACTGCAGGCCATCTTGCGAATGAAGTTGTACGGCGGACCGTACGCCCGGGGACGATCCTCGAGGCGGTCTCGCTCCGCCTCGACGTACCCGGTCGCGGACTGAAGATCAACTTCCATGTCCACCGAGCTGCCATCGAGATGCGGAGAGATGTCGAAGCGGTACGAGCGGTGCATGTTGTATGTGCGTCCCAGCTCGACCCGGTGTGCGTCGCCTCCGATTCGAATGCTGCCGATGGTGTCGATGCCCTCGAAGACAAGATCAACGCGCTCATCGGAAGCGGGTGACTCGAGGTCGAGTGCATCGGGATCAAGCGTCGTCGCGTACCGCCAGTCGATGTCATACATCCACGTCAGGGCAGCCTCGTTCCCGTCCAGATACGGATCGGGAATGACGCCGGCCGCCATCAGATCGGTGTGTACGCAGCCCGGCACCTCTGCCGGATAGTTCCCGGGCGCTCGCCCGTCCCAGTCCCCCACAATGGCGCGCACGGTCCATCCCGTGCGCAAATCGGTGCGCAGCATCTCCCGGCCGGGTTCGCCTGCTAGGCCAGTTCGCCCGCCTGCTGCAGCTCTTCACGCAGGTCGTGCAGCTCGAGCTCCTCGTGCAGTTTCGGCACATCGGCGAGTAGGCGTTTGGTGTACTCGTGCTGCGGGTTGAAGATCACCTCGTCAGTCTTGCCCTGCTCCACCATGACGCCGTGCTCCATAACCAGCACCCGGTCGGCCAGGTAGCACGCCTGCCCGATGTCGTGAGTGATGAACAGCACCGTCATGCCGAGTTGGTCGCGGAGATCCTTGAGGACATTGAGAACGTTGACCCGGAGCGATGCGTCGAGCATCGATGTTGCCTCGTCGGCAATCAGTAGCTCCGGTCGCATCATCAGCGCCCGCGCGATCATGACCCGCTGCCGCTGTCCGCCCGAGAGTTGGTGCGGATAGCGGGCCAACACGCTGAGGTCCATGCCAACATATCCCAGCGATTCCTCCAGGCGCTCCTGGCCCACGCTCTTGCCGACCATCAGCATCGAGCGGTCGAGGAGCTTGCCCACGGTGAAGAACTGATTGAAGGCGGAGAACGGGTCCTGGAAGACTGCCTGCACGTCTCGCCAGTACTCGGTACGAGCCCGTCCCTTGAGGTTTGTGACGTCCTTACCCTGAAAGATCAGCTTGCCCGATGTGATGGGCATCAGCCCAAGCACCATTCTGGCCACAGTTGACTTACCTGAACCGCTTTCGCCCACGATGCAGGTGACCTGTCCCTTTTCCAGGCCAAATGAGACATCCTTCACCGCCTGGACCTGGTTCTTGCCGTGGCCAAAGGTCTTGACGATGTGCTCTGCGTTGTAAATTTCCTCGGTCATTAGTGAAACACCGCCGGTGCGTCGAAGAGGGAGCGGTCGAAAGTGCTCATGCCCTCGATTCTGGTATTGGCGTACGCCGGTTCCGGCGCCAGCACCGAACTCATGAGTGCCTGCGTATATGGATGTTCGGGCCTCTCGACCACGATCTCGGTTGGCCCCAGCTCGACGATCTTGCCTTGATACATCACGGCAATCCTGTTCGCCGCAGTGCGAAGCACCGGAAGGTCATGGGTCACGAAGATCACCCCGGACATGATCCTTTCCTTGAGCATCTCCAGCAGCATCTCGATCAAGATCTTCTGCGATGTCACATCGAGTGCCGAAGTTGGCTCGTCGGCAACTAGGAGCCGCGGATTGAGCAGCGTGCTGATGATCGTCACCGTGCGCTGCTTCATGCCACCAGACAGCTGGTGCGGGTACGCGTCGAGGACCCGTGCGGGTAGGCCCAACTCGGTAAGCCGGTCCCGAGCTCGGTCGAGCGCCTCTTCCTTGGAGATCTTGCTCTCGTGTGACCGCATCACGTCGTAGACCAGCGAACGAATCCGCTTGGTGGGGCTGATCGAGTTCATTGCGCCCTGCGGCAGCATCGAAACGACCGCCCCACGCCAGGTACGTGGAATCTTGGCATGGCCACCTAGCTCTTGAACCTTGCCGTCGATCTCCAGCGTGCCGTGCTCCACATGCAGCGGCGGCCGAGCGATCAGCGAAATGATCGAGCCGAGCGTGGTCTTACCACTTCCAGACTCGCCAGCCAGCCCGAGGACCTCACCCTCCTCGATCTTGATCGACACATCGTCGACAGCCACCACATCCTTGCCTTCGGTGTAATACACCCCACGGATGTTCTCGGCATTGACCAGGGTTCCCATTAGCGCGACTCCCCACGTCCTGCCGAGACCGGCGTCTCCAAGAAGCCACCGCTCCCCACCGGACCGGCATCCTCGCCCTCGACCGTCACTTCCTCGAGCTCTTCGCCCTCGTCCTTAGCCCTCTTCCGTGCCGCCCGACCGCGACGTAGCCGCGGGTTGAACACCTCATTGAGGCTGGATTGCAGGAGCAGCAAGGAGAAAACGATCAAGGTCAGCATAAATGTCGGCGGGACGAACGCCCACCACGCTCCGGTCCGTACCGACCCCCACTGGATGGCCCAATAGAGCATGGTGCCCAGGCTGGTCGTATTCGAGGCGCCCAGACCGAGCATGCTCAGCGTGGACTCGAACAAGATGGCGCCGGAGATCTGCAGGATGCACGCCATAACGACATACGAGAGCAGGTAAGGCAGCACGTCGCGGCGCAGGATTGACCAGAATCCGGCTCCGGAGAGCTTCGCCACGTCGATGTGCTCGCGGGTACGGATGCTGCTGGACTGCGCGCGTACTGCGCGAGCCACCCAGAACCAGGCAGTAAACCCGATCACCAGTGCCAAGGTGTAGAGGTTACGTTGCGGCAGTGACACCGAAACCAAGATGATGATCACCAGCACCGGGATGGCCAGGCCCACGTTCACAATGGCGCTCAGCACATCGTCTACCCAGCCGCCGCGATAACCGGCAACCAAACCGACCACCAGGCCGATCGCGGTTCCGATGAGGCCGGCCAGCAGGCCGATGATCAGCGAAGTCCGGGTGCCGTAAACCAGATTGGAAATGACGCTCTGGCCCTCATTGTCGGCACCAAGGATG
>Ga0307299_10000698_pt1 | contig 11160 bp, 13 predicted proteins | sample ER_DNA_159_FD_194466 | JGI IMG/M metagenome (GOLD analysis project Ga0307299, IMG submission 194466) | Bulk soil microbial communities from the East River watershed near Crested Butte, Colorado, United States - ER_DNA_159 | ecosystem: Environmental > Terrestrial > Soil > Floodplain | place... | reverse complement strand
CGGCCAGGTCGGCGCGCTCCTCGACCTCGACGTGTAGGAGCTGGAACGACTCGTGGTTGCGCCGCCGCTGCAGGACCTGCGAGAGGTAGCCCTCAACCCGCCGCGAGCGGCCCGAGTTGCTGGAGTAGAAGAAGACGAGGCGCGGCCGCTCGGTCGCCGGCTGCTCGGCGCGGAGATCCGCCGAGGGGGAGCTCACGCGACGGTCTCCAGGAGCAGCTCCTGGAAGGCGGCGTGGAGGGTCGGGTAGACCGGAACGACCTGGTCGATCCCGGCCACCTGGAGCACGCGTCCCGTACTGTTGCCGTTCGAGACGAGCACGAGCTCGGCGCCTTCTCTGCGGCGCCGCTTCGCCTCTGCCACGAGGATCCCGCACGCGGTCGAGTCCATGAAGCTCACGCCACTCAGGTCGACGACCGCGGTCTTTGCCCCGAGTAGCTGCGCCGCCTCGAGCGCCCCGCGCAGATCGCTCTCGACATAGAGATCGAGCTCGCCGCTGACCGACACGAGCGCGATGCGGCCGCCGATCTCGGCCACGGTCGCGCGGAAGGGCGGAATGGACACGAGGCGATCTTAGGAGCGCGCCTTTGAGGGCCGCGCCCCGCGTTCTGTGTGCGTCCGCCTACACCCCGTTGAGCTTGTAGCCGGCCCCGCGCACGGTCACCAGCCGCTCCGGCCTCTCGGGGTCCCGCTCGATCTTGCGGCGGATGTTGGAGACGTGAAGATCGGCCGCGCGCTCGTCGCCGATGTAGTCGCTGTCCCAGAGGTGCTGCATGATCTGGCGGCGCGAATACACGCGCCCCGGCTCGCGAGCGAGGAACACGAGCAGCTTCAGCTCCGACTGGGTCAAACGCACCGGCTCGCCCTCGACGGTTGCCTCGTAACGCTCCAGGTCGAGGCGAAGCCCGCCGACCTCGCGGGCTGGATGCGCTTCCTCCGCGTCGAGTCGGCGGCGCCTGAGGATGGCGCGGACCCGGGCGAGGAGCTCGCTCATCGAGAACGGCTTGGTCAGGTAGTCGTCAGCGCCCGCCTCCAGGCCGAGCACGCGGTCGACCTCGGAGTCGCGCGCCGTCAGCATCAGGATCGGAACCGCGCTCTCGCCGCGCAGCTGCCGACACACCTCCAGCCCCGAGACGCCGGGAAGCATGACGTCGAGCACGAGCACGTCGAAGGGCCGCGCCCGCGCGACCGTGATCGCATGCTCTCCGTTGTCCACCGTCTCGACCTCGTAGCCCTCGCCGCGCAGTGCGTACGAGACCGTGTCCGCGAGCGCGGGCTCGTCCTCGAGGACGAGGATTCGGGCGCTCACGTCCGCACCACCCGGGCCGCGGGTAGGCGCAACCGCACCCGCGTGCCGGAGCCCACGGTCGATTCGAGCTCGATCGTGCCGCTCAGCGCGCGCATGATCTCGCGGGTGATCGCGAGGCCCAGCCCGGAGCCGGAGCCATTGGGCCCGCGACCGCGGAAGAAGCGGTCGAACACCCGCTCCCGGTCGTGGTCGGCGACGCCCGGGCCGGTGTCGCGCACCTCGAGCTCGCAGGCCTGCCCCAGGTCGCGGCACGCGAACTCGATCTCTCCCTTGCGCGTGTGTCGGGCTGCGTTGGCGGCGACATTGAGGACGGCCTGGCTGAGCAGATCGCGATCCGCCAGCACCGACAGGCCCTCTTCACAGGAGATCAGCACCTTGACGCCCTCGCGCGGCTCAAGCTGGCGAACAACGTCCGCGAGCAGCGGCCTGACCTTCACGACGCCGAGAGTCGTAACCCGGTGCCCGGTCTGGATGCGGGCAAGCAGCAGCAGCGCTGCCGCAAGCCGGCCGAGACGGCCGCTTTCGCGCTCGATGTGGCTGAGGAAGAGATCGCGGTCCCCCGGCTTGTCCTTCGCACCGCCCTGCAGCACCTCGATCGCGCCGGCGATGGCGGCGATCGGCGTGCGCAGCTCGTGGGCAGCGTTGGTCACGAACTCGCGCTCGGCCCTGCTTTGTCGCTCACGCGCGGTCACGTCCTGCATCAGCAGGAGAGCGGTCGGTCCGTCCTCGGCCGGAATGCCGTCGAGCTCGAGCAGGTGGCCGCCTTCGGTCTCGACGACGCGTCGCGGCGGTCCCGAGTCCGAGAACAAGCGGCCGGCGAACTTGCGCAGGGAGAAGACCGGCCACGGGTCCGGCAGCAGCTCTCCGACTGCTCCGGTACCGAGGAAGCCGAGGGCCGCTGGGTTGAGGTACTCCATCGTGAGAGCCGGGCCGACGCTCACGACGCCGATCGGCAGGCGCCCCAGCAAGCGGCCGAGCACGCGGTCGTCCAGCACAGGCTCGACTGCGTTCACGTCTTCCAACGGTCCGATCCTCGCAGTCACTGCTAACCCTTCGATCGACTGGCGACGACTACATCATCTGCTTCCTGGACCAGTTCTACACGCAGGTCAGTGGACGCTCATCTACGCGGGCGGGTTCGAGGCCGTGCATCTGATGCGGAATGCGTTCCAGGGCACGAGACGAAAGAGGGACGGAGCGCGGTACGACCGCGGCTTTAGAGTTCAGCACCGTGACCGTGCTCAGCTCGCAGGTAGAGGCCTCGGACGCGTTCGACGAGCGTCGCGCCCGGATGGAGGCGCTCGTCGCCGAGCTGCGCGAGCGAACCGAGCAGGTCGCGCGCGGTGGCGGGGAGAAGGCGCTCGAGAAGCACCGCTCGCGCGGGAAGCTGACCGCCCGGGAGCGGATCGACCGGCTCCTCGACCCGGACAGTGCCTTCCTCGAGCTCTCGACCCTGGCCGCGTGGGACGTCTACGACGGCCAGGCACCGAGCGCGGGGATCGTGACCGGGATCAGCGTGATCGAGGGCCGCGAGTGCGTACTGGTCGCCAACGACGCGACCGTCAAGGGCGGCACCTACTTCCCGCTGACGGTCAAGAAGCACCTGCGGGCGCAGGAGATCGCCGAGCAGAACCGTCTCCCCTGCATCTACCTCGTCGACTCGGGCGGGGCCTTCCTGCCGCTGCAGGCCGATGTCTTCCCCGACCGCGAGCACTTCGGGCGGATCTTCTACAACCAGGCGCGCCTCTCGGCAGCTGGGATCCCGCAGATCGCGTCGGTGATGGGCTCGTGCACCGCAGGCGGCGCGTATGTGCCTGCGATGAGCGACGAGACGATCATCGTCAAGGGCACGGGCACGATCTTCATCGGCGGGCCGCCGCTCGTGAAGGCGGCGACCGGCCAGGAGGTGAGCGCCGAGGAGCTCGGCGGCGCCGACGTGCACGCGCGGCTCTCGGGGGTCGCGGACCACTACGCGACCTCGGACGAGCATGCGCTCGCGCTCGTGCGCGAGATCGTCCGCAATCTGAGCCCCGCGCCGAAGGAGCCGCCCTGGGAGACGGCGCCGGCCGAAGGGCCCGCAGCCGACCCGGCCGAGCTCTACGGCCTGATCCCGACCGACTTCCGCCAGCAGGTGGATCCGCGCGAGCTGATCGCGCGCATCGTCGACGGCTCGCGCTTCCACGAGTTCAAGGCGCTCTACGGCGAGACGCTCGTCTGCGGCTTCGCCCGGATCGAGGGCAACCCCGTCGGGATCCTCGCCAACAACGGCGTCCTCTTCGGCGAGTCGGCCGCGAAGGGCGCGCACTTCGTCGAGTTGGCCTGCAAGCGCCGCGTTCCGCTCGTCTTCCTGCAGAACATCACCGGCTTCATGGTCGGCAAGGAGTACGAGGCCGGCGGCATCGCGCGCGACGGCGCCAAGCTCGTGACCGCGGTCGCCTGCGCCGAGGTGCCGAAGTTCACCGTGATCGTCGGCGGCTCGTTCGGGGCCGGCAACTACGGGATGTGCGGGCGGGCGTTCTCCCCGCGGCAGCTCTGGATGTGGCCGAACGCGCGCATCTCGGTGATGGGCGGTGAGCAGGCGGCCACCGTGCTGACGATGGTGGGCGATGCCGACCCGGACGAGATCCGCGTCAAGTACGAGGACGAGGGCAACCCGTACTACTCGACGGCGAGGCTGTGGGACGACGGAATCATCGACCCGCTCGACACGCGGCGTGTGCTGGCGCTGGGAATCTCGGCCGCGCTGAACGCTCCAATCCCCGAGACCATCTTCGGCGTGTTCAGAATGTAGGGATGGGCTACTCGCTCGCTCACGTGGAGGACATCGAAGGCTCTGGCCCGGGCGGCGCGGTGCACTTCGTCCGCCGGGAGCTCGGCGTCGAGGCCTTCGGGGTCAACTGGTTCGAGCTCCCGCCGAACGCGGAAGGGTTCGAGCACGACGAGGCCGAGACGGAGCAGGAAGAGGTCAACGTGATCGTCGCCGGGTCCGGCGTCTACCGGATCGAGGGTGAGGAGGTGCCCGTGAGCGTCGGGACCTTTCTGCGCTTCGATCCCGGTACCACGCGCCAGCCGGTCGCCGGCCCGGACGGGATGACGATGATCGGCATAGGCGCGCGCCGCGGAAGCTACGAGCCGAGGGGGCCGTTTTGAACCACACGCTGGAGCTGAACGAGGACGAGCTGCGCCTGCTGCGGGCGGCGCTGCACTCCTACCTGGACGACTTCGGGCACGAGGAGGCCGACGTGCTGCGCCAGATCAAGGAGCTGATGGCGCGACTGCCGACTCCGGGCGTTCCTGACGACTGAGGCTTCGCTTGCGACGCCGACCTCAGGACGCTCGGGCTTGCCCGTGCGTCCGTCTGAAATGACCGGTCGACACTCCGGGGATGAAGCATCGGCATGAGCACAGTTCGACTGCTGCTCTGGAACCTCGCGGACTCGATGACGAACCTCGACGAGCTGCGGGCGAAGCTGCCCGAGCTTCCTGACGGCGACCACTGGGTCTCGGACCCGGCGAGCGAGCGTTTCGGCCTGATCTCGTTCTCCGGCTCGGACGACGAGGCGGCCGAGGTGCGCGAGCTGATCGGCAAGGACCCCGAGATCGGCGAGGAGTTCGAGCTAGAGAACTAGCTCTTCGGGGAAGCTCGCGTCGTCCTCGAAGCGCGACAGCCGGTACGGGCTCAGGTCGAGGCTCGGCGACTCGCCGAGGATCTCCTCCGCGAGTGCCTTGCCGACCGCGGGGGACTGCATGAAGCCGTGGCCGCTGAAGCCGCAGGCGGCGTAGATGCCGGCGGCGACCTCGCCGAGGATCGGGTGCGCGTCGGGCGTCATGTCGTAGAGGCCGGCCCAGGCGTCGGCGATCGTCGCCTCGGCGGCGGCGGGGAAGCGGTGGTGGAGCCGCGCGAGCCGGTCGTCGAAGAGCGTCTCGTCCACGACCTCGTCGAAGCCCCAGCGCGGCTCGGGGTCGACCATCGCCAGCACGAGCCGCTCGCCCCGCCGGCGGAAATGGAAACCGGTCTCGGCCTCGAGCACCATCGGCATCTCCTCGGACAGGTCGAGCTCGGTCGTCGCGAGCAGCTGGCGGCAGAGTGGCCGCACCGGGAGCTCGACCCCGCGCGCCGCTCCGACCTCGGCCGACCAGGGGCCGCAGGCGATCACGAGCACGTCGGCCTCGAGCGCGGTCGCGTCGCAGCCCTCGCGCACCTGGACGCCGAGCTTTGTCGCTCGGCGCACGAGCTCGCGGGTGACTGCGGGCGGGTCGGCGGTGCCGTCGGTCGAGCAGACAACCGCGCCGAGCACGTCGTCCGTGCGCAGGCCCTCGACGTAGGACGGGTCGACCTGCTCGACCGGTACGCCGAGCTCCTCCTGCAGCGCGCGACGCTCGTCCAGCGCAGCGAGGCCCTCCTCGGTCGTGGCCACGAACAGGTAGCCGACCTGGTCGAAGAGCGGCGCGCCGAGCTCCTCGAAGAAGCGGATGCTCGCCTGCGCCAGGCGCACCTCGGCCGCGGTCGAGAACTGCTGGCGGACGCCGCCCATCGCCTTGCCGGTCGCGCCTCCCGCCACGCGTCCCTTGTCAGCCAGAACAACGTCGCGCGCGCCCAGCGAGGCCAGGTGGAAGGCGAGCGACGCGCCGATCGCCCCCGCGCCGGCTACGACGATTCGAGCCACGCGTCCAGCTCTCGCTGCTCGTCTTCGCTCAGGCGGCGAAGCGGTGCGCGCACGTCTTCGCGCACGGGCACGCCCCGCCGGCCGAGGACGAATTTCGCGGCAGCCTGGAACGGGAAACGGTCCAGCTCGCGCCGCAGCGCCCCCACGTCCCCTGCGCCGTCCCGCACGAGCGCAACGACCCGCTCCGGGAAGACCGAAGCGAGGCCCGAGACCGCGCCGGCCGCGCCGCGCTCCATCCCTGCGAGGACGAGCTCCTCGGCGCCGACGAACACGTCGAGGCCGTCGAGCAGGTAGGGCTCGACGGCCTCGAACGGCTTGTCGGAGACCTTCAGCCCGGCGAAGTTCGGCGCACGGTCGCGCAGCCGCTCGAGGACGGGCAGCGGCACCGCGTACCCACTGCGAGCCTTGAACTCATAGACGTAGAACGGCACCGGATCGGCCGCTCGCGCCGCGGTCGCGAGATGCGTGAGCAGCGCGGTGTCGTCGAGCGCGAAGTACGGCGGCGAGATCACGGCCACTCCCGCAGCCCCGGCCCCGGCTGCGTGCTCGGCGAGCGCGCAGGTCTCGGCAGTGGTCTGCGCGCCGCAGTGCACGATCGCCGGCAGCGGGCCGTCCACGAACAGCTCGGCGGCGCGCCTGCGCTCGGCTGCGGAGAGCAGGATCCCCTCGCCGGTCGTGCCCAGCGCGAGGATCCCGTCGAGGCCCGCAGCAGCGAGAAAGTCGAGGTAGGGCCCAAAGGCCTCCTCGTCCAGGGCGGCGCCTTCGTCGCGAAGAGGCGTGACGGCGGCCGCGATCGCTCCGCGCAGCATCGCGGAGGCAACTTTACGATGCTCGGGAGATGGCAGCGCTACGCGTGGAGCAAAGCGGCGACCTCCTGAGCGTCGTGATGGCGCGCCCGGAGCGGCGCAACGCGTTCGACGCCGACCTGATCCGCGAGCTGACCGAGGCGTTCGCGGACGTCGGCGACGACGTGCGCGCGGTGCTGCTCGCCGGCGAGGGCAAGAGCTTCTCCGCGGGAGCCGACGTCGAGTGGATGCGCAGCTCGATCGAGCTCAGCTACGAGGAGAACGTCGCCGACGCGCGCCGCTTGCGGAAGATGCTCGAGACGATGAATTCCTGCCCCGCGCCGGTCGTGGCCCGGGTGCACGGGCACGCGCTCGGCGGCGGCTGCGGCCTCGTCGCGTGCGCCGACATCGTCGTCTCCGCGCCCGACACGCGCTTTGCCTTCTCCGAGGTCAAGCTCGGGATCATTCCCGCGGTCATCTCGCCGTTCGCGCTGGCGAAGATCGGGCCGGGTGCCGCGCGGCGGTACTTCGTCACCGGCGAAGTGTTCGACGCGGCGACCGCCCTCCGGATCGGGCTCGTGCACGAAGTGGCAGAGGAGCTCGACGCCGCGGTCGCGCGGATCGTGGCCGAGCTGCGGACGGCCGGGCCCGAGGCGGCACGGCACGCGAAGAAGCTCGTGCTCGAGCGCCCGGACGGCCTCGGCACCGAGCGGCGCATCGCCCAGCGGCGGACGAGCGAGGAGGGCCAGGAGGGCCTGAAGGCGTTCCTCGAGAAGCGCGACCCGCCGTGGGCATCCAGAAGCTCCTCGTAGCGAACCGCGGCGAGATCGCGCTGCGCGTGTTTCGCGCCTGCCGCGAGCTCAGGATCGGGACGGTGGCGGTCGCGCCGGAGGATGACTCCGGCTCGCTGCACGCGCGCTCGGCCGACGAGACGGTGCGGATTTCCTCGTACCTCGACGCGGGTGAGCACGTGCGCGCCGCGCGCGAGGCGGGCGCGGATGCGGTCCATCCCGGCTACGGGTTCCTCGCCGAGAACGCCGAGTTCGCGGAGGCAGTCGAGGCCGCGGGGCTGACCTGGGTCGGCCCGCCGCCCTCGGCGCTCAGGTCCGGCGGCGACAAGCTCGAGGCCAAGCGCATCGCGCGCGAGGCCGGCGTGCCGGTCGTGCCGGAGGGCGAGCCGGACGAGATCGGCTTCCCGCTGGTGGTGAAGGCTGCCGCAGGAGGCGGCGGCCGCGGGATGCGGGTCGTGCGCGAGCCCGGCGAGCTCGAGGAGGCACTCGCTGCGGCGAGGCGCGAGGCGAAGGCGGCCTTCGGCGACGAGCGCGTCTTCTTCGAGCGCTATGTCGAGCGGCCCCGCCACGTCGAGATCCAGCTCCTGGGCGACTCGCACGGGACGATCGTGGCGCTCGGAGAGCGCGACTGCTCGGTGCAGCGCCGCCACCAGAAGGTGCTGGAGGAGGCGCCCTCCCCCGCCCTCGACCCCGAGCTCCGTGGGCGCATGAGCGAGGCCGCGGTCGCGTTCGCACAGGCGATCGGCTACCGCAGCGCGGGCACGGCCGAGTTCATGCTCGACGGACGCGACTTCTGGTTCCTGGAGCTGAACGGACGCATCCAGGTCGAGCACCCTGTGACCGAGCTCGTCTCCGGCGCCGACCTTGTGGCCGAGCAGATCCGCATCGCGCAAGGCGAGCCCCTCCAGGCGGAGCCGCGGCTGGTCGGCCACGCGGTCGAGGTGCGGCTCTACGCGGAGGATCCGCGCACGTTCCTGCCGCAGACCGGCAGGCTCGTGCGGCTACAGCTGCCTGGGAGCATCCGCGTCGACGCAGGCGTCGAGGAGGGCGACGAGATCGGCACCGCCTATGACCCGCTGATCGCGAAGCTGATCGCGCACGGCTCCACGCGCGACGACGCCCTCGACCGGCTCGCCGCCGCGCTCGCGGAGACCCGCGTCGAAGGGGTCGTGACGAACCTGCCCTTCCTCCGCTGGCTCGTCACCCACCCCGCCTTGCGGGCCGGGGAGACGACGACCGCCTTCCTGACCGAGCACCCCCCGCTGTCGGCCCCGCCGTTGCGCCTACCCGACCACCCGTGGCGCGGCGGCTTCCGGCTCAACCTGCCCGCGCCGCCGCCGGCCGCGCCGCCGGATCCGAACGCGTCGTTCGAGCGCGGCGGCGCGCACGAGCAGAGCGCTCTCGCGGCGCCGATGCCCGGGACCGTGATCCGAGTGCTCGTGGCCGAGGGCGACACCGTCCAGCCGCGCCAGCCGCTGGTCGTGCTCGAGGCGATGAAGATGGAGACCCCGGTCGTCTCGCCCTACGAGGCGACCGTTCGCGCCGTCCACGTGGCCGAAGGCGACCGGGTCGCCGGCGGCACCGTGCTGGTCGAGCTCGAGGAGTAGGAGGGCTTGGCGGAACGTCGCTGGGCCCGGCGGCACAGCCGTCGTTTCGTCAAGCCCTCCTGAAGCTAGAAGAGCTTCTGGAGCTTCATCGCCTGGCCCATGTCGCCGTTCACCTTGAGCTTGCCGGACATGTAGGCCGCGGTCGGGTTCTGCTCGCCGTTTGCGATCTTGGTGAAGGTCTCAGTCGAGGTCGAGATGGTGCAGTCGGCGTCGCCGCCGTCCTCGGTGACGGTCACCTTGCCGTCGTCGACCTCGACGTGCCACGTGCCCGAGCCCTCGATCTCGAACCGGTAGCTCGCGTTCATCCCGGCAGCCTTCGACGGGTCGACCCGGGACTCCAGCGTCTCGAAGAACTCTCTCGGGCTCTCTGACACGGCCGCGGAGACTACAACACGGGCTCTGGTTCGAGGCGGCGTCTCGAGCCCGTCGACGGCAGCAACAGTGCGAGCGCGAGCCCCGCGAGCGGCGCGGCCGCCGCGGCGTACATGGCCGCCTGCAGGTCGACGGAGTCGGCGAGCGCTCCCAGTCCCACGGCTGCGATCCCGCCGAGGCCGATCGAGAGCCCGATCGAGAGGCCTGACGCCATCCCGATCCGGCTCGGGAGGTACTCCTGGCTCATCACCATCGTCACCCCGAAGGTGCCGATCACGCAGACGCCGACGAACGCGAGCGCGATCGCGCCGGAGATGCCGCCGACGAGCACGTAGACGAAGATCAGCGGCGCAGTGGCGAGCAGGCTCACGTTGAGGACGGGCCTGCGCCCGAGCCGGTCGGCGAGCGGGCCGGCTGCGAGCGTGCCGAGCCCGCCGGCCAGGAGCATCAACGAGAGCAGGTGGCTGCCCTCTGCCTTCGAGTGCCCGAGCGAGACCTCCCAGAGCGGCACGAAGGTGATCAGGCCGAACCAGGCGACGCTGCGGAAGGCGATCACGCCGAGCAACAGTGCGAGCGCGCCGGGCCGGTCCTCCCCTTCCGCGCGCCCCGCGGCGCCCGGCTCCGGCGCGAACCGGGCCAGGTAGGGCGAGACGAGCAGCAGCGCGAGGGCGACCCCGAGCACCGGCAGCGAGAGCAGCAGCGCGCCCGTGAGGCCGAGCGCGAGCACCAGCGGCGTCGTCACCGTCGGCCCGAGCGCATACCCCACGTTGCCGCCGATCGAGAACAGGCTCATCGCGCTCGCGCGCTTCCGGCCGCCTGCGTACGCGGCGAACTTCGAGCCCTCGGGGTGGTACGCCGCCACGCCGAGCCCGGAGATCACGACGAGCAGCAGCACGAGCCAGTACGCGGGAGCCGCGGCCGCGAGCGCGATGCCGATGCCCGCCACGGCGACACCTGCGGGCAGCAGCCAGATCGCGCCCCGCTTGTCCGACCACGCCCCGAAGAGCGGCTGGATGAGCGACGACGAGGCCGCCGAGGCAAGCATGACCGTGGCCGCGAGCGTGTACGAGAGGTGGAAGCGGTCGACGAAGAACGGGAGCAGCGCCGGCAGCGCGCCGTTCGCAAAGTCCGTCGCGCAGTGGCCCGCGGAGAGGGCCGCCATGGCACGCCTGTCGAGCTCGGCCCGCACAGGCCCGAGAGTAGACGGGAGCGGCGGGGCTACGCCGCGGTCTGGGTGCGCTCGGGCAGGTGGCGCTCGATCAGCGCGTGCCCGAGCTCCCACTGGGCGCGCGCGAGCTGGACGCGGTTCCGCTCCAGTGCTCCATGCCTCGCGCCACGATCGCGCAGCTCCTGGCGCTCGCCGACGAGCTCGGCGATGCGCATCGTGAGGAGCTCGACGTTCGCGCGGCCACGGCTCCGCTTGAAGCGAGCCGGCCGCAAATGCCGCAGTGACGTGCCGCGAGCCACGAGGCCCTTATCGGCACCGCCACGGAGAAGGTGTAGCCCCCTCATGGGCGGCAGGCTACGGAGGCAGTCGGCTAGCATCGCGGCGCGATGAATGTCGAGGTGCAAGCGGTATCGCCGGAGGAGGTCGAAGCTGACGTCCTGGCCGTCCCGCTGACGAGCGGAAAC
>Ga0307299_10000697_pt1 | contig 11192 bp, 9 predicted proteins | sample ER_DNA_159_FD_194466 | JGI IMG/M metagenome (GOLD analysis project Ga0307299, IMG submission 194466) | Bulk soil microbial communities from the East River watershed near Crested Butte, Colorado, United States - ER_DNA_159 | ecosystem: Environmental > Terrestrial > Soil > Floodplain | place: USA... | reverse complement strand
ACTCTAACAGGCTCCCCCGACGGTAGCCGCGCGGGTCCACTTCCACATGGGCAAAACCCAGAGCCGTGAGCCGCGCGACGATTGTCGTGAGCTGCTGCTCCGCCCACGGGATCCACGCCGGCTCCACTTCAATCCGCGCGGCGCCGCCGCGATGACGCACGCGCAGGTCGCCGCGCACGCCCAGCTCCCGCAGGAACGCCTCAGCCGACTCCACCTGCTGCAGACGCGCCGGCGTGATCTGGAGTCCGTACTGCACGCGGCTCGACAAGCAGGGGGCGGCGGGCGCGTCCCAGGTCGGCAAGCCGAGGGCCCGTGACGCCTCGCGAATCGCCGCCTTGGTGAGTCCCACCTCGGCGAGGGGCGAGCGCACCCCCGCCTGTTCACCCGCCGCACGACCGGGCCGATGCTCCCCACGATCATCGGCATTCGTGCCGTCGCACACGACGGCGAGGCGGCGTGCGCGCGCCAGCGGCACGAGCCGGCCCCACAGCTCGCTCTTGCAGTAGAAGCAGCGGTTGGTGGGATTGGCGAGGTAGTTCGGGTCTTCGAGCTCGTGGGTATCGACTTCGAGGACCGGAACGTCGAACCGGTCGGCCACCTCGCGCGCGGTGCGCCACTGCGCTTCCGGGTACGACGCGCTCCGGCCGATCGCCGCCAACATCCGATCCTTGCCCAGCTCCTGGCGCAGCACGACCGCCAGCAGGGCTGAGTCCACGCCACCCGAGTACCCGAGCAGCGCCGAGGGAAACGTACGAACCAACGCGCGGAGATCAGCGACCGAGCCAGACATGGCGGAATAGTAGCGGCTCACAGTGTCCTAATCAAAGGACAATTTGGAGTCGGAAAACGGATATACCGTAGGATTGGAACTGCGTATGGTTATGATACGTTCAAGAACAGCGTAGAATGACGACGTATAGTCCGACAATGCGCACGGAGCCCTCCCAAATGGCTGCCAAGACCGAGCTCGACGTCATCGATCGCCGCATTCTCCGCATTCTCTCGCAAGATGGCCGCTCCAGCTACCAAGCAATCGCCGACGAAGTCGGACTCTCTCGCCCGGCGGTGATGGAGCGCGTGAAGCGCCTCGAGGAGACCGGGCACATCCTGGGCTATCGCGTGCAGCTCGACCGCGCCAAAGCGGGACTGCCGGTGACCGCGTTCGTTGCGGTGCGATATGGCAGCTCCGACTACGTCGGCGATGAGCCGCGGATGCGCGAAATGGAGAAACATCCCGGCGTGCTCGAGTGTCACCACGTCGCGGGCGACGATTGCTACATCCTCAAAGTCATTGCCGCGGATCTGGAGGGCGTGCAGGACGTGCTGCGGGATCTGCGCGGCCCGAACTCTCAGATGAATACGCGCACGACGATCGTGCTCTCGACGGTGTTCGAGAAGCCCGGTCTCATTCCGACGGAGCCCGACTGACATGGCTGCGCTCAAGGGCAGGGCCTTAATCGCCTATCTCATCGTTTGCGTCTTCTGGGGCTCGACCTATCTCGCGATCAAGGTCGGCGTGGGTGAGCTGCCGCCGTTTCTGTTCGCGGGACTCCGCTTCTTTGTCGCGGGGGTATTGCTCCTCGCGATCGCGCGCGCGTGGGGCGATCCGCTGCCGCGCCGCGCCGGCGACTGGCGAACGCTCGCGATCGTCGGGCTCTTCCTGCTCACGGGTGGCAACGCCTTCGTCGTGTGGGCCGAGCAGTACACCCCGTCGGGCGTGGCGAGCGTCTTCGTCGTCACCGTCGCCATCTGGACCGCGTTCTTCGACGCGATCATTCCCGGCGGCTCGGGAGACCTCAACTGGCGGGTCGTGGCTGGACTCGTGCTCGGCTTCCTCGGGACCGCGCTCCTCGTGGGTGCGAGCCCCGCGGAGATCCTCAAGGCCGACCTGCGCGGGCCCATCGCGCTCACGTTCGCCAGTGCATCGTGGTCGCTCGGCTCCGTGTACGCCAAGCGCCATCCCACGGAAGTCAGTCCCTACATCGCCGCGTCTATTCAGATGATCGTCGGCGGGGCGGTCGTCGCACTCGTCGGCACGGCTCTGGGCGAGTGGAGCGGCTGGCACCTGAGCCCCAAGGGCCTCGGCGCCATCGCGTATCTGGTCGTGTTCGGCTCGATCCTCGGGTACAGCGCCTACTCCTACGCGCTGCGCCACGCCTCCGCGACGATCGTCGGCACCTACGCGTACGTGAACCCCGTGATTGCCGTGCTGCTCGGGTGGCTCTTGCTCAATGAGCCGATCACCGCTCGCACCGTGGTCGCAATGTCCCTCATTTTGGTCGCGGTCGTCTGGATTCAGCTCTCGCACAAGGTGAAATTCGCCGCGAAGGGCGCGCCGCACACGTCGCAGGAGGCCGCATGATGATCGCGCGTGTCTGGCATGGCGTGACGCCGGCGGCGAAGGCCGCGGCGTACACCGACTACTTGGAGCGGACCGGGGCGCGCGAGTGCCGCGCCACGCCGGGCAACCGCGGCGTGTACGTGTTGCGCCGCACGCAACGCGACGAGACGGAGTTCACGTTCATTTCGCTGTGGGACTCGCTCGATGCGATCCGCCGCTTCGCGGGCGACGACTACGAGAAGGCCCACTATTACCCCGAGGATTCGGACTACCTCCTCGATCTCGAGCCGTTCGTCCTCCATTACGACGTTGTGGCGGCGCCGTGACTCCCGAACCCGAGCTGACGCTAGATCCTGCCAACGCCGCCGAGTGGGACGAGCTGCGCGCGTTGGGTCACCGGATGTTGGACGACATGCTCAACTACCTGCGCACGGTGCGCGAGCGGGCGGCGTGGCGGCCCGTACCGGACGACGTGCGTGAGAGACTGGCGGAACCGGTGCCGCACGGGCCCACACCTGCGGCAACGGTCTACCAGCAGTTCACGCGTGACGTGCTGCCCTACCCCACCGGCAACGTCCACCCGCGTTTCTGGGGCTGGGTGATCGGGACCGGCACGCCGTTCGCGATGTTGGCAGACATGCTGGCCTCGGGGATGAACCCGCAGGTCGCCGAATTCGACGACGCCCCCGCGGTGGTCGAAAACCAGGTGATCGGCTGGCTCGTCGAGCTGCTCGGGATGCCGGCCGGCACGCACGGCCTGCTCGTCTCGGGCGGGTCCATGGCCAACTTTGTCGGTCTCGCCGTGGCGCGGAACGCACGCGCCGGGTACGACGTGCGCGACCTCGGCGTCCAGGGGCCCGACGTGCCGCGCCTCCTCGTGTACGCCTCGACCGAAACGCACTCATCCGTGCGCAAGGCCGTCGAGCTGCTCGGGCTCGGCAACCAGGCGCTGCGCCGAATCCCGGTGGGGCCCGACTACACAATTGACGTCACGGCGTTGCGCCAAGCGATCGCCGCTGACCGGTCAGCCGGGCACCGTCCGATCTGCGTCGTCGGCAACGCCGGCACCGTCAACACGGGCGCGACCGACGACCTTCCCGCGCTCGCCGACCTGTGTCGTGATGAAGGCCTCTGGCTCCACGTGGACGGCGCCTTCGGCGCCCTGGCGGCGCTCGCTCCCTCGCTCCGCCCCCTGGTCCGAGGCATCGAGCAGGCTGATTCGGTGGCGTTCGACCTCCATAAATGGATGTACCTGCCCTACGAGGTTGGCTGCACGCTGGTCCGCGACCAAGTCGCGCACCGCGCGACGTTCAACGTGTCGCCTGCCTACCTCGCGTCATTCGATCGGGGGATCGCCGCCGGCGGGTTCCCGTTTGCCGAGCGCGGCGTGCAACTCTCACGCGGCTTTCGAGCCCTCAAGGTGTGGATGTCCCTCAAGGCGCACGGCGTCGAAGCCTTCGCCCGGCTGATCGAGCAGAATGTTCAGCAGGCTGCCCACCTCGTGAGATTGATCGCGGCGCATCCGCGGCTCGAGCTGCTCGCGCCCGCGCCGCTCAACGTCGTCTGCTTCCGGTACACCGCTCCCGGCCTCGACAATACGGCGCTCAACGCGGTGAATCAGGAGATTCTGCTGCGGATCCAGGAGAGCGGGCTCGCCGTGCCGTCGCATACCGATCTGGGGGGGCGCTTCGCGATTCGGGTAGCGATCACGAATCACCGCAGCCGCCGGGAGGACTTCGACCTCTTGGCGAAGGCTGTCGTGGAAACCGGAGACGCGTTACGGAAGGAGGGGTGAACCCCTCTTCATAAGAGGTGTAGATTCCCCGGTGCTGCCACCAGGAGGAGCGATGCCGTCACCGATCCGTACCACCCTCGCCCTGTTGTCCCTCACTATCGTCGCCTGCGGAACACAGCCGGCGTCTCTTACCGGGCCCCAGATCGTCATCACGCCGCAGGGACTCGAGCAGACCGTACAACTCTCCCCCGCCGAGCCGAAGACCGGAGACACCCTCGACATCAGGTCGATCGTCGTGAACGGGACGGCGGCGCCGGTGGACGTCGTGAGTCGCATCTGCGGGATCGATCTCGAGACCACGCTGAAACTGACCTACACCTCCAACGTCGCGTGCGCCGGCTACAGCATGCAGGGCGCGCTCGCTCCCGGGGATTCGATTCTGGGATTCGCTGGTGGCGTCGTGACCAGCGGGCCGGGCACCTACACGTTGCGCGTGCGACACCTGCTCAACCCCGACGTGTGGGTCGAGGTCGCCATCACCGTCCGCTAGGACTCCTGCGGCGGGGGATCGTCGCGTCTCTTGTGGCTGCGCCCCGAACCGGGGCGCAGGGTGGGTTTCCCCTCTTCCGTCGTTCGGAACGACCGCACCGTGTGGTAGGCGAGTTCGATGTCGGCGCATTTATCGAACTCGGTGAGGATCTCCTCCCAAATGGCGGATACCGTCCCCCGGCGCCGCCGCGGCTCGATCAGGTAGCGCATGGTGAGGCGCACCCCCGAATCCACCGCGTTCGTGTAGACGATCGGCGTCAGCTTCTTGTAGTTGATGAAGTACTGCCGCGATGCCGTGAGCAGGTCCCGCTCCGCTTCCGCGGTCAAGTGCTCGGCGTGCTTGAAGGCGACGGCCGTGAGGATCTCCTTCGCCTTCTTCCAGTTGCTCTCGTACGTGACGGTCACGGGGACTTCGTTCCAGATGTACTTGAAGCCCTTGTCGTAGTTGGCGATCGGGTCGGTGAAGATCCGCCCGTTCGGGATGTGGATGATGCGGCCGGTGCTCTGGTCGGCGTCCACCCACCCGCCGATTTCGTTCAGGGTGAACTGAAATAGCCGTTGATCGATAACGTCGCCCTTGTGGCCGTCGATCTCGATCCGGTCGCCCACGTCGAAGGGCCGCCGCGACACGATGAACGCCCACCCCGCCAGGTTCGTCAGCGGGTCCTTGAGCGCGATCGCGATGCCCGCCGAGACGAGGCCGAGGAAAGTCGCGATCGTCTTGAATCCCGCAAACCACTCCCGGCCGACCACCAAGACGCCGACGACGATCAAGACGTACGTGGTCGCCTTGCGCCAACGGTAGCGGGTGTAGGGATCGGTGAGGCGACGATAAACGACGGCGAGGACGACCTTCTGAAGGAGCCACAGTCCGGCGATCGCCAGCGCCGAGACGAGCAAATGCATCTGCGTCGCGGGGCTCAGGCCGAGCCGCTGCTGTAACCAGTCGCTCACGGCCCCCAAGCTACGAAGCGCCCCCTCCCCTCGCCAGCAGGCCGTCCCTTATGTTAGGCGACCGTGGAACAACTCCTTGTCCTGCGCGACCTCGCGGTCATCTTCGCCGGCTCACTGCTCGTGATCCTGGCGTTCCACCGTTTCAAGTTGCCGGCGCTCCCGGGATTCATCGTCGCCGGAATGATCCTCGGGCCCAATGCCCTGGGGCTCGTCTCCGACCCGCATCGCGTCGAGAGCCTGGCCGAGGTGGGCGTGATCCTGCTGCTCTTCACGATCGGGATCGAGTTCTCGCTCAGCCGCCTCAAGGAGATGGGCCGGCAGGTGCTGGTCGGCGGCCTCGGACAGATGGGGTTCACCGTCCTCGCAACAGTCGCCGCCGGCGTCGCGTTCTTGCCGAGCTGGCGCGTGGCGTTGTTCCTCGGCTTCCTGATCGCCCTCTCGAGCACCGCGATCGTCTTGAAGGGCCTGACCGACAAGGGCGAGATCGACGCGCCGCACGGCCGACTCGCGACCGGCATCCTCATCTTCCAGGACCTGTGCGTCGTGCCGATCATGCTGCTGCTGCCGTTCCTGGCGGGCACGGCGGGGGGCGGCGCCCTGGGGCTCGCACTCGCCCTCGGCAAGGCGACGCTGGTGGTCGTGGGCGTCATCGTGGCGGCACGGACCCTGGTGCCGCGGGCGCTCGCCGAGATCGTCAAGACGCGGAGCCGCGAGTTGTTTCTCATCGCGGTCATTCTGATCGGCACGTTGACGGCGCTCGGCACGGCGGCCGCGGGCGCCTCGCTCGCGCTCGGCGCATTCCTCGCGGGACTCGTGATCTCGGAATCCGACTACGCGCACCAGGCGCTCGCCGAGCTGATGCCGTTCCGCGACATCTTCATCTCGCTCTTCTTTGTCGCCGTCGGCATGCTGGTGCAGCTCGACACGGTGCGGGAGCATCCCTTGCTCACGTTCGGCGGCGTCGCCGTGATCATGGGCGGCAAGTCGCTCTCCGCCGCGGTCGGTCCCGCGCTGATGGGCTACGCGGGCCGCGTCGCACTGCTCGCCGGCGTCGCCGTGTCGCAGATCGGGGAGTTCTCGTTCGTGTTGGCCGAGGAGGGACGCGCGGCAGGGTTGCTCCCGAACGGTGTGTACCAGCAATTCCTCGGCGTCGCGGTGGTCACGATGCTCGTGACGCCGTTCCTGTTACAGAGCGGGCCCACGCTGCTCGACAAGCTGGAGCGCTTCGTGCCGCTCGACCGCCTGCTCCCCGGATTCAGGCCGAAGGGCTTCGCGCCCGTCGAGGATCCGGTATCCGATCACGTCGTGATCGCGGGGTACGGCCTAAACGGACGCAACCTGGCGGCCGCCCTCCGCTCGATCAACGCGCCGTACCTGATCGTCGAGCTCAATGCCCAGACGGTGCGGCGGGCGCGGGCGGAGGGGGAGCCGGCGTTCTACGGCGACGCGACACGCGAGGAGATCCTGCGCGCGCTCGGCATTGACCGCGCGCGACTGTTCGTCATCGCCATTTCCGACCCGTCCGCCACGCGCAGCATGGTGCGCGTGGCGCGCGGCATGAACCCCAAACTGCACATCATCGCGCGGACCCGGTACGTGGTCGAGATCCCGGAGCTCACCCGGCTGGGCGCCAACGTCGTGATCCCCGAGGAATTCGAAACGTCGATCGAGATCTTTGCCCGCGTGCTGGCGCACTACAACGTCCCGCGCGAGGAAATCGACCGGCTCGTCGCCGAGATCCGGGCATCGCACTACGAGGCGCTGCGCCCGGGCGCGAAGCCGCGGATCACGCTCTCGGGAATGCTGGGTGCGATGCCCCAGATGCATGTGGAGCGGATCCCGCTCGCCGTGGGCGCCCCCGCTGTGGGACAGACTCTGGCGGAGACGGGCCTCCGGTCGCGCACTGGCGCCCTGGTGCTCTCGGTGCGCCGCGGCGAGAGCGACATCGCGACCCCTCCGGCAACGTACCGCCTTGCCGCGGGCGACGTGCTCGTCGTCGTGGGTCAAAAGCAGCAGCTGCGGGGGGCCTACAAACTGCTTACGGGGACTGAGCCGGCCTGAGCAGCGTCTTGGCGGCCTCGATCGCCTCGTGGGTGCCCGCCAGGGCCAACACATCTCCCACCCGCAGGCGCTCCCCGGCCGCCGGCACGGCGATCGACTCCCCGCTCCGGGAGATGGCTAGCACCGTCGCCCCGCTCCGCCCGCGCAGATTCAGCTCCGCGAGACTCCGGCCGACGCTCGCGCTCGCCGGGTCGATGCGGATCGCGACCGGCGCGCCGAGACCGGGCAGGAGCCGATCCAGGTCGGCCAGCGCGCCGTCGTCAGGCGCGGGACTCCCCGCCCGGGCATACTTGGCGAGGGCGGCCACGACCGCCTGGGCCCCGGCGCGCACGTGGCCTTCGAGGTCGCGCACGCTGCGCCAAATCGCAATACCAAATCCGGCGAGGATCAATGCGAGCACGAGAGGGCCGGAATAGCTCGGCACGAAGATCTGCGTGAGCGCCAGGACAACCATCCCGGCGACGAGGACAACGCCGAGTTGCAGCGTGACGCCGAGGGTCCGACGCGGCGCCAGATCCATGTCCGCCTTGCCGGCCACGCGTGGCAGGGCACGCTCCGCCAGGGCGCGGCCCAGTCCGCGCGACAGCCGCCCGATGCCCACGACGAGTGGTAATGCTGCCACGGCGGCCGCCGCGACGACCAGCGCGCGGGCGACGCCGTGCGCCAGACCAACTGCTCCCTGCAACCAGCGGGTTATCGTGGCGAGCTGCAGCGCCACGCCGATGATGAGCGCGCTCAGGACCGCCGCATCCAGAATCAACAACCGCACCAGTCGTCCGATCCCCTTCGAGCGCCCCGCCGCCGGCGTCGCCTGGAGCCGTTCCAGCCACGCGCCGTAGAGGGCGGCGAAGGTCTGGAGCGGGCGCGGGAGCTTCCGGTCGATCCACGCCGCGGCAGGCGCCGCCGACCGGATCAGCCAGGGCGTCGTGAGCGTCGTGATGGCGGACACGGCCACCGCGACTGGGTAGAGGAAGGAGCGCGTCGCGCCCAGCGCGAGCCCCAGTCCGGCGATGATGAACGAGAACTCGCCGATTTGCGCCATGCTCATCCCGGCCTGAACCGCGGTGCGGGTGCCCGCCCCCGTAAGGAACGCACCCGCCGAGACGCTCACGATCATCCCCGCGATAACGACGAGCGTGAGTACCGCGACAGCGCCCCAGTGTTGCCCGACCAGCCCGGGGTCGATGAGCATGCCGACCGACACGAAAAAGATCGCGGCGAAGACGTCTCGCACGGGCCGAACCAGGTGCTCGATGTCCTCGCCGTGTCCCGACTCCGCCACGAGGGACCCGGCGAGAAAGGCGCCGAGTGCGACAGAATACCCCGCTTCTTGCGCCACGTATGCGGTGGCGAAACAGACGCCGATGCTGGCGACGAGGGTGGTCTCGGACCGCCCGATCCGGGTCACGAGCCGGATGAAGCGCGGGATGACCAGGATGCCCACACCGAGGAGCGCGACGAGGAACATCGCGAGGCGGCCGATCGTCCCGGTCAGCGCACCCGGCGAGAGCCCCGCGCCCGTCGCGACCGCGGTGAGCACGGCCATGAACACGATGGCGATCAGGTCTTCGATCAGCAGGATCCCGATGACGAACTCCCGGAGCCGCCCGCCGACGCCCTGCTCGTCGAACACCTTGGCGATGATCGTGGTGCTCGAGATCGCGATGATGGCGCCGGTGAACACGCTCTCGATCAGCGTCCAGCCGAACAGCTGGCCCGTGAGAAAACCGAGCCACGCCATCACGCTGGTCTGGATCACGGCGGTAACGCCCGCCGTAGGCGCCACCCGGATCAGCTTGGGAAGACTGAACTCCAGCCCGAGCGAGAACATCAGGAGGATCACGCCCAGCTCGGAGAGGGTCTGGACGATCGCCGGATCCGCGACGAGCGGGATGGGCACGTGCGGCCCGACGATCAGGCCGGCGATGATGTACCCCAGCACGACCGGCTGGCGCAGCCGCTGAAAGACGACCGTCGTGATCGCGGCGACCGCGAGGACGACCGTCAGCGACTTGAGGAACTCGTGCATGTCGTGCATGGCCGCCACGATAGCCTGCGCGCGAGGGGGCGGACAAGGCCATCAGGGGCTAGAATCAACCGGTCTCGCTCCCCGAGGACACGACATGATCGCACTCATCACTGGCCTTCTGGTGGCCGCGCAGCAACCGACGGCCGTCACCATCGGGACCGCCGTCGCCCGCCCTGGCCAGGCGGTCTCCGGGTTCATTGAAGTACCGGCCGGAGTGGATTCCGCCACGCGCATTCCGATCACGATCGTGCGCGGGGCGCAGCCCGGGCCAACGCTGGCACTGATCGCGGGCACGCACGGCTCCGAGGTCGCCCCGATCGTGGCGCTGCAGCGCGTGCGCGCGACGCTCGACCCAGCCGGCCTGCGGGGGACCGTGCTCATCGTCCACGTGGCGAACGTGCCGTCGTTCCTCGGCAGGACCATCTACTATAGCCCCGTCGACGGCAAGAACCTGAACCGGGTCTACCCCGGCAAGCCCGGCGGCACCGTGTCCGAGCGCATCGCCTACGCCATCACCCGGGAGATCATCGAGCGCGCCGACTACCTCGTGGACATTCATTCGGGCGACGGTAACGAATCGCTCCGCCCCTACACGTACTGGAGTCCGCTCGGCCTCGACGCCCGCGCCGATTCGGTCTCACGCGAGATGGCGCTGGCGTGGGGAAGCGATCACATCGTGATCGATACGATGCGTCCGCGTGACCGACTGGCGTCGGTGTATACGCAGAACACGGCGCAGATCCGCGGGAAGCCGGCGCTGACGACGGAGGCGGGGTATCTGGGCCTGGCGTCCGAGGACATGGTGCAGCGCAACGTGGACGGCGTGTTCCGGCTGCTGCGCTACCTGCGGATGCTCCCGGGCGACGTGGAGCTCGTACGCCAGCCGCTGTTCTTCGAACGAACGGAAGTGCTGCGCAGTCCCGGCACCGGTGTCTGGCACCCGAAGGTCGAGCGCGGGCAGAGCGTGCAGAAAGGGGCGCTGATTGGCGTGCTCACCGATTTCTTTGGAGCCACACAGGCCGAGATTCTGGCGCCGTTTGGTGGGATCGTGCTGTACGTGGTGGGCACTCCCGCCATGTCACATGGTGAGCCCATGGGCATGATCGGGGAGCCCCGGCTGCTGCGGTAGGCCAGGTACGAACCCGCGATGGCAGCCGGGGCCGCCTGGCGATGGCCCGCCCGGCGCCGTCAATTTTACCCCGACCCGGTGGGCCGCCGGCACGCCCGGCCAATCCGCAAGTCCACCTCCCCACCGGCCAGGAGGTCATCATGTCTCGCATCCTCAAGGTCGTCCCCGCCAGCCTGCTCCTCGCCCTTCCCGCGTGTTACCACGCCACCATTCAGACCGGATTGCCCGCGAGCTCCCAGGTGATCGAGAAGACCTTCGCCTCGGGTTGGATTTATGGCCTCGTGCCGCCCAGCCCGATCAGCACGATGGCGCAATGCCCGAGCGGCGTGTCGAAGGTCGAAACGCAGCTCAGTTTCGTGAGTCAGCTCGTCCAGTTCCTCACGCTCGGTATCTA
>Ga0307299_10000685_pt1 | contig 11278 bp, 19 predicted proteins | sample ER_DNA_159_FD_194466 | JGI IMG/M metagenome (GOLD analysis project Ga0307299, IMG submission 194466) | Bulk soil microbial communities from the East River watershed near Crested Butte, Colorado, United States - ER_DNA_159 | ecosystem: Environmental > Terrestrial > Soil > Floodplain | place... | reverse complement strand
CGCGAGAACATCGGCGCGGGTGAAATCGCCGCCATGGTCGGGCTCAAGAACACCTCGACCGGCGACACGCTCGCCATCGAGACCGCTCCGATCCGCCTCGAGTCGATGGAGTTCCCGGATCCGGTGATCTCGGTCGCGATCGAGCCGAAGACGAAGGGCGACCAGGACAAGCTCGGCGCCGGCCTCCAGCGGCTGACCGACGAGGACCCGACGTTCCGCGTCCGCACGGACGACGAGACGGGGCAGACGCTCATCTCGGGCATGGGCGAGCTCCACCTCGAGATCATCGTCGACCGCTTGATGCGCGAGTTCAACGTCGATGCGAACGTCGGCCGCCCGCAGGTCGCGTACCGCGAGACGATCTCGAAGCCCGTCGAGAAGATCGAGGGCAAGTTCGTCCGCCAGACGGGCGGCCGCGGCCAGTACGGCCACGTCGTGATCAACATGGAGCCCGCTGACCCGGGCGACGGCTACGAGTTCTTGGACAAGATCGTCGGCGGCAAGGTTCCGCGCGAGTACATCTCGTCGGTCGACCTCGGGATTCAGGAGGCGATGGAGTCCGGCATCCTCGCCGGCTATCCGGTCGTCGATCTGCGCGTGTCGCTCGTCGACGGTTCCTACCACGACGTCGACTCGAGCGAGATTGCCTTCAAGGTCGCAGGCTCGATGGCCTTCAAGACGGCCATGCAGCGCGCGAAGCCGAAGCTGCTCGAGCCGGTCATGGCCGTCGAGGTCGTGACGCCCGAGGAGTACCTCGGCGACGTCATGGGCGACCTCAACTCGCGCCGCGGTCACATCGAGCACCTCGAGCCGCGGGGCAACGCGCAGGCGATTCGCGCGCGCGTCCCGCTCGCAACCATGTTTGGCTACGCAACCGACCTGCGCTCGACGACGCAGGGCCGGGCCACGTTCACCATGCAATTCGATCGTTACGAGGAAGTGCCTCAGTCGATCGCCGGCGAGATCGTCGACGCCGAAGCCAAGTAAGAGAATCGGAGGAGGAGAATGAGCAAGGAGAAGTTCGAGCGCACCAAGCCGCATCTGAACGTCGGCACGATCGGTCACATCGACCACGGCAAGACGACGCTGACCGCGGCGATCACGAGCGTTCTCGCCGAGAAGACCGGCGGCACGGCCCGGAGCTTCGAGTCGATCGACAACGCGCCTGAGGAGAAGGCCCGCGGCATCACGATCAACACGTCGCACGTCGAGTACGAGACGGAGAACCGTCACTACGCCCACGTCGACTGCCCGGGTCACGCCGACTACATCAAGAACATGATCACGGGCGCCGCTCAGATGGACGGCGCGATCCTCGTCGTCTCGGCCGCCGACGGCCCGATGCCCCAGACGCGCGAGCACATCCTGCTCGCCCGCCAGGTCGAGGTGCCGTACATCGTCGTGTTCCTGAACAAGGCCGACATGGTCGACGACCCCGAACTGCTCGAGCTCGTCGAGATGGAAGTGCGCGAGCTGCTCTCCCGGTACGAGTTCCCGGGCGACGACATTCCGATCGTCACCGGCTCGGCGCTGAAGGCGCTCGAGGGCGACGAGGAGCAGAAGGCGAAGATCCTCGAGCTCATGGAGGCCGTGGACAGCTACATCCCCGAGCCCGAGCGCGACATCGACAAGCCGTTCCTGATGCCGATCGAGGACGTCTTCACGATCACGGGCCGCGGCACGGTCGTCACGGGCCGCATCGAGCAGGGCAAGATCGAGTCGGGCAACGAGGTCGAGATCGTCGGAATCCACCCGGCGATCGAGAAGACCGTCGTCACCGGGCTCGAGATGTTCAACAAGACGCTCGACTACGCCCAGGCCGGCGACAACGCCGGTGCTCTCCTGCGCGGTACCAAGCGCGAGGAGATCGAGCGCGGTCAGGTCCTGGCCAAGCCGGGCTCGATCACGCCGCACACCGTGTTCAAGGCCGAGGTCTACGTCCTGTCGAAGGACGAGGGCGGGCGCCACACGCCGTTCTTCAACGGCTACCGGCCCCAGTTCTACTTCCGCACGACCGACGTGACCGGCTCGATCAAGCTCCCGGAAGGCCAAGAGATGGTCATGCCGGGCGACAACACGAACATGGACATCGAGCTCATCCAGCCGATCGCGATGGACCAGGGGCTCCGGTTCGCCGTCCGTGAGGGCGGGCGCACCGTGGGCGCCGGCGTCGTCACCGCGATCGAGACGTAAAAAGGGAGATCAGCCGCTTGCCGCAGCAGAAAATCCGCATCCGCCTCAAGGGGTACGACCACCAGCAGCTCGACCGGTCGGCCCAGTCGATCGTCGACACCGCTCAGCGCAGCGGCGCGACGATCACTGGTCCGGTGCCCCTGCCGACGGAGAAGAACGTCTACTGCGTGATCCGAAGCCCGTTCAAGGACAAGGACTCGCGGGAGCACTTCGAGGTGCGGACGCACAAGCGGCTGATCGACATCCACAGCCCGACGCCGAAGACGATCGACCAGCTGATGCGGCTCGATCTCCCGGCCGGAGTCGACATCGAGATCAAGCTCTGATGAAAGGAATCGTCGGCAGGAAGCTGGGGATGACCCAGCTTTTCGATGAGGAAAGCGGGGAGGTGACGGCCGTGACCGTGATCGAGGCCGGCCCCTGTCCCGTGGTCCAGCTCAAGACCGAGGAGACGGACGGCTACGAAGCCGTCCAGCTCGCGTTCGAGGAGGTCCCGGCGCGGAAGGTCACGAAGCCGCGCCTCGGGCACCTGAAGAAGACCGACACGAAGCCGCACAGGCATCTCGTCGAGTTCCGCGGTGCGAGCGAGGCCGTGCTCGGCGAGCCGGTCACGGTCGAGGTGTTCGAGCCCGGCGACACGATCAAGGTCACGGGCATCTCGATCGGCAAGGGCTTCGCAGGGACGATCAAGCGCCACAACTTCAGCCGTGGCCCCGTGACGCACGGCTCGCACAACATCCGCAAGCGCGGCTCGATCGGCTCGTCCGCGACGCCCTCGCGCGTGTTCAAGGGAATGAAGATGGCCGGGCAGATGGGCGCCAAGCGTGCGACCCAGGTCGGGCTGACGGTGCACTCGGTCGACCCCGAGCACAACCTGCTGCTGGTCAAGGGCGCGATTCCGGGCCCCAAGAACGGCGTCGTGGAGATTCGGGAGGAGAAGCGTGGCCGCGCCTAAAGCCCCTCTCCTCGGAATCAGCGGCCAGTCCTCGCGTGAGGCGACCCTGGACGAGGGTGTCTTCGCCTCGGACGTGAAGCTGCACCTCGTCCACGAGGCCGTTCGCGCCGAGTTGAACGCGCGGCGGGCCGGGACGCAGTCCGCGAAGACCCGCGGGCTCGTAGCGGGCGGCCGCGCAAAGCCGTGGCGCCAGAAAGGAACCGGCCGCGCTCGCGCCGGCACGATCCGCGCGCCGCAGTTCACGGGCGGCGGCGTGGCCTTCGCTCCGCAACCACGCGACTACTCGATCAAGGTCAATCGGAAGGCCTATCGCTCGGCGCTCCGCGGAGCGCTCAGCTCCCACGCGTCGGAGGGCACGCTGGCCGTGGTCGACAAGTCCGCGTTCGACGAGCCGTCGACGAAGAAGGCGGCAGCCTTCCTCGAGTCCTGGGGTCAAGAGCTGCCGGTGCTGCTCGTCGCCAACGACGACGAGGCCGGCCTGGTGAAGTCGTTCCGCAACCTCGAGCGCGTGGTCGTCGTCCCGCCCTCCGAGGTCGAGGTGGCCGCCGTCGTCTGGGCGCGCGCGCTGCTCGTCAGCGAGGCCGCCCTCGAAGCAGTCCAAGGGAAGGCCTCATGAGCCTGCATCCGAACGAAGTCCTGCTCGCGCCCGTGGTCTCCGAGAAGAGCTACAGCCTGATCGAGGACCGCAAGTACTCGTTCCGCGTGCACAAGGACGCGCACAAGACGCAGGTCCGGCAGGCGGTCGAGGAGCTGTTCGGCGTCAAGGTCACCGCGGTCAACATGGTCAAGGTCCCGGCGAAGCCGAAGATGCGCAACTACCGCAAGGGGTCGCGCCCGGGCTGGAAGAAGGCGATCGTCCAGCTCAAGGAAGGCGACGCGATCGAGATCTTCGAAGGGGCTCAGGTCTAGTGGCCCTCAAGAAGTTCAAGCCGACCAGCCCAGGCCGCCGTTGGATGACCGTGTCCGGCTTCGAGGAGGTCACGCGCTCGAAGCCCGAGAAGAGCCTCACGAGCTCCGTCAAGAAGACGGGCGGACGCAACAACAAGGGCCGCATCACGACGCGCCACAAGGGCGGCGGGCACAAGCGCCGTTTTCGCGAGATCGACTTCAAGCGGAGGAAGGACGGCGTGCCGGCCAAGGTCGCGGCGATCGAGTACGACCCGAACCGCTCGGCAAACATCGCGCTGCTGCACTACGCGGACGGGGCGAAGGCGTACATCCTCGCTCCGGCCCGCCTACAGGTCGGTGCGAGCGTCGAGTCGGGACCGAACGCCGACATCAAGCCCGGCAACGCGCTGCCACTCGAGAACATCCCGACCGGGACGCTCGTCCACAACGTCGAGCTCAAGCCCGGCCGCGGCGGCCAGATGGCGCGCAGTGCCGGCTCGGGCATCCAGCTCGTCGCCAAGGACGAGGGCCACGGCGTCCTGCGACTCCCCTCCGGAGAGCTGCGCCGCGTGCTGCTCACCTGCCGTGCGACCGTCGGCCAGGTCGGCAACTCCGATCACGAGAACATCTCCGGCGGCAAGGCCGGCCGCAGCCGGTGGCGCGGCAAGCGCCCGACCGTGCGCGGCTCTGCGATGAACCCGGTCGATCACCCGCACGGCGGCGGCGAGGGAAAGTCGAAAGGCGGCCGCCACCCCGTGACCCCGTGGGGCGTGCCGACGCTCGGCAAGCGCACACGCTCGAAGCACAAGGAATCCGACCGCATGATCGTCCGAGGCCGCCGCCGCGGCAAGGAGAAGAGATGAGCCGTAGCTCCAAGAAGGGCCCGTTCGTCGAAGAACGCTTGTTCAATCGCATCGAGTCCATGAACGCCTCGGGCTCGAAGAACATGATCCGTACCTGGTCGCGCACCTCGACGATCTTCCCCGAGATGGTCGGGCACACGATCGCGGTCCACGACGGCCGCAAGCACGTCCCGGTCTTCGTCACCGAGCAAATGGTCGGGCACAAGCTCGGCGAGTTCGCTCCGACGCGCACGTTTCGCGCGCACTCCGGCGACCGCAAGGTGGAGGTGAAGCGCACCACATGAGTACCCAGGAAGTGAAGGAGGTGCGCGCCGCCGCGAAGTGGCTGCGGATCACGCCCCGCAAGGCGCGGCTGGTCGTCGAGCACATCCGCGGCCGGAGCGTTCCCGAGGCGCGGACGATGCTCGCCTTCAGCGAGCGCGCCGCCGCGCGTGAGATCGACAAGCTGCTGCGCTCAGCGGTCGCGAACGCCGAGGCCAACCACAACCTGATCGGCGACGACCTCGTCGTGAAGACGGCCTACGTCGACGAGGGCCCGACGATCAAGCGCTGGCGCCCACGCGCGCGCGGCCGGGCCGCTCAGATTCGCAAGCACATGTGCCACATCACGATCACGCTGGGCCCGGCAACCACGGCTACAGTGACGCGAGCGCCTGAGCCCGAGGCGCCGGCCGAGGAGAAGCCGAAGCCAAAGCGCGCTCCCCGCCGGAAGGCCGCGACCAAGGAGGCCGCGCCGGAGGCGAAGGCCGAGACGAAGCCGGAGGCGGAGAAGAAGCCTGCGGCCAAGAAGCCGGCTGCCCGAAAGCGCGCGCCGGCCAAGAAGAAGACCGAGGAGAAAGAGAGCTAATGGGTCAAAAAGTCCATCCAGGCGGCATGCGCGTCGGAGTCATCCACGACTGGAAGTCGAACTGGTTCGCCGGGACGAAGGAGTTCCCCGAGGCCCTGCTCGAGGACATCAAGATCCGCGAGCACATCTACAACAAGCTCTCCCACGCGGGGCTGTCCGACGTGCTCATCCGCAAGGACAAGCAGCGAATCACGATCGACATCTACACCGCCCGCCCGGGGATCGTGATCGGCAAGTCCGGCGCCGAGGTCGACGCCTTGCGCAAAGAGATCCACGCGATGACGCACAAGAACGTGCACATCAACATCAACGAGATCAAGCGCCCCGAGCTGGACGCGAAGCTCGTCGCGCAGTCGATCGCGGAGCAGCTCCAGAACCGCGTCAGCTTCAGGCGCGCGATGAAGCGCTCGCTCGCGTCGGCGATGCGCTCCGGCGCCCATGGCGTCAAGGTCCAGTGCGGCGGCCGGCTCGGCGGCACCGAGATGAGCCGTTCCGAGAGCTACTCCGAGGGTCGCGTCCCGCTGCACACGATTCGCGCGGACATCGACTACGGCTTCGTCGAGGCGAAGACGACTTCAGGCCGAATCGGCGTCAAGGTCTGGATCAACAAGGGCGAGATCATGCCCGAGGGCTTCGACAGCGTCGCGCAGCAGAAGGAGACGCGGCTCGGCGACCAAGACACGGCGCGCCGCCGCGGTGGGCGCACCGAAGGGCTTTCGGCCTCGCGCGAGAGCGGACGCAACAGGTCGCAGGACCGCGAAGGCCTCGGCCCGGTGCGTACGCGTCGCCCGAGGCGCAGCGGCGCGCGGCGGAGCCCGAAGCAGGACGCTCCCGCTGCCGAGGCGCCGCCCGAGGAGACGCAGGCACCCGAGGCTCCGGCTCCCGAGGCTGCGGCTCCCGAGGAGCCGAAGCCGACGGAAGAGTCGGGAGGCGAGAGCTAGTTGTTGCTTCCGAAGAAGACGAAGTACCGCAAGCAGCAGCGCGGCCGACGCGCCGGCGTCTCGAAGGGGCAGACTCGCGTCCAGTTTGGCGACTTCGGCCTCAAGTCGATGGAAGCCGCGTGGGTCACGAACCGCCAGATCGAGGCGGCTCGTATCGCCATGACGCGAAAGATCAAGCGCGGAGGGAAGGTCTGGATCAACGTCTTCCCGGACAAGCCGGTGAGCCAGAAGCCGGCCGAGACGCGCATGGGGTCGGGCAAGGGCGCTCCGGAGCACTGGGTCGCCGTCGTCAAGCCCGGCCGGGTCATGTTCGAGCTGGCCGGTGTGCCCGAGGACCTGGCCAAGGAAGCACTGCGGCTGGCCGGGACGAAGCTCCCGGTGAAGACGAAGTTCGTGAAGCGGGAGGCTGATCTCTTTGCGAGCTAGAGACCTACGGGACATGAGCGACGACCAGCTCACCGACGCGCTCGCCGAGCGCCGCCAGGAGCTGTTCAACCTGCGCTTCCAGTCGGCGACGGGAGCGCTGGAGAACCCCGCTCGCCTGAAGCTGGCGAAGCGTGAGATTGCAAGGATTCTGACCGTTCGAAACGAGCGCGAGCTCGCGAAAGAAGGTCTTCAGAGATGAAGCACCGCACTTGTCTGGCACCGCAATCAAACATGGACGCGTAGCGTGGCTGACGAAGAGAAACAGGACGTAGAGGCGCAGGCCGAAGAGCCGGCGGCGCAGCCGCCTGTCCGCGACAGCGGACCGGTGGAGGGGGATTCGGGGGAACCGGGAGGTTCCCCCGGGCCAGACGAGGCGTCTCCCGCCGAGGCGACGCCTGCCGCCGAGGCCGAGGCCGAGGCTCCGGTCGAGGAGCCGGCTGCGGAAGCTCCGGTCGAGGAGCCGGTAGCCGAGGAGACTCCGGCTGAAGAGGCCCCGGCTGAAGAAGCTGCCGAGGAGGCTCCGGGTGAAGAGGTCCCGGCTGAAGAAGCCGCCGAGGAGGCTCCGGCTGAAGAGGCTGCCGTCGAGGAGGCTCCCGCTGCGGAGGCTCCGCCCGAGGAGGCGCCTGCCGCCGAAGCCGAGGAAGCTCCCACCGCGGAGCCCGCGGAAGCCCCTGCCGCCGAAGCCGCCGGCCCGCGCACGAAGCCGAAGCGCAAGCCGCGCAGCGAGCGCCGCAAGCGCTCGAAGCCGACGCGCGAAAAGCCCGAAGGCCGGAAGCCGATCACGCGCGTCCCGAAGCCGGTCCACGACCGAGGCCGCCGGCAGGAGCGCCGCGGCGTCGTCGTCTCGAGCGCAATGGACAAGACGATCGTCGTCCGCGTCGACACGGTGAAGGCGCATCCGCGGTACAAGAAGGTCGTCCGCCGCTCCACGAAGTTCCACGCTCACGACGCAGAGAACACGGCGAAGGTCGGCGACGTCGTCCGCATCGTCGAGACACGCCCGCTCTCGAAGACGAAGAACTGGCGCCTCGCCGAGGTGCTCGAGGTGGCGAAGTAGATGATCCAGCAGGAGTCGAGACTTCGCGTGGCCGACAACACGGGTGCCAGAGAACTCCTGTGCATCCGCGTGCTCGGCGGCTCGCACCGGCGCTATGCGCGCGTCGGCGACGTCATCGTCGGCACCGTCAAGACCGCGACGCCGCAGGGCACGATCAAGAAGGGCGAGGTCGTCCAGGCCGTCGTCGTCCGCACGAAGAAGCCCTACGGGCGCAACGACGGCACGCAGATCGCGTTCGACGAAAACGCTGCAGTAATCATCGATCAGGCCCGGAACCCGCGCGGCACGCGCATCTTCGGCCCGGTCGCGCGCGAGCTCCGAGAGAAGAACTTCATGAAGATCGTCTCGCTCGCCCCGGAGGTCCTCTAGATGAAGGCGATGAAGATCCGCAAGGGCGACACCGTCCACATCCTCGCCGGGAAGGACCGCGGCAAGCAGGGCCGCGTCCTCGAGGCGCGCCCGGATGAGAAGCGGGTGATCGTCGAGAACCTGAACATGTTCAAGCGGCACTCGAAGCCGAAGCCGATCAAGAACCCGAGCCGGATGGGCGGCGCCCAGTTCACCCCGGGCGGTGTGATCGACCTCGCGGCTCCGATTCCGATCTCGAACGTGATGCTCGTCTGCCCGACGTGCAACCGGCCGACCCGCATCGGCTACGTGCTGCGGGAGCGCAAGGACGAGGATCCGATCAAGGTGCGCGTCTGCAAGCGCGCCGACTGCGGCCAGGAGATCGATAAGTAATGGCGACCGCGACGCAGACAACCCAGCGCCCGCGCCTGAAGGAGCGCTACGACGACGAGCTCCGCGCCACGCTCAAGGACGAGCTCGGTCTCAGCTCGGTCATGCGCGTCCCGCGGCTGGCGAAGATCACGCTCAACATGGGCGTCGGCGACGCGAAGGTCGAGGCGAAGGCGCTCGACAGCGCGATCGAGGAGCTGACGACGATCGCCGGCCAGCGCGCGCAGGTGCGGAAGGCCCGCAAGTCGATCGCCGGCTTCAAGCTCCGCGAGGGAATGCCCATCGGGACGCGCGTCACGCTGCGCGGCGACCGGATGTGGGAGTTCCTCGACCGCCTGGTCTCGATCGCGATTCCGCGCATCCGCGACTTCCGCGGCCTCGCGCCCGAGTCGTTCGACGGCCGCGGCAACTACTCGATCGGCATCCGCGAGCAGATCATCTTCCCGGAGATCAACTACGACGACATCCAGGCCGTGCGCGGGCTCGACGTGGCGATCACGACCACGGCCCAGAACGACGACGAAGGCTATGCCCTCCTGCGGGGCCTCGGCCTTCCGTTCCGAGAGAAGGAAGGGGTGCCCGAGAGTGGCTAAGAAGTCACTGATCGCGAAGGCCAAGCGCGAGCCGCGTTACAAGGTGCGGAAGTACTCGCGCTGCAATCGCTGCGGCAGGCCGCGCGCCGTCTACAAGAAGTTCGGACTCTGCCGGATCTGCCTGCGCGACCTCGCGCACGAGGGCCAGATCCCCGGCATGACCAAATCGAGCTGGTAACGACATGCATACCGATCCGATCGCAGACATGCTCACCCGCATCCGCAACGCCAACAAGGCGATGCACGAATCGACGACGATGCCGACCTCCAAGATCAAGGAGGAGATCGCCCGCCTGCTCAAGGAGGAGGGCTACATCACGGACTTCCGGGTCGAGGACGGCGAGAGCTTCAACACGCTCACGATCGACCTCAAGTTCGGCCGGAACCGCGAGCGCATCATCACCGACCTCAAGCGCATCTCGAAGCCGGGTCGGCGCGTGTACGCTCGGAAGGACCGCCTGCCGCGCGTCCTCGGGGGGATGGGCACGGCAATCCTCTCCACCTCGGGCGGCCTGATCACGAGCAAGACCGCGGAACAGCGGGGCGTCGGCGGCGAGGTCGTCTGCTTCGTCTGGTGAACCAATGAGTCGAATCGGCAAGCAACCAATCGCAATCCCCGACGGCGTCAACGTCGCGGTCGATCCTGGCCGCGTGACGGTCAACGGCCCGCTCGGCGAGCTGACCCAGAACGTCCCGATTCGAATGCTGATCGAGAAGGAAGACGGGCAGCTCCTCGTCAAGCGGCCTACGGAGCGCGGAGACGACCGCGCACTGCACGGCCTCACGCGCTCGCTGGTCGCGAACATGGTCGAGGGCGTCACGAACGGTTTCGAGAAGCGCCTGGAGATCCAGGGCGTCGGCTACCGCGCGTCTCTGCGCGGGACGGCGCTCGAGCTGAACGTCGGCTACTCGCACCCGGTCGTGATCGACGCGCCCGCAGGGATCACGTTCGAGGTCCCCGTGCAGACCGAGGTCGTCGTGAAAGGCATCGACAAGCAGCAGGTCGGCGAGATCGCCGCCGAGATCCGCGCCGTGCGCAAGCCGGAGCCGTACAAGGGCAAGGGCATCCGCTACCGCGGCGAGTACGTGCGCCGGAAGGTCGGGAAGCGAGCGTAATGGCGACGCTGACAGTCAGACAGGCGCGCATCCGCCGGCACAGGCGCGTCCGCAAGAGCCTCTCGGGGACGGCCGAGCGGCCGCGGCTCGTCGTCTTCCGCTCGAACCGCGGTATCGAGGCGCAGCTCATCGACGACGTCGCCGGCAAGACGATTGCCGCCTCGAGCGCACTCGGGCTCAAGTCGTTCAAGGGGAACAAGGTCGACCAGGCCGTCGAGGTGGGCAAGAGCCTTGCCGCAGCCGCGAAGTCGGCCGGGATCGAGTCCGCGGTCTTCGACCGGGGCGGCTACCTGTACCACGGGCGCGTGAAGGCGCTCGCCGACGCAGCCCGCGAAGGAGGACTGAAGTTTTGAGCACGACTCCCGTTGAGAGAGAAGTGATGCGCCGCGAGGAGACGCGCGAGCTCAAGGAGCGCGTGGTCGAGATCAACCGCGTCGCCAAGGTCGTCAAGGGCGGCCGGCGGTTCTCGTTCACGGCGCTCGTCGTGATCGGCGACGAGGTCGACCGCGTCGGCCTCGGCTACGGCAAGGCGCGGGAGGTGCCGCTCGCGATCTCGAAGGCCGTCGACGACGCGAAGAAGAACCTCTTCACGATCCCGCAGCACGGGACGACGATCACGCACGAGATCATCGGCAAGTTCGGCGCGGCGAGGGTCATGCTT
>Ga0307299_10000684_pt1 | contig 11285 bp, 8 predicted proteins | sample ER_DNA_159_FD_194466 | JGI IMG/M metagenome (GOLD analysis project Ga0307299, IMG submission 194466) | Bulk soil microbial communities from the East River watershed near Crested Butte, Colorado, United States - ER_DNA_159 | ecosystem: Environmental > Terrestrial > Soil > Floodplain | place: USA... | reverse complement strand
GGCGAACTTGGGGAGCATCACCACGACGAGCAGGAATAGAAACGCGCCGACCACGCTGGAGCGGCTCTTCGCGAGCTGCGTCCCGGCAGCGGGAACGGGAGCGAAGCGCACCACGCGCACGAGGGTTACGACGGCAACGGCGGCTACGGCCACGCCCAGGACCGCGAAGGTGGGCGTTCCGTCCAACCCAGTGCCGTTGCGCACCAGCCACGCGCCGACGAGCAGCAGGATTACGACGCCGAGGTAGATGCCCGCGCGCGCCCCGCGGGGAACGTCCAGCGGAGGACGGCGCAAAGAATAGAACAGGAACAGAAGCGCCGGCAACGCCGCCAGCAACACGCCAAAGAACGCGACGGCGACCATGGCCAGCGGGAATGCGTCGCTGTTCTGCACCATCGTCAGGAGGGCGGCGGCGACCGCGAGGAGCAGACAGCCGAGGACGATGCGGGAGGCGAGGCGCCCCAGCAGGCGGGGCGGAGTCGGCGGAGCGCTCATGATTCGACGATACCGCCCGCCTCGGGCGGGCGCAAACGCGCGGCCCTACGGCTGCTTGGCGAAGACCATCAATTCCGGCGTGCGACCTACCACGAGACCGCGTACTCGGAGAAGTGATACAGCTCGGTCCCAACGAGCATCTGCGTCGGATCGTTTCTCGAGAGCTGCTTGAACCAGGACGCCGAGCGCGACAGCTGGTACCAGATGGCCAGCTGGTCCATCAGCGTCCGATCATTGCCGTCCAGAACCCCATTGCCGTTCAGATCGAGATTCGCGTTGCCGTACCAAAGAGCCAGCCTGGCCGGCGCGTTGGCGGAAAACATCACGCCGGATGGTTGGAAGTCGACCAAGAAGCTGTTGGGGTCGATGGTCAGTGTCACGGCCACCGAGTCGCCACGGCGCAGCGGCACGCCGCTGGCGCCCGCCATCAGGCCATTCCTGGGGATCTCAAAACGAAGGAACGGTTCCCCCACCACCTGACCCGCGCGCGGCTGGTACCTGACCGTGATCAGCGACGACTGACCCACGTAGGCGGTGAAGGCCACCTGGTAGGTCTCCAGCGCGGGCGCGGTCGCTGACTGCTGGAGGACGCGGAACGCGCCGGCCGACATCCTCTGCGCGAGCGGCGGCGGCACCGCAGCGGACGGTCCGAGCTGGTCGGTGCACGCACCGAGCAACGCGAGCGTGAGCGGGATCAGTGCGCGACGGACGGACATGCGAGGCTCCATGGGCATGAGAGTCCTACCAGGCCACAGCGTAGTTTGAGAAATGGTGCAGCTCCCCGACGACGTGGCGCCCCTTGGGACCCTTCGTGACCCGCTTGTCGAGAACCAACCCGTCGGCCGGAGCCAAATACTCGATGACGTGGAATCCATCGCTGACACGTGCGATGCGCGGCGTCACACCCTTGGGGACCCGGCAGTTGTCGTACGTCGCCACGAGGAGCACGGTCGTCTGGAAGCGGAGGCCCTCGGGCTGGAAGCGAACCAGCGCCACGGTGTCCGACGGCGCGACCGCGGTGATTTGCACCGGCGCGCGCAACGCCCCCGGCGGGATCACCAGCCAATTCCGACGTACCTCGATCGTCCCCCCCGCAGGTCCGATCGTTTGGGTGACGGACTCGTAAGGGAGGGGCCGGCAGACCACCAGCGAGTCGCCGTCCTCGTTCTCGTCGGTGTCGTCGGCGGTGCTGTCCGCGTCGTTGCCGTCGTCGCCGGTTGAGCGCGGCGCGAGTTTGTCGGCCGAGAGCGTGACCGCGCTCACGTCGACCGCCACGGGCGATGCCTCTCCGCAGCTTGAGACTGCTGCGGCCGCGGCGGCGAGCAGCACGAGTGGGAACAAGAAACGGTGGACGGTCATGTGATTCTCCAATGCGGGTGGCTTTGCCCCAGAGTCACGGAGCGCCCTAGGCCGACAGCGCGATGAGGGGCCGTGGCTGCTTAGCGAAGATCATCAACTCCGGCGTGTGCGATTCGGCCAACGACTTCCGGAACGCCGCGCGCACGGCCTCGGACCACCAGCCTCGGCAGCGATCCATCTCCGCGAGGGCGTGCTCCCGCGAGAGCGCCGGACGGTAGGGGCGTGTAGTGGTGAGCGCGTCGTAGACGTCCGCGATGCCGACGATCTGCGCGGACACGGGGATTTCATCGCCGCGCAGCCCGTCGGGGTACCCCGAGCCATCGTGCCGCTCGTGGTGCCAGCGGATGATCGGCTTGATGTCCCAGGGAAACTCGACGGCGGCAAGAAGCTCGATCCCCCAGACCGGGTGCATCTGTACCACTTCGAACTCGTCGGGGGTCAGCTTGTCGGGCTTGTTCAGGATCTCGTGCGGGACGCGCACCTTGCCGACGTCGTGCAGGTAGGCGCCGACCCGTACCGTGGTCTGGGCATGTTCGTCCATGCCCATTGCCTCCGCGACCGCGACCGCGCGGCGCGCCACGCGCTCGCAGTGGCCGAACGTGTACGTGTCGGCGGACTCGATCGACTGCCCCCACTCGCGCACCACCGCGAGGTAGGTGTCCTCGAGCTCGGCCTCCTTCCCCTCGACGTACACGAGATCGACGCGCGCATCGAGCCGGCGGAACAGGTGGCGGGCGGAGTTCAGGAACTTCAGCGCCTCCTGGTTCCGGCCCATCGCCTGATAGAGGATGGCCAGCTCGCGCGACGCTTCCGCTTCGTTGAGCGCCGAGCCCGCCGTCACCGCCAGGTCGATAGCCGACTTGAGCCGCGATTCGGCGAGGGCGTGACGGCCTGTCTCGCGGTACACCATCCCGAGGACGCGATACGCGTCGGCCTTGGCGCTCTCCACGCCGACCCGATCGAACACGGCCAGGGCGGCCTCGGCGTTGCCGCGCGCGTCCTCGTAGCGCTCGCGGGCGACGTGCACCTTGGCGTGGTTTACGAGGCAGAGGCCTTCGAGGTAGGCGTCGCCGGCGCGCTGGGCGATCGCATAGCTCTGCCGGAAGTAGCGCTCCGCCGCGTCGAACTCCCGTCGGTCCGCGCTCGCCATGCCGAGGTTGTGGTAGGCGATCGCGCAGCCGTGCTCATCGTCGGAGGCGCGGTAGGCCTCGAGCGACCGCCCGTAGCGCGTCAGGGCCTCCTCGAAGTCGCCCTGAATGTTCGCCAGGATGCCGAGGTTTTGCTCGACGCGCGCGCGCAGCCGGCGACTCTCGCCGCCCAGCTCCAGGGCACGGAGGAAGTGTTCTCGGACCTCGGCGACCCCGTCCGTTTCCAGCCCGATGCCGCCGAGCGTGTTGAGCGCTTCCGCCGCGAGCACGTCGAAGCCGGCTGCGCTCGCGGCGGTGTAGCTGCGGCGGCACATCTCCCGCGCGTCGGCGGATTCGCCGCGGTGGTGACGGATGATGGCGAACCGGCGCAGCGCCTCGGACAGCACGGCGCGCTCGCCGGTCGCGTCGGCCGCGGCGATGGCCGCCTCGTACGACGCGGCCGCGCCGGCCATGCAGACAGCCCGCTCTAGGGCGCGGGCTTCGAGCAACAGATCCGCCGCGGGACGCGCGGCCTTCATGCGGGACCTATCGTCTCATTCTTCGAGCCCGACGCCCCCTGCTCCGGGACGATCGGTGCGCTCGCGGGCTGTGCGCGACCCCCTTTGGGCGTGCCAAAGTTCGGCTGCGTGAGCAACGCACTCATCTTGTCGATCTCGACCTTCGACCCCAGACGATGGAACGCGGCACGCGCCGTCCGGGCCATCTCCTTCGCGGCGGCGACTTCGCCCTCGCGAGCCCACAGGTACGCGAGGTCACGCTGTGCCACCGCGACGAGCAGAGGCCGCCCGTGTTCGGTCGCGCGCTCGATCACCTCACGCAACATGCGTTCGGCGTCGTCCGTCTTCCCCGCCACGCCCACGGCGACCGCGAGAATCCGCAGGTCCTCGGTTTCGCGCACGGCGTCCTTCAACTCCCGGTGCACCGTGAGTGCGCGCTCAACTTCGAGAATCGCGAGCCCGGGCTCACCCCGCAGGATCCGGATCTCCGCGCGCCCCGCGAGGGCCTGCGCCGTGAGGCGCGGATCGCCGAGCCGCCCCGCCTCCCGCACCGCCGCGTCAGCGGCCTGCATCGCGTGATCGAGGTCGCCCTGCTCGCGGTAGGTGATCGCCAGATTGTGCTGCGCCTCGGCGACGCCGCGGTCGAAGCGCGCCGCCTGGTACGCCGCGATCGCGCGCGTGTACGCGCCCACGGCGCGGGCGTAATCGCCCTGCAGGTTCGCGACGATGCCGAGGTTGTTGGCGCACCGGCCGACGCTCGCCATATCGTTGTCCTGCATCGCTTCTTCCTGCGCCCGCGTGAAGAAATGCGCCGCCTCGTTAATGCCGCCCCGTTCCAGCGCGACCGCACCGCAGACGTTGAGCGCCCGCAGCTCCAGCCTGCGATCCCCCAACACGCGTGCCCGCGACAGCGCGACCAGGGCCCATTGCTGGCCGAGATCGAGACGCCCGCAGCGGCTGTGCCCGATGCTGCTCAGCAGGGCCAGCATGGGGGACTGTTCGAGCTCATCGGTCGAGCGCTCGCTGAGGTACGCGACGAGCTCGGCATAGCGCCCGGCATCCGCCAATTCCTGCGCGGCATGCAGCGGAGCCAGCGAGCCGCGAAGCTCCGCGGAGAAGTCGTCGCCCCACTCTTGGCCGGCCAGCTTGCGGATTTCGCGCTCGGCGCCGAGCTGCACGAAGATCGCCTTCGCGGCCCGCGCGGCGGCCTGGGCTTCGGTGTGCCGCTCGGCCCGGTGCAGCACGATCGCCAGGTCCCGCGTCGCCTCGGCCTGGAGCTGAGGCCGGCAGTGCATCCCCGCCCGCTGGATCACCTCGCGTAGCGCGCGCTCGGCCGCCCCGACATCCCCTTCGGCCGCCCGCACCAACGCCACGACGCGCAGATCCTCGGCGTCGTTGATCGAGTTGGGGACGAAGCCACGCAGCTCACGGACCTGGTCCAGGTCCAGGTGCGCCACGTCCAGGTCGCCGCGCGTCACACGGATCTCCGCCCGTCCCCGCAGCGCCAGTGCCTGCAGCGTACGATCTCCGGCGGCCTCGGCCTGCGACACCGCCTGGTCGGCCTCAGTCAGCGCGCGGTCGAGCGCACCTTGTTCGCGATACGTAATGGCGAGGTTGTGATGGCACTCGGCAACGCCGGCGGGCGACCCGGCCCGCTCGAAGGCCGCGACGGCGATCTCCCACGAGCCGATCGCCTCCGCGTGCCGGCCGCGCAGATTGCTGATGATGCCCAGGTTGTTGGAGCAACGGGCCGTCGTCGCCAGATCCCCATCCCGGGTGGCGGCCATGAGCGCTTGGGTGAAGTAGTCCGCCGCTTCGTCGATCCGCCCGCTGACCAGGGCGACGGCGCCCCGGGCATTGAGGGCGTGTCGCTCGACGGTCTGTTCGTCGTGCTTGCGCGCTTCATCTAGCGCCGTGTCGAGCCACCGCAGCCCCTCAGCGTGATGCCCGAGCCGCGCCTGCGCGGCCCCGTACAACAACGCCAGGATCGGCGACCTTTGCAGCTCGCTCTCCGCCTGCGCACCGAGGTACTCGACCACCTCCGCATGGTGACCGGCCGCGGCGAGCTGCTGGGCCTTCTCGACTACGAGTGACGTTTGCATCGTGTGTCTCCCAGCTACCAGGAAACCGCATACTCGGAAAAGTGCCGGATGGCCCCCAAGACCCATTCCTGCCCCGTCAAGGCTTTCGACGCCGTCTTCATCCACGGAGCCGGCTTCGCAGGCCGACCCCAGATGGCAAGCTGCTCGGCGCACGCTTCATCGGCGGCGTCCACGACCCCATCGCCGTTCAGATCCGGATTCGCGTTGCCATACCAGACCGCGAGGGTAGCCGGGCGCTTACCGGAGAACCGCACCCCGGATGGCTCGAAGTCCACGGAGAAATCCACCGGGTCGATCGTCAGCGTGATGAACACCGAGTCGCGATGCCCGTGCAGTCGGGCCCCGGCGCCACCCGTTCTCAGCCCATCCTTCGGGATGTTGAAGCGCAGGAAGGGCCGGCCCACCGACTCGCCCGCTGCGGGCTGGTACTTCACGATCGCCGCCGACGCCCGATCCCTGCGCGCCCAGAACGACACCTGGTAGGTCTCGAGCGCGGGGGCGGTCGGCCCCTGCTGGAGGATGTGCAGGCCGCCGCCCCAAGGCGTGGCCACCACCTCAGCGAGGGCGTTTGGCCCGTCGAGCGGCCCGGCGGCATCGTGGCATCCCGCGAGGGCCAATAGGATCGCAACAGGCAGCCAGAACCGTCGAGTCAGGACATCCCCTCCAGTGTTAGCACGCATCAGTACGCTACCGCGTGATTAGAGCAGCGCCGGATGGGCGTTCCCGACCGTGGCACGCGCGTCCTCGCCGCGTGACCGGCCCACCGCACTCCATTGCCGCTCGGGAGTGAAGGCTGCATGTCCGCCTCTACCAGGAAAGAGCGTACTCTGAGAAATGCAGCAGTGCACTAATGAACGATTTGTCCGAGACGACCTGGGATGCCGGGATTCTGGACCACGAGCTCTCGGCGCCCTCGCGATACCACAACCCGAGCAGCTGTGTTTCGATGTCGGCGTCGGTCCCGTCCACGAGGCCGTCCCCGTTCAGATCGCCACCGGCGCCGCCGTAGGACATGCGGAGCTGGGCCGGCGCGCCGAACAGGGTGCCCGTCGGCTCGAGGGAGACTTTGATGTCGTTGGGGTCGATCGTCACCGTGACCAGCACCGAGTCGCCGGGCGCCAGGTCACCCTGGCCAGGGACGAAGACGGGATCGGTGATCGTGAGGGTCAGGAACGGGAAGCTGGTGTCGCCGGTCGAGCTGAGGTAGTTGATCTGGACGGAACGCGCTTCGCCACGCACGGCCCAGAACGACGCCGTGTAGCGATCGAGGCTGATCCCGCCGGTCAGAGATGCCTGGAGACCGCCGTCAGACTCCGTGGTCGAGACTGCGCCGACCGCGCTGAACTGCGGCGTGACAGCGTCCGCCCAATGCAGGAAATGTGGGGCTGGGGCGGTCGTCTGGGGTCCCGTAGTGGGATGTCGTTCGTCCGCGCACCGGGCAAAGACCAGGGCGAGCGCGAGCGGGATCAGGGCGCGACGAACGGACATGCGGGGCTCCAAGGGCACGGGAGTCCTACCAGGCCACGGCGTAGTTTGAGAAATGCTTGAGCAAGCCGCCAACCCACAGCGACCCCAGATATGTCTTGTACTTGATGACGACTAGAGAGTCGGTGGTCGTCGGGGCCTGGAGGTATCCCAGGATGTCCAATGATTCGCTGACATTGACGACCTGGAGGACTTGATTCGGGTGCACGCCGCAGTTGTCGACGCTCGTCGCCACCAGCGCGCCGATGCCGTGGACGCCGTTCCTGAACTTGAGCCCCTCAGGGCGAAAGCGCACCACGTTCACCGACTGCGACGGCGCCACCATCGTGATGCTCACCGGGCTGGTGAGCGCCAGCGAGTCCACGAACAGCACGTGGCCGCCCGCCACCAGGACGCCACCCGCAGGTCCGACCACCTGGGTAACCGAGTCGTACGCGAGGAGGGAGCACGAGATCAGGCGCGCGCCACCGACCCTGCGCGCGGCGAGCGTCGAGGACTCAACGCCAAGCGGCGATGGGTCGCTGCAATTCATCCCTGCCGCGGCCACGCCGAGGAGCAGCGCGATCGGCATCAGGGAACGGCGGACGGACATGCGAGTCTCCGAGGTCATGGTGAGCCGCCACAGAGCAGGAAGCGTTCCAGGTTGTGCGTGGGCACTAACCTGTGGATCTGTCAGGACTTACAAGCAAAAGCCCCGGCCATGAGGCCGGGGCGGTTGGGTCGTTTTGACCCTGCCGTAGGTCGGGACGAACCCCGAGCCTCCGGTTACATCGACAGCGCGGTCGGCTCCACGAAATCGTCCTCTTCCAGATCGGGGGTGACATCGGTGCCGTTCAACAGGCGCCGCAGGCGCCGAGTCGAGATCGAGAGCCGGCGCGCCGATTCGCTGCGATTGCCCCCGCACAGCTTCACCGTTGCCCGGACCGCGGCGGACGTGATTTGATCGAGTGGGGCTGGAAAGGGAATCGGCCCCCCCTCTTGCGTGTCCGAATCCGCGAAGGGCAGGAGCTCGTCGACGTTCAGCTCGCCCGGTGGCGACAAGAGCAGAGCCCGTTCGATCGCGTTCTTCAGCTCCCGGACATTCCCCGGCCAGGGATGCTCCCGTAGCCTGCGGCACACCTCCGGCGACAGCGTCGGCACCGGGACGTGGTGCTCTCCGGCAAGCCGGTGCAGCACCGCCTGCGCGATGACGACGATGTCGTCACCCCGTTCGCGCAGCGGCGGCAGCCGGAGCACGACGGTGCTCAACCGGAAGAAAAGATCCTCTCGGAACGTCTTGTCGCGCACGCGGTCCGCCAGATGCGCATTGGTCGCGGCCAGAATGCGGACGTCGACGGTGCGCGGCTTCGTGCCACCGACCCGGCGGATCTCTTTGTCTTCGAGGATGCGCAACAGCTTGGCTTGGAGACTGAGGGGCAAATCACCGATCTCGTCGAGGAACAGCGTGCCCGTATGCGCCATCTCGAACAGCCCCGGCTTGGCCGCATGCGCGTCCGTGAACGAGCCGCGCTCGTGGCCGAACAATTCCGATTCGATGAGGTGCTCGGGGAAGGCGGAGCAGTTGACGGCGACGAACGGCGCGGCGCGGCGTGGTCCGCCGGCGTGGATCGCCCGCGCGAGCACCTCTTTGCCGGTCCCGGTTTCGCCGATGATCAGGGCGCGGGCGTTCCCGTGCGGCAGGAGTCGGGCGGCCCGAGCCAGGGCCTGTCTGATGGCTTCACTCTCACCCACGATGCCGGCGAACGGATTGGTCTGGCCAGCGGGCGCGCTCGGGCGCGCCACGCCGCTCAAGGCGGCGGCCACGGCATTACGGAGGATTTCGAGGTCGTCCGGCAGCGCGAAGTAGTCGCTGGCGCCGCGCGCCACGAGCTGCATCGCAATGCGCCGCCCCGTGTCCGTCCCGACGACCAGCGCGGCCACTCCCGCCGGCACCTTGTGATTCTCGAGCCACCGCACCGCGTCGCGCTCGGCGCCGCCGGCCGCGAGAATCACCGCCGCCGTGTCGGGCCGAGGGACGACGGCATCCGTCGGGCCCAAGACGTCGATGGCGACCGCGAGATCTTCAGCGAGAACGTGCCAGAATCCTCTGAACGCTTCGGAGACAGCGATCACGCACAACCGTGACACGGCGGTACCTCGGGGTTGCGCGTCTGGACTGCAGGAGCGACTCGCCACACTCTATAGGTGGTTGGATCGTGCGACCCGGGCGCGTTCCGGGCATCTACAACGTCACCAAAATAGGTCCTATTTGGCCACCGTCAAGACCCAAAAAAAAGCTCCGAAGCGAGCACCATAGCGGAACAGCTCGCCGTGCTGCTCGGCATCTTCGGTCCGTGGGACGGTATCTCGCTGACCTATCGGCAGTTCGCAGTAGAGGTGGGAAAACCAGTGACGCCAATCACAATAAAGGAGTGGTGCGAGGCCTTTGGGCGAAGGTGCCAATCCACCTAGGCCGAGAGCGCGATCGCCCGGCGCGGCTGGTTCGCGGGAATCGTCACCTCCGGGGCGGGCCGCTGGGCGAGCGACTGTTGAAACGCGGCGTACACCGCTTCAGACCACCACCCCTTACACCGCTCGATTTCGGCCACGGCCGCTTCGTGCGACAGCGCCGGGCGGTAGGAGCGCGTGGTCGTGAGAGCGTCGTACACGTCCACGATGCCGACGATCTGGGCGGCGGCGGGGATGTCGCCACCGCACAGGCGGTCTGGATAGCCGGTCCCATCGTATTTCTCGTGGTGCCAGCGGATGATCGGCTTCAGATCCCAGGGGAATTCGACCGCCGCCAGGAGCTCGAGGCCCCAGATCGGGTGCAGCTGCACGACCTCGAATTCGTCGCGCGTGAGCGGACCGGGCTTGTTGAGGATCTCGTGTGGGACCCGAACCTTGCCCACGTCGTGCAGGTAGGCGCCGAGGCGGATGGCGGTCTGGGCATGGTCGCCCAAACCCATGGCCTGCGCGACCGCGACCGCGTGACGGGCGACGCGCTCGCAGTGCCCGAAGGTGTAGGTGTCGCTCGACTCGATCGATTGGCCCCAGTCGCTGACCAAGGCCAGATACGTGGCCTCCAGTTCGGCCATCTTGCCGTCGACGTAAACCAGATCGCCGCGGGCGTCGAGTTGACTGAACAGCGCGTGGGCTTCGTTCAGGAGCATCAGCGCGTCCTGATTACGGGCCATCCGCTGGAACAGGACCGCCAGCTCGCGGCGTGCGGCGGCCTCGTTCAGGACGGAGCCGGCGCTGACGGCGAGCTCGATCGCCGAGCGCAGCCGCGCCTCAGCCAGCGCGGGCCGGTCCGTCTCCCGGTACACCATGCCGATGATGCGATACGCCTGCGCCCGGAGCACCCCGCCGTCGACCTGGTCGAACAGCCCCAAGGCATCCTCCGCGTTGCGCCTCGCCGCCTCGTACACCTCGCGCGCGAAGAAGACCTCGGCATGGTTCAGCAGGCACAGCCCCTGCAGGTACACGTCGTCCGCCCGGGCGGCGATCGCATAGCTCCGCGCAAAATACCGGTCCGCTTCGTCGAGCAGTTGCCGCTGGGCGCTCACCATGCCGAGGTTGTGGTACGCGATTGCGCACCCGTGCTCGTCGTCGCAACTCTGATAGGCCTCCAGGGAGCGGGCGTAGCACGCCAAGGCTCCCTCCAAGTCGCCCTGTATGCTCGCCAGGATCCCCAGGTTTTGCTCGACCCGTGCCCGCAGCTCGCGGCTCACGCCGCCCAGCGCCAAGGCGCGTTGGAAGTGGCTCCGCGCTTCGGCCAGCGGCCCCGCCTCGAGGTCGATACCGCCGAGCGCATTCAAGGCCTCAGCGGCGAGGACGTCGTTGCCGGCCTCGCGGGCGACCGTGAAGCTCCGCGTGCACAAGAGGCGCGCCTCATCGGACTGATTGCAACGGTGCCGGACGACGCCGAGCCGCCGCAGCCCCTCAGCGAGCACCGCGCCCTCCTCCGCGCGCTCCGCAGCGGCGATCGCCTTCTCGTAGCCGGCGGCGGCCTCCGGAAGGCCGCCTCCCCCCCGCTCCCGGGCACGTGCTTCATGCAGCAGGTCCGCCGCGGAGCGCACCGGCGCGCGCGTGCTTGCCGGCCCGGGAGCCGCCATCGGCGGCACGGTCACGCGCCGGGGAGCCCGGGGTTCAGCCCCGGAGATTGCGGTACCGGAGGCGGCTCGTATGCGAGACCCGGGGCCCGCGGGGCAGCGAGA
>Ga0307299_10000683_pt1 | contig 11327 bp, 10 predicted proteins | sample ER_DNA_159_FD_194466 | JGI IMG/M metagenome (GOLD analysis project Ga0307299, IMG submission 194466) | Bulk soil microbial communities from the East River watershed near Crested Butte, Colorado, United States - ER_DNA_159 | ecosystem: Environmental > Terrestrial > Soil > Floodplain | place... | reverse complement strand
GTCCACGAACGCGATCATCGCGACGGTCGGGTTCGACAACGCGGTGGCGACTTGGGCGACCATGGCGTTCGACCTGCTCTCCGAGTGGCAGCTGGGCGACAGCAAGCTGCCAATTCCGGGCCCCGTGGCCTACCAGGCGCCGTTCCCGCGCACGGTGCGCCCCACGAATATCCCCGACCAGCGGGATGATTTCTTGAGCGCGTCGGTGGGATTCAAGTTCCAGACGCCGCGCGGGATCTTGATCACGACCAACGCGCTGTTCCCGCTGAGGAATTCCGGGATGCAGCCGATCGCCGTGTGGACCGGGGGGCTGGAGTACAACTTCTAGTTGTTCAAGGCTCCGTTGTTGATCCAGGCCCGCACGATCTTGATGTTGGCCGCGCTCAACCCACCCCCCGGCGGCGGCATCGGGTTTCCGCAGGCCTGCGTGCCGATGATCTTCTGGTAGACGAAGCTCGTCGCGGCGCTGCCGGCCACCACGTAGATTATCCCGCCGCACGACGACGCGACCCCCACGATGTTGTTGGGGTTGCGGTCCAAGTTGTGGCAGCCGCTGCAGAACGTCGCCGGTGGCGGGCCACCGATCACCGGCTTTACGTCGGACAGCCACGTGTAAACCCCGTAGTCGGTTGCCGTCCCTGACGCGCTCCCCGCCGTCACGCTCACGGCGTTCGCCATCCGACCGGACGCATCGTCCGCGGCGCCTCCCGACATCGTCCAGCTCGTCAACGTGATTTGGCCGCTGCCGTTGGTCGTGGCTGGCCCCGCGAAAGCCCCGCTGTTCAAGGACGAGTAGCTCACCGCGACGTTCGGCACGAGGTTCGAGAACTGGTCGCGCACGGTGTAGGTCGGGAACGTCCCGACGCCCGTCCCCACGCGCGCGGAGAAGCCTTGGTTCGTGACCGTCACGGCGAACGGCGCCGCCGCGTCGACGGTGGCCGCCGTGTTCTCCCCGATCACGGCACCGCTCGTGATCGTCGCCGAGAGGGTCTTGGCCTGCGCGGTGCTCGAGTTGAAGGTCGCGCTGTACGTCCCGGCGCCCGCCGAGGACCCGCTGATCGAGTTCTGCAGGACCGCGTTGAAGTAGTTGTTGGTCCCGTTCGAGCCCAGAGTGACCGACGCGCCATTGATGACGTTGTTGAACGTGTCTCGCACCGTCGCGGTCAGCGTCAGGGCTGTGCTCCCGACCACGCACGGCGTCTGACAGGCGGTGATCGGGCTGACCGACGCCACGACCGACGAGAACGTCGTCGACGCGGCGGTCGGGTTCACCGTCACTGCCGCCGTTTGGGTGATCGGCGCCGATCCGAGGCCCGTCGTCGCCGTCGCGGAGATGGTCTTGCCCTGCGCCGCGGTCGAGTTGAGTTTCGCGGCGAACACGCCGCTGCCGTTGGTCGTGCCGCTGGCGCTGGGACTGAACCCGTTCCCTGAGCCCGTGGAAGCCACGGTCACGGAGGCGCCACTGATCAGGTTGTTGAACTGATCGCGCACCGCTACGGTGATGCTGTCCGCCGTGACGCCCGCCACGGTGCAGCTCGCCAAGCAGGCAGTGATCGTCGCGGCGTCGTCCACCACGCCCGATTGACTCGCACTCGGCGCGTCCGGTGTGCCCGTCGCGGTGAAGTTCGCGCCCGGTGTCCCCGTGGATGTAGCGGTCACGCTGTCGAGGCGCGCGGTTGTGCTAAGGGTCCACGACGTGATCTGCGCGAAGCCGCCCGCATCGGTGGCCAGCGTTGCGGGAGATGCGGGGATGAGGCTCCCGCTCCCGGCGGTCGCGGTGAACGTGACGTTCGCGCTCTGAATCGGGTTGCCTGCGCGGTCGGTGATGCGGGCCTCGAGCGCCGTCGCCACTGCGGTGTTCACCGTCGCGGTCTGGCCGTCGCCCGCGGTCCTGAAGATCTGCGCCGGGTTGCCGTGCAGCGCCGTCGCGCCGAACGGCTGCGGCGAGCCGATGAGCCCGCCGACCGACGCCGTCGCCGAGTCCACGCCGGCCGCGGTACCGAGCACGCGCGTTGCGGTGGCGAAGCCGGTCACGTCGGTCTGTGACGACGGCGTGACGGAGCCGCCCCCCGCGGTGACGAGCCAGCTCACGGTCACGCCTTGCACGCCGTTCCCGAGACTATCGGTCACGCGGACGCTGAGCGACAGGCTCGCTCCGATCGTGTCGGTCTGCGGCGTGCCGCTCACGTACACCAGGTTCTTCGCGGCGCCGGAGAGGCCCGAGGCGACAAACCGTGCGGACGGGAGCCCCGGTGCGCTCGCGGTCAGGGTGTCGTTGTTCGTGCCCGCCGCGGGCCCGAGGGTCCAGCTCGTCACCGCCGCCTTACCCGCCGTGTCGCTCGGGATCGGGGTCGTCGGCACGACGCTCCCGCCACCGGCGGTGACCGCGAATGTGACGTTGACGCCGGGGACCGAGTTGCCGAACTGGTCCACGACCTTGGCTGTGGGTGGGTTGGAAACCGCCGAGCCGGCCGTCGCGCTCTGGCCGTCACCCGCGAACTTGAGGATCGTCGTGGCGACGCCGTGCGTCGCGGTCGCGCTGAAGCTCACGGGCGAGCCCGTCAGGCCACCCACGGTCGCCGTGGCCCCCTGCGGCCCGGCAGTGTTGCCCAGCACTCTCGTGGCGTTCGCGATACCAAGATTGTTGCTGATGGACGTGGGTGTGATCGACCCACCACCCGTCACGCCCCAGGTCACGGTCCTGCCCGGAACCCCGTTGCCATACTGATCCGCGATGCGGACGGTGTAGGCCGTGGCAAGGGTTGCGGCCACAGTGTCGGCCTGACCGTTGCCGCCGTTCAGCTCGATGCTGTCCGCCGCGCCCGGGTTCCCGGTCGCCGAGAACGTGGCGGCGCCAAGACCCGCAGGGGTCGCAGTGAGCGTGTTTGGGCCGGCCTGCGTGCCCAGCGTCCAGCTGCCGACGGCGGCGGTGCCCGTGGAGCCGGTCTTCTTCGTCCCGCCCGTCACGCCGCCGCCACCCAGGGCCACGTTGAAGGTGACCGTGACGCTCTCCACGGGATTCCCAAACTGATCAGTGACGCGGAGCGTGGGCTGCAACGGGACAGCGGTGTTCACGGTGACTGCCTGGGTGTCGCCCGCCGTCTTGGTGGCGGCGGCGGGGGCGTCGGGCGTGCCGGTCGCGGCGAACTGCACGGTCGTGAGGGCCGATGCCGAGGCGCCCAAGTGGTTCGTCCCGGCCGCCGTGCCCAGGGTCCAGCTCGCGGCGCGAGCGCGGCCGGTGGCGTCGGTCGAAACGGTGCCCAAGGGGAGAGCCGTGCCGCCGCCCAACGTCACCGCGAATGTCACGCCGACGGAGGGCACCGGATTCCCATACTGGTCCTTGATCAGGACCGTCGGCTTCACGGGCACGGCCGTGTTTACGGTGACCGACTGCAAGTCGCCGGAATCGATCGCCATCGTGGCGGGTGAGCCGACGGTCACCGCCAGCGTCACCGTGATCGCCTTCGGCGTGGCCTTGGGGGCGCCGAGGAACACGGTGGCCGTGTAGGAATTGATGGCCAGGCCGGCGGTGGTGACGCCGAGACTCAGCGTGTCGGTGGCGAGCGTCGCCTGCAGCCAGCCCGTGGCCCCCGGTCCATATCTGATCGAGTCCACGGCCGGTGTGAGCGTGCCGCCGCCTGCATTGGTGATCGTCACGGTCTGCGCCGCGGGGTCTGGGCCGCCGGCGATTCCCGTGAAGGGGACGCTGTCGCGCGAGGTCGCGAAGATGGGTTTGGGTGTGACGGTCACCAGCGCCGTCGCCGTCATTCCTCCGGCACTCGCGTTGACGGAGGCCGCGCCGGTCGCGACACCGACCGCGACGCCGCTCGGGGAGAGCGTGATCGCGGAGCCGCTCGAGCTCCAGGTCACGCGCGTGTGGGCGAAGCGGCGGCCCGTGCTGTCCACGCCCACGGCGATGAAGTGCAACGTGTCGTCGACGACGATGACGGCACTGTCGGGCTCGAGGTACAGGGAGTCGAGTGCGACATCGGGCCCGATCGCCGTGTCGGTGGTGCACGCGAAGGCGATGACAGCGCCGAGCACGAGGCCGGCGAGGACGTAGTAGCGCTTCATCTAATAGAAGCGATGCGCCACGCGCCGCTCGCACGGTCGAGCGTGGCGTGGAAGCTGACCGGCTGGCGCTGGGCCCGGCGGCTCTGCGTGTACTGGCTGAGGCCCTCCACCTGCGCCTCGGCGACGTCACCGGTGATCTGCAGCTGCTTGATCGCGAGATCGACCTTCAAGTCGCTCACCATTCCAAAGAAGTCACGCCACTGCTGCGCCTGCTGCGGCGTGAGGCCCGGGTAGGCGCGGCGCACCTGCTGCACGTCGCGCGACTCGAGCGCGCGCGCATACCCCTGAATCGCGGCGTCGATGAGGGGCCTCGGGTTCTCGGCAACCGGCGGGGGCGGCGGCGTCGCGACGGGAGGTGGCTGTGTGACGGGCGGCGCGACGGCCGCCTGCTGCGCCCGCGTCCGCGCCGTCTGCTCGGCTCCGGCCCACAAGCCGATCGCGGCGCTCAAGTGCGACATCACTTCGACCTGGCGGTCGCGGCCCACGACCTGTTCGGCGGCACGCCGCTCCACGTCGCCGGGCGCGAGGTCGCTGGACGTCGCGCCCGCCGTCACCGCCCGCTCACGCGCGGCGCGCGCGTTAGTTTTGAGCTCGCGGACCGCGCTGTCGCTGCGTAGGGCGTTGAGTGCGGCGCGGCGATCCTCGCGCGACGGACGGTCGGACGGCCGAGACGGCCTGACGGCCTCGGATGTGTCGGGTGATCGGGTGACGACGGGCGCCGGAGGGACGGCGGCGGTGCTCTCGGCGCTCGCCGTCGGGCGTGTCGGAGGGGGCCCATCGGCCTTGCCGCGCCACGGCCCGAGGAACCATGCCGCGGCCGCGAGGCCCCCGACCAGGGCCGCGCCACCGACGTAGGCGCTCGCACGCGACCGCTTGTGGCCCGTGACCGTGACCGTGGCCATCGCGCTCGCGCCCTCACAGGTGCAGGTGAGCGTGGCGATGCCGGGCCGGATCGCCGTGACGAGCCCGTCTTGTGTGACCGTGGCGACGTCGGTGTCGGTCGAGGCCCAAGTGATGCTGCGGCCGATGAGCGTGGCGCCGCTGGCCCGCTTGGGGCGAGCGGTGAGCTGCACCGCGCCGCCCGCCGCCACCGTCACCACCGCCGGGGTCAGCACCAGGCCTACCACGCCGGTGGTCTGGCCGGAGCGGCTGCGGCCGACGGGAGTCGGGCTCTGGGGCGTGCTCAAGCCGGCGAGTAGCTGCGACGCGCCGCCTTTGGTGGCGAGGGTCATCATCTGCGTGCGCACGGGATCGTCGGGCGCCATGGGCATGGCGCCGAACGCCGCGACGCCCGCTTCCACGGTCGGCCAGCGTTTTTCGGGATCCTTCTCGAGCATCCGCATCACGGCCGCGGCAATCGCTGCTGGGCAATCGGCGCGCGCCGTCTGAATCGGTGCCGGCGGCTCGTTGAAATGCGCATACATGATCGCCATCACCGATTCTTGCGCGAACGGCAGGCGGCCCGAGAGCATCTCGTAGGCGACGACGCCGAGCGAGTACTGGTCGGATGTCGCCGCCAGCTCTTTGGTGGCCGCGCATTGCTCGGGGCTCATGTAGGACGGGGTGCCGACGGTCGCGCCCGTCATCGTGAGCCCCTGTTTGTCGGCGACTTTCGCGATGCCGAAGTCCGTCACCACCGCCCAGCCATCGACGTCGAGCATGATGTTGGCGGGCTTGATGTCGCGGTGGATGATGCCGCGGCGATGCGCGGAGCCGAGGGCGGATCCGACCTGCTGCATGATGGACTGCACCATCGGGAAGGGCAGGGGACCGACTTCGTGGATGATGCTGTCGAGGGTACGGCCCTCGACAAACTTCATCACGAAGAACAGCAGGTCACCCGCCTCTTTCACGGCGTAGATGGGAATGATGTGCGGATGGCTGAGCGAGCCTGCGGTGCGGGCCTCACGCTTGAAGCGCTCCGCCATTCCCTCGCCGGCGACCAAATGCGGGCTCATCACCTTGATGGCAACTTTGCGGTCGAGGGCGATATCGTGCGCGAGGTACACCGTCGCCATGCCGCCGCGGCCGAGCAGGCCCATCACCTCGTACTCACCGATCGTGGCGCGGCGCAGGGCCTCTATCACGCCGGCGTCGCGCGGCTGCGGGGCGGGCGGCTGTTGCGGGCGCGCCTCGATTCTGGCGGTGGCGAAGGCGGTTCGCTGACCGGAGATGTCGGAGCCGCAGCTCGGGCAGTAGCGAGCGCCGGCCAGCATCGGTTGGCCGCAGTGGGGGCAGTTGGTGGTTTGGGTCGTCACAGAGCGCCTAATATATCCGTCTACAAGCGGTTACGCAGCACTATGACGTTTGGTGCGGACTGCCTAGCGGGCGTGCTGGGTCGTCGGTACGCTATCGTGGTCTCCTTTGAGGCTCCGCCCCATGATTCGACCACTGCTCGCAGCAGCGCTGTGTTTGCCGTTACTCGTTCCAGTGGCATCGGCACAGGACGAGACGCCCGAGGTTGTCGTCGGCCAACTGATGGCGGCCATGAAGGCCAGTGACTGGGGTCGGGCGACCGGGTTGATGCATCCGGCAGCCTTACGTCAGTTGCGTGTCCTGCTCGATCCGATTCTCACCGCCGAAGGGGCGACGCTCGATACCGCCCGACAAATGCTGTTCGGGTTCGATCAGCAGGCAGAAGCCACGACCGCCAGCGACAGCGCGCTGATGTTTCGGCTCATGCGCTTTGCCATGTCCCAATCGCCGAAGGTGCCTGAGTCGCTGCGATCCTCCACGTACCGGCTGTTGGGCGTGGTGCGCGAGGGGCCCGATACGGCACATGTCGTGGGTCGTGTCTCCATGACGTTCGCAGGCAGCACGGTCTCCCAGATCGAGGTCTCTTCGCTCATGCGAGCCGGCTCCACCTGGCGTCTGATGCTGAAGGGCGACTACTCTGAAATGGCAACGCGACTGCGAGCGGCACTGTTACAAAGCCGGTGACAGGGGAGGACGGAGATTGGCCCTTGGGTACCGTTTCTGCCCGTGCTCACCGATCGCATGAGGAAGCCATGAGCAATCGCGCCGTCATCCGATTTGGTGGCCTCTGTCTCGCCGGGGGCGCCGTCGCGTTCCTGGGTGTCTTCAGCTACCTCGCGGCACGGTTCAACTATCCAGAGGTCCTCGATGGCCCGGCCGCCACGGTGTTGCCGAGCCTGCTCGCCACCGGCCAGGCGGGCCGGCTCGCGTGGGCCGTGTACGCGCTCCTTCCTTTGATCTGGCTTCCCGCCGGCGTCGCTGCCTATGAGGCGTTGGCCCCCGTGCGACGCGGCGCCATGCGGCTGGCGCTGGTCTTCGCGGTCGTCGCGGCGCTCGCCATGATGCTCGGCCTCATGCGTTGGCCGAGCGTGCATTGGCACCTCGCGTTGGCTTTTGCCCACGCCTCCCCCCCGGAGCAGAGCGTCCTCGCCGCCGTGTTCGACGGCCTCAGCACTTACCTTGGCAACTACATCGGTGAGTTCCTCGGCGAGCTCTCCTTCAGTGCGTTCTTCCTGCTGACATCGATCGTGTGGCTCAAGTCACCCCGCCCGCACAAGTGGATCGGCTGGGTCGGCGTCGCGACGGCGGCGCTAGGGATGCTGGGCATGTTCCGCAACGTCACCGGCGCCGTGGCGCCCGTTGCGGCCCTGAACAATTACTTGCTGCCCGCCTTCATGATCATCCTCGGCGTCGCGCTGGTACGCTGGCCGGCGGTCCCCGATGCCGCGGGCGCCTGATGATCACCATCATCCTGGACGGGCTCGTTCTCCTGGGGTTGATGTTCCTGTTCGACCGGAAGAATCCCAATCGCGATTTCCTCGAGACGGGACTGGTCGCCTTCCTGCTGGGGCTGGCGGCGCTCGTGATGAACCGCGTCCTGCCTCCCGAGATCGGCGTATGGGTCCTGGTCCCGTATTTCGGTCTGTGCGTCTTCCTCTTATGGAAGCTTCCCCAAATCGCTATTCGTCGAGCCGTCCTGATCGCCGCCGTCTTCATGGTGTTCAAGGTCGTCGAACCATACTTGCTCCGCATCACCATGGGCACCTGAGCTGACTTGACGGGGTAGGGGGTCTGATGTAGAGTACTTTGTAACACAAAGTACAACGAGGCCCCTGATGCGAACGTCCGCCGATTGGCTCCGGTACTTCGAGCACAACCGGACCGTCCTTCTCGACATCCCCTGGCAGGTGGGTCCCGAGCTGACGGGTCCCGAACGTCGTGCGATCGAGCGCTCCGTCCGGGAATTCCAGCGCGGCGAAAGCTCCGAAGGCCGCCATTTCCTCCGCTACGCCGAGCAGTACGCCGCCAAGACGGGTGATCGCGAATACGTCTCGGCGTTGAGGCTCTTCATCGCCGAGGAGCAGCGCCACGCGCGCGACCTGGCGAGGTTCCTCGGGATCAACGGCATCGCGCTGGCCCACAGTACCTTGCCGGACCGGGTGTTCAGAGCCCTCCGGCACCTCCTCGGCACGCTGGAGATCTCCGTCGCCGTGTTGATCACCGCTGAGATCATCGCCAAGGTCTACTACGCCGCGCTGCGAGAGGCGACCGATTCGGTGATCCTCGATCGTCTGTGCGAACAGATCCTGCGCGACGAATCCAGCCACGTGGAATTCCAACGGGAGCAGCTCGCGAGACTGCGCGCCGGACGCCGCCCGTTGCTCTACGCCTTGACCGTGACCGCTCAGCGCGTGCTCTTTCTGGGGCCGTGTGTCGTCGTCTGGGCCTTTCATCGCCGCGTATTCCAGGCGGCGGGGCAGAACCTGAGGCGCTTCTGGCGCAACGCCTGGTTCCATTTCGAGGGAGCGTTTGCGCTCCATGAGATCGATGAGCCTGCGCGCAGTAGCCCGAATCGCGATGGTCGCTGGAGCCGTGGGCTCGCTCGCCCTGATGCTCCTCGCGGGCCGTAGCACCCCCCGCCTCCTCCTGGCGGGTTTCGTACTCTGGATTCTGTCGCCGTTCGTGGTCCTCGCCTGGGCCGCGAACGCTTCCAGCCGCTGGTCGGCGCTCACCCGCAGCACGCTCGACGTGGTGACGCTCGTCATCACGCTGGGCTCGCTGGCCATCTACGGCGCCGTCGTCGCGCGGTCCACGGGGTCGCCGCGCGGTCCCGCCTTCGTTGCCGTCCCCCCCGCGTCCTGGGTGCTGATCGCGATCGCCGTTGGCATAGCTGCATGGATCTCGCGCAGGCCGTCGTCGGGCGGTGGCGCCTAACGCGCGCCGGCCGCAGCTTAAGCGCCGTGTACGAACATCGGAGCATGCCCCCGCTGCCACGCCGGAAGTTTGCGCGGCGGATGGCAGCGCACGTCGCGGTTGCGGCGGGCGTGGTCGGGCTTTCGTTGCTGGTCGGCATGTGGGGCTACATGCATTACGAGACCCTGGGCTGGATCGATGCCTTCGAGAACGCGGCGATGTTGCTCGGTGGCATGGGACCGGTCAATGCCCCGCGCACCGATGCCGGGAAGATCTTCGCCGGAGGCTACGCTCTCTATGCAGGGTTGGCTTTCCTCTTGGTGGCAGGGTTACTCCTGGCGCCCGTCGCGCACCGGCTGCTCCATCGGTTGCATTGGGACGACGAAGCCGGCGCGGCCAACTAACACGCGGAACCAATGACCAGCACGTCCGGCATCAGCATCAAGGCAGTCCTGGTCGGCGTGGCGATCGACATCGGTGGGGGTATGCTCGCGGGCGTGGTGTTCGTGACCGTGTACATGGGCGTGCTCCTCAGTCAAGGGGTCTCGCAGGCCGACCTGCAGGACCGCATGCTGACAGACCAGTCGTTCTACGTCGTGGACGTGATCATCGGGGAAGGCTTCCTGGCAGGTGGCGCGTTCGTAGCGGCGCGCATCGCGCGTGCCCGTGAAGTCGCGCACACCGGCCTCGTGGGTGTGCTGGGCGTCTTGATTTCGGCGGCGCTAGCCCCCGGCTCTGGCGTCGACACCACGATGTACCCCTCGTGGTACAGGCCTGTCCTCTACGGCTTGGCTCTGCCGGTGGCTCTGCTCACCGGCTATGTCGCCCGGCGATTCGCGAAGCCCCGTTAACCCGTGTCACTCGAGACCACGCGGCTGAGCATGGTTCCCTGCACACCGCAGCAGCTGCTCGCCCTGATCGAGCAGCCGGAGACCCTCGAGCGTCTCGTGGGCTTCCCTGGCGGCGACGAGCTGCACGGCTTCTACAACTCCGATGCCGTGTCGCCGCAGTGGGTCGCGGCCCTCCGGAAGGACGCCGGGGGGGCGCCCGACCCGTGGCGCCACGGCTTCTTCGTCGTCCACCGCGAGCGCCGATGCGTCATTGGAGCGGCGGGTTTTAAGGGCGCGCCCGACGCGGACGGCTTCGTCGAAATCGCTTATGGCATAGTCCCGAGCCACGAAGGTCAGGGATACGCGACCGAGGCGGCGGCGGCGCTCGTGGCTTACGCTCTCGACCACGGGGCTCGGCAGCTGCGCGCGCATACGTTACCGCAGCCGAATGCCTCAACCCACGTGCTGCTGAAAAACGGCTTTCGCAACGTGGGTTCCGTCGTGGACCCGGAGGATGGCCCAGTATGGCGTTGGGAACGAGGCGCGTACCCGCGATGAAATACATGCTCTGTGCGCTGACGCTGGGTGCATCGCTCGGCTGCCCTGCCAACTCCCCGGCGCCGACGTCGCCGGTCGGGTGGACCCGGGTGTGGAGCGATGAGTTCGACGGCCCGGCCGGGTCCGGCATCGACACCACGCGGTGGCGCTACGATACGGCGGACGGGTGCGCCTCGAAGAACTGCGGCTGGGGCAACAATGAGAAGGAGTACTACTCCACCCTGCCCGAGAACATCGCGCTCAACGGCCAGGGGCAATTGATGATCGTGGCCCGCACCGCTCCGGCGGGGCTCACCTGCTACTACGGTCCCTGCCGCTACACCTCCGCGAAGGTCACCACGCGCGGCAAGATGGAGGCTGCGCACGGCAAAGTGGAAGCGCGCATCAAGCTGGCGTTGGGGCAGGGTCTCTGGCCCGCGTTCTGGATGCTGGGGCGAAACATCGCGGTGGTCGGTTGGCCGACGAGCGGTGAGCTCGACATCATGGAGAATCGTGGCAGCGCCGCGACAATCACGAGCTCGGCGGTGCACGGCCCGGGCTACTCCGGCAACACGCCCTTCGCCCACGAACATGTCTTGGCGCAAGGCACGATCGCGGACGCCTTCCACATCTACAGCGTCGAGTGGGACTCGCTCACCATTCGGTACCTGGTCGACGATACGGTCCACTACGTCGTGGGGCGCAGCCAGGTGGGGC
>Ga0307299_10000682_pt1 | contig 11334 bp, 10 predicted proteins | sample ER_DNA_159_FD_194466 | JGI IMG/M metagenome (GOLD analysis project Ga0307299, IMG submission 194466) | Bulk soil microbial communities from the East River watershed near Crested Butte, Colorado, United States - ER_DNA_159 | ecosystem: Environmental > Terrestrial > Soil > Floodplain | place... | reverse complement strand
GAGATCGCCAACCTGACAATCGCCGAACTGCTCCATCTCGAGTCCGACGACCCCGACAAGGACATCTCGCTCTACATCAACTGCCCCGGCGGCTCCGTCTACGCCGGCCTCGCCATCTACGACACGATGCAGTTCGTCAAGCCTGCGATCGCGACCATCTCTGTCGGAATCGCGATGTCGCTGGGCGCGCTGCTGCTTGCCGCCGGCGCGAACGGCAAACGGATGGCGCTCCCGAACTCGAAGATCCTCATCCACCAGCTCTGGGGCGGCTTCGAGGGGCAGGCAAGCGACATCGAGATCCACGCTCGCGAGGCGATCGCAGTCAAGCGGCGGATGGAGGAGATCATCGCCCAGCACAGCGGGCAGCCGCTCGAGAAGGTCTCCGAGGACATGGAGCGCGACTACTTCATGACCGCAGCGGAAGCGATCGAGTACGGCCTCATCGACAAGGTGCTCGCGCGCCGCTTCGAGGCCGACGCACGACCGGCCGTGTAGCTGAGGGTTGGCCGAAACGATTGGCGAGACGCCCGCTGCTCGCTTCCGTCTGAGCCCTCCCGAACGCGGCGATCAAATTGATGCTCGAAGCGCGTTCGCCGCAGCGTGCAGACGGTCACTGACCTCGGCTAGTTCTCGCGCGGCTAGGTCGATGCGCTCTTGCTGAATCTCCGTGTCCTCTTGCTGGCTGTCAGCACGCCTTTGCTGGCTGTCAGCGCGCTCACCAAACGCCTTGAGCTGGTCCGCCATCTGCTCGACGGTCCGAGTGAGATCAGCCAGCTGACCAGCGATGATCGCCGTGTCCTCCTGGGCAGCCATTCCTGTCTGCTGGATTCTATGCCGCGAGCCTGGGCCGGCCGAATCAGCGGGATGCTCGAGTGCCTGCGCGCCAGCTACCGCCGGAGGTGGCATCCCCACCCTGCAAGCGGTAGGCACCCGCACCCGCACCCGCACCCGCACCCGCGCCGGCCCGGGCACTCAGGCGGGCCGGAGACAGTCTGGAAGGCCGTCGAAGGCTTGCTCCGCCGTCAGTGCTGTCGCCGCCTGGACGACCTCACCCGGCACCCAGTCGGGGAATGGCGTCTCGTTCTTGCGATGTGCACCAGAAGCGGTGTGTACCTCCTCAATCGAAGCGAGCCTCGTCGTTGGGATTCGATCGCTGACTCGCACGAGGGCTGGCCACACCCGACGATGGACGAGCGTGACCTTGCCGTTGACCAGGCGCAAGCGAACAACATCCGGCGAGTTGGCCAACTCGTTGATCACGCCGAAGATCGCGTGGCTCGCGGGGTGGCTCCACCAACTGCCTGTAATCGGTTCACCCGCCACCAGTTCGGCAACGTTTGGAATCGGTCCACGTGCCGATTCGAGGAGTACCCCATGTTCGACCAGCAGCGCCATGACATCGACCACCCGCACAGATTGCCCGTCCTGCTCAGTGTCCGTTTTCCTTTGTCAGAACACGAGCGACTCTGGGCCTGTCGGGCCCGATCCTTTCTTTTCACGGTCTAGTCGACCCGTGGGCCGCTCTTTGAGTCGCTTCCGTCCTAAGGCGGCGGGTGTCCGCTCCCAGGCTGGGGATCTCACCCTTCTCGAAAACATCGAATGACCGGCGGCAGCGCCGTGTGGCGAGCTCGTCGATCCGGTTCAGGATCACCGGGCGCTGCGCGTTGAATATGTGCTGAGTTCGGCATGAAGAGAGCGATGCCCCCGGCATGAATCGAACATGCGCACGCGGTTTAGGAAGCTTCTTACGAGCACTGAGAAGTGCCTGCACATTTGGTGCTCATGAATAGGTTCGGCGCTGTGCGCGCCAGTGAATGCGCCAGTCCCGCGCCGAGGATTCGGCGCGCCGGACGATCACCTAAGGGCGTGGACAGCCGCCCGCCGATCCGCGCGAAGGCCTCCTGCGCTGCCTACTCAGCCCCGTCGAGTGCCCTCAGCGCGTCTCCTAGTGTCTGCAAGGCGGAACGCACGCGTGGCAGGTCCGCCGCCTCGGGCCCTGCGGAAAGCGCCTCCCACCGCTCGTTCGCGGTTTCGCCGTAGAGGAGACTGGTTGCCATCCGGACCGTGAGGCCCGTGTCGTCTCCGAATGCGGCGCCTGGAAGCACGGCGACGGCGAACCGATCCAGCAGGTGCTCGGCTAAGCTGACGCTTGTCGTGATGCCGCGGTCGGCCAGCGGCTCGAGCAGATCCGCAAAGTCGGGGTAGAGGTAGAACGCCGCCGTGGGTGGTCTGCACGTGAGGCCGGCGGCGGCAACGACCTCGAATGCCGCTCGGCTGACTGTTTGGTGCAGAACCCGCGCCGAGTCGACGAACTCGACCAGCTCCGCGGGTTCGTCATAGGCGACGATTGCAGCGGCGTCGATGGGCGCCGTGACACAGGACCACACCTCGCTCCCGATCGACGTGACTCCTTGGACGAGGCGGCGACCGACGTCGTTCGCCGGCGCGCGCAGCACGCCGACGCGCCAGCCGCCGAGCGCGTGCGACTTGCTGAGACCGCCCGTCACGACGACGTCGGGGTCGACGATCGCGGCACTGACGAATTCGGCGGGCGCATGCGCGAGCTCCGCGTAGATCTCGTCGGAGACGACCTGGAGGCCGCACTCGCGGGCGACGCCGAGCACGGACTCCAGTAGCTCGGGACTCGCGAAGGTCCCGGTTGGGTTGTCGGGGTGGGTCAGGAGAAGGATGCGGGGATCGAGGCCCCGCTTCCGCGAGAGGGAGACGCGCTCGCCCAGGAGGGCCGGGTTTGGCACGCCTCCGGCTTCGGCCGGAATGTCAAGCCTCAGCACCTGCTTGCCTGCGAGGCGGGCCTGTGGCTCGTAGCTGACCCACGCCGGCCGCGGCAGCGCGAGGTCCCCGTCGAGGGACATGAGGAGCGCGAACAGGAGCGCCTTGCTCCCGGGCCCAACGACCACCTGCTCGGGCTCCGTCGCGAGCCCGCGCCGGGCGTAGTAGCCGGCGACGCTCGACCGAAGCGCAGCGCTTCCGGCAACTGCCCCGTACGCGTTGGCTCCACTAGCACGCTCGAGGGCCTCACGAAGGAGTGAATGGACCGGGAGCCCGGCCTCCCCGAAGCCGAGGTGGACGACGGGCTCTCCCAAAGCTCGCCGTCGAAGAACGGCTTCGTTGATTGCGAGCGTCGGCGAGAGCGCGCTCACGACGGAGCCTGGATCCGTCCGTGACGGGCCAGGAGTGCGACCAGGTCGTCGTGTGGAAGCGCCGGTGCCCAGTTTCCCGCGCGGCCCGTGAAGTCTTCGGCCGCGCAGAGGGCGTTCCAGATCGCCTCTGCGGTCGCCTCGCAGACGGCGTCGAAGAGCGGGGACACGACCTCGTTGTCGAGCTCGCGAGCCGTGTGCAGAGACACGTCGAGCGCCACGCGGCGAGCCGTGGAGAACGCGATTGCGAAGTCCCCGCTTCCGTTGTGGGCCGCTGCACCGGTGCGGGCCAGCCCGAGGAAGCTGCGCTTCGCGAGCCGACCCAACTGGCGTGGCCCGAGCGGAGCGTCAGTGGCGACGACGACCACGATTGAGCCCTGCTGCGCCCAGCTTGGCCTGGCGACGTCGAGCTCACGTCCGACCGGCACTCCGTCGACAACGAGCTGCTCGCGCAGGCCGGTGTTCGAAGACACGAGGACACCCACGACGTACTCCTCCGCGCCGGCCGGCGCGAGGCGAGAGGCGGTTCCGATTCCAGCCTTGAGCTCGAAGGAGACGAGTCCGGTGCCGGCTCCGACGGAGCCCTCGGGTACCGGGCCTCCCGCTGCTTCGCGCCAAGCAGCGACAGTTTCTGTCGACCCGATCGGACGTGCGCCAAGATCGCTGAAGTACGCGTCGGAGCACTCGGCCACGAACGGATGCACGAATCGCTTGCCTTCCCCCACCTCGGGATGCAGGCGGATCGTCTCGGTGATCACGGCGTCCGCGACACGCGCGACGTTGAGCGATCCGGTCAGCATGATCGGACCGTCGAGCACGCCCATCTCGTCCACGAACTCCCGCCCGTAAACCTCACCGCTCCCGTTCAGGACCGCGAAGGCGGCGGCGACCCGCACGGCGAAGACGTCGCCATCATGCGGGAGGATTGCCGTGATCCCGGTGTTGAAAGGCCCTTCGGCGCCGTCTCGGAGAGTCGTGTGCCCGACGCGAACGCCGGCCACGTCGGTGATCGCGTTGAGCGGGCCCACGGAGAGCTCGCCCGGAGCGAGCCCGAGATCGCGCAGCCGACCGGTCACTTGCGTCGGCGCCGACTGACCTCGGCGGTGATCAGCTCGTTCCCCGCCGGGATGAAGACGAGCGTGTCGTGGCGCTTTCCCATCGGCCGGGAGCGTAGCTCCGTCCGCTCGAGAAACGCGCAGAGGAGCGCGGTGATCCAGACGTGAGCGTGCAAGCCGCAAGTTAGACAGGGCTTTCGAGAGTGCTCCCGGCGTGAATCGAACATGCGCACGCGGTTTAGGAACTAGCGTGCGAAAAGACTATTTGCAGGCACAACGGCTGCTCTGAGCCACGTGTGCGCCAGTAAGTGCGCTACTAGTCCACAGAGCAACACCCCTTTGCCCGCGGCCGGCGAGGAATAGAGACTATCGCCGTGGACCGACCGGAGACGCGCTATGCACGGAGCGGCGACGTCAACGTTGCGTACCAGGTAGTCGGCGACGGCCCGTTCGATCTCGTTCTCGTCCCCGGCTTCATCTCGAACGTCGAGTACGGCTGGGAGGAGCCGGGGCTGGCGTCGTTTTACAGCCGGCTTGCATCCTTCAGCCGCCTGATCTTGTTCGACAAGCGCGGTACGGGCCTCTCGGACCGCGTGACGGGAGTACCGATGCTCGAGACCCGGATGGACGACGTTCGAGCCATCCTGGACGCAATTGGTTCGAGGAGAGCCGCGTTGATTGGGTACTCGGAAGGCGCGTCTATGTCCGCGCTCTTCGCGGCGACCTATCCCGAGCGAACCGCCGCGCTGATCATGTACGGCTCGTTTCTCGCCTGGGACTGGATGGCCGAAGGGCGGTTCCCGACACGCCACGAGTCGGCTCGGCGAGCGATCGCGGAGATCGAGCAACGCTGGGGAACGCCGGACTACTGCGACGAGTTGCTCGAGAACGACGCTCCGAGCATGCTCGGCGACGACGCCTTCCGCAGCTGGTACGCGGCGCGGTTGCGGCTGAGTGCCAGTCCGTCCGCGGCAGCCGATCTGCAGCGGATGAACATCGATACCGACGCTCGGGCACTTCTGCCCTCGATTCAAGTCCCGACGCTCATCCTCCACCGCGAGGGCGACCGGAACGTCGACGTGAAGAACGCGCGCTACGCAGCTGAGAACATCGCCGGAGCGCGGTACGTCGAGCTTCCGGGTGACGATCATCTTCCCTGGATCGGTGACTCGGACAGCATCGTCGGCGAGATCGAGCGGTTCCTGACCGAGATCTGGAACAGCGGTTGGGATGCCCCCGCGCCGGACCGAGTTCTCGCCACGGTCCTCTTCACGGACATCGTCGCGTCGACGGCGAAGGCGGTGGAGCTCGGCGATTCAGGCTGGCGCGAGCTGATCGGAGCGCACCACGATCGAGTCCGCTCGCAAATCGCGCGCTTTCGCGGGACTGAGATGGACACCGCCGGTGACGGGTTCTTCGCGCGCTTCGACGGCCCCGCACGCGCGATTGAGTGCGCCCGGGCAATTCGAGACTCGGTCAGCGAGCTCGGCCTCGACATCCGCGCGGGCCTCCACACCGGCGAGTGCGAGCAAATCGACGGGAAGGTCGGCGGCATCGCGGTGATCACGGGCGCGCGCATAGCCGCACAGGCCGGGCCCAACGAGATTCTCGTCTCCGCGACCGTGCGCGACCTTGTCGCCGGGTCCGGCCTGGAATTCGAAGATCGCGGCGCGCACGCTCTCAGTGGCCTCCCGGAGGAGAAACATCTCTACGCGGTTTCCGGGTAATGCCCCCGGCATGAATCGAACATGCGCACGCGGTTTAGGAAGCCATTGCGACGGTGTCGCTGGTTGCCGCCGAGTCCGTCCTGTCCCGTCTCTCCGACCGTGGCCGTCTTCTGATGCGTATGGATTACCGGCGGCTTCCGTGCGTGCCGCGCTTCCTGGTAGACGGTTCGTAGACGGGCTCAGCCATGCTTGCTCGTCTCGAAGGAGTCGGGTGCACATCGCAGCGATGAGTTTCGGCGGTTTGATCAGTCAACTAGTAGCTTCGAGACCAATCGGAGGTGTAGGGCGTGCGAAAGATCGTCGTGTACGAGTTGTTGTCCCTCGACGGGGTTGCCGAAGACCCAGATAGTTTCTTCGCCGACTGGGACGACGCGATGGACGCCAACCTTGCCGCTGTGATCGCGACACAGGACGCGGTCATTCTTGGCCGCCGTAGCTACACCGAGTGGGCGCAGTTCTGGCCGAGCAGCCAGACCCAGCCATTCGCGACATTCATCAACGGGGTCACGAAGTATGTCGCGACATCGACGCCCCTTGACCGAGATTGGGCCAATGCGACGGTGCTCGTCGGCGGGCTGGTCGAATTCGTTCAGGATCTCAAGCAGCAGCGCGGAGGCGATGTCGGCGTCCACGCAAGTATCTCGGTCGCGCAGGCGCTGCTCGCCGCCGACGTTGTCGACGAGCTCAGGCTCGTGATAGCGCCGAGGATCGCCGGCCGCGGACGACGACTCCTCGACGGCTTGCCATCGATTCACCTCGAATCGATCCGAAGCGAGATCTCACCGACGGGCTATCTGCTCGTCGACTATCGCGTTATTCGTTAGAGCTTGGAAATAACGGTCTGAGGTCCGTAGGCGTGGTGTCGTGACATGAGGAAGTGCCTTCGGTACGAGCACTGGTGACGAAACCTTGCTCACCATGTCTTTCTACCTTGTCGCCGGCCACGGCGCATCCACCGCCGCGCCCCAACCCGGCGCCGCCATCTACCGACGCTCGGCGCCGGGTCTACCCGTCGGACACAGCGACACCGAATGGGATCTCAGTTCTGACAAGTCGGCGAAGGGCTAGCCGGCGGTACGGATGAGTTTCTTGTTCACGAACTCATCGGCCGCCAGCAGACCCAACTCACGGGCCGTACCGCTGCGCTTGACGCCGCCGAACGGTAGTTCGGGACTGTCGGCCAGCACCAGATTGATGTAGACCATGCCCGCCTCCATCCGATCGGCGACCCGGGCCGCCTGCTCCGGATCGTTGCTGAACACGTACGAACCCAGCCCAAAGCTGGTGTCATTGGCCAGCGTGACCGCTGCGTCCTCGTCGGCCACCCGGTAGACGACTCCGACTGGTCCAAAGAACTCCTCCCGATAGGCCTCCATTTCGGGCGTCACGCCGGTCAGCACGGTCGGCGGATAGTACGCACCGTCCCGGGAGCCGCCGGTGACCACGGTCGCGCCCTGCGCCACCGCCCGATCGACCTGGTCCTGCAACCGTGTCGCCGCGGCCACCGACGACAGCGGCCCGAGCACCGTCTCCTCGACCAGCGGGTCACCCACCGGCGCCGCGGCCATCGCTGCGGTGAACTTCGTCAGGAACGCCTCGTACAACCCGTCCACCACGATGAATCGCTTGGCGCCATTGCAGGACTGGCCGGTGTTGTCCAGCCGCGCATCGGTCGCCGCCGCCACCGCCGCATCAAGATCATCGGTGGCCAGCAGCAGGAACGGATCCGAGCCGCCCAGCTCCAGGGCCACCTTCTTCAGGTGCCGCCCGGCCACCTCGGCGACCGCCGCCCCTGCCCGCTGCGAGCCGGTCACCGATACGCCTTGGATCCGCGGATCGGCGATGATCGTCGCGGCCTGCTCGTTGCCGACATAGGCGTTGAGGTAGGCGCCCTCCGGCAGGCCGGCGTCGCGATAGATCGCCTCGATGGCCGCGGCCGACTCCGGGCACTGCGGCGCGTGCTTCAAGACGATCGCATTGCCGAGTACCAGGTTCGGCGGCGCGAACCTGGCCACCTGATAGTAGGGAAAGTTCCAGGGCATGATCCCGAGTAGCACACCCAGAGGGCTGCGCCGGATCACGGCGGTGCCCTCGCCAAGGATGGTGAGCGGCTGATCGGCGGTGATCACTTCCGCCTGATCCGCGTAGTACTCGGTGATGTTGGCGGCGAAGTCGACCTCGCCGAGCGCACCAGCCTTCACCTTGCCCATCTCCCGGACGATGATGGCGGCCAGTTCCTCGCGACGTTCCCGATGCAGCTCGGCCGCCCGGCGGACCATCCCGGCCCGCTCGGCGACCGGGAGCATTCGCCAGGTTTCGAACCCCGCCTCGGCCATACCGAGTGTCTGCTCGACTTGGGTATCGGTGAAGCTGTCGTAGCGGGCCAGGGTCTCCCCGGTGGCCGGGTTCACGACGGCGTACTCGATCATGATGCTCCCCTTCGTTTGTCGATGATACCCCTCCGGCGGCACCGGATTCGAAGCCCTTCTCGCGCCCTTGCGCCCTTGCCGCGCCCTTGTAAAGAAGGGCGCGGAGCGGTAGCAACCGTTACGAACCGGCGAGAACCGTCGAATCGTCAATTAGGCTGATTTGCGGGGCCTTCCGCCGATTTCGGCTCCGTTAGCGGTAATGCCCCCGGCATGAATCGAACATGCGCACGCGGTTTAGGACTAGCGTGCGGAAGTGCTATTTGCAGGGGAAAGTGCGCCTCTCGGCCAGCTGTGCGCCAGTAAATGCGCCAGTGCTCTAGCGAAGGTCCGCGACCCGCCCCTCATTCAGGCGAATGCGCGATGTCCCCTCCGGCCGTCACCTTTACCTCGGCGGCGGCAGCATCGACGTCGGCTTCGGGGCGGCAGTTGACGGGTCCGCCACTGGAGCCGTCCGCGCTCCAGCTGAACGCACGATCTGACCGTTGCGACTCGATTGGTGCTTACGGGGAGCTCGCGTTCCAGCTAGCCGGAACGACGCTTTCGTGGTGGCACCGATGCTAGGCGAACTCGAGAAGGCGATGGTGTCTGGACAAGCAGAGACCCACCAGAAATGGAGGACACCATGCAAACGAGTCACCGTTTCAGCGTCGCGCTGGCGCGCCCGTGGCTAATCGGGGCCGCGGCCCTCGCGGCGCTCGCAGTCGGCATCTTGCTGCTACACCCGCGGGCGAGCCATGCCGACCCGGCCAGCACCACCGTGGTCTCCACGGCGAAGACCGGTCTCGGTCGGATCCTCGTCAATTCCCGCGGACACACGCTCTACCTGTTCGGCAAGGACCGGAACGGGAAGAGCGCGTGCTCCGGACAGTGCGCGAGCTTCTGGCCGCCGCTGATCGCGAACGGCAAGCCGCAGGTCGCGGGAGGCGCGAAGGCCTCGCTAATCGGAACGATCAAGCGTGCCGACGGCCGCCGCCAGGTGACCTACAACCACCACCCGCTCTACGCCTTCGTCAAGGACACGAAGAAGGGCCAGGTTCACGGCGAGGGCCTGAGCGCCTTCGGCTCGAAGTGGTACGCGGTCTCGCCGGCCGGAGCCAAGGTCGTGCCTCACCCTGCTGGGAACGGAATTCCGCAGCACAACGGTGGCGACCACGACTCCGATAACAACGGCGGCCCCAGCGACGGCGATGGAAATATCTGATCGGAAGATCGGCGGGTCGCGGCGGCTGCTTGTGGTCGCCGCGACCATCGCTGCGATCCTCGGTGTTTGGGGCAGCGCCGCGGGCGGAAGCACGGCGGTCAACGGTCAAGCGCCGGCTTTTCGGTGGCTGCATCCGCGGCCCGCGCCACGCAGCTGGAAGCTTGCCCGGCTTCCGTCGGGCGCGGCGACATTTGCCTACCCGAGGACCTGGAGGCCGATTCGCACCGACCCGGGAACGGTCTCGGTTGCGCTGATCCGCCCCGGCCGCAGCATCCGCGGCTACCTCAACGCAACTCCCCGCCAGGGAACGGAGACGCTTGCGAACTGGCCGAGCTTCCGGGTCCAGCACTTGCGTGAGGAGGAGAGCTCGAAGGACGTTCGTCTGATCGCCAGTGCGCACGGGCTCAGGTTTCGCTCCGGCCGAGGCTCGTGCGTGATCGACACCTATCGCACGTCGCGAACCCGCTACCGCGAGATCGCGTGTCTCGTCGCCGGCGCTCGCACCAGTTCCGTCCTCGTCGGCGCAGCCCCGTCCACGACCTGGGCGCAGCAAGCGGAGACAATCGAGCGGGCGATCGCAAGTCTTCGAACCGACTAGATCTCTCCCTTGATCACATCGTCTCGATGACGCGAAACCCGTATGGATAGATGCCCCCGGCATGAATCGAACATGCGCACGCGGTTTAGGAAACCGCTGCTCTATCCACTGAGCTACGGGGGCGGGCCAAGAACGGTAGCGCCTCGGGTCTTCTACGATCGCTCCGCTGTGTTCACGGTTGTAGAGCGAGACGCGTTGCGAACGCGAATGCTCGAACTTGCCGATGATGACGAGCGCGTCGTGGCAGCGGCTGCCGTCGGCTCGCTCGCTGTGGGCACCGGCGACCGCTTCTCCGACCTCGACCTCACGTTCGGGATTGCCGACGGCGCGCCGGTCGCGGATGTGCTCGAGGACTGGACACGCACGCTCGCCGAGGAGCAAGAAGCAGTTCAGCTCGCCGATCTCGAGGTGGGGCCGACCATCTACCGCGTCTTCCTGCTGCCGAATGCGCTGCAGTTCGATCTTTCGATGACACCGGCGCCGGACTTCCGCCCTGCAGGGCCGCGATTCCAGCTGCTCTTCGGCGAGACGGCCGCGGACGAGCCGAGCGACCGCGCCCGGCCACCCGGGGGTCTCTTCATTCCCACGCCCGCGATCGCAGAGGACATCTTCGGCTGGGGCGTCATCTATGCGCTCCACTCGCGGGCCTGCATCGAGCGCGGCCGCGTGTGGCAGGCAGAGCATTACGTCGGCGCGGTGCGCGATCACGCCCTCGCGCTCGCGTGCCTCCAGCGCGGGCTACCGGCTGTGCAGGCGCGTTGCTATGACGACCTTCCGCCCGAGGCGCTCGAGGGCATCGAGCGCACACACATCCGATCGCTCGACCCCGACGTGCTCCGCGGCGCGCTCGCTGCGTCCGTCGTTGCTCTTCTCGACAAGAGCGCAGAAGCGAAGTTGCCGGACGTGGACGTTGTCGCTGAGCGCCTCGCCGAGCTCGCAACGGAGCCTTGAAGGACCCTCGGTTGGATTTCGGCGATCGCATCAGCTGGCTACCTGATGCGAGAAGGCAGCTAACCCGTCCAGCGGTGGACGTGTACGGACGGCAGCTCGCCGACCTCGTCCTTCGTGAGAGTGAGCGTGACCGCGTCGGTGGAAACGCTGGCCACTGCGTTGATCGGGATCGTCACTTCTCGCCGGCCCCAGAGATGGCCCCACTCGAGCACGAA
>Ga0307299_10000681_pt1 | contig 11343 bp, 9 predicted proteins | sample ER_DNA_159_FD_194466 | JGI IMG/M metagenome (GOLD analysis project Ga0307299, IMG submission 194466) | Bulk soil microbial communities from the East River watershed near Crested Butte, Colorado, United States - ER_DNA_159 | ecosystem: Environmental > Terrestrial > Soil > Floodplain | place: USA... | reverse complement strand
TTGGCGCGTCAGCCTGCCCCAGGTCGGGGGTCTCCTGCTCGCCCAGGCGGTGGCGATCGAGGCCCTGTTCTATACCCGTTGGTAGCGGGCACTCGGCGGCGCGCCTACGGCTTCGACGTCCGGGTCCGCCTCGGCCAGCCGAGGCGGACACCGTGACCCCGCCCTGACGCAACGGGCCCTACGCCCGTTCCAGGGCTTCACCCTCCGCGGGGGTCGGGGTCGGGGAACGGGGTTCTCGGGGGGCCGGGTCCGGGCGGGCCAGGACCCAGGCGGCCACCGCGGCCAGGACGGCGGTGGCCAGGGCGAGGATGCCGATCGGGTCGGGGCCGCCGCTGAAGTGGACCAGGGGCCAGGGGCGGATGTCGCCGTCCAGGTGGCGGAGGTTGTAGGCGATGGCGCTGTCGCGGAAGGTGTGCACGTAGGCGTGGCGGCGGGCGGCCGCCTGGGACGGGATCTCGGTGACCCAGCGCTCGGAGCTGCCGTAGTTGACCCACACCGAGGCGACGGCGACCACGCCGCCGGCCACGGTCAGGGCGACCACCACGGCGACGGCCGGGACCCGTAGCGCCAGGTGGAGCCGGGGGATGCGGGAGACGCCGTAGACGGCCAGCAGGGCGAACGGCCCCACGGCCGGCATCAGGAACCGTGGGCCCCAGCTGACCCCGCCGGCCCAGTCGCTCCAGCGGGCGTACAGCAGGGCTCGGTCGAGCATGAGGCCGACCAGCAGGGCGGTGGCGGCCCGGTCGCGCCGCCACAGCGCCACCGCCCCGGGGATGGCCAGCAGCAGGAACGGGTTGTAGGCGAACAGGCCCTTGCCGGGGGAGAGGACCAGCCCGTAGAAGCCGGTGGGCAGCGGGGTGGTGAAGCTGCCGTAGACCGCCGGGACCAGGGAGCCGTCGCGGCGCAGGCTGTACCAGGCGGTCCAGGCCAGCACGGGCAGGACGGGCAGGACCAGCCCCAGCCAGGCCCGGCGCTCCGACAGCAGCCGCCGCCAGGGGACGAAGGCCGGCAGCAGGAGCAGGGCGGCCCCGACCAGCAGGGCCGAGTCGCTGCGGAACAGCAGGCCCACGCCCAGCCCGGACCCGACCAGCCAGGGGCCGCTGGCGCGGCCGGTCCGCCAGCGCAGCATGCCCAGCACGACCAGGGCGACGGCCAGGGCCACCCCGGGCTCGCTCCAGGCCTCCTGGCTGATCTGCAGGGCCTGGGTCAGGGCGCCGAAGACCAGCGCCCCGGCCAGCGACAGCCGGCGGCTCCAGCGCAGCTCGCGCCCGGCCAGGTACAGCAGGGCGCCCGTTGGGGCCAGCAGCAGCGGGCTGGCCAGCGACTCGAGCAGGTAGGGGGCGACGTGCAGGGCCCGCTGGAGCAGGTACAGCGGCAGCAGGACCAGCGGCATCCCGATGCCGTAGTGGGAGTAGGGGAAGTGGTGCTTGGTCGGGTCCTCCGAAGGCAGGAGGTGCAGGCGGCCCTCGGCAATGGCGTGGGCCGTGGACAGCGCCACCTTGCCGTCGAAGGAGGGGAGCCTGGCCCACTGCACGGTCACGAACAGCCCGAACAGGGCCAGGGCGACCAGGCCGGCGAGCAGGGCGTCGCGGTGGTCGCCGCGCCCCCCGGCCTCGGTTCGCCGCCCGTCCTCGGTGCTGGCCGCCGCCATCGCCGGCGCCTCAGCCGGGGTCCCGGTCGCGGCCGGCGGCCGCCTCGCGCTCGAGTTGGGCGGTGCGTTCGAGGGCCTGGATGGTGACCTCCCGCAGCGCGTTCACCTGGGCCACCAGCGGGTCGACCTGCCAGCCGGTGGCCCGGCGGACCAGCCGCTTGAGCAGCGACACCCCCGGCCGGGCCGAGGTGGTCGGGGGCAGCCCGAGCGGCGGCAGCCGCCGCAGGGGAAGGCTGCTCTGGCCGGCGGCGGCCGTCGGCCGGCCGTTCCCGGCGCGCACGGGCAGGCCCCGGCGCCGGGTCGCCCTGACCACCACCTGCTCCTGGACCCGCTCGCGGAGGCGCTCGGGACCGGCCGGCCAGGACTCCTCCACCGCGTCCGGGCCCGGCCCCCCCTGGCCCCTGGCCCGCCACATGGCCGCGGCCAGGCCGGCGTCGTCGACCAGGGTCACCCCCGGGCGGGCGGCGGCCTGGTGGCTGAGGCCGCCCACGGCGGTGGCGATCACCCGGCGGTCGTACAGCAGGGCCCGCTCCAGCACCCCGGAGCTCCAGATGTTGCGGTAGGGGAGCACGACCACGTCGCTGGCCACCAGCCAGCGGTCGAACTGCTCGTCGCTGACGTACTGGTTGTGCAGGTGCGCGCCCGGGGTGGCCGCGACCAGCGCCTGGAGCTCGGCCAGGTGGGCCAGGTGCTGGGGCTCGTCGACCCGGACCGAGCCGACCACGTGCAGCGAGCAGCCCTGCCCGCCGAGGCCGTCGAAGGCCCGCACGGCCAGGTCGAACTGCTTGTGGGGCTGGATGAACCCGATGGCCAGGAAGACCAGCTCGTCCGCGGGGATGCCAAGCGAACGCCGGGCGTCGTCCCTGGACATCCTGGTGCGACGGACGAAGTGGGCGCCGTGGGCGGTGACGGTGGTGCGCTCGGGCCGCACCCCGAACGCCTCGATCATGTTGCGCCGCTCCATCTCGGTGTGCAGCTGGATGCTCTGCACCCGCCGCCACAGCCGGCGGGCGGCGACGCCGTCGGGGCCGCGCCGGCGCCCGACCGAGTAGTCGATCTCGTGGACGACCACCTCGGTGCGGCGGGCCGCCCGGACCGCGGCCAGCAGGGCCAGGCTGACCATGGCGTGACGGGCCGGGGTGGAGGGGGCGGGATAGAAGATGTCGGGGTGGAACTGGATGATGACCTTGTCGTAGCCGCGGACCCGGCGGGCCAGGACCAGCGGCCCCCGGGGGCCGTGCAGGTCGAGGTGGTGGTGGGCGGCCGAGGGGCCGGGCGAGAGGACCTCGACCTCGTGGCCCTCGCGGCGCAGGGCCGCCACCGTCTGCACCGCGTAGGCGGCGATCCCGTCCCGGATCGGCGGGTAGGGGGACACCATCAGGATGCGCATGCGCCGGCGCCCTTTCAGGTCCAGGTGGTCAGGGCCGCCTCGACCTTGTCGAGCACCGTGTCCCACTGGTAGTTGTCGAGGACATAGGCGCGGCCGCGGCCGGCGAGCTCGGCCGCCGTCTCCGGGGCCTCGGCCAGGAAGGCCAGGCACTCCTCGAGCTCGAGCTCGTCGTCGTACAGCAGGCCGGCCTCCGACCGCTCGCAGTGGTAGCGGACCACGTCCGAGCCGCCGTTGGCGATCACCAGGGTGCCGGCCAGCCAGGCCTCCATGATCGTCCGCGAGAAGGCCTCGTAGCGGCTGGGCTGGAGATAGGCGTCGGCGGCCGCGAACGCGGCGTCGCGCTCGGCGTCGGGCAGGAAGCCGACGTCGACCACCCGGTCGGCGATGGCGGCCGGCGGCCTGACCTCGCCGGCGCCCATGGTCACCAGCGAGAACGGCAGGTCGCGGCGGCCCAGGACGGTGGCCAGCTGCTCCAGCAGCGTCTCCCAGCCCTTGGCGCCCTCGCGCCGGCCGGCATACAGCAGGAAGCGGCCGTCGATGCCGTGGCGGCGCCGGAACCCCTCGGGGTCGTAGCCGTCGGGGACCTCGACCCCGCAGCCGACCAGGGCGTGCGGGGCCGGGGTGGCCACCAGGCGGTGGGCCAGCTCGTGCTCGGGGGGCGTCTGGAACAGCAGCCCGCCCACGCCGGTCAGCAGCGGCTGGAACAGCTCCAGGTAGGCGTACGGCTCGTCATGCAGGCAGGTCCAGAGCACGCTGCGCTCGGGCGCGACCTGGGAGCAGGCGAAGGTGATCCAGAACAGGTAGGGGGTGAAGATGATCGTGCGGTAGTCGCCGGCGTGGTCCAGCAGGTGGTGGAACAGCTCCGGGGAGCGCATGCCCGCGTTCATCCAGCGCTGCTGCTCGTGCAGGCGCAGCGGCGCCCCGCTCAGGATGGCCTGTTCCAGCTGGGCCCGCTCCGGGCCGGGGGTGGTCACCACCGGGAAGCGGTGGACCAGCAGGCCGTCCTCCATGGACTTGCCCGCGGGCAGCACGTTCTCCCAGGTGTGGTGGTCCAGCGCGCAGGTGGTGAGGATCTCCACCTCCCAGCCGCGGGCCTGGAGGCGCCGGGCCATCTGGTCGAGCACGATCTCGGCCCCGCCGACCGCGCCCTGCCCGAAGCGGGCCGGGACCAGGGCGACCCGCCCGCTCCGGTCGAGGGGGGCGGTCACTCCGACACCTCGAAGCGCGGGGTCAGGTGGAGCACGCCGTGGTCGGCGGCCTTGCTGAAGACCTTGAACGAGACGGCCCGGTCCAGCCGGTGGTACTCGGGCCCCACCTTGGGGTGCACGGCCACGGTCACGTAGTACTGGCCCTCCACCATGGGGATGGCGTCGAAGCGGTAGCAGACCCGCCGCCGGCCCGAGATCGGCGGCAGCTCGATCCCCTGGAGGTTGGTGTTGGTGCCGTACACGAGCAGGTCGAGGTGGTTGCTGATGGCCACCCCGGCGACCCAGTCGTCGGTCGGCTCATGCGCGACGACCTCGAACTCGATCCCGAGGGCGTCGCCGGGGGTGAAGCGGTCCCTGGGCCGGCCGGCGCCGTCGGTCACGATCGTCTTGAGGATCTCCAGCCGCCGGTCGCCGTGCTCGGGCTCCTGGCCGGCCTGGACGTTGTAGCGCTCCCGGAAGGCCCGCAGGGCGTCCACCGGGGTGCCGTCGACCACCACCTCGCCGCTCTCCAGCATGATCACCCGGTCGCACAGCTGGCGGACCTGGTCCAGGCCGTGGGTCACGAACACGATCGTGCGGCCCTCGCGCTGGAATTGCTTGATCCGCTCCATGCACTTGCGCTGGAAGGGCTCGTCGCCCACGGCCAGGACCTCGTCGACCAGCAGGATGTCGGGGTCGACGTGGACCGCGACGGCGAAGGCCAGGCGCACGTACATGCCGCTCGAGTAGAACTTGACCTGGGTGTCGATGAACCGCTCGATGCCGGAGAAGTCGACGATGGCGTCGAAGTAGGCTTCGGTCTGGCGGCGGGTCAGGCCGAGGATGGAGGCGTTGAGGTAGACGTTCTCGCGCCCGGTCAGGTCGCCGTGGAAGCCGGCGCCCAGCTCCAGCAGGGCGGCCAGGCGCCCGCGGCGCTCGACCCAGCCCTCGTCGGGGGCCAGGATCCCGCCGATCACCTTGAGCAGGGTGCTCTTGCCGGACCCGTTGGCCCCGATCAGGCCGAGCGTCCTGGCCGCCTCCAGCTCGAACGACACGCCCTTGAGGGCCCAGAACTCCTGGCGGTACTGGCGGGATCGGCCCAGGCCGGTGAGCCGCTCCTTGAGCGACTTGTCCTTGTTGATGGTGAACTTCTTGGCAACGTCGTTCACCCGGATGATCGTGGCCGCCACTGTGTCGCTACAGCTCCTGCGCGAAGTTGCCCTGGGCGCGGCTGAAGAAGCGCTGCGCCAGCCAGAGCAGGACCAGGGACCCGGCCGTCACCGCGACCAGGCGCAGGGCGATGTTGCCCTGGAAGGTCTGCTGGGTGGTGCCGTCGTTGTAGTCGCCGTAGACCGCCTGCTGGAACCCGATGACGATGTTGGCCATGGGGTTGGCCAGGTACAGCTTGGCCATCCAGTCCAGGCCGCTGTTGTGCATGCGGTTCAGCACGCCCCCGACCCCGTACACGATCGGGGTGGTCCAGAACCACAGCAGCAGGACGATCTCGATGAGGTGCTCGACGTCGCGGAACGCGACGTTGGCCGCGGCCAGGAACAGGCCGCAGGCGGTCATGAACGGCAGCAGGGCCAGCAGGGCCAGCGGCAGCAGCCAGGGCTGCTGGCCGTGCAGCTCGCCGCCGAACACCAGCACGGCGGCCACCAGCACCAGCAGCTGCATGGCGAAGTTGACCAGGGCGGCCCCGACCACCGCCAGGGGCAGCAGCTCCCGGGGGAAGTAGACCTTCTTGATGAGCCCGGCGTTGCCGACGATGCTGCCGGTGCCGCCGCCGAGGACGTCGGTGAACAGCGTCCAGGCGACCAGGCCGCAGAACAGGAAGATGGGGAACAGCGGGAAGGGGACGCCGAGGAACTTGCCGATGGCGATGTAGTAGACGGCCAGCAGGAACATCGGCCGCAGCAGCGACCACAGGAAGCCCAGGAACGAGTCCTTGTACCGGGTCTTGAGCTCCTTGCGGATGAGGTTCAGGAGCAGCTCGCGGTACTCGTAGACCTCGCGGACGGCCCGGCCGAAGCCCCGCCAGAACGACGCGTCGGCGCCGGCGTTGACCCGCTCCATCGGCAGGCGCTCGATCTCCGCGACGCGGGCTTGGATCGGATCCAGCGTCGGCTGGCTGGTCGGAGTTCGGGAGGCCATCGCGCCGTATAGTACCGTGCGTTGCGAGGAACGCCGCGTGAGCAGGAGGAGTCGGCAGGAGTGGATGTGGTCGTCTGCGGCGCCCAGAAGCCGTTCGTCCGGGGCGGCGCCGAGCTGCTGCAGGAGAACCTGGTCCAGGCGATCGCCGCCGAGGGGCACCGGGCCGAGCTGGTGCGGCTGCCGGTGGCCTGGGAGAAGGACCGGCTGTTCGACGCCCCGCTGGCCTGGCGGCTGGTCCCGGTCGACGCCGACCTGGTGATCGCCACCAACTTCCCCTCCTATTTCGTCCGCCACCCCCGCAAGGTGGTGTGGCTGCTGCACCAGCACCGCGGCGCCTACGACGCCGCCGACGCCGCCTGGTCCGACTTCGGCCCCGACGATCCCGCCCTGGAGGTGCAGCGCCTGCTGAGCGAGTGGGACAACCGGGCCCTGGAGGAGGCCGAGCGGCTGTACACCATCTCCGGGGTGGTGGCCGACCGGCTGCGCGACTTCAGCGGGCTGGCCGCCAAGCCGCTGTACCACCCGCCGCCGCTGGCCGACCGGCTGCACCCGGGGCCGTTCGGCGACTACGTGTTCTGCGCCACCCGGCTGGAGGCCAACAAGCGTCCCCACCTGCTGGTCGACAGCCTGCCCCACACCAGGCCGGAGGTGCGCTCGGTGGTCGCCGGCCGGGGCGAGTTCCTGGACGACCTGGCCGCCCGGGTGCGCCGCCAGGACCTGGGCGACCGGGTCGAGCTGCGCGGCTTCGTGCCCGACGAGGAGCTGGTCGAGCTGTTCGCCGGGGCCCTGGCGGTCGTCTACGCCCCCTCCGACGAGGACTACGGCTACGCCACCCTCCAGGCCTTCCTGGCCGGCAAGCCGGTCGTGACCGCCGACGACGCCGGCGGCGTGCTCGAATGGGTCGAGGACGGTGTCACCGGGCTGGTCACCGACGGCTCCCCCGAGGCCATGGGGGCGGCCATCGACCGCCTGGCCGCCGACCGGGCCCTGGCCGAGCGGCTGGGCGCGGCCGGCCGGGAGCGGGTGCAGGCCCTGAGCTGGTCACCGGTGGTAGAGGAGCTGCTCGGCGCATGATCCTTCCCCTGCTCGGGCTCGCCCTGGACCGCCGACCCCCGGAGTCGCTGAAGCCGCTGCTGGTGGCGCTGTACCGCTGGTGCGTGCCGTCCACGATCGAGCCCGGCGCGCCCGAGCCGGCCGCGGTCATGGCCACCGTGGCCTCGGCCGGGCGCGTCCCGCCGGGACGGCCGCTGGCCCTGTGGGTCGGGTCGGCCGCCGAGGCCGGGTCGGCGGCGGCCGGGCGGGCGGCCGCGATCGTGGCCGACCAGCCGGCCACCGTGGACGCCGCCGGCGACCGGGGCGTCCTGGCCCCGGCGGGCGACCACGCCGCCGGCCGCTCGGTCATCTCGCCCTTCGTGCGCCGGCGGCTGCGCTGGGCCCGCGGGCTGCCCGAGGCGGCCGTGCTCGAGCAGGGCGACGACGGCTGGCGCTGGCCCGGCCTGGCCGAGCCGCTGGCCGACGACCTGGTGCCCACGGCCATGGCCTGCGCCTCCGCCGTGACCGTGGCCGAGCCGGTCCGGCTGCTGGAGGCCATGGCCTGGGGGGCGCCGTGCGTCAGCGACCCTGGTTCGGCCGCGCAGGTGGGCGCCGTGGCCGACACCCACCTGCTGGTCGGCGCCGGCCCCGACCAGCGGCGCCGGCTGGCCGCCGAGCTGGCCGACGACCAGGCGCGGGCCTCGCGGCTGTCGTGGGCGGGGCGCCGGCTGGTCGAGCGGCGCCACGACGCCGGCCGGGCCGCCATGCGGCTGGTGGAGCTGCTCGACCTGCGCCCCACCCTGCCCGGAGGCGCGTTGGCGTCGGCGAGGCTGCAGCTCGGCCTCCTCGGCACCCCCGGCGACGCCACCATCGCCAGCAGGTTCGCCGAGGCCACCGCGTGGCCGTCGATGAGGTGAGGTGACTCCGTTGGCACTGCCTGGAGAGCTCAGCCGCGACAAGACGGACCGCCTGCGCCCGCCGCCCCCGGACCAGGCCACCGAGGAGGTCGCGCCCGAGCCGGCGCCGGCGCCGGTGGCCCGGCCGGGCCCGCGCCGGCGCGCCGTGCGGCTGGCCAAGCGGGTCGCCCATCGGGTCCTGGGCGAGCGCGGCGTCGACAAGCTGCGCGGCTACCTGCGCGTCGACGAGGCCCTGCGCATGGGCAGCGAGAGCCTGCGCCGCACCGCCGAGCTGGAGCAGCAGGTCGCCTCGATGCAGCGCGCCGCCCTGGAGGCCGAGCTGGTCCAGGCCGAGGCGCACGCCGCCAGCGTCAACCTGGAGCTGCTGAAGGGCGAGGTCCGCTCGGTCATCCAGACCCTGGAGGACCTGGGCATGGCCATCGCCCCGGCCGCCGGGCTGGCCGGGGCGGGCGAGCGCCTCAGCGAGCTGCGCGAGCGGGTCAACGGCCTGGACCGCCGCCTGCGCTCCCTCCAGGCCCAGGCGGCCGCGCCGGTGCAGAGCGGGCCGGCGCAGGCCGCGCCAGCGGCGGCCGCCCCCTCCTCCGCCCTGTTCGACTACGTCGGCTTCGAGCGGCGGTTCCGGGGCGACCCCGAGGCGGTCGCGGCCGCCCTGGCCGAGCGTTACCTGGACCTGCTGGTGGCCAACCCACCGGTGGTCGACATCGGCTGCGGCCGGGCCGAGCTGGTGGAGATGCTGACCCGCCGGGGGGTGGAGGCCATCGGGGTCGACACCGACCCGTCGATGGTGGCCGAGGCCCGCGACCGCGGGCTGGACGTGCGCCAGGTCGACGGCAGCAGCTTCCTGCGCGGGCGCGAGCCCGGCTCGCTGGGCGCGGTCATCGCCACCCACCTGGTCGAGCACCTGGAGTTCGCCGACCTGGTCGAGCTGCTGGAGCTGGCCGCGACCCGGCTGCGGCCGGGCGGGCTGTTCATCGCCGAGACCCCCAACCCGACCTCCCTGGTCGTCCTGGGCAACTCCTTCATCCTCGACCCGACCCACCTGCGCCCCCTGCACCCCTCGCTGCTCACGTTCCTGTGCGAGGGGGCCGGGTTCCGCGACGTGCGGCTGCGCTTCCACGCGCCGGCCACCGACTACCAGCTTCCGATGATCGACGACCCGGACGCGCCGCCCTGGGCCAAGCGGGTGAACGACGCGTTCGCCAAGCTGAACTCCGTGCTGTTCGGCCCCCAGGAGTACGCGCTCATCGCGACCGCGGCTCCGGCCAGCGACGGCGCCCCCGGAGAGGAGCACCCTTGAGCAAACGCGCACTGATCACCGGCATCACCGGCCAGGACGGCTCGTACCTGGCCGAGTACCTGCTCGAGCAGGGCTACGAGGTCTGGGGCATGGTCCGGGGCCAGGAGAACCCCAAGATCTCGGCCACCCAGGCCCTGATCCCCGACCTCCAGCTGGTCGGCGGCGACCTGCTCGACCAGGGCAGCCTCATCTCGGCCCTGGAGACGGTGCAGCCGGACGAGGTCTACAACCTGGGGGCGATCTCGTTCGTGCCCGTGTCCTGGTCCCAGGCCGAGCTGACCGCCGACGTCACCGGGGTCGGGGTGCTGCGCATGCTGGAGGCGGTCCGGATCGTGTCCGGGGTGGGCCGCGTCGGGGGCGAGACCGGCCGCCCCACCATCCGCTTCTACCAGGCGTCCTCGTCGGAGATGTTCGGCAAGGTCCGCCAGACCCCCCAGAACGAGCTCACCCCCTTCCACCCCCGCAGCCCCTACGGGGTGGCCAAGTGCTACGGCCACTACATCACCCAGAACTACCGCGAGTCCTACGGGCTGTTCGCCGTCTCCGGCATCCTGTTCAACCACGAGTCGCCGCGCCGCGGGGTCGAGTTCGTGAGCCGCAAGGTCACCATGTCGGCGGCCCGGATCAAGCTGGGCCTGCACAGCGAGCTGCGCATGGGCAACCTCGACGCCCAGCGCGACTGGGGCTTCGCCGGCGACTACGTGCGCGCCATGCACATGATGCTCCAGGCCCCCGAGGCCGAGGACTACGTGGTCGGCATGGGCGAGACCCGTTCGGTGCGGGAGCTGGTCGAGCTGGCCTTCGCCGCCGTCGACCTGGACTGGGAGCAGTACGTCCGGACCGACCCCCGGTTCGTCCGGCCGGCCGAGGTCGACGTGCTCACGGCCGACCCGACCAAGGCCCGTGAGCAGCTCGGCTGGAAGCCGACGGTCAGCTTCGAGGAGCTCGTGCAGATGATGGTCGACGCCGACCTGCGCCAGCTCGAGGCGGCGACGTCCTAGCGATGGTCAAGCCGGACACGCGCCTGGAGGACCGGGACCGCCAGACGGCACCCCCGGAGCCGGGCCCACCCGCCATCTGGACCCGGCGGCGTCGCTGGGAGCTGCTGGCGTTCCTGGAGCTGGCCGGCCTGTGCGGGCTGGCCATCACCCAGCCGCTGCTCGACCTGATCGGCCGCAGCCCCGACTTCCTGCTGATGGAGCAGGTCGGCACCCTGGACGTCGTCCTGCTGGCGCTGGCCATCGCCGTGGTCCCGCCGGTGCTGCTGTGGGGCGTGGGGGCGCTGAGCGGGCTGGCCGGGGGCCGCTGGCGCCGGGCCGTGCACGTGGCCCTGGTCGCCGGCCTGCTGATCGCCCTGGCCATGCAGGTGGGCAAGCAGCTGACCCAGGTCCGGGGGCTGCCCATGGCCGTCGCCGCGGTCGTCGCCGGCCTGGCCGGGACCGCGCTCTACCTGCGTGTCCGGCTGCTCGGCAAGGTCCTGCGGGTGGCGTCGGTGGGGCCGCTGCTGTCGGCCGGGCTGTTCCTGCTCGCCTCTCCGGCCTCGGCCCTGGTGCTGCCCCAGAGCACCCCTGCCCCGGTGGCCGGGCCGGCCACCGCCGCCAAGCGGCCCCCGATCGTGGTGTTCGCCCTCGACGAGCTGCCCCTGGCCTCGCTGCTCGACACCCAGGGCCACATCGACGCCCACACCTTCCCCAACCTGGCCTGGCTGGCCGAGC
>Ga0307299_10000680_pt1 | contig 11345 bp, 10 predicted proteins | sample ER_DNA_159_FD_194466 | JGI IMG/M metagenome (GOLD analysis project Ga0307299, IMG submission 194466) | Bulk soil microbial communities from the East River watershed near Crested Butte, Colorado, United States - ER_DNA_159 | ecosystem: Environmental > Terrestrial > Soil > Floodplain | place... | reverse complement strand
GTGATCCGCTCCTCCCACCAGGTCTGGCGGCGCATGTGCTCGACCCAGGCGGCCGAGGTGTTCCAGTCGTCGCTGATGTCGTGGTCGTCGAAGATCATCGCCGTCGGCACCGTCGACAGCAGCCAGCGCAGCACCGGGTCGCCCCAGGCCTCCCAGTACAGCCGCGTGTACTCCTCGAAGTCGGCCACCTCCAGCCCCGGCGGCCGCCGCACGTCGCGGCGCGAGCGGATGAAGTCCTGCACCTGCTCGGAGGTGTCGTCGGCGTAGATCTGGTCGCCGAGCAGCAAGAGGAGATTTGGCCAGGTGTCGGGGTCGGCGTCGCGCATCCGCAGCGCGAAGGTGTACAGGGCGTCGGCGCCCTTGCCGCGCCGGCGGTCGGCGCCGGGCGGCAGCGTCCACGGCGGCTCGTGGGGGGCGGCGACCCGGCAGGACCCGAACGCGATCCGAAGGGGGTGGTCGCCGCGCGGGGTGCGGATGGTGCTGGCTGGGAAGGAGGGGCCGTCCGGGCGGGCCTCGGGCCAGACCGGCCGGCCGTCGAGCTCGACCCGGTACTCGTAGACCCGGTCCGGCTCCAGCCCGTCGATCAGGACCAGCGCGTAGTGGTGGCCCTCGACCTGGAAGGTCGGGGCCCGGCCCCGGGCCGCGACCCCCTGGGGGGCCGGCCCGGCCGCCGAGACCAGCACCTCGACCCCGGCGGCGGCGTCGGTCTCCACCCACACGGTGGCCTGGGTCTCGCCGACATAGCGCAGCAGCGGACCAAGGACGAGCTTCGGCATCCCCCGATGCTACGCCGCCGGTCTCGCCAAGAGCCGCTGGACGAACCGGCCAAGCTCCTGGGACCATCTCGCTGCTGTGGTGTATCTCTTCAGGAGCCGACCCATGGATGAGCCCCGTCCGACCCCAGAGGACAAGTTCAGCTTCGGCCTGTGGACGGTCGGCTGGCCGGCCAGAGACCCCTTCGGCGACGCCACCAGGCCGCCCCTGGACCCGGTGGAGGCGGTCCACCGCCTGGCCGAGCTGGGCGCCTGGGGGGTCACCTTCCACGACGACGACCTGGTCCCGTTCGGGTCCGACGGCGACCAGCGCGAGCGCCACATCAAGCGCTTCCGCGAGGCCCTGGAGGCGACCGGGCTGGTGGTGCCGATGGCCACCACCAACACCTTCACCCACCCGGTGTTCCGGGACGGGGCGTTCACCGCCAACGACCGCGACGTGCGCCGCTACGCGGTCCGCAAGATCATGCGCAACCTCGACCTGGCGGCCGAGCTGGGCGCCGCCACCTATGTGTTCTGGGGCGGGCGCGAGGGCGCCGAGACCGACGCCGCCAAGGACGTCCGGGTGGCCCTCGACCGCTACAAGGAGGGCCTGGACCTCCTCTGCCAGTACGTGCTCGACCGGGGCTACGGCCTCCGCTTCGCGGTCGAGCCCAAGCCCAACGAGCCCAGGGGCGACATCCTGCTGCCCACCGTCGGCCACGCCCTGGCCTTCATCGGGTCGCTGGAGCACTCCGAGATGGTCGGGCTCAACCCCGAGGTCGGGCACGAGCAGATGGCCGGGCTCAACTTCGTCCACGGCATCGCCCAGGCCCTGTGGCACGGCAAGCTGTTCCACATCGACCTCAACGGCCAGCACGGGCCCAAGTACGACCAGGACCTGGTCTTCGGCCACGGCGACGTCAAGAGCGCCTTCTTCCTGGTCGACCTGCTCGAGCACGGTGGGTATGAGGGCCCGCGGCACTTCGACTTCAAGCCGCCCCGGACCGAGGACCCCGACGACGTCTGGGTCAGCGCCGCCGCCAACATGCGCACCTACCTGCTGCTCAAGCAGCGCGCGGCCGCCTTCCGGGCCGACCCGGAGGTGCAGGCGGCGATGGCCGCGGCCCGGGTGCCCGAGCTGGCCGTCCCGACCCTGGCCGAGGGCGAGCGCTGGTCGGACCTGCTCGCCGACCGGGGCGCCTTCGAGGACTTCGACGTCGAGGCGGCCGGCCGGCGCGGCATGCACTACGCCGCCCTGGACCAGCTGGCCATCGAGCACCTGCTGGGGGCGCGGTCTTGACCCTGGTCGCGGGGGTCGACTCCTCGACCCAGGCCTGCAAGGTGGTGGTCCGCGACGCGGACAGCGGCCAGCTGCGACGCGAGGGCCGGGCCCCCCACCCCGACGGGACCGAGGTCGACCCTGCCGCCTGGGAGCGGGCCCTCCAGGACGCCGTCGAGGCCGCCGGCGGGCTCGACGACGTGGCCGCGGTCGGGGTCGGGGCCCAGCAGCACGGCATGGTCTGCCTGGACGAGGACGGCCAGGTGGTCCGCCCGGCCCTGCTCTGGAACGACACCCGCTCGGCCGGGGCCGCCGCCGAGCTGACCGCCGAGGCCGGCGGGCCCGAGGCCTGGGCCGAGGCGGTCGGGCTGGTCCCGGTGGCCTCCTTCACCGTCACCAAGCTGCGCTGGCTGGCCACCCACGAGCCCGACGCCGCCGCCCGGGTGGCCGCCGTCTGCCTGCCCCACGACTGGCTGACCTGGCGGCTGGCCGGCGCCCCCGGCCTGGACGCCCTGGCCACCGACCGGGGCGACGCCAGCGGCACCGGCTACTGGTCGCCGGCCACCGGGTCCTACCGCCCCGACCTGCTACGCCTCGCCCTCGGCGCCGAGCCGCAGGTCCCGGCCGTGCTCGAGCCGGCGGCCAGCCCGGGGACCACCTCCTCGGGGGCGGCGCTCGCCGCCGGCACCGGCGACAACATGGCCGCCGCCCTCGGGCTGGGCGCCCGGCCCGGGGACGTGGTCGTCTCGATCGGCACCTCGGGCACCGTGTTCGCCGTCTCCGAGCGCCCGGCGGCCGACCCCTCGGGCATCGTGGCCGGGTTCGCCGACGCCACCGGCCGGTTCCTGCCCCTGGTCTGCACCCTCAATGCCGCCCGGGTGCTCGACGCCGCCGCCGCCATGCTCGGCGTCGACCACCGGCGGCTGTCCGAGCTGGCCCTGAGCGCCCCGGCGGGCGCCGGCGGGCTCACCCTGGTCCCCTACCTGGAGGGCGAGCGCACCCCCAACCACCCGAACGCCACCGGGGCGCTGCACGGCCTCCGGCTGGCCAACACGACCCCGGCCTGCCTGGCCCGGGCGGCCGTCGAGGGGCTGCTGTGCGGCCTCGCCGACGGCCTGGACGCGCTGGTGGCCGAGGGCGTCGAGGTGCGGCGGGTGCTGCTGGTGGGCGGCGGCGCCCGCTCCGAGGCCGTGGCCCGGATCGCCCCGGCCGTGCTCGGCCACCCGGTGGTGGTCCCCCCGCCGGCCGAGTACGTGGCCGACGGCGCCGCCCGGCAGGCCGCCTGGGCCCTGGCCGGCGGGACCGAGCCGCCCGGCTGGGAGCTGGCCGGGGCCGTCTCGCGCCAGGCCGAGCCGACCCCTCAGGTCCGCAAACGCTACGCGGCCTGCCGCGAGCTGTTCGTGGAGCGGGCAGGGCGAGACAACGACGCGGCCAGCCCGGATACTATTGCCGGCCGGAGGCGGGCACCTCCCGACCCTCCAGCGGTGGGATCCTCGAAGGAAAGGACGGGTCATGCGTAGTAAGGTCCTGGGCCTGATCGCCGCGGTGGCGGCGCTCACGCTCATCCTGGCCGCCTGTGGCGGCAACGACGACAACGGCGGCGGCAGCGCCTCCGGCGGAGGCGGCAAGACGCCCAAGGTCGGCGTCATCCTGCCCGACACCAAGTCCTCGGCCCGCTGGGAGACGGCCGACAAGCCGCTGCTGGAGCAGGCCTTCAAGGCCGCCGGGGTGGAGTACGACATCCAGAACGCCCAGGGCGACAAGACCCAGTTCCAGACGATCGCCGACCAGATGATCACCAACGGCGCGAACGTGCTGATGATCGTCAACCTGGACTCGGGCACCGGCAAGGCCGTGCTCGACAAGGCCAAGTCGCAGGGCGTGGCCACGATCGACTACGACCGGCTGACCCTGAACGGCGGCGCCCAGTACTACGTGTCGTTCGACAACGTGGCCGTCGGCACCCTCCAGGGCAAGGGCAAGAAGTCGGGCAACATCGTCTACCTGAACGGTTCGCCGACCGACAACAACGCCACCCTGTTCAAGCAGGGCTACGACGGCGTGCTGTCCAAGATGGCCCAGTACAAGAAGGTCGCCGACCAGTCGGTGCCCGACTGGGACAACCAGCAGGCCGGCACCATCTTCGAGCAGATGTACACCAAGGAGAAGGGCAAGATCGACGGCGTGCTGGCCGCCAACGACGGCCTGGGCAACGCCGCCATCGCCATCCTGAAGAAGAACAACGCCAACGGCGAGGTCCCGGTGACCGGCCAGGACGCCACCGTCCAGGGCCTGCAGAACATCCTCGCCGGCGACCAGTGCATGACCGTCTACAAGGCGGTCAAGCAGGAGGCCGACGCGGCCGCCAAGCTGGCCGTCGGGCTGGCCAAGGGCGAGCAGCAGACCGCCCCCGACACCATCAAGGACCCCCAGAGCGGCAGGGACGTCCCCTCGGTCCTGCTCCAGCCGGTGGCGATCACCATCGACAACATCAACGACGTCGTGAAGGACGGGTACGTGACCAAGGAGCAGCTGTGCACCGGCTCCTACGCGGCCAAGTGCACCCAGGCAGGCGTCGAGTAGCGGTGTTCCCCCGTCCCGGGCGACCGGCCCACCGCCGGGCCGCCCGGGACGGCCCCCGACCAGCGAGGAGTCGCGCGTGACCGCGAACGCGACCGAGAACGGAACCCCGATCCTCCAGATGCGGGGCATCAACAAGAGCTTCGGGCCGGTGCACGTCCTCAAGCAGGTGGACTTCGCCGCCTACCCCGGCCAGGTCACCGCGCTGGTCGGCGACAACGGGGCCGGCAAGTCGACCCTGATCAAGTGCATCGGCGGGATCCACCCGATCGACTCGGGCGAGTTCCTGTTCGAGGGCAAGAAGGTCACCGTGCACGGTCCGCGGGACGCCTCGGCCCTCGGGATCGAGATCGTGTACCAGGACCTCGCCCTGTGCGACAACCTCGACGTCGTCCAGAACATGTTCCTGGGCCGCGAGCAGCGCACCAGCATCGTGCTCGACGAGGCCTCGATGGAGGAGCGGGCGGCCAAGACGCTGCAGTCCCTGTCGGTGCGGACGCTGCGGTCGACCCGCCAGCTGGTGGCCAGCCTGTCCGGCGGCCAGCGCCAGACGGTGGCCATCGCCAAGGCGGTGCTCTGGAACAGCAAGGTCGTGATCCTCGACGAGCCGACGGCGGCCCTCGGCGTCGCCCAGACAGCCCAGGTGCTCGCCCTGGTCCGCCGGCTGGCCGACCAGGGCCTGGCGGTGGTCCTGATCTCCCACAACCTGGTCGATGTGTTCGAGGTCGCCGACCGCATCGCCGCCCTGTACCTCGGCCAGCTCGCCGCCGAGGTCAAGGCCAAGGACGTCCGCCAGCCGCAGGTGGTGGAGCTGATCACCACCGGCCGGACCGAGGGCGTCGAGTCCGAGCTGCCAAGCGGCGTCGACGAAGGAGTGACGACATGAGCACCCCGGTCGTCGATGTTCCCGAGAGCCCCGCCGAGCTGACCCGCTCGCCCTCGCTCGGCGAATACTTCCGCAGCTACCTCGACCGGGTGCGCGGCGGCGACATCGGCTCGCTGCCGGCCGTCTTCGGGCTGATCGTGCTGGTGATCGTCTTCTCCATCCTGCGGCCGGTGTTCTTCTCGGCCGGCAACTTCGCCAACCTGCTCACCCAGGGCGCCCCCATCACCGTGATCGCCATGGGACTGGTGTTCGTCCTGCTGCTGGGCGAGATCGACCTGTCGGCCGGGTTCACCAGCGGCGTCTGCGCGGCCGTGCTGGCCACCGTGCTGACCGACTGGGGCTGGTCATGGCCGCTGGGGATCGGCGCCGCCCTGCTCACCGGCCTGGTCATCGGGACGGCGATGGGCACGCTGGTGGCCCGGGTCGGGATCCCGTCGTTCGTGGTCACCCTGGCGGCGTTCCTGGCCTTCCAGGGCACGGTGCTGCTGATCATCGGCGAGGGCGGGAACGTGGCCATCCGCGACAGCGTGGTCCTGGCCGTCGAGAACAAGAACGTGCCGCCGCTGTGGGGGTGGGTCCTGTGGGCGGTGTCGATCGGCGGCTACGCCGCGCTGGTGCTGCTGCAGGCCCAGCGGCGCCGGGCCAAGGGACTGAGCGCCGAGCCCCTGGCCGTCCTCGCCGTCAAGGTGGGCGGGCTGGCCCTCCTCACCGCCATCGCCGTCTACGTGCTCAACCTGGAGCGCAGCCGCAACGCCCTGGTGATCTCCCTCAAGGGCATCCCATGGGTGGTGCCGATCATCCTCGTCCTGCTGGTCGTCCTGAGCTTCGTGCTCGGTCGCACCGCCTACGGCCGGCACGTGTATGCCACCGGGGGCAACGCCGAGGCGGCCAGGCGGGCCGGCATCAAGGTCCCCAACATCCGCACCTCGGTGTTCATGGTCTGCTCGACCATGGCCGCCGTCGGCGGGATCATCGCCGCCTCGCGGGCCAACTCCGTCGACCCCAACGCCGGCGGCAGCACCACCCTGCTGTACGCGGTCGGGGCGGCGGTGATCGGCGGCACCAGCCTGTTCGGGGGCAAGGGCAAGGTCCGCGACGCCATCATCGGCGGTGCGGTCATCGCCGTGATCGACAACGGCATGGGCCTGCTCGGCTACGGCTCCGGGATCAAGTACATCGTCACCGGGCTGGTGCTGCTGCTCGCGGCCAGCGTCGACGCCCTGGCCCGCAAGCGGGCCCACGCGACCGGTCGCGCCTAGCCAAGGAGGGGTGGACGGCCCGCTCCGGTTGCCGCGGCGGCGGGCGGGCCGCCACACTCTGGGCATGGCGACCACCATCATCTTCCTGGTCAGGCACGCCAAGGCGGCCAACCGGTTCGAGTGGACCGGCGGCGACCGCGGCCGGCCCCTGATCGACAAGGGCCGTCGGCAGGCGGACCGCCTGGCCGCGGCCCTGCTTCGCGAGCAGCCGGTGCTGGTCGCGGCCAGCCCCTGGCTGCGCTGCCGGCAGACGGCCGCCCCTCTGGCCACCGCCATGGGGCTCCAGGTCGAGCTGGACGACCGGCTCGGCTACGACGCCCCCGACTTGGCCGCCTGGGTCAGGGCGGCCGTGCGCGAGCATCCCGGGGAGGCGGTGGTCGGGGTCAGCCACGGCGACCTCATCCCCATGTACCTGTTCCAGACCGGCCTGGTCGACGGCTTCCCCGAGTTCCGCACCGGCTCGCTGTTCCGGCTCGAAGCCGGCCGGGAAGGGGTCGCCAAGATCGAGCTGATCGACCGCAGGGAGCTCAAGCGGCAGACCGGGAGCTCCTCCTGAGGAATGCCGAGGCGGAGCCCCTGGTCGTCCCGTACGATGAGCGGCCGATGCAGACCAGACCAAGCCCCCCCACCGACCGTGCCGTCACCGGCGACGGCGTCCGCCTGCACGCCCGCGACTGGGGCGGGAGCGGGCCGGCGCTGCTGCTGCTGCATGGGCTGGCCTCCAACGCCCGCATCTGGGACGGGGTCGCGTCCCGCCTGGCCGGGGCCGGCCTGCGGGTGGTCGCCCTCGACCTGCGCGGCCACGGCGCCTCCGACCAGCCCGGGTCGGGCTACGACTTCGCCAGCGTCGGCCACGACCTGGCGGCCGCCCTGGGTGGCCTCGGCCTGGAGCGGCCGGTGCTGGTCGGGCACTCCTGGGGGGCGAACGTGGCCCTCCAGTTCGCCGCCGACCGGCCCGGGACGGTCGCCGGCCTGGTCCTGGTCGACGGCGCCCTGCTCGGCGTGGCCGAATGGGCCGGCGCGACCCGGGAGGAGGCCCGGCGCCGCCTGGCCCCGCCCCGGTTCGCGGTGCCGCTGGCCGACTGGCTGGCCCGGGCCGGGCGCTTCGACCCCGGCGGGTCGGCCGGCCAGCCCTGGGTGCGGGACTACCTGCGCGCCGGGGTCGAGGTCGACGACCGGGGCGTCGCCCGCTCCCGGTTCCGCTTCGACAACCATATGCAGGTGGTCGACGCCCTCTACGACCAGCGGCCGGCGGCGCTGTACCCGCTGGTCGACCGCCCGGTGCTGCTCTGTGTGGCCGGCGACCCGGCCGACGGCGGCGAGCTCGCCGTGGCCAGGCGGGACGCGGTCGGCCGCGCCCTCGAGCTGCTCCCATCCGCCCACGTCACCTGGTACGAGGACACGATGCACGACATCCCACTGCAGCGGCCGGGCGAGCTGGCCGCGGAGCTGGCCCGCTTCGCCAAGGAGGTGTCCGGCCGTGGGTGAGCTGCTCACCCTCGGCGTGATGGGCATCCGCGGGTCATTTTCCGAGGAGGCGGCGCTCGAGTACGCCCGCGACAACAACCTGGGCGAGGTCGAGATCGTCGAGCTGCTCAACACCGAGAAGGTGCTGCGAGCGGTGGAGGCCGGCGAGATCGACATCGGCATCTTCGCCCTGGAGAACTCCAACGGCGGGGTCGTCTACGAGAGCGTCTACGCCATGGCCGCCTACCGCTTCAAGGTGGTGGACCTGTTCGAGATCGACGTCAACCACACCCTGCTGGGCCATCCCAGCCTGGCCGGCCGCGAGAGCATCGAGCGGATCGCCTCCCATCAGCAGGCCATCCGCCAGTGCCGCATGTGGCTGCGCCACCACTTCCCCACCACCCTGGTCACCGAGGAGCCGGACACCGCCGAGGCGGCCCGCATGCTGGCCACCGGCGAGCTCCCGGCGTCCACGGCCGTGATCGCGGCCGAGCGCTGCGCCGAGCTGTTCGGCCTGCGGGTGCTGGAGCGGCGCATCCAGGACCTCAAGTTCAACTTCACCACCTTCGTGGCGGCCGGCCCCCGCGCGGGATGAGCCCGGAGGTCCAGCGGAGGGTGTCGCTGGCCGTCCGGGCCGGCGAGGCGGTGACCGATCCGGCCGACGCCCCGGCCGCGGTCGAGCTGGCCCGGCTGGCCCAGCGCCGGCTCACGGAGCGCACCCTCCCGAGCGCCCTGCGCATCAGCGGCGGGGTGGTGCTGGTCTGGCTGGTCCTGGTCGCCCTCCCGGTGACCATCAGCAGCGGCGTCCACCCGGCCGCCCTGGCCGCCGGCGTCGGGGTCGGGGTGCTGCTGTTCAGCGTCATCCTGCTGATGGGCCGCCGCCAGCTGCGCCTGGCCCGCCGGGCCGAGCAGCGCAACCTCCGCCTCCTCGAGGACGAGGCGGACGACGGCGGCTAGCTAGCCGGCCGGGTCGCGCAGGGCCGCCGCCACCTCCGGCCTGGCGAGCTCCTCGAAGGCGTAGGCGGCCGCCCGCACCCCCCGGAAGTAGTTGGCCAGCAGCAGGCGCTCGTTGGGGGCGTGGATGCGGTCCTCGGGGAGCATGACCCCCAGGTAGACGCAGGCCGCCCCCAGGGCGTCCGACAGGGCCCGCTCCGGGCCCGAGCCGCCCTCCCGGTTGAACAGCGGCTCCTTGGCGAACGCCCTGGCCACCGCCTTGGCCGCGGCCCGGTTGCCCGGGTGGTCGAGGGGCGTCAGGGCCGGCCTGACCCCGCCGAAGGAGCGGACCGACACCTGGACGTGGGCGGGCACCCGGTCGCGCACCCAGCGTTCGAACAGCGGCACCAGCCGGGCCGGGTCCTGGTCGGCGACCAGCCGGAACGACACCTTGGCGTGCGCCTCGGCCGGGATGATGGTCTTGGAGCCGACCCCGGTGAAGCCGCCCCAGATGCCGTTGACGTCGGCCGTCGGCCGGCCCGACATCCGCTCCAGGGGCGACCAGCCCTCCTCGCCGGGCAGGTCGCCGACCCCGGTGACGGCCTTGAGCTGCTCGGGGTCGAACGGCAGGGCGGCGAAGTTGGCCCGCTCCTCGTCGGTCAGGGGGACCACGTCGTCGTACCAGCCCGGGATGGCGATGCGGCCGGCGGCGTCCTTGAGCCCGCCCAGCAGCTCGACCAGCTCGGCCACGGCGTTGGGGACCGCGCCCCCGAACGACCCCGAGTGCAGGTCGGCCGGGGCGGTGCGCAGGTCGACCTGGAGGTAGACGAGCCCGCGCATCGCCGTGACCAGCGACGGCACGTCCTCGGCGACCATCCCGGTGTCGGAGACCACGATCAGGTCGCAGGCCAGCCGCTCGGCGTGCTCGGCCAGGAAGGCGTCGATCTTGGGTGAGCCCGACTCCTCCTCCCCCTCCACGAAGAACTTGACGTTCACCGGCAGGCGGCCGTCGGCGGCCAGCAGGTGCCGGATGGCCGAGACCTGGAAGTGGATCTGGCCCTTGTCGTCGGAGGCGCCGCGGGCGTGCAGGCAGCCGTCGCGCACGGTCGGTTCGAACGGCGGGGTCGTCCACTCCTCCAGCGGGTCGGCGGGCTGCACGTCGTGGTGGCCGTAGATGGTGATGGTGGGCGCCCCGGCCCCGGCCCCCAGCCACTCGCCGTACACCGCCGGCTGGCCGCCGTCGGCCGCCAGCACCTCGGTGTCGAGCCCGGCAGCCTCCATCAGCCCGGCCAGGTGCTCGGCCGAGCGGCGCACGTCGGCCGCGTGCTCGGGGTCGCTGGAGATCGAGGGGATGGCGCACCAGTCGGACAGCTCGGACACGAGCGCGTCCGCCTCGGCCTGCACGAAGGCGTCGATGTCGGCCACGGGGACTCCTGGGAAGCGCGCTGAGGTGGACCAACCGGAGACTGGAGGCTACCAGAGGGCCCGGCGCCTGGTCGGGTCGCTGCCGGCCCGTCCGGTTGGCCCTATCCTGCTGGGATGCTGGAGAGGGTGCGGATCGGCATGGTCGGGGCGGGTGCGGTGGCGGCCCGCCACGTGCGGACCCTGCTGGCCATGGAGGGGGTCGAGGTGGCCGCGGTCGCCGACCCGGCCCTGGACCGGGCCAGGGAGCTGGCCGACGAGGCCGGCGCGGCCGCCTACCCCAACCACATGGAGCTGCTGGACGGCGAGCGCCTCGACGCCGTCTACGTCTGTGTCCCGCCGTTCGCCCACGGCGCCCCCGAGCTGGCCGTGATCGACGCCGGCCTGCCCCTGTTCGTGGAGAAGCCGGTCGCCATCGACCAGGAGACGGCCGCGACCATCGCCGCCCGCCTGGGACGGCGGCCGCTCATCACCTGCACCGGCTACCACTGGCGCTGGCTGGACATCTTCGACCGGGCGGCCGAGCTGCTGGCCGACCGGCCGGCCCGCCTGGTCCAGTGCTTCTGGCTGGACAAGGTCCCGCCCCCGCCCTGGTGGCCGCGCCGGGACGGCTCGGGCGGCCAGGTCATCGAGCAGACCACCCACGTCCTGGACACCGCCAGGGCCCTGGCCGGCGAGGTGACCGAGGTCCACGCCTTCGGCGCCCGAGCAGCCCGGCCGGCGGCCACCCCGCCCACCACCCGATCCGTGGCCGCCGGCCGGGC
>Ga0307299_10000679_pt1 | contig 11348 bp, 8 predicted proteins | sample ER_DNA_159_FD_194466 | JGI IMG/M metagenome (GOLD analysis project Ga0307299, IMG submission 194466) | Bulk soil microbial communities from the East River watershed near Crested Butte, Colorado, United States - ER_DNA_159 | ecosystem: Environmental > Terrestrial > Soil > Floodplain | place: USA... | reverse complement strand
CAGTTGTTGCAGTTGTAGGCCGCGCCGAGCTGCACATTCGCAGTGTTCCCGGTGAAGCTCTGCTGGTCGATGCTGTAGGACGCGAACAGCCGGGAGTAGTTGTCCCCGAATACGGGGAACCCGAGCTGCAGGGTCGCACCCTGGCGCCGTAGCCGGCCGAAGTTCGCCACGGTGTAGCGGACGCGCGTATTGTGCACGCCGATCGTCCCCGAGATGCGCGACTCCCGAATCGCCGGGTCGGTGAACGACACGTCGAAGTCGTTGATGTTCTTCCCGAACTGCCACTGGAACTTGCCGCGCTTCCCCTGTCCGAAGAGGTTCGGCTCGTCGAGCCCCAGGAAGCCGCCCACGCCGGTGCCCTGCCCCACCGAGGCGCCGAAGTTCACGTTACCGGTGCGCTTCTCGGTGACGCGGAAGATCACGTCGATGTCGCCCTGCTCGTTGGCGGGACGCGTGTCCGGGAACGGCATAGGCTGGTTGAAGAAGCCGAGGTTCGAGACCCGCTGATACGAAGCCAGCAGCGCATCCTGACGGAAGACGTCGCCCGGGATCATGACGATGGCTTCGCGGATCACGCGCTCGTGGGTCACGTCGTTGCCGCGAATCTCCACACGGTTGACGATCGCGGGTTGGCCCTCGGTGATCACCCAGCGGAGGTCCACGACCGGTTTGCCGTCCGGCGCCGTGCGCCGCAGCACGTCGGGGCGGACCTGTACGTAGATGTAGCCGTTGTTGTAATAGAGCGTCTGCAGCTTGCGCGTCGCGTCCTGCCACTTGGCCTGATCGAAGTAGGCGATCGGGCGCCGCCCGCCCAGGCCGAGCAATCCCGTGCGCTCCTGCTCCCCGAAGGGATAGAACGGCTGCAGCTCCTCGCTCGAGAAGCGCCGGCTGCCGACGATCTCGAAGGTACCGACCCGGTACGGCTCGCCTTCACTCAAGCGCAACACCAGCGTCGCCTTGCCGCTCGTCTCGTCGACGAGGAGCGTGTCCCCGAGCACCTGGAAGTCCACGTATCCCTGCGCGCCGTAGAAATCGGGGAGGCGCTCTCGCATGTCGCCGGCGAGCTTTTCATCGTCGTACTCGCCCGAGTGGAACCACCAGAAACCCTCGGGCCGAGTCTTCATGTGCGCGAGGATCTCTTTGTCGGTGAAGTGCGTGTTGCCCTCGATCTGCAGCCGGGCGATGGCGACGCGGCGCCCTTCTTCGACGTCGAAGACCACGCGTACCGTGGTGGAATCGTTCTCGTAGACGAAGAGCGACCGGGCGCGGGCGAGGTAGAACCCTTGCGCGCGGTACAAGGAATCGATGCGGGCCCGCGAGTGCTCCACCGCCGCCGGGTCGATCGGGCGACCCTCCGTGAGCTGGACCCGGTCGCGCACGGTGCGCTCCCCGACGCGTTGCACACCGCGCACCGCCCATTTCACGAGCATGGGGCGCTCGCGCACGCGGATCAGCACGACGTTCTTGCCCGCGGCCGTCGGCGCCTGCGCGACTTGCACGTCGTCGTACTGGCCGGTGGCATAGAGCGCCAGGATGGCGCGCTGCACGTCCTTGTAGGTGAGGGCCCGGCCGGGGACCAGGCCGCTCGTCTGCAACACGCTGACGGTGGTGTTGCGCCGGGCGCCCTGCACGGCGATGGAGTCAGCGGTCAGGACCGGCGGACGCTCGCCCTGCGCGCCGCACGGGCGCGGGGCGAGCACGGCAAAACTCAGGAAGAGGAGGGGGGCAAGGCGGGGGGTCACGCCTTCAAGCCGGAGAGAGCCCGGAACGCCAGGCGCTCCTTGTCGGGCGCGACGTCCACCTCGATCTCGTCGCCGCGCGCGAAGTCGCCGACCAGGATCTTCTCCGACAGGGGATCCTCGACGTACTTCTGGATGGCGCGCTTCAGAGGCCGCGCACCGTAGTGCTCGTCGTAGCCGTGATCCACGAGGAAGCTGCTCGCCGCCGGCGTGAGCCGCAGCGTGAGCTCTTCTTCGCCCAGGCGCTTCTGCACGTCGCGCGCCAGGATCGTCACGATCAGGGCGATGTGCTCGCGCGTGAGCGGGTGGAACACGATCACGTCGTCGAGCCGGTTCAGGAATTCGGGGTTGAAGACCTTGTTGACCTCTTCCTTCACCTTCTCGGCCATCTTCTGGAACTCGGTCTTGGCCTCCGGCTGGGCGAAGCCCATGCCCTTGCCCTTGACCATGTCGCGGGCGCCGACGTTCGAGGTCATGATCACGACGGTGTTCTTGAAGTCGATCATCCGGCCGTAGTTGTCGGTCAGGTGCCCTTCGTCGAGCACCTGCAGCAGGATGTTGAACACGTCGGGGTGCGCCTTTTCGATCTCATCGAGCAGCACGACCGAATACGGCTTGCGCCGCACGGCCTTGGTCAGCGTGCCCGAGTCTTCGTAGCCCACGTAGCCTGGAGGCGCGCCGATGAGCCGGCTCACCGAGAACTTCTCCATGTACTCCGACATGTCGACGCGGATCAACGCCGTCTGGTCGGCGAACAGGAACCGCGCCAAGGCGCGAGCCAGCTCCGTCTTCCCCACGCCGGTGGGGCCGCTGAAGATGAAAGAGCCGATCGGACGCTTGGGATCCTTGAGCCCCGCCCGGCTGCGGCGGATGGCGCGCGAGATCACCTCGATCGCCTCGTTCTGGCCGACGACGCTCTCGTGCAGCTCCTCTTCCATGCGGAGCAGCCGCGCGGTTTCCGCCTCCTGCAGCCGTGTGACGGGAATGCCTGTCCAGCGGGACACGATGAAGGCGACGCCTTCCTCGTTGATCGTGGGCCGGCGCGTCTGGCGCTCGCGTTCCCACTCTTCCTGCTTGCGGCGGATCTCCGTCTGCAGCTCGCGCTCCGCGTCGCGCAGCGAGGCCGCCTTCTCAAAGTTCTGATCGCGGACCGCGGCCTCTTTCTCACCGTTGATCCCTTCGAGCTTGTCCTTCAGCTCGGCGACCTCGGGCGGCGGCACTTGGGCGGCGAGACGCGCCCGCGCCCCCGCCTCGTCGATCACGTCGATCGCCTTGTCCGGCAGGAACCGGTCGGTGATGTAGCGCTCCGACAGCTTCGCCGCCTCGGCGAGCGTCTCGTCGGGAATGATTACGCGGTGGTGATCCTCGTAGCGCTTGCGCAGCCCCTTCAGGATCTCGATCGTCTCATCGACCGTCGGGGGATCCACGATCACGGTCTGGAAGCGCCGCTCGAGGGCCCCGTCCTTCTCGATGTACTTGCGGTACTCGTTCAGCGTCGAGGCGCCCACGCACTGCAGCTCGCCGCGCGCCAGGGCGGGCTTCAGCATGTTGGAGGCGTCCACGGCGCCTTCGGCGGCGCCCGCACCCACCAGCGTGTGCAGCTCGTCGATGAAGAGAATGATCTGCCGGTTCTGGCCGATCTCGTTGATGACCGCCTTGAGCCGCTCCTCGAACTGGCCACGATACTTGGTGCCGGCAATTACGGCCGCCATGTCGAGCGACAGCACGCGATGATCCTTCAGGGCTTCGGGGCACTGACCGCTCGCGATGAGCTGGGCCAGTCCCTCCACGATCGCCGTCTTGCCGACCCCCGGCTCGCCGATCAGCACGGGATTGTTCTTCTTGCGGCGCGACAGGATCTCCATGACCCGCTCGATTTCCTTCTGGCGCCCGATCGTCGGATCGAGCGCGCCCTCGGCTGCGAGCTGCGTGAGATCGCGGCAGAAGTGGTCCAGCGCGGGGGTCTTGGATTTCTTTTCGCTCTTGGGTGGCGTGGGTTGCGCGCCGGTGCCGCCGCCCGCCGGAGTCGAGGGCATTTCGCTGCCGAGCAAACGCAGCGTCTCGGCGCGCGCCTGCTCGAGGTTCACGCCCGCGTCGGTGAGCACCTGCGCGGCGATCCCCTTCTCTTCGCGCAGCAGGCCGAGCAGCAGGTGCTCGGTGCCCACATAGGAGTGGTTGAGCTCGCGCGCTTCACTCATGGCGAGCTCCAACACTTTTTTGGCGCGCGATGTGTACGGCAGGTCGGGACCGGCGGCGGCCGCCGCCTTTCCCTTCTTCACCGTCTCCTCGATCTTCTGCTGGATTTCCTCGAGGTCGACGTTGAGGTTGGTCAGCACCGCGGCCGCGACGCCTTCGCCCTCGCGGATCAGGCCGAGCAGGATGTGCTCGGTGCCGACGTACTCGTGGTGCAGACGCGCTGCTTCCTCCCGCGCCATCTGCAGGACCTTGCGTACGCGATCCGTGAAGTTGTAGCCGTTCATCGACGCTCCGTCTTCAGCTGGCTTCCGCCTCGAGCAGCCGGCGCACATACGCCGCGCGCACCGTCGGCAGTTCCCGGTCGCCGGTCGACCGGCCGTCCATCGCCGCCAGGTGCGCGGGTTGAGTGTAGATCAGCAGCTTGTTAAGAGTATATACACTCGGTCCAGGGAGCAGATTCAGCCCCATGCCGAGGCGCACCCCGCTCAACAAGTTCATCGTCTCTTCGAAGGTCAGGCGCCGCGCGTGCTTCAGCAATCCATAGGCGCGCCACGTCTTATCCTCGACCTCTTCGGGCGCGGTCTTGAGCAACACCTCCCGCGCCTGCTCTTCATATTCGATCACCTGGCGCACGATCTTGCCCAGATGATCGACCAGCTCGTCCTCGGCCTTGCCCAGCGTCGTCTGGTTGGATAGCTGAAAGAAGTTGCCGACGACCTCGCTGCCCTCCCCGTACAGGCCCCGAAAGGTGAGTCCCACCTGGGAGAGGCCCTGCAGGACCTTGTTGATCTCCTTGGTCAAAACGAGCCCCGGCAAATGGATAAGCACGCTTGCTCGGAGCCCCGTGCCCGCATTCGTCGGGCACGACGTAAGATAGCCAAACTCCGGGTGAAACGCGAAAGGAAGCAGCCGGCCCAGATCCGCATCTACCGCTTCCACAGCGGCATAGGCGTCCTCCAGGTCGAACCCGGAGCGCATCCCGTGCAGCCGGAGATGGTCCTCCTCATTAACCATCACGCCGACCGGCCCCTGGACGAGCAGGGCGGCCCCCGGCCGCGGCCGCGCCTCCCGATCGAGGCCCGCCAGCTCCTTGCTGACCAGGTGCCTTTCGTGCAGCAGCTGCCGGTCCGACCGATCGAGCTGGTCCAGGTTGAAGGTCACCGCGCCCGCCATGGGCCCCGAGGCCGCGACCGCCTCGGCAACCCGCTCCAGGACCGCGGTGCGATCACCGTCCTTGGCGCGCTGGCTGAACGCGATGCCGCGGAGGTTGCGGGCCAGCCGGATCCGCGTGGAGAGGACGATCGTGGACTTGGGCCCCGAGGCGTCGAGCCAGCTCATCCCCTCATCGGGAAGTAGGGAGAGGTCGATCATTCGAGCACCCGGAGGCGGTCGCGGAGCTCAGCGGCGAGCTCGAAATTTTCGCTCTCCACCGCGCGCCGCAGCTGGGCGCGAAGCTCGAGCAGCCGGCCCTTCGGATCGGCGTCGTCCACGCCCGGGAGCTCGTAGCGCTCGCCCACATGTTGGCTGGAGCCGTGCAGGCGGCGCAGCAGATCGCGCAGGTGAAAGTCGAACGTCACGTAGCACTGGTCGCAGCCGAGCCGTCCGGAATCGCGAAAGTCGCGGAGCGTGGCGCCGCACGCGGCGCAGCGCAGGCCGTCGGTGGCCGACGGCAACAGGGCGGCGCCGGTCCCGCCCTTCCCCAGGGCCGTGAGGAAGCCGCCCAGGGGCGACTTGAGGACGGTGCCTCCGGTTTCGACGCCCTTTTGCTGCGCGCACTGCTCGCACAGGTGGAGCGTCACCTTCGAATCGTGCTCCACCTGGGTCAGGTTGATGACCGCGTCGCGTTCCTTACAGTTATCGCAGAGCATCAGGGTATCGCATCGACCGAGGTCACCGTGGTCAGACGCCCGTCCTCCAGCCAGAGAATGCGGTCGGCCCGGGCGGCGAGCTGGCGGTTGTGGGTGACCACGACGACCGCTGTCTCGTACTCCCGCGCCAACCGGAAGAATAGCTCGTGCAGCCGCTCGCTGTTGGCGTGGTCCAGGTTGCCGGAGGGCTCGTCCGCCAACACGACGCTGGGATCGTGCACCAACGCCCGTGCCACGGCGCAACGCTGTTGTTCCCCTCCCGATAGCTCGGCGGGCCGGTGGGTCATCCGCCCCGCGAGCCCCACCTCGGACAACACCTCCTCGGCGCGCGAGCGGGCCTGACGCGGCTCCACGCCGCCGATGAGGAGGGGCATCATCACGTTCTCGAGCGCGGAGAACTCGCGTAACAGATGATGGAACTGGAAGACGAATCCCACCTTGCGGTTCCGGAGCTCGGCGGTCGCGCCGGCATCCAGATCGGCATAGCGCGAGCCATCGAGCCACACGTCACCGCTACTCGGCGCGTCGAGGGCACCGAGCAGGTGCAGGAGCGTGCTCTTCCCCGCTCCCGACGAGCCGACGATCGCAACGAACTCGCCGCGCCGGACTTCGAGATCGACGCCGCGCAGGACCTCGAGGGGCTGGCCGTCGCCGCCCGCATAGACCTTCCGGATCGCCCGGCCCTCGAGCAGCGCGTTCATTCGTAGCGGATCGCGCCCACCGGCTCGAGCCGGGCGGCCTGGATGCTCGGGTACAAGGGCGCCAGGGTGGCGATGAGCAGGCTGGCGAGGATGACGACGATCGCGTCCCGCGGCTCGGTGTGGACCGGGAGGTGGTCGATGAAGTAGATCGACGGGTAGATCGGGATGAGCTGTCCGTTATTCACGCTCGCGCCCAGCGCCAACCCCAACACCACGCCGAGGGTGGTGCCGACGAGCCCGATGAAGATGCCCTGCGCGAGGAAGATGCGGCGGATCGAGGCGCGCCGCAGGCCCATCGCCAGGAGGATGCCGATCTCGCGCGTCTTGTCGCGCACCACCATCGTGAGCGTTCCGACGATGTTGAATGCCGCGACGACGCAGATCAAGAACACGACGAGGCCCATCCCCAGTTTCTCGAGCTTCAGGGCGGAGAAGAGTCCCCGGTTCAGCGACATCCAATCCTGCGCGCGGTAGGGGTACTGGAGCTGGGCCTCGAGGGTCCCGGCGAAGGTGTCGGCGTGGCGGGGATCGGCGAGCCGCACCTCGAGCCCGGTGACCGCGCTGTCGAGGCCCGCGAAGTCCTGTGCGCTCTCGCGCCGCATCACGACAAAGCTGTTGTCGTAGTCGTACATGCCGGTCTCGAACAGGCCCGTCACCTCGTAGCGGCGCCACTTGGGGACGAAGGCGCCGAGGCTACGGTTGTACTTCGAGCCTGCCGGTGCGACCAGCGTGACGATGTCCCCGGGGTACACCGTGAGCTTGCTGGCCAGCCGGACGCCGATCGCGATCCCGCCGTCCACGCCCGGTTGGGTCGTGCGGAAGCTCAGGTCCCCTTTGGTGAAGTGTCGCGGCAGGCTCGTGACCGCGCGCGTCCCGGTATCCGCCTCGATGCCGATGACGGCGACGCCCTCGGCGTAGTCGTGCCCCGCCGAGATCAGGCCCTGCGTGAGGACGAACGGCGCGACCGCCTCGACGCCGGGCGTGCGCCGCACCTTGGCGAGCGTCTCGCGCCAGGCGTCGAGGCGCAGGCCTTCCCCGTAGGTCAGCACGCGTAAGTGCGGGTTCACGACGAGGATCTTCTCGCGCAAATCGTTCTGCAGGCCGTTCATGACGCCGAGGACGACGACGAGCGTCGCCACGCCGACCGTGATCCCGCCCACCGCGATGACCGTGATCAGCGAGAGCAGCTGAGATGAACGGCGGCTCTTCAGGTAGCGCAGCGCGATGCGCAGCTCGAGGGGCGAGATCATTCGGGCCGGAGCATCGGGAAGAGGATCACGTCGCGAATGTTCGGCTGATCGGCGAGGAGCATCACCAGCCGGTCCACGCCCAGCCCGACGCCGCCGGTCGGCGGCATCCCATACTCGAGGGCGCGGAGGAAGTCCTCATCGAGCTGGTGTGCCTCGGCGTCGCCCTTGGCACGGAAGCCGGCCTGCTGCTCGAAGCGACGCCGTTGCTCCTCGGGGTCGTTCAGCTCGCTGAACGCATTGGCCAGCTCGCGGCCTTGCACGAACAGCTCCCACCGCTCGACCCGCGTGAGGTCATCGCGCTTCGGCTTCGCGAGCGGCGACAAGGCGATCGGGTAGTCGAGCACGAACGTCGGCTGCACCAGCGTCGGCTCGACGTACACCTTGAACACCTCGTCCACGAGCTTCGCGCCGGACAGCGTGTCGGCCTCGGCGACGTTGCGCCGCTTGAGGGCGGCGCGCAGCTCGGGGTCACCGGTGCGAGCCAGGTCCACACCCGCGTGCTGCTGCATCAACGTGTAGAAGTCCGCGCGCGCGAAGGCCCTGGCGAACGAGAGCGTCACGCCGTGGCGCTCCAGAGTCGGAGTCCCGAATAAGCCAAGCACCAGCGTCGCGACCAGCTCCTCGGTGAGGTCCAGCATGTCGTGATAGTCGGCGTACGCTTGGTACCACTCGGCCATCGTGAACTCAGGGTTGTGAAAGCGCGACAACCCCTCGTTCCGAAAGTCGTGGCCGATCTCGTACACTTTCTCGAAACCGCCCACGATGCAGCGCTTCAAGTACAGCTCGTCGGCGATCCGCAGGTAAAACGTGGCGTCGAGCGCCTCGTGCTGGGTCGCGAACGGCCGCGCCATCGCTCCCCCGTACAGCGGCTGCAGCACCGGCGTCTCCACCTCGAGATACCCCCGCGCGTCGAAGAAGGCCCGCATCGCGGTGACGACCTTGGTGCGCAGGCGGAAGACCTCGCGCACCTCGGGGTGCACCGCGAGGTCGGCATAGCGCTGGCGGTAACGCACCTCCGGGTCGGACAACTCACCATGGCGGACGCCGCTCGCGTCTTCCTTGCCGAGGGGGAGCGGACGCAGCGCCTTGGTCAGCAGAGTCAACTGCTCGGCGCGCACCGTGATCTCGCCCGTCTTGGTCTTGAAGAGCCGGCCCTCGACGCCGACGAAGTCGCCGAGATCGAGCAGGGAGAGCACTTCGTACGCGGCCGTGCCGAGGTCGTCGAGCTTGAAGTAGAGCTGGACCTTCCCCGACTGGTCGGCGAGGTGCGCGAACGTCGTCTTGCCGTGGGGCCGTAGCGCGACGAGCCGCCCCGCGAGGCGGTGCACCGCCGGGTCGTCATCGCTCTGGTAGGTGGCAATCGCGTCCTTGGCCGTGCCGGAGCGGTCAAACCGATACGCGAAAGGAACGACGCCGCGCTTCACGAGCTCCTGCAGCTTGTCGCGCCGGGCGGCCTCTACGAAGCCGGTCATGCGGCCTTATGCCCGAAGCGCCGCAAGAATTCCTCGATGAACGGATCGAGGTCCCCGTCCATCACCTTGTGGACGTCGGTCACCTTGAGCTCGGTGCGGTGATCGTTCACCATCGTGTAGGGCTGGAACACGTAGGATCGGATCTGATTCCCCCAGGAGTTGTCCAGTTTTTGCTTGTCCACCTCGGCTTTTTTCGCCTCGCGCTCGGCGACGGCACGCTCGTAGAGACGTGACTTCAACATCTTCATCGCGGTCGCCTTGTTCTTCCCCTGACTGCGCTCCTGTTGGCACGCCACGACGATCCCTGTGGGGACGTGCGTGATGCGGACGGCGGACGAGGTCTTGTTGACGTGCTGGCCGCCTTTCCCCGAGGCGCGGTACACGTCGATGCGCAGATCGTCGTCCTTGATCTCGATTTCGATCTCGTCGTCCACCACCGGATACACGAACACCGACGCGAACGAGGTGTGGCGGCGCGACTGGGAATCGAACGGCGAGATGCGCACCAAGCGGTGCACGCCCTTCTCCGCCTTCAGGAGCCCGTACGCGTAGCGCCCGCGGATTTCGATCTCCGCCGACTTGATCCCGGCCTCTTCGCCCGGCAGGAGGTCGAGCACCTCGACCGTGAACCCGTGGCGCTCGGCCCAGCGCGTGTACATGCGCACGAGCATCTCGGCCCAGTCCTGCGACTCGGTCCCCCCAGCGCCGGGGTGAATCGTCAGGAGCGCGTCGCGCATGTCGTCGGGACCCTGCAGCATGTTCTGCATCTCGAGCGTCTCGAGCCGAGAGGCGATTTCATCCGCCTCCGTCTCGAGGGACCGCTGCATGGCAAGATCGATGTGGGAGTCGGCTTCGAGTAGCTCAGTCAGCTCGCGCCCCTCATCGACCCGCTTGCGCAGGGCGTGATAGGGCTCGAGCCACCCCTTCAGCGCCTTGACCTCGGTGACGGTCTTGCGGGCGCGCTCGGAGTCGGCCCATAGCGCCCCGTCGGCCATGGCGCGCTCGAGCTCCGCGAGGCGCGTCGCTTTCCCGTCGACGTCAAAGAAACCCCTTGAGCTGGGTAAGACGGCGGTCGAGATCCTTGAAACGCTCGGTTAGGCCCACGTCAATGCGCTCCTAGAAAAGCTTGTGACCGCCCGCGAGGATCTCGTTCAGGGCCTCGGTCCAGAAGGGCGTGCTCTGCGCCAGCTCGACTCCCACCTGCTCCGTGTACTCCAGCCAACTCTTTTGGATCTCGTCCTTGAAGAGCTGGGGCAGCGTGCCGTCGCGGATCCCCTGCTGCCGCTTCTCCGGGTGGTACACCAGCATGTCGGAGATCAACGCGCGCGCGAGCCGCCGTGCCTTCTGCTTCGGGTCCTGCACCATGAACGGGTTCACGGGGCGGAGCGGACCCGTGAGCCGCTTACCCGGCGTGCTGGTGCCCCCGGCTGCCGCGGGCGCAGCGGCCGCCGGTGGCGCCGCGGGTGCGGCAACGGGCGCCGGAGGCGCAGCAGGACGCGCCGGCGGCGCGGGCTGGACGGGCGGCGCGGGGGGCGCGGGGGGCGCGGGGGGCGCGGCCGGCCGAGCAATCGATGGCGGCGGCGGCGCCGCGGGCATCAGGGGCCGCGACGGAGCAACCGGCGAGGCCGGCGGCGCAAAGGGTCGGGCCACTGGCGGCGCGGCGGGTGGGGCCACAGGTGCGCGCGGCGGCGCGCTCGGCGCGCTGAAGGCGGGCGCGCGGGCGAGAGCGGGCGCAGGAGTGGGAGCGGCAACTGGAGCGGGAGCCGGAGCTGCCGCACCATCGGCGCTCACCGCGAAGATGTTGTTACAGACGTTGCAGCGCGCACGCACGCCCCCGGCGGGGACCTTGGCCGGGTCCACCCGGTACACCGTTTCACACGCCGGGCAGGTAACGTTCACGCGCTCGCCTTAGTCCCCCCGCCCGGTTTCGCCGGGCTCCGGGTCGTGGCGGCGATCGACGACGAACACCGACCCCGCCTGTGTCTTCGCGTAGCTCTTCATCTCAGTCGCCAACTCGCTCACTTGGGCGGGGTGCGCAAACCGCCGGTGCTGGTTCGTTACGACGCCGATGGACAGCGTCATCAGGGGAACCCGATGGAGCTGCCCGCGGCGGTCCTTCCCG
>Ga0307299_10000677_pt1 | contig 11369 bp, 9 predicted proteins | sample ER_DNA_159_FD_194466 | JGI IMG/M metagenome (GOLD analysis project Ga0307299, IMG submission 194466) | Bulk soil microbial communities from the East River watershed near Crested Butte, Colorado, United States - ER_DNA_159 | ecosystem: Environmental > Terrestrial > Soil > Floodplain | place: USA... | reverse complement strand
GCGGATCGACACCAGTTCGGATCGACAAAGTGCTGACTTGACCTCGGCCTGAGCCCACTTTCTTATGCCGCTGACAACAAGGTCGCCGGTGAACGGCGGCGGGGCGCATGGCCCGCGGGCCACGACGGGGCGAACTGGGAGGATGGCTGTGGCGACCGACGCCGCTCGCGCCGACACGTTCTCCAAGCGGTCCAGCGGCGCCCATCTTCATCCGGGCGGGCCGGCCCATCGCCGCAACGACAAGGATATCGTCCAGCATCCGGAAACGTTGCCCGCGTCCCGCTTGCGGCGCTCGTTGATCAACGCGCGCGAAGTCCGTGCGTCCGAACTGACAGACGAATGGTCGGAGCGGGTCGCGTGAGCGTCGCCGAGAACATCCTGGAGGCGTCGGACGTTTCGATCCAGTTCGGCGGTGTGCGGGCGCTGGCCGATGTGAGCTTCCATGTCGAGAAGGGCCAGGTGTTCTCGATCATCGGCCCCAACGGGGCGGGCAAGACGTCGATGCTCAACTGCATCTCGGGCCGTTATCGCCCAACGAAGGGCCAGGTGTTCTACAAGGGCCAGTCGCTCGCCCGCTCATCGATCAACGACCGCGCGCGCCTCGGCATCGGGCGCACGTTTCAGAATCTGGCCCTGTTCAGCCACATGTCGGTGCTCGACAACATCATGGTTGGCCGCCACCATCTGATGCGCAACAATTTCGTGACCGGCATGCTGTATTGGGTCGGCGGCGCGCAGCGCGAGGAGCAGGAGCATCGTCGCAAGGTCGAGGACATCATCGACTTTCTCGAGATCCAGCACGTGCGGAACGAGCCGGCTGGTACGCTGCCCTACGGCTTGCGCAAGCGCGTCGAGCTTGCGCGCGCGATCGCTATCGAGCCCGAGCTGATCCTGCTCGACGAGCCCATGGCCGGCATGAACCTCGAAGAGAAGGAGGACATGGCCCGCTACGTCGTCGATCTCAACCAGGAGCTCGGCAAGACAGTGATCATGATCGAGCACGACATGGGCGTGGTGATGGACATCTCGCACCGAGTCATGGTGCTCGATTTCGGCAGGAAGATCTGCGAGGGGACCCCGGAGGAGGTGCTGGCCAACGAGCACGTGCGGCGAGCTTATCTGGGCGAGGACGACGCGCCGCCCCACGAGGAAGACGAGGAGCTCGTGGCCCAATGATGGATGTGCGCACCGAGATCGTGCAGGTGCACGGCTCGACCTGCGGCTGGCCCTCGACGTCCAGTGTCCCGGCCGAGGTCGCGCTCCATGACACCTTGCCGCGGATGCTCGCGCGCAACGCCCGGCAATCTCCCGATCTGGTCGCGCAGCGCGAGAAGGAGTTTGGCATCTGGACCGCCTACACGTGGCGTTCGGTCGAACATCATGTGCGGCGCATGTCGACCGGTCTTGCTGCCCTGGGTGTCACGTCCGGCGACGTGGTCGTTTTGATCGGCGACAACCGCCCGGCGTGGGTTTGGGGCGAGATCGCCGCGCATGCCTGCGGGGCCCGGAGCCTCGGCATCTATCGCGATGCGCTGGAGGACGAGATTGCCTATCTCGTCGACTACGCCTCGCCGAAAGTGGTGATCGCGGAGGACGAGGAGCAGGTCGACAAGTTCCTCAGTCTGGCAAGACGCATTCCGAGCGTCGAACGGATCATCTATCTCGATCCGCGCGGCATGCGGAAGTACGACGACCCGCGCCTCATGTTCGTTGCCGATCTCGAGGCATCCGGCCAGGCTGCGCTGGACAGCGACCCCGGATGCTACGAGCGCATGGTCGCCGCGACGCGTGCCGATGATGTCGCCATATTGTGCACGACCTCGGGCACCACCTCGCACCCCAAGCTTGCCGAGTGGACGCATCGCGCCTTCCTCGGCCACGCCGCCTCCTATCTCGTGGCCGATCCCAAGGGTTCCGACGACGAGTACGTCGCGGTGCTGCCGCTGTCCTGGGTCATGGAGCAGATGTACTCGGTCGGCTGGAACCTGATCGCGCGGATGAAGGTGAACTTTCCTGAGGAACAGGCGACGGTCATGGCCGATCTGCGCGAGATCGGACCGACGTTCCTGCTGCTTGCGCCGCGCGTATGGGAGCAGATCGCGGCTGACGTGCGCGCCCGGATGATGGATTCGAGCGCCTGGAAACAGGCGATCTACAAATGGGGAGAGCTGCGCGGGGTCGAAGCCGTGGACAAGGGCAGGCGCTCCTGGGTCGCCGACAAGCTGCTGTTTTCGGCATTGCGCGACCGGCTGGGTTTCAAGAATCTCACCTCCGCCGCCACCGGCGGCGCGGCGATGGGGCCCGATACGTTCAAGTTCTTCCTCGCCATGCGGGTGCCGCTGCGCCAGCTCTACGGCCAGACCGAGGCGCTCGGCGCGCATACCATCCACCGCGCAGACGACATCCATCACGAGACGGTCGGATATCCGATGCCCGGCGTCGAGATTGCGATCAAGGACCCCGATCAGGAGGGACTCGGCGAGATCATCGTGCGGCACCCGCACATGATGACCGCTTATTACAAGAATCCCGATGCCAGCGCGGAGATGTTCGACGATGCCGGCTGGTTTCTGACCGGCGACGCCGGCTACCTGACCCCGGGGCGTCACCTCGTCGTCGTCGATCGCGCCAAGGATCTGGCGGTCACGGCGACAGGAGTGCGTTTCTCGCCGCAATATATCGAGAACAAGCTCAAGTTCTCGCCCTTCATCGCCGAGGCCGTCATTATCGGCGCCGGCCGGCCCTACCTGACCGCCCTCGTCTGCATCCGCTACCCCGTCGTGGGGAAATGGGCCGAGAAACGCCGCATCACCTTCACCACTTACACCGATCTTGCCGCCCGGCCGGAGGTCTATGCCTTGCTGCGCCGCGAGGTCGAGGGCGTGAATGCTTCGCTGCCCGAGGGTCAGCGCGTCCGCAAATTCGTGCTGCTGTACAAGGAGCTCGACGCCGATGACGGCGAGCTCACCCGGACGCGCAAGGTGCGACGCGGCGTGATCGCCGAAAAATACGGTTCCATCATCGATGCTCTTTATTCCGATGCCGCGTATGTCGACATCGACACCGTGATCCATTTCCAGGACGGCACCAGGCAACGCATCGTGACCAAGTTGAAGAATGAAAGCCTCGAAGCCGAGGCGGACGGGAGAGGCCGCGCATGAAGTGGGACCTGCTCATCCAGTTGCTGGTCAACGGGCTCATCGTCGGGATGCTCTATGGCGTGGTCGCGATGTGTTTCACGCTGATCTACAAGTCGACCCAGGTGGTCAATTTCGCGCAAGGCGAATTCCTGGTGCTCGGCGCCTGGATCTGCTGGTACTTCATCGTTAAATGGCAGTTGCCGTTCGTGGCTGCATTCGCGTTTGCGCTTGTCTTCACCACCCTCTTCGGCGTGCTGGTACAGGTCGTCATCCTGCGCCCATTGATCGGCGAGCCGATCATCTCCGTCATCATGGTGACGATCGGGCTGTCGATCTTCATGCAGGCCGTGATGAACTGGGCCTTCGGCAACAACGCCGCCCGGTTCCCGAACGTCTTCAGCTCCGAGAAGATCACCATCGCCGGTCTCAACGTCGAGACCGCCTACCTCATGAGCTTCGTGCTGTCGCTCGTGATCATGGTCGTGTTCTTCTATTTTTTCCGCTACTCGCGCTACGGCCTCGCGATGCGGGCGACCGCCTACAGCCAGCAGGTCGCCCAGAGCCTCGGCATATCGGTCAAGCAGGTGTTCGCCATGGCCTGGGGAATCTCGGCTCTGGTCTCCTGCGTCGCGGGTGTCGTGCTCGGGCTCGTCAATGCGGTCTCCAATTCGCTGGCCATCATCGGCATCAAGGTGTTTCCGGCGGTCATCGTCGGCGGCCTCGATTCGATCGTCGGCGCGGTGGTCGGCGGCGTCATCATCGGACTGCTGGAGAACTTCGCGGAGTTCATCGACGGTCAGTATCTGCACATCGGCAACATGTACACGATCGCACCGTTTTACGTGCTCATCATCATCCTGATGATCCGCCCCTACGGCCTGTTCGGCACCGAGAACATCGAGCGGATGTGAAGCAAGAGCATTAGCCCATGTCCTATGTCCCCTATCCCCGGCCCTGCGGCGACTTCCGCACCAGCTACGCCGCGGACATGACCATGTTCCGGACCCGGGGCTCGACCACCATGGCTTGGGCGGGCGTCGCCCTTCTGCTGGCAATGCCGCTGTTCGCCAGCGATTATGTCCTGAGCCAGCTCATTCTGATCGGCATCTACGGCATTGCGGCACTTGGGCTCAACGTGCTGGTCGGGTTCACCGGCCAGATCTCGCTCGGCCACAGCGCGTTCTTCGGCTTCGGCGCGTTTGCCTCCGCCTGGCTCGGCACCGCGCATGGTGTGCCGCCGCTGATCAGCATCCCGATCGCCGGCGTCATGACCACCGCGCTCGGCATGATCTTCGGCATACCGGCGGCGCGTCTCAAGGGCCTCTATCTCGCCATCGCCACTCTCGCCGCGCAGTTCATCCTCGAGGATTTCTTCGCCCGGGCGCAATGGTTCACCGGCGGCTCATCCGGAGCCCCGGCGGAACCGGCGAGCCTATTCGGCTTGGCGCTCCACACCGACAAGACTTATTTCTACGTGGTCCTGTTCTGGTTCGTCCTGAGCTACGTCGGCGTCGCCAATCTGATGCGCACGCGCGACGGCAGGGCGCTGATTGCGGTCCGCGATCATTACCTCTCCGCCGAGGTCATGGGGATCAGCCTCGCCCGCTACCGCATTCTCTCCTTCGGCATATCGAGCTTCTTCGCCGGCATCGGGGGAGCGCTCTATGCGCATTACCTCGGCTTCGTGTCCGCCGAGGCATTCACCATCCTGCTCTCCATCCAGTTTCTCGCAATGGTCATCATCGGTGGGCTCGGGTCGGTCGCGAGCTCGGTGCTCGGCACTGCGTTCATCCTGCTCCTGCCGCAGGTCATGCAGGCCGGCGCCTCGACGCTCGCCGATTTCTTTCCCGCAATGCAGCAGGGCGTTGCCTACATCAAGGAGATGTCGATCGGGGCCGCCATCATCCTGTTCCTGATTTTCGAGCCGCAAGGCCTGATCCACCGCTGGCGATTGATCCGCGCCAGCTTCAAGCTCTATCCCTTCTCGTACTAGACCGTGATCCGATCGGATCATGCTTTAGAACTGTAAATTTGCTAGTGTCGCTTTGATTTTGAAGTCCGTTGCTCTCGGCGGCGAGCGACGGCCGGCACTGGAGGTTGCCGCCCGGGAGAAACGAACATGAAAAGGGCTGTTATGGCCGTGAGCTTCCTTGTAGCGGGCGCCGCGTTTCCGGCCCTCGCACAGGACAAGGCGTTTGTGGGCCACCTGGCCGACTACACCGGGGCGACGTCTTTCGTCGGCAAGTATTACGGACCGGGCGTACGCGACGCGGTCGACTTCATCAACGCCAACGGCGGCGTCGCCGGCACGCCGATCGACATGGAAACCGTCGACTATGCGTACAAGATCCCGGACGCCATCGCCAACTACAAGCGGTGGAAGGGCAAAGGCATGGTCGCGCTGCAGGGGTGGGGCACCGGCGACACCGAGGCGCTCATCGGGTTCGTTGCCGACGACAAGGTGCCGGTATGGTCGGCCTCCTATTCCGGCCATCTGACCGACCCGACCGGCAAGAATCCGGAAACCAAGAAACCCGCGCCCTACAACTTCTTCTACGGCCCGTCGTACACCGATGCGTGCCGCGCCATGGTGCAATGGGCCGCGGGTGACGCCAAGGCAAAGGGCATTGCCAAGCCGAAATACGTTCACACCGGCGACAACCATCCGTATCCGAACGCGCCGAAGGAGGCCTGCAGCAATTTCGCCAAGGAACTGGGATTCGAGGTGCTGACCCCGGTCGTCATTCCGCTGAAGCCAGGAGACTTCAAGGCGCAGTGCCTGACCATCAAGGATTCGGGTGCCAATTACGTCTACATTGGAAACCTCGGCGGCTCGGTCGTCTCCATGCTCAAGTCGTGCGACACGGTCGGTCTCAACGTGACCTATCTCGCGAACATATGGGCCGGTGACGAGCCCACGATCGCTGCGGCGGAAGCCAAGAATTACATCTTCCCGTCGGCCACGCCGTTCTGGGACCAGGACGCGCCCGGCATGAAGCTCGTGCGCCAGATTGCCGACAAGAGCGGCTTCGCCAAGAACGACAAGCCGACCCACCACTATGTCCGCGCCATCTGCTCCGTCTATTACATGAAGGAGGCGATGGAATGGGCGAAGGCCAACGGGGGACTCAGTGGCGAGAACATTCGAAAGGGCATGTACGCCAAGCAGGATTGGGTGCCGAAAGGCCTCGAAGGCGTCTGCATCCCGTCGACCTGGACCCCGACCGACCATCGCGGCACCATGACGGTCTCGATCAACCGCGGAAACTTCCAGGACGGCAAGGTCAAGATCGATAAGGTCGCCGACACCGTGCTCAAGCGCGAAGATCGCTGGCTCGGCCAGTAGGTCGTCGCGGCACGCCGGGGCTCGCAGCCGGAGCGAGACCAACATGGAAGCGGCCACGACAGCGACGGAAGGTCGGACGTCGGCCGGCGAGGCGATCCTCGAGGTCAAGAACATCGAGGTCGTCTTCAACGACGTCATCCTCGTGCTGCGCGGGCTCAGCCTCGAGGCGCGCCGCGGAGGCATCACCGCGCTGCTCGGCGCCAACGGGGCCGGCAAGTCGACGACGCTGAAGGCGATCTCCGGCCTGCTGGCGGTCGAGGATGGCGCCATCACCCGCGGCAGCGTTTCGTTCGATGGCGAGGAGATCACCCGGTTGCCGCCGAACCGCATCGTGCAGCGCGGCATCTTCCAGGTGATGGAGGGACGCGGCATCGTCCAGGACATGACGGTGATCGAGAACCTTCGTCTCGGCGCCCACACCCGGCCGTCGGCCCGCGTCGGCGAGGATATGGACCAGGTGTTTGATTACTTTCCGCGCTTGAAGGAGCGGACCGGGCTCGCCGGCTATCTCTCGGGCGGCGAGCAGCAGATGCTGGCGATCGGCCGCGCGCTGATGGCAAGGCCGCGCCTGATCCTGATGGATGAGCCGTCGATGGGACTGTCGCCGTTGCTGGTCTTGGAGGTGTTCGCCATTATCCGTCGCCTCAACCGCGATCTCGGGATCTCCATCCTGCTGGTCGAGCAGAATGCCAACATGGCGCTGAAGGCGGCCGACTACGGCTACATCATGGAGGGCGGAAAGGTGGTGCTCGACGGCCCGGCGGAGAGCCTCATGAACAACGAGGACGTCAAGGAATTCTATCTGGGCGGCGGCAGCGGCGAGCGCCGCTCGTTCAAGAACCTGAAGTCGTTCAAGCGGCGCAAGCGCTGGCTTTGACCAGTCATCAGTCCAGCTAGGGCCATGATCGATGACGCCTGACCACTTCGATCAGCTCGAGACCCGCGATCCGGACGCGCGCGAGCGCGATTTTTTCGGCCGCCTGCCCGACTTCATCGCGCTGGCCCTGAGTGCGCCGGGGTGGGCGACGCAGCTTGCCGGCATCGACCCCAATGCCGTGACCTCGCGGGCGGAACTGGCGAAGCTGCCGGTGCTGCGCAAGTCCGAACTGGCCGAGCGGCAGAAAGAGCGGCCGCCGTTCGGTGGCTTCAACGTCACGGCGCCCGGCCGCATGCGGCGCTTGCTGATGTCGCCCGGGCCGATCTTCGAGCCCGAAGGGGAGGGCAAAGATTTCTGGGGCGCGGCGCGCGCGCTGTTCGCCGCCGGCTTCCGGCCCGGCGAGGTCGTGCACAACTGCTTTTCCTATCACCTGACTCCCGGGGGCTTCATGCTGGAATCGGGCGCGCACGCGCTCGGTTGCGCGGTGATTCCCGCCGGCACCGGCAACACCGAACAGCAGCTTGCGGCGATCGCGCATTTCAAGCCCGTCGGCTATCTCGGCACGCCGGATTTCCTGAAAATCCTGCTCGACGCCGCGGGGCTGGCCGGCACGGACGCATCTTCGCTCCGGCGCGCGCTGGTCTCCGGCGGCGCGCTGCCGCCGTCGCTGCGCCAGGAACTGGCGGGGCGCGGCGTGCACGTGCGCCAGTGCTACGCCACCGCCGACCTCGGCGTCGTCGCCTACGAGAGCGAACCGATAAACGGATTGGTGGTCAACGAGACCCTGCTGGTCGAGATCGTGCGGCCTGGCACCGGCGATCCGGTCGCGGCCGGCGAAGTCGGCGAGGTCGTCGTCACCTCGTTCCACCCGGACTATCCGATGATTCGGTTTGCGACCGGAGATCTTTCGGCGGTGATGCCTGGCCGCTCGCCGTGCGGACGCACCAACATGCGGCTGACGGGATGGATGGGCCGCGCCGACCAGGCCACCAAGGTCAAGGGCATGTTCGTGCATCCCGCCAAGGTCGCCGAGGTCGGTAAGCGTCATCCCGAGCTCGGCCGGTTGCGGCTCGCCGTGGCCCGCGCCGGCGAGCAGGACGTGATGACGCTCATCGCGGAATGCCCGGCGCCGGCCAACGGACTGCACGAGGCGGTCGTGACCACGCTGCGCTCGGTGACCAAGCTGGGCGGCGAGGTAAAGTTCGTCGCGGTCGGCAGCCTGCCGAACGACGGCAAGGTGATTGCCGACGAACGGCTGGTGGGGTGATGGCATTGCGTGGTCAAGCCCGCGGGTGACGTGGTGGGCTGCCCACCACGCTTCTGCGCACGTCCCCCTCTTTCTTCTCGTCGAGAAGCGCTAAAGTACGCTCGTCCGCTCACTATGGAGGCTCCGATGCGCCGGGTGAATGTCGTCGCTTTTGCCGCAACCGTTGCTCTTGGTTTCCTTGCCGCCTTCGCTCTCCCCGCGAGCGCACAGACCGGCGTCACCGCGTTCGAAGGCGCGCGCCTCATCGTGGGCGACGGCGGCGCCCCGATCGAGAACGCGGTGCTCCTCGTCGACGGCGCGCGCATCGTCGCGGCCGGCCGCGCTGCCGACGTGAGCGTGCCTGCGGGCGCCACCCGCGTGAGCCTGGCCGGCAAGACCGTGATGCCGATGCTGATCGACACCCACGTGCATCTCAGCCCGACGCGCGACGCGATCATGCGCGACTTGCAGCGGCGCGCCTATTTCGGCGTGAGCGCCGCTCTGAGCCTCGGCATGGACAATTACGAGCTGCTCGATATCCGCGGCCAGACCATTCCCGGCGCCGCGCGCTTCTTCAGCGCCGGGCGCGGGATCACCATGCCCGAGCCCGGGCGCCTCACGGTGCCGTACTGGATCACGACCGAGGCGGAAGGTCGCAAGGCGGTGCAGGAGCTCGCGGGCCACAAGGTCGACATCGTCAAGATCTGGGTCGATACCCGCGACGGCAAGTACAAGAAGCTGACCCCCGAAATCTACGGCGCCATCATCGACGAGACGCACAAGCAGGGCCTGCGGATCACCGCGCACATCTTCGATCTCGAGGACACCAAGGGGCTCATCCGCGCCGGGATCGACGCGTTCGCGCACGGCGTTCGCGACCGCGACATCGACGACGAACTGGTAGCCATGTTCAAGGAGCGCCCGAACCTGGTGCTCACGCCGAACCTGCCGGACCGCGGCGTGAAGACGGATCTGGGCTGGCTGCGCGGCAGCCTGCCGGACGCCGAGCTCGAGAAGCTTGAAGCCGCCAACACCGATAAGCCGCGCGAGCAGGCCTTCTACGGCATCCAGGCGCGCAACCTGGCGAAGCTCAACGCGGCCGGCGTGCGCATCACGCTCGGCACCGACGGCAACACGCCGTGGGGCGCGCATATCGAGATGCTGGACATGGTGACCGCCGGGATGACGCCGATGCAGGTCCTGGTGGCGGCGACGCGCAACTCGGCCGAATTCCTGCGCATGGCCGACGCCGGCACGCTGCAGGTGGGCAAGAGCGCCGACTTCATCGTGCTCGATGCCAACCCGCTCGACGACATCACCAACACGCGGCGGATCGCGTCGGTCTACCTGCGCGGCGCGGCCGTGGATCGCTCGCAGCCGGCGCGATGAGGGGCGTCGCGGCGGAAGCAGGGAGGGCGATGGACAAGGCGTCACGCAATCCGGCTATTCCGGCATGCCCGCCTTGCGCAGTCCCTCCTTGAGCCGCTCGTGCTGCTGCTGGTACTTCGGGCTCGTGAGTGCGAGGGGAACCGGCGAAAGGCGGCGGAATGTCGAGACCGTCGTGGCGGGACGTCTTTGCAGGTAGGCGGCTAGCGCCGCTCGAGCCTCGTCGGAGCGACCGAGATGCGCGTAGGCCGCCGCGAGGAAAGCGTGCGAGAAAAGGTTTTTGGGATTGGCGTCGAGCGCGCTGATCAGCGCATGGATCGCTTCCTCGTCCCGCCCGAGCAGGATCAGCGCGTGCCCCCGGCCGTCCAACCAGGTCCACCGTCCCGGGTCACGCGGCCCGATGCGATGGGCCTTCGCGAACCAGTCGAGGGCCTGTTCTGGCCGCCCGAGATACATGGTCGACAAGCCGATCTCCTTGTAGGCCCACGGCTCGCCGGGATTTTCCATGACGACCGCTTCGGCCGCGGCGATGGCGTCGTCGAATTTGCCCTGCGTGCGCCGGAGCGCCGCCTTTGCCTTCAAGGCCATGAGGTGACGGGGCTCGATCATGATCGCCCGATCGAGCAGCAGTTCGGCTTCGCGCAGCCGTTCGCCATCTCCGGTTTCGTAGTAGCCGTTCAGGAATTCGAAAACGAGCGTCGTGGCGACGCCGGCCAGGCCGTCGATGTTGGTGGGCTCGACCTTGAGCGCCTGCTCGAACAGACCGCGGGCTTCTATCATCGTGGCCGGCGATGACGGTAGGTTGAGCACCGCTTTTCCGCGCATAATAACGTCGATGAGCTCGGCGCTGCTCGGCCTCTCGCGCGAGCTCCGCCGCGCTTCCATGTCGACAACCTTCAAGCCGATCGCGCGCGACACCCGGCCGACGATCTCGTCCTGAACCTCGAGGATGCCCGTTCGCTCGGTGTCGAAACGCTCGGCCCACAGCTGGCTTCCTTCCTTGGTTTCGGCCAGCTGGGTGTTCACGCGTACGCGCTCTCCCTCGAAAACCACGCTGCCCGCGAGCAGATAGCGTACCCCCAGCTCGCGGCCGATCTGCCGCGCGTCTGCGCTCCGGCCTTTGTAGGTGAACGCGGTGTCGCGGGAGACGATGGAGATGCCGGGCAGCGCCCGCACAAGGTCGCTGATGAGGCTGTCGGTGATCCCGTCGGCCAGGTAGTCCCGCTTGGCATCGCCGCTGAGATTGATGAAGGGGAGGACGATGATCGACGGGACCTGCGCGTTGAGCCGGTCCGCGGACGGTTCGGCCGCGCTGGCGGGCGCAATGGGATCTTTCGTGGACGCTGTGGTCAAAGGGGAGGGCGACGACAGCAG
>Ga0307299_10000676_pt1 | contig 11377 bp, 9 predicted proteins | sample ER_DNA_159_FD_194466 | JGI IMG/M metagenome (GOLD analysis project Ga0307299, IMG submission 194466) | Bulk soil microbial communities from the East River watershed near Crested Butte, Colorado, United States - ER_DNA_159 | ecosystem: Environmental > Terrestrial > Soil > Floodplain | place: USA... | reverse complement strand
GGCCGGCGATGGCGTCCAGGTCGACCCGCTCGACGATCGCGCCCACATCGACGCGCTCGACGATCGCGCCCACGTCGATCCGCTCCACGATCGCGCCCAGGTCGATGCGGGCGGCGATCTGATTGAGGTCGATGCGGTGGACGATCCGGTCGATGTCGACCCGGGCCACCACCTCGTCCAGGTTGATCTCGTCGAGGACGGCCGTGACCAGGGCGGCGATCAGCGTACGGACGCCCTTGACGGCGGCTGCCTGCGCACGTCGCTGCTCCGCCAGTCCCCGCGCCGCCCAGCCGTCGAGGTCCAGATGGTGCCGAGCCACCGCCACCGACCCTCGCGCGAACGCCGCCGCGGGACGGGTCAGGACCCGCAGCGGCCCCGCGAACCGGCCCGCGACGGCGCCCGCGGCGTCGAACGAGCGCCGCTGCACCTCCATGGCCAGGCCGAAGGCGGCCGCGACCACCAGCCGCGATGCGTCGACCTCTCCATTGGGCACCCGCGGGGTGTCGGCCAGCTCCGACCCCACCGGCACCAACGCCCGCTCGCTGTCCTGGGCCACGACTCCGCTCCTCCCCCGCCGGCGCACCGGCCTCTCATGGTGCAGTGTCGCGCCGGGCAAGGCGAGCTGGCTTCACCCATTCCAGGTGATCATGCCTGGCCGCGGAAGGCGATCAACCGGTGGCTGTTGTCGTACGATCGCTTCCATGGCCTACGACGAGGACCTTGCGGATCGCATTCGCGAGCTGGTCGGCAGCGAACCCGATCTGACGGAGAGGAAGATGTTCGGCGGGCTCGCGTTCCTGATCGGAGGCAACATGGCCGTGGCGGCAAGCGGCCAGGGTGGGGTGCTGGTCCGCGTCGACCCGGCGCAGTCTGATGCGCTGGTCGCCACCACGAGCGCTCGGCCCATGGAGATGGGCGGGCGGCAGATGCAGGGGTGGCTGCGGGTCGGCCCCGAAGACGTGCGCACGAAGCGCCAGCTCGCCAGGTGGGTTGCGCTCGGCACGGCGTACGCCCGCTCGCTTCCCGCGAAACGATAGCTCGTCACGGACGAGGGCTCAGCTGCCTGGAGGCAGGCACGCGCGGCACCGCCGTTCCCTCCTCCAGGCGGAGGCGGTGGATGATCATGCCGGCTGGGTCCGCGACGAGCTGCTCGCGCCGCCAGCCGGTCGCGTCAACCCCGGCCAGGAAGCTGGTCAGCATCGTCCGGCCCGGGTCGGCCAGCCAGACCTCGCCGGTCACCTCGACGAGACGTGGCAGCAGCCACACCAGCACCGGCACGTTGCGCTGCTCGTACAGCACGTCGGCGGCCAGGACCAGGTCCCATGGCGCGGCCGCGAGCAGGGGCTCTGGTCGGTCGAAGGCGCACACGGCCGTCTGGAGGGTCACGCCGTTGCGGGCCGCGTTGGCGGCGGCGAACATGGTCGCCTCCGGCGACCGGTCGACAGCCAGGACGCTGGCCCCGGCCAGGGCCGCGGCCACCCCGACCAGGCCCAGCCCGCAGCCGAGCTCCAGCACCCGACGGCCGGCCAGCGATCGGCTGGCGATCGCCTGGGCAAGGGCGGCACCGGCGGGCCACAGCTGGGCCCAGAATGGGAGGCGATCCTCATCCGGGTCGTCCTCGGCCAGGAGTTCGTCCAGGACGGCGTCGCCATCACGCGGACGAAGCATGGACACGGTGCGCCCGGCGAGCAGCACGGTGTCCTCCACCACGTCCGACGCCGCACCAGGCGGCACCCCTGGGGGCGCCGCCGCCGGCGGAGGGGGTCGCCTCTCCATGGCGCCAAGCTACCGCAGCCCGCGGCGGCCAGCAGCCATCCGGCGGCTGTCGGGGGTTCGGGCTATAGCTGGCATCATGGTTTCGGTTGACCTGTTGGAGGTCGCGTTGGATGGTGGTCGGCGGTGTGGACCGTGGCAACCGGGGGTGTCATGAGCGGAACTCGACGGATCGCAAGTCTTCCCTGTGGGCGCTGGACCAAGTGGATGGTCCTGGTGTTCTGGATCGCGGTGTTCGCGGTCGCCGGTCCGCTGGCCGGCAAGCTGAACAGCGCCCAGCAGAACGACGCCTCGGCCTGGCTTCCCAAGAACGCCGAATCGACCCAGGTGGTCGAGCTGGCCAAGCGGTTCTCGCCCAGCGACATCTTCCCGGCGCTGGTGGTGTACGAACGCCCTGACGGCGCCATCACCCCGGCCGACCAGGCCAAGGTGGCCGCCGACGTGCAGCGGTTCGCCACCGTCAAGGACGTCGCCGGCAAGGTCCTGGGGCCGATCCCGGCCCAGGACGGCCGGGCGTTGCAGGTGATCGTGCCGATCAAGGTGGCCGCGGAGGGCAACGGCTGGGAGGAGCTCACCCCCAGGGTCGAGGAGCTGCGGTCCATCTCGCAGGCCGACACCGGCGGGCTCGGGGTGTATGTCACCGGGCCGGCCGGCTACTTCGCCGACTTCGCCAACGTGTTCTCCGGCTTCGACTCCACCCTGCTCTACATCACGGCCACGATCGTGATCGTCATCCTGCTGATCACCTACCGCAGCCCGGTGCTGTGGCTGCTCCCCCTGACCTGCGTGTTCATCGCCCTCACGGCAGCCCAGGCGGTCATCTACCTGCTGGCCAAGAACGGTGGCCTGACCGTCAACGGCCAGAGCGCGTTCATCCTGACCGTGCTCGTGTTCGGGGCCGGGACCGACTACGCGTTGCTGCTGACGGCCCGCTACCGGGAGGAGCTACGCCGCCATGCCGACCGCCATGAGGCCATGGCGGTGGCCCTGGGCCGGGCCGCGCCGGCGATCATCGCCAGCGCCGCCACGGTGATCCTGAGCCTGCTGTGCCTGCTGGTGGCCGAGCTGAGCTCGACCAAGAGCCTTGGCCCGGTGATGGCCATCGGCGTCGCGGTCGGCCTGTGCGTCATGATCACGCTGCTGCCGGCGCTGCTGGTCATCTTCGGCCGCTGGGTGTTCTGGCCGCTGCGGCCGACGGTCGGCTCGGCCGAGCCGACCGAGCGGGGCGTGTGGGCGCGGATCGGGCAGCGCGTGGCCCGCCGCCCCCGGGTCGTCTGGGTGGTGACCGCCGTCGTGCTGGGGCTGCTGGCGCTGGGGGTGACCGGGCTGGACGCCAACGGCCTGCAGAGCAAGGACTCCTTCCGCACCGCGCCCGAGGCGGTGACCGGCGAGGAGGTGCTGGCCCGTCACTTCCCGGCCGGCGAGGGTAACCCGGTCCAGGTCGTGGGCAGGGCCGAGGCCGCCGGCCAGCTCCAGTCCGCGCTCTCTGGGACCGCCGGGGTGACGGCCGTCACCCGTCCGGTGGTCAAGGACGGCTATGCCTACCTGGAGGGGACGCTGACCAGCAGCGCCGACAGCCAGGCCTCCTATGACCTGGTCGACCGGCTCCGCTCCACCGTGCATGCCATCCCCGCGGCCGACGCCAAGGTCGGAGGCTCCAGCGCGGTCAACCTCGACATCCTGCGTGCCTCCCGCCATGACCGGGACCTGGTGGTGCCGCTGGTGCTGGTCGTGGTGACCATCATCCTGGGGCTGCTGCTGCGGGCCGTCGTGGCGCCGTTGCTGCTGGTCGCCACCGTCGTGCTGTCGTTCGGGGCCGCGATGGGGGTGAGCACCCTGGCCTTCAACAACCTCTTCGGGTTCGCCGGCGCCGACCCCTCGTTCCCCCTGTGGACGTTCGTGTTCCTGGTCGCCCTCGGCACCGACTACAACATCTTCCTCATGACCCGGGTCCACGAGGAGAGCAGGCGCCACGGGACGCGGCGGGGCGCGCTGATCGGCCTGGCCGCCACCGGCGGGGTGATCACCTCGGCGGGCGTGGTGCTGGCGGGGACCTTCGCCGCCCTCGGCACCCTGCCGCTGGTGTTCGTCACCGAGATCGGCTTCGCGGTCGCCTTCGGGGTGCTGCTGGACACCTTCGTGGTCCGCTCGGTGCTGGTCACCTCGCTGAACCTCGACGTCGGCCGGCGGATCTGGTGGCCGAGCAGCCTGTCCCGCAACCCGGACGTGGCCCTCGACGAGCTGGCCCAGGAGGAGCCGGCGGCGCTGACCCGGTGACGGGCTAATGGAAAAGATCCTGGGGAGCCCGCAGCCCGTGGGCGCGCAGGCCAGGAAGGAGGCCGGGAGGGCGGCTCGCCGGCGGCTGCCGAGAAGCCTCCATGCGGGGTGGGAACCGCCGCCCGACCGGCCGGACCCGATCGAGATCCTCCAGGCGCAGGCGGCGACCCGGGTGCCGGACCTGGTCCCGATCCGCTACGGCCGGATGCTGTCCTCGCCGTTCGCGTTCTTCCGCGGCGGTCCCGCGATCATGGCCAGCGACCTCGCCGGCACGCCGACCACCGGGATCACCGTGCAGGCGTGCGGCGACGCCCACCTGCTCAACTTCGGCCTGTTCGGCTCCCCAGAGCGGCACCTGGTGTTCAGCGTCAACGATTTCGACGAGACGCTCGCCGGCCCCTGGGAATGGGACGTGAAGCGGCTGGCCGCCAGCGTCGCCGTCGCGGCCCGGCAGAACGGCTGCTCCCGCCTCCACCAACTCGAGGCGGCCCGGACGACCGTCCGGGCCTACCGCGAGGCGATGCTCTCCTTCGCCGCGATGCCCACCCTCGACCTGTGGTGCCTGCACCTGCCGGCCGACCAGCTGCTCGAGATCGCCAACCAGCTGGAGGCCGAGGTCGGCGTGAAGGCACCGAAGCTGGCCCCCCACCGGCTGGAACGGATCTTCGCCAAGGCTCGGACCCGTGACGACCTGGCCGCGCTGGCCAAGCTGACCGAGACCGACGGCAGGACGCTCCGTCTGGCCAGCCGGCCGCCGCTGCTGGTCCCGGTCCGTGAGCTCTGGACCGCCGACGACGCCGAGCAGGTGGCCGAGGGCATCCACCTGGCGCTGACCAGCTACCGCGCGAGCCTGCGGGACGACCGGCGGGCGCTGGTGGAGCAGTACGAGGTGGTCGACATGGCGCGCAAGGTGGTCGGGGTCGGCAGTGTCGGCACCCGCTGCTATGTCGCCCTGCTGCAGGGCAAGGGCCACGACGACGTGCTGTTCCTCCAGATCAAGCAGGCAGAGGCCTCCGTGCTGGAACCGCACCTGCAACCGAGCGGCTATGGCAACCACGGCGAGCGGGTCGTGACCGGGCAGCGGCTGCTGCAGACGGTGCCCGACATCTTCCTCGGCTGGTCCAAGGGACCGGACGGCGACGACTACTACGTCCGTCAGCTCTGGGACATGAAGGGCGGCATCGACCCGGCCAAGCTCACGCCTGGCGGGGTGGGCGTCTACGGTGGCCTGTGCGGATGGACCCTGGCCCGCGCCCACGGCCGGGGCGGGGACGAGGTCGCCATCGCCGCCTACCTGGGGTCCTCCGAGGCCTTCGACGACGCCGTCGCCGCCTTCGCCGTCACCTACGCCGACGTCAACGACCACGACCACCGGTTGCTGGCGGCGGCGGTGGAGGCCGGCAAGCTCAAAGCGGTCAACGACCTCTGAAGCCGACCGCCGGCGTGGCGAGCCTGCCGGACGGTCACTCCTCGGCGGTGACGATGTCCCCCAGCCGCTCGGCCTTGTCGGGGGTCCAGCCGGCCGTCCTGAGGATCGTCGCCCAGCCGTCGACGAACTCGCGGGTGTAGGTGTGGCCGTGGCCGTCGGGCACGCCGGTGGCCAGCGGCAGGTCCACGGTGACCTGCCAGAACGTGACGAACGGGATCCAGACCATCGCGTCGAGCACGTCGCGGCCGTGCGGCTCGCCCAGCCAGTCGGGGCGGTCCCACACCAGGCGCGGGCTCCACCAGACGATCGGGTCGGAGGGGTGCTGGAGGTACAGCACCCGCGTCCCGTCCCAGGCGGCCGAGGCCGGCGGGACCCCGGCGGCCACGTCGTTGGTGAACCGCACCGTCCGGCCACCCTTGTAGACCGGCTCCACCTCGTGGCTGCCCGGGTCGCGGTGGTCGGTGAACTCGCGGTAGAGGGTGTTGAAGTTCGGTGGGCCGGCGAGCAGCGCCCCGGCGGTCCGGTTGCGCAGGTCGTACTCGCCGCTGAAGGCGGTCTCGCCCCCGAACGATCCCAGGCTGAGGCCGAACACGAACAACCTGGGGCGGTCGGCCGGCGGACGCCTGGACCAGCGGTCGTACACGGCGTCGAACAGCTGCCGGCCCGCCTCCCGGGCCTTCTTCTGGTCGACCAGGTAGGAGAGCCAGGACGGGAGGTAGGAGTACTGCATGGCCACCACGGCCGAGTCGCCGCCGGTCAGGTACTCGAAGCTGTCGACCGCGCCCGAGTCCAGCCAGCCGCTGCCGGTGGTCGTGGCGACCAGCAGGTTGGCCCGGTCGAAGCCGCCGGCCCGCTCCAGGTCGGCCACGGCGAGCTCGGCCCGTTGCTCGATGTCGTCGGCGGAGACGGTGCCGGCGTAGGCCCGGATCGGCTCCTTGGCCGGTGACCCGGTGAACGCGGCGATCTCCGCGGACGAGGGGCCGGTGCCGGTGATGGTGCGCCCCTGGCGGCCGAGCGACTCCCAGGACACCAGCGATCCCGGGCCACCCGACCGCAGCCCGCTGGTGGGCTGCTCGACGCCCTCGGCGGTGGTGGTGTTGCGGACCGAGAAGCTGCGGTCGGCCAGCCCGGTCAGGCCGTTGAGGAGCAGGCCGCTGGCCACCAGCCAGGTCCCGACGACCACGACCGCCCAGCCGAGGGCGCGCGCGGCCCGCCGTCCCATCCACCGCCGCAGCCGCTCGGCGACCCGGTGGTAGGCCCCGCGCAGCGACCGCGACAGGGCGACGAGCCCGGTGAAGACGGCCGCCCCGACCGGCGGCAGCAGCAGCAGGAGCAGCGGGTTGGGCGTGGGCGCGCCCATGAGGTCGCGGATCTGCGCCTGCCACCACTGCCCCAGGACCAGGGCCAGGACCAGCGCGGCGGCGGCCGAGACGGCGAAGACCCGCCATGCCCCCGGCCGCGGTTGGCGCGGGTCACGGTCGGTGAACGCCCGCCAGGTCCAGGCCCCGGCCACCCCGACCCCGTAGCCGATGGCGGCGGTGATGCCGCACACGACGCCCTGGAGCAGCGCGCTGCGGGGCAGCAGCGAGGGGGTGAAGGCCAGGCACGCGAAGGCCAGCGCCACCCAGGCTCCGGGCAGCGTGTACCGGAACCGGCGCCGCTCCCCGGCCGCCGGTGACGGGGGCGCCTCCGACTGCGCGGCCTCGTCCGCCTTCGGCCCGGCCTCGTCGAGGACGCTGGCCGTCCTGGTCGACGACTCCTCCCGCTCTGTGGTCACCGTCACCTCACACCGTCTGGCAGCTAGGCAAGGAGCATCACGATGACACCGAGGCCGTTCACCGTCCAATGGGCCAGCATGGGAGCGAGCAGGCTGTCGCTGCGCAGCCGCAGCCAGCAGAGGACGGCCCCGGCCAGCGACGTGAAGCACACGGTGGCGACCACCCGGATCCCCGTCCCGGCGGCGTCACCGCCTACCGCCGAGGCGATCGCGGCGTTGGCCGCGCCACCGCCGAGCGACGGCAGGACATGCCACAGGCCGAACAGGACCGAGGACAGCAGGGTCGCGGCGGGCACGCTCCACCGCCGCTCCAGCAGCGACAGCAGCAGGCCCCGGAAGGCGAGCTCCTCGGGGAGCACGGTCCCGAGCGGGATCACCACCAGGACCGTCAGCGCCGTGTGCCCGATGTCGCCTCCCGGTTCCGGGAGCGCCGCTCGAACCGGCTCGACCAGGGAGGCCAGGGCGTAGACCGCGGCCACGAACGCCGCCGCGGCCGCTCCCCAGCGAAGGCCCGCCCGACAGGTCGACCACGACAACCCTAGATCGGCCGCGGTGAGCCCGCAGGCCCGGGCGATCGCGACCAGGCACGCGGCCAGCCCCAGCCCCACGGCGACGTGGGCGCCGGCCACCGCCTGATCGACGGCCAGGCCCACGGCCAGCACGGCCAGGGCGAACCCCAGGGCCCAGCCCCTTCGAGGCCTTGCGCCCGCCGAACTCGTCATGGCTCACCGGCCCCTTCCCCCGCCACCTTACTTCGCCCCGGACGGTCGGACCCGCCGAAAGCCATCCCGATCGGGTGATGCGTGCCTGCCCGGAGACGCGAGAGGATGCCCGGCAACCGATCGATGCGCGAGACCTCCGCGTCACCGGAAGACGAGGGTGCATGTCCGCTCCACTCCGTGATCCCATGGCCATCCTCTGGTGCCCCGCCGCCCGCCGACCTCCCCGGCATCGCGGCCGCGGCGCTGGTCACCCTCAGCCTGGGGGCGGTCCTGGGGCCCGAGGCGCCCCTGATCGCCCTCGGGGCCGGGCTGGGCGGCCTGGCGATGCGCCTGGCCAGACGCGACGCCCCTGCCCAGGCCACGGCGGTGGTGGCCGCGGCCGGCAGCTTCGCCGCCATCAGCACCCTGCTGGGCTCGCCCCTGCTGGGAGCGTTCCTGCTGATGGAGGCGTCGGGGCTGGGCGGGCCGACCCTGGGCCTGGTGCTGGTCCCCGGCCTGGTCGCCGCCGGGGTCGGGTCGCTGATCTTCATCGGCCTGGACAACCGGACCGGGCTGGGCACCTTCTCGCTGGCCCTGCCGGACCTGCCCTCGTTCGGGCACCCAACATCGGCCAGTTCGGCTGGGCGCTGGTCATCGGCCTGGTCGCGGCCGTGGTCGGCAGCGGGATCCACCGGCTGGCGCTGGCGCTGCGTCCCCACGTCGAGCGGCGGATGCTGCTGGCCACCCCGCTGGTCGGCCTGGCCGTCGGCGCCCTGGCGGTCACCTACGCCACGGTCAGCGGCCACGACGTCTCCGACGTGCTGTTCTCCGGCCAGGACGCGATGGGCCCGCTCATCGCCAACAGCGCCGACTACTCGGCGGCCGCCCTGGTGCTGCTGGTGGCCTGCAAGGCGCTGGCCTACGGCGCGTCGATGAGCGGCTTCCGGGGCGGGCCGGTGTTCCCGGCGATGTTCCTGGGCGCGGCCGGCGGCGTCGCGCTGTCGCACCTTCCCGGGCTGCCGCTGGTCGCCGGGGTCGCCATGGGCATCGGGGCGATGTCGGTGGCGATGCTCAAGCTGCCGCTGACCTCGGTGCTGCTGGCCACCCTGCTGCTGGGATCGGACGGGCTGGCGGTGATGCCGCTGGTGATCGTGGCCGTCGCGGTGGCCTACGTGGCCTCGGCCAGGCTCACCCCGGCCCCCGCTCCCGGCACCGCCCCGGCAACGGCAGGTCCCGCCGAGGCGCCGGCCCGACCCTCCCGAACACCCGGGCCCTGACCGCTCCCCCCATGCGCTCTCGCCTGCGGCACAGCTCGGCCCGCCGGCCCGCCCGAGCGCCACCACGCCGGCGCGCGGGCTCCAGCAGCTGAGCCCGCGCGGCGCGTGTCAGGGGTCAGGCGGCGTCCACCTCGATGGTGACGGGGACCCCGTTGGTGATGACGTCGTAGACGGCCGAGCGGGCTCGGGACTGCTCCAGGAGCTCGCGCAGCTTGTCGGCCGGCGCGTCACCCTTGATGGTGAAGCGCACGATGATCTGCTCATAGCCGTTGCGCACCTCGGGGTCCAGCCCGAGGATGCCGTTGAGGTCGATGTCACCGGTGACCGTGGAGCGGACCTCGGTGAGCTTGATGTTCCGGGCGGCGGCGATGTTGGCCAGCCCGGCGGTGAGGCAGGCGGCCAGCGCGTGGAGCACGAACTCCACCGGGGTCGGTCCGTGGTCCTGGCCGACCAGGACGGCCGGGTGGTCGGCGTCGAAGACGAAGGTCCGCTCGTGGGTGCGCTCCTCCCCGACACCGAAGTAGTCGGCGATGGTGCCGCGGTTGTGGGTGCCGCTGACCCACTGGTTGTGGGCCCGGAACTGGAAGCTGGCCGCCTCGGGGGCCTGCTTGACCGCGTCGAGGGTGGCGAACAGGGTCGCGGTGTCCACGCCGTTGCGGATCGGGTCCTGGACCTCGGCGGGGGTGTCGGTGGTGGTCATCGTGCATGCCTCCCTGGCGCTGGGTCGACTGGTGACGGCGGGGTGGGTTCGGTCGGGTGCTGGGTCCGGGCGGTGGCCTCCTTCCGGTCGGCGATGGTTGGTCAGGCGCTCGCGAGCAGGCGCTGGCCTGGGACCGGTCGCGCGGCCAGCGCCGCCGCCTCGGTGTCGATGGCGGCGCTCAGCTGCTTCTGGAGCCCGATGAAGGTCGGCACCGGTGGGAAGGCGGCCAGGCGGCAGGTGATCTCGAAGATCTCCTGGAGCGCCCGGTCGCGCTGCCGCTGGTAGGCGGCCAGGGCCGTGGCCTCATCGGCGTCTGCGGCCAGCGCCCGGTCGAGCGCGACGGCCAGCAGCTCGGCGTCGCGGAAGGCGTCGCTCATGCCGTAGGCGGTGATGGCGTCGCGGTAGTAGCCGGCGTCCCCGACCAGGGCCCAGCCGGGGCCGAACGCCTGGCGGACCTGGTTGGGCTGGCGGAGCATGCCCTGGATCGGCGAGGTGCGGCGGGCCTTACGCAGCCGCTCGGCCAGCTCGGGGTGCGACCGCTCCAGCAGCGTGTCGAACGCCTCGGCGCGCGACCCGCTCCGGCGCCGGACCGCCCTGGCGTCGGCGGCGGAGTTCAAGACCCAGATGCACGCCTGCCCGTCGTGGGTCGGGAACACCCCGGCGAAGGACCGCTCGGCCACGAAGAACTCGAAGCCGGCCCACCGGCTGCCCGCGTAGTAGGCGTACTGGGCGGCGCTGCCCGCCTGGCCGGCCTGGTTGACCCGGGCGCCGACCAGCTCGGCGACCCGCGACCCCAGGCCGTCGGCGCCGACGACATACCGGGCGCCGAGCTCGACCGGGGCGCCGGAGCGGTCCCGCCCGCACACCCCCACCACCCGGCCGTGCCCGTCTCGCCGCAGGCCGGTCACGGTGACGCCGGGCCGCACCTCGGCGCCGGCGCGTTCCGCGGCGGCGGCCAGGATCGTGTCCAGCACGTACCGCCGGGGCGCGACCAGCAGGTCGACCCCGGCCTTCTCCTTGATCGTCCGGCTGACCGCCTCGCCGGCGGCGTTGAAGGTGACCTGCCGGATGGCCGGAGCGCCGCTGTCGAGGACCTCGTCGAGCAGGCCCCAGCGGCGCAGCTGGACCACCCCGCTGCGGGCCAGCGAATGGGTGGACACCGTATCGCTCGGGAACGACGCCTGGTCCACCACGACCACGTCGTGGCCGAGACGGGCCAGCAGCATGGCCGTGGCCGACCCGGCGACTCGTCCGCCCACGACGACGACATCGTGACGTTCGCGGCTCGCGCTCTCCATGGCCATCCGCCTCCCTGCCGGTACGGCGCTCGGGCCTTCGTTCTCATGTCGGTCGGTCGACCGAACTTGACGTAGTATGCCGATGTGGTGAAGTCTTGTCAAGAAATCGATCGACCGACCAACCCTCGGGTGCTGGAGAGGAGCT
>Ga0307299_10000675_pt1 | contig 11378 bp, 7 predicted proteins | sample ER_DNA_159_FD_194466 | JGI IMG/M metagenome (GOLD analysis project Ga0307299, IMG submission 194466) | Bulk soil microbial communities from the East River watershed near Crested Butte, Colorado, United States - ER_DNA_159 | ecosystem: Environmental > Terrestrial > Soil > Floodplain | place: USA... | reverse complement strand
CTGCTGACAGCAGCGGAGGTCGCTCAATGTCTCAGCGTTCCGACGAGTTGGGTGTACGCCGAGGCACGAGCCGGGCGGATTCCGCACATCACGGTTGGGCGCTACCGCCGCTTCGATCTGCACTCCATCGAGGAGTGGGCAAAGAGCCGCGAGCGGGGACCGAAGTCATGAACTGGGCAACGACCGCCTGGTGTCCAACCAGGAGGTCGACGGCTCGCTTGCAGGCTCTTTTCCTGTCGTCTACCGACTGGTCTACCAAAGCACGTTCCACCGCGGTCCTGCTATTCGCGCGCGGGCGCGTATGGACCTAGAATGAAAGCAATCAACGGCCCGGGCGCTGCGTTAACAGCCCCGGGCCCGGCACAGGAGGTATCCGCTCCCATGCACCAACAGCGTAAACCGCGCCGAGCGCGCGGCACCGGCTCGATCGTGAGACGGCGCCAGCGCTCGGGAGCGGTCATCCTCTGGGGTAAGTTCACGGCGCACGGCGAGCGGCGCTGGGTGAGGCTCGGGATCGAGCGCCAGCCCGGCTCGAAACTCGGGCTCACGAGAACGCAGGCGGAGGCGGGGCTGCGGCGGGCGTTCGAGAAGGCCTCGCTCGAGTCCCCTCGCCATGAGCGGCTCGAGATCGGCGAGGCGGGGGAGAGATACATCGATCGGCTCGAGGGGTTGGGGCGGAAGAAGACGACGATTTCCGACTACCGCTCGACGCTACGGGTGCACCTGGTGCCGTTCTTCGGTGGCCGCTCGCTCGACGGAATCGGTGTCGAACTCGTGGAGGCGTTCATCACTGCCAAGCAAAAAGAAGGGAAGGCGTCGAAGTCGATCTCGTACTACGTCGGCCTGCTCTATTCGATGTTCGCTTACGCCGTGCGGCGCGGTTGGGCGCGTTCGAACCCGGTCGCGCTCGCGGAAAAGCCGCGTGTCGACGCGCGCAACGCCGACATCCGCTACCTCGAGGTCGTGGAGCTCGAGGAGCTCATACGCGCGGTACCCGACGATGAGGTCGGCGAGATCGAGCGTGTGCTGTATCGCACGGCGGCGATGACGGGGCTTCGCCGGGGGGAGCTGCTCGCGCTGCGGTGGCGTGACATCGACTGGGCGAGCGGCGTCATCCGCGTGCGGCGGAGCTACACGCGTGGTGAGTTCGGTCACCCGAAGTCGGGGCGGTCGATTCGTGCCGTCCCACTCGCAGATGCACTCGCTGCCGACCTAGAACGGCACCACGACCGCTCGCGGTTCAGAGGTGACGAGGATCTTGTCTTTGCGCACCCGCAGTTGGGAACGGTGCTTGACCCTTCGAAACTGCAGAAACGGTTCAAGAGAGCCGCGCAACGAGCTGGGCTGCGACCAATCCGCTTCCATGATCTGCGTCACACGTTCGGCACGCGTATGGCGGCCGCCGGAGCACCACTTCGTGCGATTCAGGAGTGGATGGGCCACCGAGACCATCGCACCACATTGATCTACGCCGACTACGCCCCCGACCAGAGCCAAGGAGCGCGTTACGCGGCGGTCGCGTTTGGCGCGAAACCGATGCACGATAAGACGTGATTACGTCAAGTCATACGGCGGCGACCTCCTGGCTGCCGACCAAGCGGTCGGGCCGGCACGGGCTCGCGTTGTCGCGGCTACCGACGGACTACCGACAGCACTACCGGCGTGGTGAGCGCGTTGACATCAGCGCCTCACCTCCCCGCGCTTGGCGGAGGGCCCTCTGGTTCGCTTTCATCGATGGCAGCCGCTGCTTGAGTGATGGCAGCAACCTCGTCCACGATCCGCGGTACCGGATCAGCGTCGAAGTACCGCGTGTGCTTCCGCACCCCAGCGCGCGACGAGAGTTGCAGCAGGCGCGGCCTCGGCCAGCGGGTAGGCCTGCCCGGCCCACAGGTTGATCCCCTCGGCGTCTCCAGCGGCGCGCGCCGCTGCGCGAAGCGGCACGGTCACATAGTGGACCTGCGGGTATGCCTTCGGCGCCGCAGCGTCGTGGTCGCGCATGAACCGGTTGACGATTCCACGGGCGCGACGGCCCGTGAAAGCACGCGTCAGCGCTGTCGGTGCATCAGCTTTGAACGCTGCGCGGTGCGGTGGGCTGGTTCCGGCCTCCGGCGTCAGCATTAGAGCGCTGCCGATCTGCGCGGCCGCCGCGCCGGCAGCGATCACGCCGGCAACTGCCTCGCCGTTGGCGATCCCACCCGCGGCGACGAGCGGCAGGTCGGTCGCCTTGCGCACGAGCTGGAGTAGGGCGAGCAGGCCGACGGGCGCCGCGTCGGTGTCGTCGAACGAGGCTTGATGCCCTCCCGCTTCTGATCCCTGGACGACGAGTGCGTCGACGCCGGCCGCGGTCGCGACCTTCGCCTCCGCCGGGCGCGTCACTGTGCACCAGACGGCAATCCCGTGGCCGCGTAGCTGCGCGACGATCGCGCTGGCGGGGCAGCCGAAGGTGAACGAGACGACGGCCGGCCGCTCTCTTGCGACGAGCTCGAGCTTTCCCTCCCATTCGTCGTCGCTCCAGCGCGGCTCTCCGCACGGGACGCCGTAGCGCTCGGCCTCTCCGGCGAGCCCCTCGATGTAATCACTAACCGCTGTCTCGTCTACGGGAAGCTTTGTCGGGAAGAAGAGGTTGACGCCGAACGGACGCTGTGTCCTCGTCCGCACGTGCTCGATCTCCCGCTGGACCTCGACGGCCGTCTTGTAGCCGGCGGCGAGGAAGCCGAAGCCGCCAGCCTCGGATACCGCTGCCGCGAGCTCCGACGTAGACGCCCCCCCGGAGAGCGGCGCGCCAACCACGGGCACGTCCATCAACGACCTGAATGCGTCAGTGCTCATGAGGCCGGCGCGGTGCACGAAGTCCATCTGGGGACATACGTTGAGGGAGATGTCGCTGCCTGGGAGCGCCCAAAAGTTGCTTCTCGCGGCAGCCCTGACCGTCGTCATCACCGTGCCTGCGCTGGCCGTTAATCAAGGGTGGTGGTTTCGCTCGACGGGTGCACCAAAACCGCAGAGTGACGTGAGTGTCATAACAGCTGGTCGCTCAGCCGGCATTGACTGGACGTTGACCGCCTACGCTACTTACAACAAAGAGGTCTGCGTGGCCTTCACACCCGACGTGAGGAACGCAACGGCGGGAGCAGTGCCGCTGTCCTCCTGGATGCCTACTAGGCGTCTGAGGATAAGCCTGCGGGAAGCTCGTAGCCATTACCGCATTCCCTCCGAATGAGCTCCACTCCCAACGGAGACGGCGGCGAAGGGTAGTTCGCCGCAGATGCTCTCCGCGGCCGCGCCGATGTGTCCTAGCCGGCAGCCCGCGTCTACCGATCGCTCTACCAACGGCAGGGTCTGCCGTGCGCGACCCGAGGGCACGCGGCCGTCGCCGCGCGCCCTTTCTCCACTGCTTACTTGTGCCGCCGCTTTGCCGGTTTCGCGACGGCTGTGAACGCGTGCCTGAGGTCGTACTTGGCGACGGCCTGGCCGAGCGTGACGCCGGCCTCGCCCGAGAACCGATAGTGCACGCCGCCCCATACCCTCGCGTTCACGATCTGCGTTCGCAGGTCGGACGTGGTCGCGAACGTCTGCGTCGCGTTCAGGTTTCCGGGAGGCCCGCTCGGATCGAAGCCGTGGATCGTCAGGTTGATCTGCTTGGAGCCGAGGAAGGTCCCGAACACTTCGGCCATCTCGGAGCTGACTACACCGTGAGCGGCTGGGTACTCGGGATGATTCGGAGTGACGAGGAGCGGCCGCCAGCCGCTTTGCTCAAGAGTTGCGGTGTTGCCGTCGTTGGGATCCGGGCCGACGCCATACAGATCTCCGCCGCTCTTCAACGACGTCGGATCGATGGCTGTTACCGGCCGCCAGAACCGGTAGTGGTATTTCGCGCTCAAGGTCGCAACGCCCCCGTCGGCAGCGACGATGTTGACCATCGCGAGCAGCCTGGCTGTCTTGCGCAGGCTGAGTGCCCTGCTCGTTGCGAAGTCGCGTAGCGCCTCGTTGTACTGCAGGACGACGTTCGCGGTCCAGAACTTCGCGATGTTCGTCTCTGCAGCGGTTCGCGTCGTGCTTGTCGCCGACCCGAGGTCCTTGACTTCGTTGAATGCGGTGACCCACGCGGAGCTCGAAAGCGCCGGCGGGGGAGGGGGCAGCAACGCACTACCGCCGCGGAGCACGTACGGCGTCATCGACGCGACCCACGGCGTCTGTGGCGGCAGATACGCCGGCGGCGTCAGCCGCCAGAGTCCGGCTGCCGGCGCGAGCACCGGTAGCGGCGAGGTCGATCCGATCGGGAGCGTGAGGCCGTCGCCGGTGCGCAGCAACATCATGTGCTGGGCGGCTGTGCGCCCGACGGCGATGCCGTTGGTCTTGGCCGAGCCGTTGGCGATCGCGGCGAGGCTCTCGGTATACGCAGCGTCGAGATCCGGCGATCCGGCCGCGCGTGGGACGGGGAAGTAGTGCACGAGCGTTTCATAGGCGGCCTCGATTGCTGCCGCGTTCGCGGATGCGGCAGCCGCGGGCTTGATCTTCGGTCCCCACGACTTGTACCCGCCTTGAATCGAGATCACGGCGTTGTACACGGCCCCGGACACGTACGCCATGTATTGGAACCCTTCGAGCTGAGTTGTGCCCGCCTTCACGACGGTGTCCGCGGCGAGTTGGTCCCACTGCTCGACGGAGTTCCCAGCGGGAAGGGTCGCGGAGCCACTCGCGATTGCCAGCCACGGAGTTGTCCCCTCGGTGAAGCTCTGACCGCCGATGAGGAAGCGCGGTGTCAGTTCGAGCGTGTGGCCGGTCGTCACCGCGCTTGTTTGGCCGAACGGAGGCGAAGCCCCCGCCACACTCGCCGCAACGGCGCTCAGCGCCGCAACGAGCAGGATCATGCGTGCGAGTCGGTTCATGTCGGTTCTCCATTCACGTGATAGTCGTCCGGTCATTGGTCCTCGCAAACCTGTGCCGAGGGCACTGTCCGCAGTCCAGGCACGTTGTCGTGTTGCGTTCCGGCTCCATGCCCTGCCAACGGATCGACGCGATGCTTTACGGGTCTTGCAGGTACGGCACGAGGACGTCGCAGAAGTCGCTGAAGCCGCTCAGGAAATCGGGATGTGGCCCGTGTAGGTCAGAAACCGTCTCGGAGATGAAGTCACCCACCGGATTTTTTGGATCCCGGGTGTACGCGAAGACATCGACCGTGGTGAAAATCCCAGCATCGCGACTCAACGTCGGGCCATGGGTGATCGACAACCTCTCAAACAGGCCCCCCGTAGTAGTCATGATCGTGACCGTCCCCGCCTGCTCGTCGATCACGAGCGACGACTGCTTGACCGGCCCGGCGAAGGAGAGCGTGGTTGACCTTCCATTGTCGGCCGTGAAGACGCCGCGGAAGGTCTCGTTCATGAAGTACGTGCCGTTGCCCATGTCGCGGAAGACCAACGTGCCGCGACCGACGCTCGTTCCCGAGAAGCCGCAGACGTTGGAAGGCTTCGTGAACGAGATGTGCGTGACCTGCGTCGATCCCGCCGCGAGACCCGTCGCCGCGGTGCCGCACGCTACCACCGTCGCGATTGCCAGCGGTAGAAGCCTCCTTCGCATGACCTTGCCCCCTAGCGTTCGCATTCGATCTCCTCTCCTCGCCCACGCGCTGACGACGGATCGATCCCCGCGGCCGTTCGTGGCTTGTCACAAAACAGGTCGTGGGCAATACTCCGCGTGGGCGGCTAAAAACCCGCTAGTACAGCGCTAGCGCGCCGCTAGGAGGATTGGGAGGAGACGGGCTGAGCGTTCGAGTCTCGATGACGGAGCATCTCGCGGTCGAGGCGAACGGCACGAAGCTGGACGAGCCGCGCTTCCCGGGCCGGCAAGGTCGGATCCTGTTCGCCTACCTGGCGGCCCAGCATGGGCGATCTGTCCCTCGCGACGAGCTGGCCGAGTTGTTGTGGGGCGAAAACCTTCCGGCCACGTGGGAAAAGGCACTCCGGGTGCTGACGACGAAGCTGCGTGCGCTGCTCGAGGAGTGCGGCCTTGAGGGCTCGAGCGTGCTGAGGAGCGCCTTCGGCTGCTACCAGCTCACGCTGCCCGCCGACGCCTGGATCGATGTCGACGCGGCGGCGAGCGCAGTCGAGCGGGGCGAGGCGGCACTCGCCGCGGAGGATCTCGATGAGGCCCGGGCGCAGGCCTCGACGGGAGCCGAGCTTGCACGGCGGGCGTTTCTGCCCGGCGAGGACGGACGGTGGGTCGAGGATCAGCGGCGCGACCTCCGTGACGTCCTCGTGCGTGCGCTCGAATGCCTACGCGATGCGGCGCTTGCCGAGGGGGGGTTCGGGAACGCAGTCCGATATGCGGTCGAGATCACCGAGCTCGAGCCCTTCCGCGACACCAGTAACCGCGCGCTGATGCAGGCGCATGTCGCGGCCGGCAACCCAGCCGAGGCACTCCGCGTGTACGAGCGCTGCCGGCGCTTCCTTGCCGACGAGCTCGGCGCCTACCCTTCGCCAGAGTCGGAGGCCGTCTATCTCGAGATCCTCCGCAGCTCGGCCGGCGGCTCGGACTCCGAGATCGAGCGCCTCGCAACTGACGGTCGCCGCCCTGAGTCGCCACCGAAGAACGACGAGCCGCCGCGGAGAGGTCGCGGCAAGGTCGCCCCCGTCATCGCCGGCGCCTTGCTCGTCGGCGGCAAGTGCGACGACTGCGGAGCGACCCTGCCCCAGTACTCCAACTTCTGTCAGGAGTGCGGGCATGCCGTCGAGGCGACCCCGTCCCCGGCGACCTACACGCCTGCCCATCTGCGTGACCAGATTCTCGCCATCCGCAGCGCGATCGAGGGCGAGCGGAAACAAGTGAGCGTCCTTTTCTGCGAAATCGTCCGCTCGCCTGAACTGGCGGCGCAAGCTGGCGCCGAGGAATACCACCGGGTCGTCGATCGCTTCTTCGCACTCGCCCTGGCCGAGGTCCACCGCTACGAGGGCACGGTTAACCAGTTCCTCGGCGACGGCTTCATGGCCCTCTTCGGCGCCCCGATCGCACACGAGGACCACGCGCGCCGCGCCGCGCTTGCCGCACTCGCGGTCAAGGAGCGATCCGAGATCGACGTCCGGATCGGGATCAACTCCGGTTCGGTCATCGTGGGCGCCATCGGCGATGACCTTCGGATGGATTACACCGCCTCCGGTGACACAACTGTGCTCGCAGCTCGTCTACATGGGGCGGCTCGCCCCGGCGATGTGCTGGTGAGTACCGCGACCGCGGGCTATCTCCGTGGCTACTTTGAGCTTCAGGAGACAGAGCCGTGGACGGTCAACGAGCACGCCGCCCAGGCATTGCGCGTCATCGGACGCGGCCCGCGCACGTCTCCGATCGACGAGGCACACCAGGAGCTCACTCCCTTCTCGGGACGACACGACGAGCTCGAGTCGCTGCTGCAAGCGCTTCGCGCCGCCTCCCGCGGGCAAGGACAGGTCATCGGCATTTCCGGCGATCCCGGCCTCGGGAAGTCGCGCCTGGCCTACGAGCTGCGCCTCGTGACCGAGGTGCATCCCGTTGCGCTTCAAGCTCGTTGCTTGCCCTTCGGGACCGCCGTTCCCTACCTCCCGATCCTCGATCTGGTGAGGGAAGCGTGCGGGATCGCGCAGGAAGACAACCGTGAGAGCGTCGCGGCGAAGATCGGCACGACGCTCGATGAGCTGGGCATGGACCCCGATTTCTGTCGCTACGTTCATCACGCGCTTGACGTCACCTTCGGTGACGCTCAGCTCGTCGCGCTCGATCCGGCGACGATGAAGGGCCGAACGTTCGAGGCGCTGCGCAAGCTCTTGCTCGCGAAAGCCAGTCGACCGCTGCTGGTGGTCATCGAAGACGCGCAATGGATCGACCACACGTCAGAGGAGTTCCTTAACGAACTTGTCGACGAGCTGCCCTCCGTCCCGGTTCTCCTGCTGGCAACGTACCGCCCCGGCTACAACCCCCCATGGCTCGGCAAGTCGTTCGTCACCCAGATCGCACTCCGGCCGCTCTCGAGGGAGGCCGGCGAGCGGATCGTCACGGCGATCCTCGGCGACACGAACGACGCAACCGAGAAGATCGTCGGTCGGGGCGAGGGAAACCCCTTCTTCCTGGAGGAACTCGCTCGAGCAGCACGACAGGAGACCAACAGCCGATCCGATGGGTCGGTGCCCACGACCGTGCAGGACGTCCTGGCCGCACGAATCGACGGGCTCGACGCCGAAGACAAGAGCGCCGTTCGGGTCGCCTCCGTGCTCGGGCGCGAGTTTTCGCTCGATCTCGTCGAGAGCGTCTGGGACGGCGACCGGCCGCTGCTCCCGGCCCTGGACGAGCTCAAGCGACGCGAGTTCCTGCACGAACAGCACGGAGGGACGGAGCGGACGTTCGTGTTCAAGCACGCGCTGACCCGCGACGTTGCCTACGACGGCCTACTGGAAGACCGGCGCCGGTCTCTCCACGCGCGCGCCGGCGCAGCGATCGAGCACTCCTATGCGGGCAGACTCCATGAGATGTACGAGCTCCTCGCGTTCCACTACTCGCGGAGCTCCGAGCGGGAACGGGCCGCCGACTACCTCGAGCTTGCCAATCGCAAGGCCTCAGCACAGCACGCGATGGAGGAGGCTCTCGACTACTTCTACGAGGCGCTCGCGATCCTCGAAGACCTACCCGACTCCGAGGACAACCGCAGGCGCAGGCTCACGCTCGTGCTCGACCAGGCAGGTGGATTCCACTACCTCCATCGCCACGTGGACTACTACGAGCTGCTGCTCCGCCACGAGCCACTTGCACTGGAGCAGAGCGATTCTGGCCTCTTCGGGGCATTCTACGAGCGTCTGGCGCACCGTCAGATGGCCTTCGGCGAATACGAGCAGGGCAGAGAGACCGCGCACCAAGCACTCGAGCTCTGCGTGCGGTCCGGCGACCACGAGAACGCGGCCCGCGCATGCAACCACGTGCAATGGGCGCACATGCTGCTCGGCGAGTACGGGCGCGCCCACCGTTACGCGGAACGGGCGCTCAAGTACCTCGCCGCCAGCTTCGACCCGATGGCGTACATGTACGCACAAGCCGGCGCCGCGCTCACCCACATGATGGCGGGGCGCTGGGAAGCCGCGCTGCACGAGGTCGACGAAGCTGTGGCGACAGGCACGGAGCGTTCCGATGCTGGCATGGTCTCGTTCTGCAACGCGATCGGCGCACTGGTCTGCGTCGAGAAACGGGACTGGGCGACCGCGATCGACTACGGCAACGCCGCGAAGGAGACCGCCCCGACCGTGTACTTCCGCGGTTTCGCCTTCGGCTTCACGGCGCCAGCGCTCTGTCATATGGGGGCCGTTGACGAAGGCCTGGCAATCCTCGAGCAAATCGTCCCGATGGCTAAGGCGGCGCGCCATGAGATGGCGTGGGGCTTCCTCGCGCCCCGGCTGGCTGACGCGTACGTGACCGCCGGCGACTACGAGCGGGCGCGCCAGACGCTCCTGGACAGCCACGGCGCGGCTGCGAAGAGCCGGGCGAACTTCTTCCTCGGCGCCAGCGGACGGCGCCTGGGAGAGGTGGCCCTGGCTCAGGGCGATGCCGAGGAGGCGGTACGGTGGCTCGAGCCGGCGATCAAGACATCGCGAGCGAGCGGCTCCGAGAACGAACTCGGACTCGCGTTGGGAGCACTGGGCGGCGCCAAACGGCTCCTGGGTAACGACATGGAGGCCGCGGCGATTGCGCAGGAGGCGCTCGCCATCCTCGATCGCCTTGGCACCCTCGAGGAACCCGATCGTTTGCGGCACGAGCTCGCGGCTGAACCGGTCTGACGACACGAAGGCCATCTCAGGGCCTGAGCAACGAACGCTGCCGACGCGCTGGAAGACAGCGGTCGTCTTTACGCCCAAGGGGCTCCGTACCGGTACTAAGCCCTCCTCGTCCGAGGTGAAGTGAAGGCCCTCTGCGCGGGGTCGGGCCTGATGAGGTATTTCGAACACACCGTGGCCGGTGATCAGGCCGGACGCAGCTGCCTCGGAACAAACGGAACTGGCCTCTGGTTTCTCGCTCTAACGAGCCCAACTCCTATCCACATGACGGCTACGTTCCGGGCTGAGCCCGTAACCGGTGGATAGCGCAGCGGTTTCCACAACCACATACTCGCCGCGAAAGCCTTTCGGGCTACATGCGCGCGCGAGTATCAGAAGAGCTCGACCAGCCACCGTGGATGGTCATCCACAACGTCCCGCGTCCCGGTCGCGGTAACGTCGACCATTTCGTGGCGGGACCGTCTGCCGCGTTCGTGATTGAGACGAAAAGCGGCAAGCTTCGTGGTGCAGACCGGGGGCAGGCGATCAGCAACGCTATCTGGGCAAAGCAGAACTTCGGTCAACGCTACGTCGCTGCAGTAGTTTGCGCGACGAACGATGCCCCGTCGGAGCCGGTACGTGTGCCGCATGGGAACGCGTGGTTGTGGATCGTGGCGCCGAGCCAACTTCGAAAATTGATCGAGGGTAAGACCGGACGCACTGAAACACGGCGGCGGAGAGCGCCTAGCGTCCTAGAACGTCGGCCACGCCCTTGCGGTAACGCCACGCGCCAACCAACGGACGTTAGCTCGCCGTACCTCCTGGTACGTGACCAGGTGGTTCGAGGTGGGACTGCAGCGGCTTCCTTCTCGGTCTACCTATCTTGCTACCAAAGCTTGGGTTGGTCGTCCGAGACGGCTTGCACACGGAGCCCTCCGTGACGACTTGCCGAGGAGAGGCGCGCCGACGTACGATCGCGAGCGGACACCAGAGGAGCGCGAAGCATGGCCTTTGAGCTCGAAACCGAACGCGGCATCGTGCGCGTCCCTACCGGCACCTGGGCGGTCGACCAGGCGCATTCCTCGGTCGAGTTCAGGATCAAGCACATGATGGTCGCGACCGTCCGCGGGCGCTTCGCCGAGTTCCAGGGCACGATCGAGGCCGCACCGGACTATCACGACTCGAAGGTGTCGGGGACGATCAGGACGGCGTCGATCGACACGAACGAGCCCAAACGTGACGAGCATCTCCGCTCCGCCGACTTCTTCGACGCCGACAACCATCCGGAGATCAGCTTCGAGTCGAAGACGATTGAGCATCTCCGGCGCGGCGACTATCGAGTCGCGGGCGACCTGACTATGCACGGTGAGACGCGGGAGATCGTCCTCGAAGGGACTGTCCAGGGCATCGAGCGGGACCCCTGGGGAAACGATCGAGTCGGCATCGAGCTGCGGGGAACGATCAGCCGCGGCGACTTCGGCCTCCGCTGGCAGCAGGCGCTGGAGACGGGCGGCGTGCTCGTCGGTGACGAGGTCAGGGTCGCGGCCGACATCTCCGCGGTCCGCAAGACGGAGGACACGACCTAGCCGAGCGCAGAGGCCACCAACGGGT
>Ga0307299_10000673_pt1 | contig 11409 bp, 12 predicted proteins | sample ER_DNA_159_FD_194466 | JGI IMG/M metagenome (GOLD analysis project Ga0307299, IMG submission 194466) | Bulk soil microbial communities from the East River watershed near Crested Butte, Colorado, United States - ER_DNA_159 | ecosystem: Environmental > Terrestrial > Soil > Floodplain | place... | reverse complement strand
CGACGGCGGCACGTCCACGCGCTCCAGATCGATGCCGTTGGGCACGACGCGCAGGCGTCCAGCGGGATGGAACCGGCGCTGCAGCGCGGTCGCGACCGCGCCGCTCACGGCGATCGTGCGGTCGGCTGTGAGGCCGATCGCCACGAGCTCCGGGGGCGACGTCAGCGGCATCGTGCGCCGCGTGACGACGAACGGTTGCGGCAGGCGGCCGCGCCAGCGCAGCCACGTCAGCGCACGGCGGTCGCGCGTGTCGTGGCTGTTCACGACGTCCACACCGTGCCGCGCGATCACGTCGGCGATCGCGGCGGCCAGCGACCCGAGGCGGCGGAAAGGCAGGGAGACGAACTCGAGCCGCGCCTGGCTCGCGAGTCGATCGAGCAGCGTCCCGGGCCGGCCCCCGACGAGCACGCGATGACCGCGCCGCGCCAGGTGGACGCTCAGGCTGAAGATGGATTGCGTGGATCCCGCGCCTTCGCCCGCGTGCGTGAGTTGGAGAATCGTCAGCGGCTGAGGCGACATGCCCCGAAGGTAGTTATACTGGGGCGCCCATGCACGTCGCGGTCGCGTCGCACCACCGGTTGCCGGTCGAAGGCTATGGCGGCACGCAGCGCGTCGTGGTCGCCCTGGTGCGCGGCCTGGCGGAGCTCGGCCACCGCGTGACGCTGCTGGCGCAGCCGGGCACGCGCGTGCCGGAGGCGGCGAAGGTCGTCGAGGTGCCGCCCAAGATCCTCAAGGACGCGGGTGCCGACCTGACGCCGTTCCTCCCCGACGGCGCCGACCTGCTCCACGTCCATTTCCCGCTGAAGCGCGGACCCGCCACGATCCCGTTCGTTCAGACCACGCACGGCAACTCGAAGGCCGGCGCCCCGCTCCTGCCGCAAACGATCTTCTTGTCGCGCGACCACGCGCGGCGCCACGGCAGCGACGCATTCGTCTACAACGGACTCGACCCCGCCGAGTTCGTGTTCCGCCGCCGCAAGGAGCAGTGGGACCTCTTCCTCGGGCGGCTCCACAGCGCGAAGGGTTACCACTGGGCGATCGAGGCGGCGAAACGCACCGGCCGGCGGCTGATCGTGGCGGGCGGCTGGCGGCCGAGCTTCACGGGCGTCGTCAAGTACGTGGGTGAGGTGGATGGCAAACGCAAGGCGGTGCTGCTCGCGCGGGCCCGCTGTCTGTGGATGGCCGCGCTGTGGGACGAGCCGTTCGGCCTCACCACCATCGAGGCGCTGTTCTCCGGCACGCCGGTGCTCGGCACGCGGCGTGGGGCGCTCCCCGAGATCCTGACCACCACCGTCGGCGCCATGTGCGACACGCTCGACGAGATGCTCGAAGCGGCTGAGACGATCGGGACTCGATCGCCCGAAGCGTGCCGGTCACACGCGGAGCGCTACTTCACGCACCGGGTCATGGCCGAGGAGTATGTGCGCGTGTACCGCGCGGTGATCGAGACGGGGAAGCTGCCGGCGGGCCGGCCGACGCCCTACGCCAATTCGTAGTTGCGGAATTCGAACAACCGAGCGCCCGTCACCCGCTCGACCCAATCGGACAAGTAGAATCGCAGGTGCTCGAGCTTGAACTGCCGCGGACCGATGACGCGGTCGGGGTCGTGCGCCCGCGGGGCGATCCAGTCGCGGGCGGCCGCCGGGTGGGTGCCCGCAAACGGCTTCAGCAGCGGAATCCACTCCAAGTATCCACGCCGCTGCTCGCGCTCGGACTGCTCGCGACTCCACGGGTAGATGACCTTGCTGGCTTCGTATTTCTCGCGGATCGCCTTCGCGGGGCGAGCCCACCCGTAGTGAAACATCTCGGCGTCGGTGACGCGCGCGCGGATCTTCCGATAGTCCGGTCCCACGCGGAATCCCTGGGCTCCCTGATAGGGACGGATGTCCTTGCCGAGACGCACGCAGCGGACCTCGCGCCGGTACCAGCGGCGGCTCGTCGCGACCCAATCGAAGCCCCCGTAGAAATGCTGGTACTTCACGAGCAGCCCCTCGACCCGCTCGTCCCGGTCCCACTCGGCGACCTTCTCCTTCAGGATGCGCGCGCCGGTCTCGTGCAGCACCTCGTCGGCCTGGATGTAGATGCCCCACGAGCCGCGGCAGGCATCCATCGCCCGCTGCGTCTCGATGGACAGCATGATGTTCTTCTTGGTGAAGTCCCACTCCGTGTCGAGGATCCGGATGCGCGGGTCGCCGATCGACGTGACCAGGTCGCGGGTCTCGTCTTCGGACTTCCCGACGTTCACGACGACTTCATCGCACACCTCGAGGACCGAGCGGATCGCCGGGATGATCGGGAAGTCGAGTTTGACGGCGTTGCGAACGATGGTGAAACCGGAAAGCATGTCAGGTCCGGAATTGCAGGTTATAGAGGCGCCGGTAGAGGCCGTCGGCGGCGAGCAGGTCGTCGTGACTACCGCGCTCCACGATGCGGCCCTCCGCCAGCACGACGATGAAGTCGGCGTCCTGGACCGTGGCCAGCCGGTGCGCGATGACGAACACGGTCCGGTGCGCCATGAGGCGCTCGATGGCTTCCTGCACCAACCGCTCCGACTCCGTGTCGAGGGCGCTCGTCGCCTCGTCGAGGATGAGCAACGGCGGATCGCGCAGCAGCGCCCGCGCGATCGCGATGCGCTGGCGTTGCCCCCCCGAGAGCCGCGTGCCCCGCTCACCCAGCATCGTCTGATAGCCGTCCGGGAGCCGCAGCACGAACTCGTCCGCGTTAGCGGCGCGCGCGGCCGCGCGCACCTGCTCGAGGTTGAAGTCGGTGCGGCCGTACGCGATGTTCGCGAGCACCGAATCGTTCAAGAGCACCGTCTCTTGTGACACGATGCCCATCAGCCGCCGCAGCGAGCGGCGCGTGTACCGAGTGATCGGCACGCCGTCGATCGCGATCTCACCCCGCGTCGGCTCGTAGAAGCGCGGCAGCAGGTCCACGAGCGTCGTCTTGCCGGCGCCGGAGGGGCCGACGATCGCCACCACCTGGCCGCGCCGCACCTCCAGGTCCACGTCGCGCAGGACCGCTTCGCCCGCCTCGTACTCGAACGACACGCCGCGGTATTCAATCTTATCACGGAAGGCAGCGTCGGCCTCGCCGGGCTTGTCCTGCTCCGCCTCCGGCAGATCGAGCACCTCGAAAACCCGCTCCGCGGAGGCCGCTGCGCCCGCCATGATCGTCGGGTAGTTCGCGACCGACTTGACCGGCGACATGAGCCGCAGGCTCACGGCGAGGAACGTGATCAGCACCGCCGGGTCGAGGCTCGACGTGGCGGCCAGCGCGAGCCGCGTGCCGACCACGAGGATCAGCACGATCATCACGCCGCCGAACACCTCGCTCACCGGGCTCGTGAGGCTCGAAAACCGCTGGGCCCGGAGCACCCGCTTGCGGTAGCGCTCGGCGAGCTGCCGGAACCGCTCCAGCTCGAACGCCTCAGCCACGTACGCCCGCACCAACTTCACGGATGCGATCATCTCGCCGACGTGGCTCGTCACCTCGCCGCGCTCGGCGGCGAGCTCGCGCGAGCGGCGCCGCAGCCGGTTGATCATCGGCCGGATGATGAGGAGGAGCGCCGGCGCGAGCAGCAGGGCGAGCAGCGTCAACCGCACCGACAAGCCGAACAGGATCACCACGTACACGAGGATGACGACGATGTTCTGCAGCAGGGACGCCAGCGCCGCGCTCACCGCGGTCTTCACCTGATCGGTGTCACTGATGATCCGGGCCACGATCTGGCCGCCGCGGGTCCGCTGGAAGTAGCTGAGCGGCAACGTGTGCAGGTGGCGGAACAGGCGGACGCGCAGGTCGCGCACGACGCCCTCCTGAATCGCGACGCTGCCGACGGACGCCAGATACCCCGTCACGTTCTTGAGCAGCAGCGCCACGAGGAGGACGATGACGACGTTGCGCAACGCCACGTCGGGCGAGCCGGCGTGGATGAACGGCCCCGCGATCCGGTCCAGCACCGCTTCGACCGTTGAACCTCCGCCCCCGGCCTCCGGCAGACCGGCATTGCCGAACAACGTGCGGAGGAACGGGATCAAGAGGACGAAGGTGAATCCATCGAGCACCGACGAGACGATCGTGGCGACGATGGTGGCGACGAACAGGGGCGTGTAGGGACGGAGCAGCGACAGCAGGCGGGCGCTGCGCCCCATTCAGCGGCTGCCTCTCGGCGTCAGCAGGGCGACGGGGAGGATCATCTCTTCCGGCGTCGCACCGCCGTGCAAGAACGAGCCGCGGTAGCGCGCCTGATATTCCCGCAGCTTGGTGGGATACACGAAGAACCGGTCTCCGGTCGCGATGAGCAAGCGCACGCCGAGCGCCGCTCCCGGCAGGCCGAAGCCCTTCAGATCCTCGACCGCGATGGCGGCCTCCGGATCCTCCGCGCGCAGATCCTCGCCGAACTTGTAGCGCAGGTTGGCCGTGGCGTCACGCTTCGCGAAGACCGTGGCCGGGGTTTGGCAGTGGATCGAGCCGTGGTCCGTGGTGAGCAGCACCGGCACGCCGCGCCGCTCGGCTTCCTGGAGCGCGGCGAGCACGGGCGAGCGCTCGAACCAAGTGCGCGTGAGCCCGCGCAGCGCGTCTGCGTCGCGCGCCACTTCGTAGAGGATCGCGTTCTCCGAGCGTCCGTGCGTCAGCTGGTCGATGAAATTGAACACGAGCGCCGTCACGCCGTCCTGCGCGAGATGCGCCGGGAGCCGGCGCAGCAAGTCGACCCCGTCCGCCGCGGTGAAGAGCTTCTCGTAGCGCACGGGTACCGGTTTCCCGACCAGCTCGCGGAGCTGCTCGGTGAGCAGCTCGGGCTCGTGCGCGTTGAGACTCTCTTCGTCGCTCGGCGCACCCCACCACTCGGGATGGCGGGCCGCGATCTCCATCGGGAAGAGCCCGCTGAAGATCGCGTTGCGGGAGAAGGGCGTCGCCGTCGGCAGGATGCTGTAGTAGTGCGACTCCTCGACGTCGAACAGCGGCGTAATCAGATCGCGCAGCACCTCCCACTGGTCGAGCCGCAGGCAGTCGATCAGGAGGAACAAGACGCGTCCCGTGCGCTTGAGCGCGGGCACGAGGAACTCGGCGCCGACATCCACGGACAGCGGGGGCCGGTCGCCCTCGGGGTCGGCGAGCCAGCGCGGGTACTGCTTCGTGATGAAGGTCGCGAAGTCCTTGCGCAGGCTCTCTTGCAGATTCTTCAGGGCTTCCGACAGACCGGGTTCGTTTCCTGCCGCCAGCCTGACCTCCCACTGCGCCAGCTCCCGGACCAACTCGATCCACTCGCGCCACGCCAGTGTCGTGCCGCGCCGACCCTCCAGCTCGCGGAACCGCGTCACGAAGTCGCGCGCCAGGCGCTGCTGGCGGATGCGGTCGCCGTCGAGCAGGCGCGTCACCACGGACAGGATCTGACGCGGGTGGACGGGCTTCACGAGGTAGTCGTCCACCTCGATGCCGATCGCGTCGCGCATCAGGCCTTCGTCTTCGCTCTGCGTGACCATCACGACGGGCATCGCGGGGTCAATGGCGCGGATCTCGGGGATCAGATCGAGGCCGCGGCGCCCGGGCATCTGCTCGTCGAGCAGCACGACGCTGTACGGCTGGCGCCGCAGCAGCGCGAGCGCGTCGTCGCCATGCGCCGCCTGCTCCACCGCGAAGCCCTGCCCTTCGAGAAACCGGCGGTGCGCCGCCAGTCCATCGATTTCGTCGTCTATCCAGAGAATGCTCTTCGGACGCGGCATGCTTGGGCAAAAGCTAGTACATTGGCCGCGTGTTGCGCATCCTCCTCGTCCGCTTCAGTTCAATTGGCGACATCCTCCTCACCACGCCGCTCGTCCGCGCGTTGCGCCATCGCCACCCTGACGCCCACTTGATCTACGTCACCAAGCGTGCGATGGCACCGCTCGTGGGCGACAACCCTCACCTGTCGCAGGTCGTCGCCCTCGAGCCCGACGAACCGCTGACGCACCTCGCCAGCCACCTCCGCGGATTGCAGCCGACGCACGGCCTCGACGTACACGGCAGCCTGCGGAGCGCGGCGCTGCGCCTGCTGGTGCGGTGCCGCTGGTCGGGGTACGCGAAGCGTACAGTCGCCCGCACGTTGCTCGTCGCGACGAAACTCGACCTCTACGGCGGCGACGTCCCCGTGGCCGAGCGCTACTTCGAAGCGGCCCGGCAGCTCGACGTCCACACCGACGGCGGTCCCCCCGAGTTCTTCCTCGGCGCGGCGGCGCGCGAGCGTGTGGCGCGCTGGCTCGAAGAGCGGCACGTGGGCGACGCGCCGCTCGCCGCCTTGGCGCCCGGGGCCGCGCACGCGACCAAGCGCTGGCCGATCGCGCATTGGCAAGCGCTCGCCGAGCGGTTGCGCGGCGCCGGGTATCGACTCGTGGTGCTCGGCGGGCCCGAAGACCGCGGCGCCGCGCAACAACTCGGGCCGCTGGCCGAAAGTGCCGCGGGCGCATTCACGCTGCAGGAGACGGGCGCCTGCCTCGCGCGCGCCAAGGTGCTCATTTCGGGAGACACCGGCGTGATGCACATGGCGACCGGGGTCGGCACGCCGGTCGTCGCGCTCTTCGGTCCCACGGTCCGGGCGTTCGGCTTCTTTCCTTATCATGCCCGCGCCACGGTGCTCGCGCAGGACTTGCCGTGCCGTCCCTGCTCCACGATGGGCACGGCGCGCTGCCCGCTCGGCCACCACCGCTGCCTCGTCGATCTCCTGCCCGCACAGGTAGCCGCCGCAGTCGAGCGGCTCGTCGCGTGATCGACCAACTGCGGGCGACGACCGCGGCCGAGGAGCGGCTTGTCGCGTTGATCGCCGACGCTGCCCGGGGCCCGAAACGCGACGGGTTGTTCGCTCTGTGGCTCGTGGTCCGTACGGCGGAAGCGATCCTGCCGCCCGCCCCCGTCAGCGCCAAGAATCATCGTCGCCGGCTGCAGGCGCTCGAGACGCGCTTGGGCAGCCTGGCCCTCCCCGCCCCGCTCAAGCGGGCCCTCGCTGCCGCCCGCCACCACCTCGAGGCGGCGACGGCGGCCGCGGCCGCGGTGGTCTTGAGTCAGCTCATTGCACCGGCCCGCGACGTGCTTGGGCCCGAGGCGGCGGACGCCGTCGGCGTTGCCGCCCGCGCGGCGCGCGTACATTTATAGCCCATGTCCACTCGCCGCCTGCAGCCACGTGCCTCGCTCGAGTCTCTGGTGCAGCGCGTCGATGCGCAGCGCCCCGGGGAGCTGACGGGCGACACCGTGCCCACGGCATTCGCGTCGGTCGACAAGATCCTGGGGGGCGGCCTGCGCCGGCGCGACCTCGTCGTGTTGGGCGGCGACATCGCTTCCGGGAAGTCGGCGTTGGCGCTCGGCGTGGCGCTGCGCGTCGCGCAGCAAGGGCTCGGCGTGGCATTTCTGTCCGGCGAGATGGACGAAGAACGGCTGATGGAGCGCGCCCTCGCGATCGAGGGCCGGGTCACGGTGGACGACCTGCGGGCCGCCAAGATGAGCGACCAGACACGTGCGGGAATCGGTGGCGCAGCGGTGCGGCTGCGCGGCCTGCCCCTCGCGATGCTCCCCCTCGCCGCCACCGACTTCGACACGATGGCGGAGCGGCTCGATCCGCTGCGCCAGCTCGCCCTCGTCGTCGTGGACTACCTGCAGCTCGTCCCGCCGCCCCGCGGGCTCACGCGCGTCACGCAGGACGAAGACACCGCACTGGTGCTGCGACACCTCAAGGCGCTGGCGCTCGAGCGGCAGGTCGCGCTGCTCCTCGTCGCGCAGCTCCCCCGCTTCCAGGCGCAACGCGAAAACCCGCGTCCGACGCTCGAGGACTACGGCGTGCTGGGCGCGCTGAAGCAGCACGCGGATGTCGTCTTGTCGGTTTTCCGGGAGGAGATGTACCGCCCAGGAGGCGGCGTGGAGGGGGCGACGGAGCTGATCGTGGCCAAGAACCGCAACGGCCCGACGGGCTTCGTGGACCTGTACTTCTATCGTCGCTGGATGCGCTTCGAAGACATGTTGGATCCAGATCGATGAGGCGGGCACGGCATTGCCGTGCCCCTACCGAATCGAATCGCCCGCCGCAATCGCCCCGATCAACGTGTAGGTCGACCCCGACCCGCCCACATTGGGCCGCAGTGTGATCCACAGGGGCCGCTTCCCCTTATCCGCGTAGATGGTCACGCTGCCGCTCTGATCCGCGGCGTCGCTGTGGATTGCCCATCCATTCAGCGGAAGCGCCTGGCGGTACCACGCCGCGACATCCTGAACCGCCGCGGCCGTGGAGAGATCGACCTGTGCCGCGTCGCTTCCCGCGGAGATGCTGACCACCGAGGACCCGGGATAGGCGAGCGCCCCCTTCAGCACCCGCGAGGCGAAGGCGCGGTCCTGCCCGGCGCCACGGTCGCGGTCGCAACCGGCAGCGAGCAGGGCGAGGGCGAGGAAGAATGGGATGGAGCGGCGCATGGGCGGGAATCCTACCTGTGGCGCCGTCACACGGTCAAGCTGTAAGTTGAAGTGACCATGGCTGGCCACAGTAAGTGGAAGCAGATCAAGCGGAAGAAGGCCGTCACCGACCAGAAGCGCGGTGCTGTCTTCACCCGCATCATTCGGGAAATCACGATCGCCGCCAAACAGGGAGGCGGCGACCCGGGCGGTAACCCGCGCCTCCGCACCGCGATCGACGCGGCCAAGGCCGAGAACATGCCCGCCGAGAATATCGAGCGCGCCATCAAGAAGGGGACCGGCGAGCTCGAGGGCGTCGTCTACGAGGAAGTGACGTACGAGGGCTACGGCCCCGGCGGCGCCGCGATCCTCATTCAAGCGATCACCGACAACGCCAACCGTACCGTCGCCGAGATCCGCAATGTGTTCACGCGCCGCGGCGGGAATCTCGGCGCCACGAACTCGGTGGCCTGGATGTTCGACCGCAAGGGGCAGATCGAGGTGGCGGGAGACGCCGACGAGGACGCGACGATGGAAGCCGCCCTCGACGCCGGCGCCGATGACATGGTGCGCGAGGGTGATGTTTTCTTGATCACGACGCCACCCCACCAGCTGCACGCCGTCGATCAGGCGTTGCGGGCCAAGCAGCTGCCCGTGCGGAGCGCCGAGATCGCGTTGCTGCCCAAGAACACGGTGAAAGTCGAGGGCGGAGAGGCGAAGCAGCTGCTGCAGCTCGTCGAAGGCCTCGAAGAGATGGACGACGTCTCGAAGGTGTTCTCGAACTTCGACATCGACGCCGAGGCCATGGCCGCGGTGACTGGGTAGGGTGAAGGTCCTGGGCGTCGACCCGGGAAGCTACGTCTGGGGATACGGCGTAGTGGAAACGGAGAACGGGAACGGGTCCCCCAGATTTGGCCGCCTCGTCGAGTGTGGTGTCTTCTCGTTGACGCGGAAATCCCCTCTACCGCAGCGCCTCGCTGAGATTCACGCTACGATCACCGCCCTCATCGCCCGCCACCACCCCACGGCGCTCGCGCTCGAATCCTCCTTCTATCATAAGAACGTTCGGACAACGCTCGTCCTCGGGCAAACACGCGGAGTCGTGCTGCTGGCCGCCCAGCAGGCAGGGTTGGAAATCGCGGAGTATCCCCCGGCGACGGTGAAGAAAACGGTGGTGGGCGCCGGGGGCGCGAAAAAGCAACAGGTCGCCGAGATGGTGGCGCGCATGCTCAAGCTCAAGACGGCACCCCGCCCCTACGATGCGGCCGACGGCGTCGCCGTGGCCCTGACGCATATTATCCGGGCATGATCGCCCATGTGCGGGGCCGGCTCGCGGCGAAATCCGCCGACCGCGTCGTGGTGGAGACGGCGGGCGGTGTCGGCTACGAAATCACCGTCCCGCTCGGCGTGATGGAGCGGCTGCCGGGCGCGGGGACAGAGGTCACGCTCGCCACTGAGCTGGTCGTGCGGGAGGACGGCTGGTCGCTGTACGGGTTTCTCGACGAGTCGGAGCGGCGCTTCTTTCAGCGACTCACCAGCGTCAGTGGTGTAGGGCCGAAGCTCGCCGTCGCCGTGATGTCGGCGCTGGGCGTGGAGCGCGGCGCCCGCGCGGTGCGCGAGAAGAACATTGCGCTGCTGTCGTCGGTGAGCGGCATCGGGAAGAAGACCGCGGAGCGCCTCGCGCTTGAACTGGGCGACAAGGTGGACGAGTTTGTGGATGGCGCAACGCCGCCGCTGGTGGTGGGTGCGGAAGCCGCACTCAAGGCTCTCGAGCGCCTCGGCTACGGCACCGCCGAAGCGGACCGCGCGCTGCGCGAAGCGCTGGCAGGCAATGGCGGGCTCGCGGGCGAGACGGAGACGCTCGTGCGCCGCGCGCTGCAAGTGCTCACGACCAAATGACGCCTGAAAGGACGGCCACCATCACCGCGGAATGGATCTGCACCCGATGCGGCTCGACGAACCGCCGCCTCGTCCCCGCCGCGGCCAGGCGCGCCGACGACGAGTGCCTCCAGTGTCACACGAAGCACACGATCGAGGCCGACGCGCGCCCGGTACGGTGGCGCGCCCAGCCCAAGGGCACATAACGGGTGGCCCGCGCCGAAATCACGACGCCCGAGGCGCTCCCCGACGAACGGCTCACCGACGCCGCGCTGCGCCCCTCCCGGCTCGACGAGTTCGTCGGCCAGGCGAAGGTGAAGGAATCGCTCCAGATCGCGATCGACGCGGCCAAGCACCGCAAGGAACCGCTCGATCACACCCTGTTCTTCGGTCCCCCAGGACTCGGCAAGACGACCCTCGCGCTCCTCATGGCGAAGGAAATGGGGGTCGACATCCGCACCACCTCCGGGCCCGTGCTCGAGCGGCCCGGCGATCTCGTCGGCATGCTCACCGGCCTGAAGAACGGCGACATCCTGTTCATCGACGAGGTGCACCGGTTGCGCCCGGCGCTCGAGGAGTTCCTCTACCCCGCGATGGAAGAGTATCACGTGGATGTTCGGATCGCCGACGGTCCGCACGCCCAGACGATTCCGATGCAGCTCGAGCGCTTCACCCTGATCGGCGCGACGACGCGTTTCGGCCTGCTGACACCGCCGATGCGCGCACGCTTCGGCCTCGTGGAGCGGCTGCACTACTACCCACCCGACGACCTCGTCCAGATCATCACCCGCTCGGCGGGAATCTTGGGCACCCCCGCCGACGCCGCAGGCGTCGTGGAAATCGCGCGCCGCAGTCGCGGCACGCCGCGCGTCGCGAACCGCCTCTTGAAGCGCGTGCGCGACTATGCGCAGGTGCGCGCGGCCGGCAAGATCACCGCGGCCGTGGCGGTGGAGGCGCTCAAGCGGCTCGACGTCGACGAGTTCGGGCTCGACGACATGGACGCGCGGATTCTGAAAACCATCATCGAGATGTTCGAGGGCGGCCCGGTCGGCGTGCAGACGATCGCCGCGGCGGTCGGCGAGGACCCCGGCACGCTCGAGGAGGTGTACGAGCCGTTCC
>Ga0307299_10000666_pt1 | contig 11466 bp, 10 predicted proteins | sample ER_DNA_159_FD_194466 | JGI IMG/M metagenome (GOLD analysis project Ga0307299, IMG submission 194466) | Bulk soil microbial communities from the East River watershed near Crested Butte, Colorado, United States - ER_DNA_159 | ecosystem: Environmental > Terrestrial > Soil > Floodplain | place... | reverse complement strand
CTCGCGGGCGCCGGCGACCGCGGTCGACATCGTCGCCGCGGCGACGGCGCGCGCGGCCGCTTCACGGATCGATCGCCGCTCCAAGAGCCCGGCCGCGAGCACGCCGTTGAGGCAGTCGCCGGCACCGGTCGAGTCCACCGCGCGGACGCTCCGCGCCGGGATCCCGGTCTCGCCGTCGTCATCGAGCAGATAGGCGCCCGCCTCGCCCATCGTGACCAGAACGGTGAGGCCGGGCGTTCGCTCGCGGAGCGCGTGCGCGGCCTCCACTGCGTCGCCGCTCGTCGGCGCGAGCTTCGTGACTTCGCCGTGGTTCGGCGTCACGACCGCGGTGTGCTCCAGGAGCTCGCGGAGCATCGGATGGATCGGTGCCGGGTTCAGCACGAACGCCACGTGGTTCGTCCCGCACCACGCTGCGGCCGCGCTCAACGTGTCGAACGGGATCTCGCAGCTCGCGAGGACGAGCGCCGGGCGCGAACCCTCGAGGGCCTCGGTCGGATCGCCGAGGTCCCGGTTCGCGCCCGGCGCGACCGAGATCTGGTTCTGGCCACCCTGATCGACAGCGATCAGGGCTACGCCGGTCGGCGCGTCAGGCACCACGGCGACGTTCGCGACATCGATCCCCTCGGCCTCGAGGGCGGTCCGGGCCGCGTGGCCCATGTCGTCGTCGCCGACCGCACCTAGCATGGCCACGCGGCCCGCTTCGTCGAGCACCCGCGCCGCAGCCGTCGCCTGGTTCCCGCCCTTCCCCCCATGGTGCTGGGAGAGCTCCCCGTCGGTGACGGTCTCCCCGGGTCGGGGCAACGCCGCGCCCGACACGACCAGATCCACGTTGATCGCGCCGATGACCACGAGCCCGCCGGCCTCGCTCACGCGCGCTCCGCGACGAGCCCACGCAACCGCTCGATCAGGTCCGCGACGACGCGCGGCGCGTCCACCGACACGGCGACCCGCGCGTTCTCCTCCTTCGCCCACTCCGACCAGCGAGTGTTGCGGATGTTCAGGAGGTCGGTCACGGTCTCGCCGCGGGTCCATCTGCCGGTCAGCTCGACCTCGACCCGCGTGTCGATCCACTCGCAGACCGACGGATCGATCGCGGCGGCGACGGCCAGCGGATCGTGCATGCTCGCCCCGTCGTAGCGACCGGTCGAGGCGTAGAAGTCGATGTAGAAGGGGACGGCCTGCCCGATCAACCTCGCGAGCTCGCTGCCGGGGGCGGGGCCGCAGATCGAGTCGACGTCGTCCCGGGTGAGCCAGACGCGTTCGGTGACATCGAGCCCGACGCAGAATGGCCGCTGCGCGACCCCCGACCACGCGTCGAACACCCGTGCCGCCGCCTCGGGATCCATCCACACGTTCGCCTCGGCGCGCGGGGTGACGTTGCCGCCGGCTCGGTAGGCGCCGCCCATCAGCGCGAACCCGCCCAGCAGCGCGGGGAGCGAGGGTTCCATCTCCAGCGCGAGCGCCACGTTCGTCAGGGGTCCGGTCGCGATGAGCGTGACCTCGCCGGGCCGCCGAGCGGCCTCCTGCGCGATCAGCGTCGAGGCGCTCCGAGCCGAGATCCCTTTCGCATCGTGACCCGGAACGTACGCGCCCAGGCCCTCGGGACCGTGCACCACCGGGAAGGGTTGCCAGCCCCCGTCCAGCGGCTCCGACGCGCCGCGCGCGATCTCCACGCTTCCGGCCCCGGCGAGCTCGAGGACCAACGACGTGTTGCGCGTGACCATGTCCACGTGGACGTTGCCGGTGACGCACGTGGCGGCGATGAGGTCGACCTCGGGGGATGCGACGGCGAGCAGGAGCGCGACCATGTCGTCGACACCCGTGTCCACGTCGAGGATGAGCGGGGTCGGCATCGGGGCGAACGATAGCGCCGCGACGCGGGTTGACGAGGGCCCGCTCGTCCGGTCAGCTACGCCCACGATGGACCTGGTGATCCGCAACGCGAAGGTGTGGACGGTCGATGACCGGCGGCCGACGGCCGAGGCGGTCGGCATCCGGGGCGGATGGATCGCGGCCGTCGGCGACGATCGGGACGTGCGGGACGCGGTCGAGGGAGCCGTTGAGCTCGACGCCGGTGGGAACACGGTGCTCCCGGGGTTCGTCGATGCGCACAACCATCTGCGGACGGGCGCCGACGAGGATGCGGTGCAGCTCGGCGACGCCACCACGCTGGATGCGGTTCGCGCAGCGATCGATCGATACGCGAACGAGCATCCCGACCGGGAGTGGATCGTGGCGGAGGAGTGGAGCTACGCGGCGCTCCCGGACCGCCGCCGACCCACGGCCGAGGATCTGGACGGCGTCGCCCCGGGTCGCGCGGTGATGGTCTTCTCCTACGACGTCCACAACGTTTGGTTGAACCGCGAGGCGATGCGGCGGTTCGGTATCGGCGCGGGCGGGCCAACGGTCGCGTTCGGCCGTCCGGAGCTCGATGCGGGCACGGGCGAGCCCACCGGGTTCGTGACCGACTTCGCGGTCATGGGGCTCTCGCGCGACGGGCACACGGCGCTCGCTGCGCAGGTGCCGAACTTCGCCCCCGACGAGATGTACCGAAGGCTGCTCCGGAGCCTCGACATGGCCGCGGAGCTCGGGATCACGACCGCGGTGGAGCCCCAGAACTCGCTCGATGACCTGCCGCTCTTCCGGAAGGCACGCGACGAGGGCGCGATGCGCTCGCGGGTGGTCGCGGCGCTGTTCCATCCGCCGGGGACCACGTCCGAGGAGCTGGACGCCTTCGCGGAGGCGAGGGCGGCGAACGACGACGATCGGTTCCGGGTGGGGCCGATCAAGCTCTACATCGACGACGTGATCGAGCCGCACACAGCGGCCATGCTGGAGCCGTACGCGAACCGCCCGGACACCTCCGGCGACACCTTCTACCCGCCGGAGGTGTTCGCCGAGCTGATCGCGGTGCTCGAGCGTCGAGGCTTCCAGACCTTCACCCACGCCACCGGTGACCGTGGGATCCGGACGGCGCTCGATGCGGTGGAGCACGCGCGCCGCGTCAACGGCCCGCGCGCTGCCCGTCACCAGATCGTGCACGTCGAGTGTGTGCACCCCGACGATCTCCCGCGCTTCGCGGCGCTCGGGGTGGTCGCCTGTATGCAACCGCGTCACTGCGCGCCGCAGATCGTCGAAGACTGGCGGGCGAACGTCGGCCCGGAACGCTGGCGATACGCGTGGCCGTTCCGCTCGCTGAGCGAGCACGGCGCGACCCTCGCGTTCTCCTCGGACTGGAACGTCGCCGAGATGGATCCGCTCGTGTGGCTCTACACCGCCCGCACGCGTGCGAACCTCGATGGATCCGAGGCGTGGACGCCGGAGGAGACGATCGATCTGCCAAGGGCGATCCGCGCAGCGACCTTGGGCTCGGCGTACGCGAACTTCGCCGAGGACGACCGGGGCTCGATCGCGACCGGGAAGCTCGCGGATCTGGTCGTCCTGTCGCGCGACGTGTTCGCGGACGAGCCCGCGGCGCTCCTGGAGACGTCGGTGGACGCGACGATCGTGGACGGGGAGGTGGTCTACCGGCGATGAGCGCCACGTGGGAGGAGTTCGAGCGGATCCGGATCACCGTCGGGGTAGTGACCGAGGTCGAGGACTTCCCGGAAGCCAGGGTCCCGGCCTACAAGCTCACGATCGACTTCGGCCCGGACATCGGGACGAAGCGATCGAGCGCCCAGCTCACGCACTACCCGAAGCAAGAGCTGCTCGGCCGCCAGGTGGTGTGCGTGCTGGGGTTCGAGCCGAAGCGGATCGCGGGGTTCCCGTCGGAGGTGCTGGTGCTCGGGGCGTACAGCGCCGAACACGGCGTGGTACTGCTGCGGCCCGACCGCGGCGTGGAGCCGGGCTCGGCGATCGGGTGAGTGGAACGGCGCGAGTCGTTCAGCGCGCCCCGTCGTAGCCGATCAGCCGGCGGGCGACGTCCACGCAGATGTCGTGCATCCGCGCCGGCGTCATGACCGTGTCGTTCAGCAGGACCTGGATCGCGAGTCCGTCCACCATGGCGCCGAGCTCCATCGCGATGTCGTCGGCATCGGCAGCGTCGCTGGGGAACTCGCCGGTCTGCCGGCCGTAGCGGATCACCTCGGAGATCGATTGGACCCACCGGCGGTCGAGGTTCTCGCGTTCCTTCGCCATCTGGGGATCGCGCAGCGCGCGGACCCAGATCTCGAGCCAGAGCGCCCATTCGTCCAGGAGGGCGTACTCGGGGAGGAGCCCGGGGACGGAGAGCTGGATCAGGCGATCCATCCGCTCGCTCGCGGCTGGCATCTTCCGGAGCTCGCGCGACATGCGGAGGTACGACTGGTCGTTCGCGTACGTGAGTGCCTCGACGAGGAGCCGATCCTTCGATCCGAAGTAGTACAGGATCAGACCGGGCGAGACCCCGCAGCGGTCGGCGATGTCCTGGATCCGCGTCTCGGCGAGGCCGCGGTCGGTGATGACCTGCGCGGCCGCCTCCACGATCTCCTGGTGGCGATCCCGCTGTGGCTTCGCCCGGGCCTTCGTGCTCATCGATCTCCCTTTGAACGCGGAACAGACCCGGCGCGTCCGCGCCGACGTTCCTGAGTGGTCGTTCAGGCCAGTCTAGGGCCCTGACCTGCGGCGTCAATCCCACCGAGCCGGGCGATCAGGTTGACTGGCGGTTCAAACGCGGGGCATGATACGCGGGTCCCGGCGACCGCCGGGGGAGGGAACGAGCGCGCGATGGCAGCCAACACCTACGACGCGATCATCATCGGGGGCGGGCACAACGGACTGGTGAGTGGTGCCTATTTCGCCCGCGACGGTCTGCGGACGGTCGTCCTGGAGGCACGGAACAAGACCGGGGGGGCGGCGGACACGAGCGCACCGTTCCCGGATCACCCCGAGATCAACGTCACGACCTACTCCTACGTGATGTCGCTGATGCCCCCCACGATCATCCGCGAGCTCCGGCTGAAGGAGTTCGGCTACGACGTGACCCCGTTCGGTCCCTATTTCCAAGCCTATCCGGACGGTCGCGCCGTCACCGTCTACCCGGACGATGCGCAGAGGTCCTACGACTCGATCGCCGAGTTCTCGAAGCGGGACGCCGACACGATGCCCAAGTGGGAGGCATGGCTCAAGGGCGTGGCGGACGTCCTCGGCCCGTTGATGCTGCGCGTCCCGCCGCACGTCGGGTCGATGCATCCGATGGATCTGCTGTCGACGGTCCAGGTCGCGTGGAAGATGCGCAAGCTCGGCGAACGAGGCGTGGGGGACGTCACCCGCCTGTTCACGATGAGCGTCAGCGATCTCCTCAACGACTGGTTCGAATCCGACGCGGTCAAGGGCATGCTCACGGTGAACGGCGTGATCGGGACGTGGGCCGGGCCGGATGAGCCGGGCACCGCGTACGTGATGCTGCATCACTCGATCGGCGACGTCGGCGACGGACACCTCGGCTCCTGGGGGTTCCAGCAGGGCGGGATGGGCGGCGTGAGCAGCTCGATCCGCGCGGCCGCGGAGGCGTTCGGCTGCGAGATCCGCACGGAGGCCCGCGTGAAGAAGATCGTCGTTCGCAACGGGCGCGCCGTCGGCGTCGTCCTCGACGACGGCCAGGAGCTCCGCGCCCCGGTCGTGGTCAGCTGCATCCACCCCCAGATCGCGTTCCTCGACCTGGTCGACCGGCACGAGCTCCCTCCGGACTTCGTGTGGGACATCGAACGCTGGAAGACGCGGAGCGGCGTCGTCAAGATCAACGTCGCGATCAGCGAGCTACCGGACTTCAAGGCGCAGCCCGGCAAGGAGCTCCAGGATCTCCACACCGGTTCGGTCGAGCTCTGCTTCTCGTCGGACTACGCGGAGCAGGCGTTCCAGGATGCGCACCTGTTCCGGAAGCCGTCGGTGACGCCGTTCGTGGACGGAACGATCCCGACGACGATGGACAAGAAGCTCGCGCCCGAGGGGACGCACGTGTTCTCGATGTTCACGCAGTGGGTCCCCGACGATTGGGTCAAGGAGCCCCATCGAGACGAGCTGGATGCGTACGCGAAGCGGATCTTCGACCTCTACGACGAGCTCGCGCCGAACTTCAACGACTCGATCATCGACTACCAGGTGATCGGGCCGTACGACATGGAGCAGGAGCTCGGGCTGATCGGCGGGAACATCTTCCACGGGGAGCTCTCGGCGGACCAGCTCTTCCACATGCGTCCGGCGCCGGGCTACGGGGACTACCGGACGCCGTTGAAGGGGCTGTACCACGGCTCGTCCGCGACGCACGCCGGCGGCGGCGTGAACGGGATCCCCGGGTGGCAGGCCTACCGTCAAGCGAAGAAGGACCGCGCCGTCCGCACGAAGTGAGCCCCGAACCCGGCGAGCGGGATCCGCGAACGAGCCTCGAGCGGATGCTCGAGGCTCGTTCGGTGGCGGTGGTCGGCGCGTCGATCAAGGCGGGCTCGCTCGGCCATCAGATGATGGCCGAGCTCCGGCGCGGCGGGTTCGACGGCGCGGTCTATCCCGTGAACCCCGGGTACGACGAGGTCGACGGTTACCGGTGCTTCCCGTCGCTGCTCGAGGTCCCCGAGCCGGTCGACCTCGCGATCCTCGGCCTCGCGAACGCGCGGGTCGAAGCGGCGACGGCCGACGCGGCCGCGCTCGGTGCCGGGAGCGTCGTCACGTTCTCGTCCCTCTACGAGGAACCATCGAACGGGCCGTCGCTCGCCGAGCGGGTCGCGACGATCGCGGCCACACACGGCATGGCCGTGTGCGGCGGCAACGGCATGGGGTTCGTCAACGTCCCGGGCAAGCTCCGGGCGACCGGGTTCGCGACGCCGGACGACCTGCGAGCCGGGCCCGTGACCTTCCTGTCGCACAGCGGCTCGGCTTTCGCGGCGCTCGCGTTCAACGACCGGGGGATCGGGTTCGACCTGCTCGTGTCGAGCGGCCATGAGGTCGTCACGACGGTGGACGAGTACCTGCGGTTCGCGCTGGAACGCGAGTCCACGCGCGTGGTCGCCCTCCTGCTGGAGACCGTTCGGAACCCCCACGGCTTCCGGGCGGGACTCGCGCGGGCCGCCGAACGCGACGTGCCGGTGGTGGCGCTCACGGTCGGGCGCACGGATGCGTCGAAGGCGATGGTGACCGCGCACTCGGGGGCGCTCGCCGGCGAGCACGGCGCGTATGAGGCGGTCTTCGACGCGTACGGCGTGCACGAGGTCCGGTCGCTCGATGAGATGGCCGACACGATCGAACTGTTCTCGGCGCCGCGCCGCGTCCACGGCGGCCGGGGGATCGCCAGCATCCACGACAGCGGCGGCGAGCGCGCGCTCTTGGTCGACCTGGCGACCGAGCTGGAAGTTCCGATCGCGAGCGTCTCCGACGCGACGCTCGACCGGATCGGTTCCCTGCTGGATCCCGGGCTCGAGGCGGCGAACCCGCTCGATGCCTGGGGGACGGGGATCGACGCCGACCGGATCTTCCGGGAGTCGTTCCTGGCCTTCCACGACGATGACCAGGTTGCCGCGATGGCCTTCGTCGTCGACCTGACGCGCCAGGGCGAGCCGTACGAAGAGGGATACCTCCAGGTCGCGCGCGACGTATGGGCCGCCACCACGAAGCCGTTCTGCGTCCTGTCGAACCTGCCGGCGGCGGTCGCCGCCGACGAAGCCAGGATGCTTCGCGACGACGGGATCCCGGTGTTGGAAGGGACGCCGTCCGGGCTGAGCGCGCTCAAGCACCTCCTGGACGATGCGACCTGGCGGACGCGGCCGGCCGCGACGCAGCCGCCCCGTGTTCCTGAAGACGTGCGTTCGTCGTGGCGAGCGCGTCTCGGCGAGGCAGCTCCCGTCGATGGGCTGGAAGCCTTTCGCGTGCTCACCGACTACGGTGTTCCGACGGTGGCCGTGCGGACCGCCGAGAGCGCATCCGGCGCAGCCGATGCGGCCGAGGAGGTCGGCTACCCGGTGGCCCTCAAGACGGCGGCCCCGGCAGTCGCCCACAAGACCGATGCGGACGGTGTCCGCCTCGATCTCTCGAGCGCTGAAGACCTGATGACGGCCTACGAAGATGTTTCGGCTCGTCTCGGCCCGCGCGTGGCTGTCGCGGCGATGGCGCCACGTGGTGTGGAGATGCATCTCGGGATCGTGAACGACCCGATGTTCGGCCCTCTGGTGCTGGTCGCCGCCGGCGGGGTCCTCGTGGAGGTCCTGTACGACCGCGCGCTCGGTCTCCCCCCGCTGGATGAAGCGGCGGCGCTCCGCCTGATCGATCGCCTGAAGATCCGGCCCATCCTCGACGGCGTGCGCGGCGCGGCGCCGTCCGACGTCGCCGCGCTCGCGCACGCCGTCTCTCGGATGAGCGTCCTCGCCGAGGACCTCGGCGACCTGATCGACGCGATCGACGTCAATCCGGTGATCGTGTCGCCGACAGGCTGCGTCGCCGTCGATGCCCTCGTCGTGTCCCGCCGCGCGTAGGCGTGCCGGCGCGGGTGTGGCTCACCCCGTCGAGCTGACCTCGTAGCGAACGCCGGTCCAGGTCTCCTCGCCGTCGCTGCCCTGGAACCGCTCCATCAGCCGCATCCCGACCTTCTCCATCACGCGGATCGATGGCGTGTTCTCCGCGCCCGCGTACGCGCGGACGACCTCCGCATCGAGGGTGGTGAACGCGTAGTCGACGAGTGCCTTCACCGCTTCGGTCGCATACCCGCGGCTCTGGAACCGCGGGTCGACCGTGTATCCGACCTTGATCACGCCCGTCTCGCCGTCTGCCGGGCTCAGGCCCACGTCGCCCACGATGCCGCCGTCTCGCGCTTCGACGGTGAACTGCACCCACCCGCCGGGCTCCCCCGGCTTCCGGTTCGCCATCTCCTCGATCTCCGCGCGCACCCCCTCTGGGTCCGTGCGGTCCCACCCCTGCATCGCGTGCACCGCGGGATCGCTCCGATAGGCCGAGATCGTCTCGGCGTCACCCGCGACCGACCGTCGCAAGAGCAGCCGTTCGGTGAGGAGAGATCTGAAGTCGTCGTCCGCGCGCATCGAACAGCAAGGCTACCGGCCGCGGGGCTGGCTTCGCGCGGCGGCACCGCATATCGTTCGGCGGACCGAACGCCCGTCGAGGAAGGGAAGCGGATGCTCGCAGCGAACCTGTTCATGATCGTGTTCCGTCTCCTGCACATCGTGGCAGGGGTCCTGTGGGTAGGATCCGCGTTCCTGTTCGTCGGGTTCATCGGCCCGTCCGCCGCCGAGGTCGGCCCCTCGGCGGGCCCGATCCTGCACGCGGCCGTGAAGAAGCGCAAGGTTCCGAAGGTGATCACGGGCCTGGGGATCACGACCGTGGTCGCAGGGTGGATCTTGTGGCTCCGCGACCTCAACGATTACGGCTCCCTGGGGGATTGGTTGGGCTCCAACTTCGGGTTGGTCCTGACGATCGGAGCCGTGCTCGCGACGATCGCGGCGTTCCTGGGCGCGCTGGGCGTCGGCCGGAACGTCGAGCGCCTCGTCGACATGAGCGATACGGTCGCGGCCTCGGGCGGCCCGCCGACGCCGGAGCAACAGGCGCGGATCGAGCATCTCGGCGGGGAGATCGAGAAGCACGGGAAGATCGACCTCGTCCTGCTGCTCCTCGCGGTGGCCTGCATGGCGACGGCGCGCTATTGGTAGATCAAGACGGCTCCACGCTGCCGACTTGACGACCGACCGCCCGTGGACGACCTTCTCGTCGGGGCGGAGACCATCTTCCAGTTCGGCAGCGCTCGGGAGACCAGCGTTCCTCGTGTGACCTGCGCCAGGTCATCGGGTGCCGCCGTTCGCGTCTCCGCCCCCCTTCATTTCCGGGGGGACGGCGCGATAGGGCATACTCCGGCGCATGCGACCGGTAGCGGATGTCCTCCGCCAGGCGCCGTTGATCGACGGCCACAACGACCTCCTGTGGGCGCTCCGCGAGGCACGCGACAAGGGCGAGGAGCTCGATCCCGCCGGACCGTGCCCGCAGCTGCACACCGATCTGCCGCGGTTGGAAGCCGGTGCCGTCGGCGGCCAATTCTGGTCCGTGTTCGTTCCTTCAGACCTCCCAGCGGACCGAGCGGTGACGCAGACGTTCGAGCAGATCGATGCACTCTTCGAGTTTGTCCGCCGCAACCCGGAACGACTCGAGCTCGCGCACACCACCGCTGACGTTGAACGGATCGCCGCGGCCGGGAGGGTCGCGTCGATGCTCGGCGTGGAGGGTGGCCACGCGATCGGCTCCTCGCTCGGGACGCTGCGGATCCTCGCTTCGTTCGGCGCGGGCTACCTGACCCTCACCCACAACGACGACACGGCGTGGGCGGATTCGGCGACCGGCGAACGAACCCATGGCGGGCTGACGCGCTTCGGCGAGGAGGTGGTCCGGGAGCTGAACCGATGCGGGATGCTCGTCGACCTCTCGCACACCTCGGAGGACACGATGCGCTCAGCGATCGCCGTCTCCGAAGCGCCGGTGCTGTTCTCCCATTCGAACGCGCGATCCCTCTGCGACGTGCCGAGGAACGTCCCCGATGACGTCCTCGAGCTCGCCGGACGATCCGGTGCCGTTATCCAGGCGACGTTCGTTCCGTGGTTCCTCACCCGTGAGGGCGCGGAGGCGAACGCGGCCGGGTGGGACGAGTTGCGTCGCCTGCGGGAGGCGTTCCCCGACGACCGGGAGGCGGTGGAGAAGGCGATGACGGCGTGGTTCGCATCCGAGCCTGTCCCGCCGTCGTCCCTGACCGACGTCGTCGATCACATCGACCACATCCGAGAGATAGCCGGTGTCGATGCGCTCGGTGTCGGCAGCGATTTCGACGGCGTGGAGGCGGTCCCGGAGGGCCTCGAGGACGTCTCGCGCTACCCCGCGTTGTTCGAGGAACTGCGCGATCGTGGCTATTCGGACGAGGATCTCGGCAAGGTCGCGGGGCGCAACGTGCTCCGCGTGCTGCGCGAGGCCGAGCGGGTCGGCGAGCGGCTGCGGGGCGAACGACCACCGTCGACCGCGACGATCGACCAGTTGGACGGGTGAAGGTGGGCGGCGGACGCTCCTTCCGGAGCGCCCGCCCCACCCGTGCTACATGACCTCGAACGTCTCGTAGACCGAGATCGAGGCGCCGCCCTGCAGGACCGGGCATCCCTTCGCGAGGCCCACCGCGGCGTCGAGCGAATCGGCTTCCAAGATGGAGTAGCCGCTCGCCGCGGGCGCGCCGTCGCCCACCGCGCCGTCACTCGAGATCTTCTTGCTGGCCGGGCTGAACGGGTTCCCGCCGTCGGCGAGCGCCGAGCCGATCTCGTGGAACCAGGAATCCCAGGCCTTCATGACGGTGGCCTGCTCGGCCTCCGTCTCGGGCATGCGGCCACCGCTGTAGAGCAGCAGGTACTTCGCCATGCTCCGTCTCCCTTCCCTCGGGTCCGCCGTCCGGACCGTCAGCACAAGGACGAACGTCCCCGAGCCGTTCCGACAGGAGAGGGCAGGAGCTTCTTCGAGGGGTCAGCG
>Ga0307299_10000665_pt1 | contig 11468 bp, 5 predicted proteins | sample ER_DNA_159_FD_194466 | JGI IMG/M metagenome (GOLD analysis project Ga0307299, IMG submission 194466) | Bulk soil microbial communities from the East River watershed near Crested Butte, Colorado, United States - ER_DNA_159 | ecosystem: Environmental > Terrestrial > Soil > Floodplain | place: USA... | reverse complement strand
CGCATCGGCCTTCAAGATGGGCCAAAACTGGGCGGTGGGGACGGGCGCCAGTTACCGCTACGGGGCCAGCTATACGCCGGTCGCGGGCGGCAACGAGATGTCGCCCGGCGGCGAAGTCCGCGCCCGGGTCGGCATCGAGGGGCCCTTCGGCGGCGGGAAGTACTTTCGTGGGGCGCTGATCTACACGACGTCAGGCGCCAACGACATGAGCGGCGGCGGCCAGACGCTCGTCGGCGACCGGGCCCTCGCATACGTCGCCGTCAGCATGCCGCTGGGGCGGAGTAATCTGTCGCTGTACGGGTGGGAGATGCGCCGCCTCCGGCCGCGCAATTTCGATGCGCCCGGCGCGATCTCGGTGCCCCCTGGCAACGTCCTGGCGCTCGGCGCCAGGCTCGAGCGGCCCCTGTCGCCCAAAGTGACGCTCGTCCCGGTCCTCGAATTCCGGCACGAGCTGACGGGCCCGACGGACCAGATGGTCCTGCTGGGCTACCTCGTGCGGACCGGGACCGATGTCCGGTATCGCTTGAGTGGCCAGGCGACCGCTGTGCTGCAGGCGCAGGTCGCGTTCGGCCAGCTCAACGACGAGGGCGAAAGCGTTTCGCTCTTCGGTCCGCGCCTCGGCGTGCTCATCGAGTGGAGCCGGTGACCGACAGCACCGCGTGACCCGCCGCGTCGTTTGGTTCCTGCTGGCCACTGTCGCCGTCTTGAGCTGCCTTCGCGATTCGACGGCACCGCGGCTCGTGTCTGGCCATCTCGCCGTCGCGCCCGTCTTCGAGAGCAGCTCGGCAGGGGTGGTGGATTTCGATCGCGCGCGCATCACCGTCGTGCGCCCCGGCGCCAGCGAGGTGCCTGCCGGCACCGTGGTCGTCGACACGATCATCGCGATTCCCCTCACCGACGACTCGATCGACCTCTCGGTATCCGTCCCCCTGATCGCGGGGAGCGAGGACCTGCTCCTCTATCTGCGGCTCATCAACGCCGCCGGCGACACGGTGTTCCGCACCAACCCGTACCCGCAGCCGGTCACCGTTACCGCCAGCAGTCGAGGCACCCCAATCGCGACGACGATCGCGTATGTCGGCGTCGGGTTCGACGCGGTCGCCGTGACGATCACCACGCCCGACACGGCGGTGTTCTTCGGCCAGACGCTCCAGCTCGATGCGGTGGCGTTCGGACCGGCCGACTCCGCGATCCCGGGGACGCCGGTGGCCTGGCGCTCCCTCGACTCCACGCGGGTGCGGGTGCCGAATCGCGGCGTCGGGCAGGTCGTCGGAGGCACGGTTCGGGGGACGGCGCGCATCGTGGCGCAGCTCTTGAGCGGACCGGCCGACACCGTCCTCGTGGCCGCACAGCCGACGGCGGCCACGCTCACTCGGATCAGCGGAGACAGCCAGACGGCCGTCCCCGGGGTCGCGCTGCCGCTGCCGCTGCGCGTGCGCGTGACCGCGACCGACGGACTCGGCGTTCGCGTCCCGGTCACCTTCCGGGCTCTCACCGCCGGCGATTCCGTGAGCGCCGGACTCGTGCTGAGCGACAGCACCGGCTACGCCGAGACGATCGCCATGATCGGACCCGCGGCGGGCCCGCGCAGCTTCCAGGCGAGCGTGAGCGGCATTGCGTCACCGGTGATCTTCACCGCGACGGCGTTGAGCGGCGCGGTTGCGTCCATCACGCTCGACCGTACAGTGGACACGATTGCCCGCGGCGCCACGCTGCCGTACACGGCGACCGCGCGGGATTCGCTCGGCAACCCGGTGAGCGTGACGATCGGCTGGAGCTCCACGGTGCCATCGGTTGCGACCGTGGATGGGGCGGGCTTGGCCAGCGCCGTCGGCGGCGATTCCACGAAGATCGTTGCGGCGGCAGCGGGCCACGCCGACACGGCAAGGCTGTACGTGCGCGTGTTGCGCAGCGTGGTCGCCGCTCCGGCCGACACGGTCATCACGGCCATCGGCGACTCGTTCGACCTGCGCGCGACCGCCTACGACAATTTCGGCGGCGTCGTGCCCACCGGGTTCACGCGCCGGTTCGTCTCGGCAACCCCGACGGTCGTGACCGTGAGCGCGACGACGGGGCGGACACGCAGTGTCGGCGCCGGGAACGGCGTGGTCGTGGTGCGCGATTCGGTGGATGCGAGTCTCAAGGTGCAGGGCACCGCCACCGTGCGCGTCAACCAGGTCACGACCAGCATCCAGACGCTGCCGGCGGCCCCGGACAGCCTCAAGGTCGGCGTCAACGGAAAAGGCCAAATCATCGCGCGGGCACACGACCGCAACGGCTACCAAATCCCGGGCAGGACGTTCGTGTTCGTGAGCCGAAAGCCCGCCGTCGCCAGCGTGAACGCGAGCGGGCTCGTGACGGGACTGCAGCTCGACAGCACGACGTACGTGATCGATTCGCTCACGGACTCGACCGGCACGTTCAAGGATTCTGTTTTTGTTGCGGTCGTCGCGTCGCCGCCGGCGTTGCTGCAGTGGGGCTTCGACTCGCTCGCCGTGGGCAACGGGGGCAGCGTGTCGGTGCCGCTCACGCTGAGCCGCACGGATCCCAGCGTCACCACCGTCCTCCTGTCCGTGATTCCCGCGAGTGATACGCTGATCGCGCGGCCGGCGTCGGGGTGTCCGGGCGGGACCCTGAAGAAGGTCTCGATCCCCGCCAACACGGCGGCGACGTCGGTGCTCGTCTGCGGGCTCGCGGCGGGGCGCGTGACCCTCGTGGCGCAGGACTCGGCGGGGATCTTCCTGCCCGACACGATGGTGGTGACCGTCGTTTCGACGATCGAGTTCCGGGAGATCGGGACGTTCTCGCAGCAGTCGTACTTCTACGTGAACCAGAGCGAGACCCACCGAGCCCAGGTCTTCCTGTCGGATCCGGCTCCGGCGGGCGGGTTGGGCGTCACGTTCGTGTACGGCCAGGCGGGCAAGTCGGCGGTCAGTCCCGCACCGGCGATCATCCCCGCGGGCCAGCTCGCGGCCGACGTCGTGATTGAGGGGCTCGTCCCCGGCATCGACAGCGTCACGCCGACGTCCGGCGGGTTCGTGGGCAAGTTCTCGCGCGTGTACGTCGCGTCCAACAACCTCACGCTGCAGCGCCCCTACCCCTACACGGCGACGCTGGGCGTCGGCCAGACCTTCCAGCCGTACGTCGGGATCACGTACGCGATGGATCACGTGCTGGTGGTCGCCGCGAATCTGTCGTCGGGCATCGGGACCGTGCAGACGCCCGACACGATCCGGACCGGCACGGCGGGACAGTATTTCACGGTCGCGGCGACGGCCCCCGGCAAGACGGTGCTCACTGTCACCGCCGCGGGGTGGGTGGGCGCCGCCGATACGCTGACGTTCACGACGCCGCACCTGATGGCGTCCGGGTCCGCCAACCTCATCGCGGGGGACCCGACGCTCGGCTCGTGGACCGCCTACGGGGCCGACTCGCTCCGTTGGCAGCACGTCTTGAAGGACTCGCTCGTCGTCACGGCGGTGTCCCGCAATCCGAGCGCGGTCGCGGTGGACCTAGCGACGGTCAAGATCCCTGCCGGCTCCTCGGGGAGTACGCGCTCCAGCGCCTTGCGAGCGCTCGCGACAGCGGGCGGCGACTCGGCGTGGATCGTGCTTTCGGCACCGGGCTATGTCTCGGACTCGTTCCTCGTTCGCGTGACAAAACCGACGCTCATCCTGCAGGTCGGCTATCCGTATACGGGCCGCCTCGGGCTCGGCACGTTGTTCCAGAATGCCGGCTACGTCCAGATTCCCTACGTCCGGCCCGACACGTTCACGGTCACCTTTGGCCACTCGCGTGCCGGGGCGGTGCGCGGGCCTTTGACCGTGCGGATTCCGGCGAACCAGACGCAGGTGACCTTCAACCTGGTTGGGGATTCGCTCGGCATCGACACGCTTTCGATCGACACGGTGGCGACGCAGGGCTACGTCGTCGCCGGCAGTCCCATCGTGTACCAAGTCGATTCGCTGCGCGTGCGGCCCCTCAACTACCCGAGTGGGACGAACTACACGATCGCGTCGCCCTACGCGGTGACCGTGTACGCCTACGATCCGGCCGACGGGCAGGCCCGGCCGCTCATTGCGCCCCTGCGGGTGAACGTAGCCTCCAGCAATCCCGCCACGTTCACGCTGGATTCGGCGGCCGTGACCATCGACTCCGGCCAGTACTACAGCATCAACCACCCGGACACGTTGCGGTTCGTGGGTGTGGACACCGTGGGAGCCCGGATTCTGACGAGCGCCGCCGGCGCGACGTCCGATTCGTCGAACCTGATCAAGGTCTTCCCAACACCGCTCGCAATCCAGCTCGGTTACCCGTACACGCTCGGCCGCGGGCTCCGGGCCAGGGGCAACTACGTGTACGTGAGCGGCGGCAACGTCCCCGACACTGTGAAGGTCGCGCTGCAACGCTTCGACCCCACACTCGATACGTTGACCGCGGACACGGTCCTCATCCCGAAGGGGCAGGGCACGAGCCGGCTGTTCGAAATCTGGGCCCTCGATTCGAGCCGCACCGACTCGATCGTGGCCACGGCGCCCGGGTACGTGCGTACCAAACTCAACATCACGCCGGAGCCGGTAAGCCTGATCCAGGGGGGCCTCCCCTCGACGCGTCTCACGACCGATCCGCCGTCCCGGACCTACGTGTATACGGGAACGCGGTCGCGCGTCACCCTCAATCCGTTCGCACCCGTCAGCGTCACGGTCGTGTCGACCGATCCGAACGTCATGCAGATCGACTCGGCAACGAGTGTCAATGCGCGCGGCGATACGGCTGTCACGGTTGTCGACACGAGCCGCGGGTACGCCAACGTCCGTGTCGTATTCGTCGGCAGCGGCACGGCGCGGCTCAGGTACACGGCCCCCGGATTCCAGGGCGATTCGTCGCCGCTGGTGACCGTGACGGGGCCGACATTGAACCTCAACATCGGCGCCAATCAGACACTGGGCGTGGGCCAGGTGTTGGCGCCGACGCCGAGTCAATACGTCTACGTCAACAATCCCGTCACGGGCGCGCCCCTCGTCGTCCAGCTGCTCAAGAGCGACAGCACGTTGCCGCCCGCCAATCAGGCGTTCGCGATCTCGCCCAGCTCGGTGACGATAGCGGTCGGCAACACCTCGAGCGGCTACTTCGAGGTCCAGGGGAATAGCATCGGCGCGGCGGTGCTCACGGCGCGCGCGTCGGGGTACAGCCAGGCCACGACCAGTATCCAGATCGGGCAGCCCAAGCTGGCGATCTCGCAGCAGACGCTCAACCTGTCGGTGGGCCAGGCCGGTGCGCAGGTGAACGTGTTCGCCGAGGATCAGAGCAGCGCGACGCGCTACGTCGCCGCGGCGCTGACGATCGGCGATACCTCGGCCGACGCGGCCGTCGCGGTAACGGATTCGCAGGTGTTCCACATCGCGGCGCGCGGCTACTACGCCACGGTGGGCGTCCGCGGGCTCGTGAAGGGCGCCACGCAGATCGTCTTCTCGGCCCCCGGCTACACGCCCGATACCCTGGTCGTACAGGTCGACACCGCCCAGTTGGTGCTCAACAGCCCCCCGAACGGTCTCGGCGTGGGCCAGGTGGCGCCGAGTCAGATGTACGTCAGCTTGCCGTTCTCGCAGGCCGCCGAGAGCATCACTGTGAGCCTCGGGTCGAGCAATCCGAGCGTCCTCACCGTTCCGGCGCAGGTCATCATCCCCAAGGGCACGAACTACGCCTACTTCTCCGTGACGGGCACAGGGCTCGGCACCGCGAACGTGACCGCGACCGCGGCGAACGTGAAGCCCGCGGCGGCGGTGCCGGTGCGGATCAGCCAGCCCAAGGTCCACGTCTTCCTGAGCAGCGCGACGAACGCCGGCCAGAAGGCAACGGTCACGGTCTACGCCGAAGATTCCCTCGGGACCGCGCGGAACCCGGCGGCGCCGCTCGCCGTCACGCTCGTGTCGAGTGCGCCCGCGCATGCGGTGTTCGATTCGACCACGATCCGGATTCCCACGAACACCTACTACGCCTCGACCGGGGTCGTGTTCGATACAGCGGGGAGTTACACGGTCACAGCCAGCGCCGCCGGGTACACCGCGGGGAACGTGACGACTACGACGACCGGCGCCCTGGTCACGATCGCGGATTTCTCGTTCGCACCGCAAGCGATCACGATCACCAAGAATCAGTACGTGACGTGGAAGAACACCGGAGCGACGACGCACACGGCCACCGACAACGCGAGCGCGTGGAATACGGGCGGTATCGGGGCGGGCGGCGTGACGTGGATCTCCTTCAGTACGCCGGGCGCCTATGCGTACCACTGCTCGATCCATCCCGGGATGACGGGGACCATCACGGTGAATCCCTAGGCGCATCTAGACAGCCCTCCCGGGGTATCCCATCGTTTGGGTGACCCCTTCTTCCGGAGTGCCGTCATGAAGCGTTTTCGTTTGACGTTGCTGATCGCGTTGGCGCTGGTTGATTGCGGCGGTGGTGATGGTGGAACCGGCCCGACCCCAGGTTCGATTTCCAAAAGCGCCGGAGATGCTCAGGTGGGCGCCGCGGGCGCGGCGCTGGCCGAGTCGCTGGCTGTGATCGTCCTCGATCAGAACAGCGTGCCCCTCGCGGGCGTGACCGTCACATTCACGATCGGCGCAGGTGGCGGCACGGTGTCGCCCGTGTCCCGCGTGACGAGCGCCGCGGGCGTCGCCAAGACGCTGCGGACCCTCGGCTCCAACGCGGGGACACAGACCGTCAACGCCGTCACCGGCGCTCTGGCGGCGGTCCAGTTCAGTGCCGTGTCGCAGATCAACGGCGCCGTCAACATCGCAAACAGCACGACGGGCCCGCCGACCGACACCGTGGGTGCCGTGAAGGCGGAATCGCTGACGGTGCTAGTGACGGACCAGAACGCCACGCCGGTGCAGGGTGTGGCGGTGGCGTGGGCGTCCACCGGTGGCGCAGTCTCCTCGGCCTCAGTGCCGACGAGCGCAGCAGGTCTATCAAAGGTCCGATTCACATACGGCAACGCGGCGATCGCTCAGTCGGCGACCGCGACCGTGACGGGCCTCGTCGGTTCGCCGGTGACGATCACCCTCACGGGGACAGCCGGCACGGCGGTATCGATCGTCAAGACGGTTGGTGACAACGGCACGGCGCCGCCCTCAAGTCAGGTCAACTACACGGTGCAGAGTCGGGACTCGCACGGCAACGCGAAGGGTGGTGTGACGATCGATTGGGCCGTGGATAGTGGCGGTGGCTCGATCACGCCGCCCCAAAACACGACGGCGCCGAACGGTAACGCGACCGCCACACGTACACTCGGAGCCGGGCTCGGTGTGCAGACTGCCACGGCCACCGCGGCCGCATTGTCGGGCCCACCGTCGGTCAAGTTCAGGACCACTGCCGCCATCATCACGACCGTGGAAGTTCGTGACTTCTCCTTTACGCCGGATGCGATCGTCGTTCCGCTGAATACCGCGGTGACCTTTAACTGGGGGGGTGGCCCCACCGCCCTGCACAACGTGACCTTCGATGCCGTGTCCGGGGCGCCCGCGGCCATACCCAACCGAACTTCAGGGAGTCAGCAGCGCACGTTCGACACGGCAGGGACGTTCCCGTTTCATTGCACGAACCATGCGCAGATGACCGGAACCGTGACGGTCAATCCGTAGACTGTTAGGCGGGGCGGGTCTCGCGGAGGTACGCCCGTCCGCTCGCGAGATAGAGCACTAACAGCACGAGCGTCGCTGCGCTGACGCCGTACTTCCAGATCGCGGGGGCATCGCTGGCCGAGAGCAGGCCTTCGATCGCCCCCGCGATCGCGAGCAGCGTCACGACCGCGCCCACCATCAACACCGCGATTCTCCCCTCCACGACCAGCGCGTCTTTCCGTGTCCGGTCGCCGGGGGCGATGATCGCATGGGCGAGCCGGAACCCGGCGCCGGCGGAGATGAAAATCGCCGTCAGCTCGAGGATGCCGTGGCCCGCGATGAAGGTCGTCAGGTACCCGAGCACGCCGTAGTTCTGGAACAAGCCGAAGCCGAGCCCCAGCATCATCCCGTTGGCAAACAACGCCCACGCGGTGAACAAGCCAAGCGTGAGCCCGCCCGCGAACACGTAGAGGGACACCTTGACGTTGTTGGTGATCAGGAACGCGGCGAGCACGGGGCGCGTGTCGTGCTCCGTATCGGCGTACCCCCGTCCCTCCGCCTGACGCTGGACCGCTTGCTCCGCGCGGCTCACCATCACCGGTGAAACCAACTCGTCGGCGAGCGCCGGCCGTTGGCGGATCATCACGTACCCGACCGCAGCAGGCACGAGGAACAGGGCGAAGGCCACGACCACGTACGCCCACGACTGCACGACGGCGGCGGGGAAGTCGCGCATCAGATACCGCGCGAACGGCGTTGCTTGCTTGCCGCGCGCACGGTACAGGGCGTTGTGGCCGGCGCTCACCACGCGCTCCAGGTACTCGATGACCCGCGGGTCCACGCCGTATGTGCGTGCCCGTGCGAGATCCGCCGCTACTTCGCGGTACCGCGCCGCGAAGGGAGGGATCTCGTCCGCCGCCAGGGCACCGACCCCTGAGCGCTCCATACGCACCGCGAGGGTCCTAAACTCCTCCCAGCTTTCGCGCTTCTTGGCGAGGAACCGCTCGGCGGTCACGGTCGTCCGGCCCGCCGCTCCGGCCCCTCCGCCGGCGCGCGCGCGGGTGGCAAAGCGGCCGCGCCGTTTTTGCTGCTCGTCGGCGAAGACCTGTACCAGGTAGGCCTGGACGTCGGCCGAGCGGCGCGGGATCCGGCCCTCGAACCGGCGCGCCAGCTCGATCGTGAGGCGCACCTGTACCGCGTGGTCGAGATCGTTGATCCTGCCGAGAAAGCGATCCAGCAGGCGGAACTCGTCCTCGGAGAGCTCGGGGGGGCCGGTCTCGATCGGCTCGTCCTGTGCGGGGGCGGGCGGGATGGCCCCGAGGACCCAGTCGGTGGGCCGGTCGCGCACCACGATGGTTCCCGCGGCCATGTCGCCGAGACGCTTGTTGCTCTTCGTGAAGACGATCAGGAAGAAGGCCGGCAGGAAGGGACACACCGGGAAGAAGCAGTCGAGCACGCGGATGAGCGTTCGCACCATGGCGGCGGTGGGCGTGATCGCCTGCCCGGTGTCCATGACGACGCGAATCCCCAGGAACTGCTTGCCCGGCGTGCGGCCGCCATTCAGCGCCTCGAACAGCGCGAAATAGCCGAGCACGGAGCTGAACCCGACGAGTATGAGCAGTGCCATCGCCCAGCTGCCGCTCCCCGAATCCAGCCGGCGCCAGAGCGAGGTCGCCTCGGCCACGAACGTCAGCACGAGGCTGGTCACGAAGAGGATGAGCAAGTCGATGGTCAGCGCGGCGGTGCGTGAGCCCACGCCGGCCAGCTCGAGGTGCACCTCGACCTGCTCGGGCGTCTCCACGCCGTGCCGCTGGCGGAGGTCTAGCGGGTCTCGCGCGGTCACCGTCACGCCTTCATCTTACCGCTTGCCTGCCACTCACGCACGGGAGCCGCCCACTCATGTCGAATCTCAGGCCGATGCAGTTGGGGGAGATCCTCGACGCCACGTTCAGCATCTACCGGCGACACTTCGCCCTGTTCATGAGGATGGGTCTCGTGGTCGTGGGGTTGCCCGCCGTCGCTTGGGTGTATTTTCAGGTCCGCTACGGCGGCATGCGCGGCCCGGAGCTGTTCCAGGCGTTCCAAGAGCATACGGCGCGGTCGGTGCTGATCCTGGTCGCGCTGCTGCTCGCCTCGGGTGCGGCAAGCCTCTTATTGAAAGCGGGGACGATTCAAGTCATCTCCGAGTCCTATCTCGGCCGCGAGCCGCGGCTCGCCCCCGCACTCGAGCTCGGCGCCGCGAAGATCCTCCCGCTCCTGCTCATCGCGATCAGCAAGTGGCTCGTGTTGATCATCATCTACCTGCTCGGTGCCTTCGCCCTCGGCCTGGCCGTCGTGATCGGCCGGCTCGGCGGCACGGCGGGCGCCGTCCTCTTTGGACTCGTGGGAGGGGTGGGTCTCTGCTGGGCCCTGGCGTACGTCGCCAGCGGCTACGGGGTCACCACTCCGGTCGTCGTGCTCGAGGGCCTCGGCAGCTCGTTCGACGCGTTCGGCCGCTCGTGGGATCTCACGCGCGGCTTCCGGCTCAAGGTGTTCGGCGTCTGGTTCGTGACGTGGCTGATCGCGACCGTACTGCCGCCCATCGTCGGGTTCACGTTGGGCATCGTGGTCCTCAGCGCCTCACCGGCCCTCCAGCCGTTCCTGGCGGTTTTCGGCGCCCTCCTCGGCATCCTCCTGGCGCCCGTGATGCCGTGCGCACTCACGCTGCTCTATTACGATCTGCGCGTGCGGCGTGAAGCATTCGATCTGCAGATGCTCAGTCAGGAACTGGGGATCACCTGATCGAGCTGCCGCTCCACCTCACGCAGGGCGTCGCTCCGGATTCGCTCCGCCGCGCGCTGGATAAGGTGTTCGCGCAGACGGAATACCGATGGACCGCTCCATCGCATCCGCTGCGGTTCCTGCGCGACTGGTGGCTCGGATTGTTGGACTGGTTCAACGGGTTGGAGAACGCCCACCCCGTGGCCTACTATGCACTGCTCGCCGCGGTCAGCGTGCTGCTGCTGCTCTTGCTGACGCACATCGGGTACGTCGTGTGGCGCATCACGCGCCCGTCCGCTCAGACGGGCGGGGCCGCGCCAGGCGCGGCGCCAGTCCGCATCCTCGACGCGCGCGGGCACGCCGCGCGCGCCGAAGAGCTTGCCCGCGCCGGTCGTTACGCTGAAGCGCTGGGGCACCTGTTCCTTGCGGTGCTGCTCGAGCTCGACCAGGCCCAAGCCGTGCGCTTCCATGCGTCGAAGACTCCCGCCGAGTACGTCGGTGAAGTGCGCCTCGACGACGCGGGACGGGCGACGTTCACGGCGCTCGTCGCGCGCCTCTACCGCCACCTCTTCGGCGCCCTGCCGTGCGATGAGATGGAATACCGCGAGTTCGGCGCGACCGCGGAACAGTTGAGGCGGCATGTCCTACCGGCTTGAGATCGGCCTCACGGTGCTCGTGGCGGCCGTGCTGGTGATTGCCGTGTGGGCCGCGAGCCGGACTCCCGAGCCGCCGTCCGCGGACCAGCGCGCCTCGACGTTGCTCAGCGGGCCAAACGGGAGCAAGGCACTGCACGACGTGTTGGTCCGGCTGGGCCATCCCTCACAGCGCCGTCGCACGCCGTTGTTCACGCTCACCGACGACAGCACGCGACGCCCCGCGCTGCTCGCGATTCTCGACCCACCACTCTGGCTGCAGTCCGCGGAGCTCGAACAGGTGATGTTGTTCGTGAAGGGCGGAGGCGCAGTGCTCGTGGCGGGCGACGGCGGGGGGATTACGGGCTGCACCGGTTGGGAGACGGCCCGCGTGGACGAGGGTTTCAACGTCGCTCCTGTGCCTGTCCGGTCGCCGCAGCCCGGTCTCCGT
>Ga0307299_10000664_pt1 | contig 11470 bp, 11 predicted proteins | sample ER_DNA_159_FD_194466 | JGI IMG/M metagenome (GOLD analysis project Ga0307299, IMG submission 194466) | Bulk soil microbial communities from the East River watershed near Crested Butte, Colorado, United States - ER_DNA_159 | ecosystem: Environmental > Terrestrial > Soil > Floodplain | place... | reverse complement strand
CAATTCAATGGCGGCTCAGAAGTTCCGACACTTGAACGCGTCCTTAACGGACTGGCGCGCCTTCTCGTATTGCGCCACGAACCCGAGCATCTGATCTGCGGTCGGCGGGTGGACGCGGCGGCCGAGGGTGAGCGCGGCCTTCGCGCGGTCCAACCGGTCGAAGATCGCCTTGGCCTTCTCACACCGTTGGCGATCAGAGGGCTTCAGCTTGGTCATTTCCTGGTACGGCTTATTGAGCGTCAATACGGACGACAAGCCAAACCAGAAGCTGGCGTTGATCCGCACCTGGAAGCGCGGCCCCACGGTGTCGGCGGGCGACTTGGGCGCCACCACCTGCAGCAGCGTATCGAGCCAGATGTACGACTTATCGTACGCCGACGCCTGCGCGATCTTCGAGCCGCCGGTGAGCATGATGACCGCGGCCGTGAGCCGTTGAGTCGAGTCGCTCGAGACGAGGCCCGGATGCAAGTAGGGGCGCGCGGAGTCGACTTTTTCACCGAATGCCTGCTGTAACGGCCTCAGGGCTGCGGAGTCCCTGGGAGCAACCAATCCCTTGCTGTCGAAGACGGCGTGATCCACCATCGTCTTCGCGATGAGCAGGCTCAGCGACACGTCGTTCCCCTGCTCCAAGGCCAACGTCTTCTTGTAGACGGCGACCGCCGAATCGACCATGCCTGCCGTCTCGAACGCCCCACCGCGAGCCTTGAGGAAACGGATACTGGTCGGGAAGTTGCGGACCGCGACCTCTGTGAACCTGAGCCAGGCCTGTGTGTCGGGCGCCTGGCGCGAGGTACCGGTCGCTGTCGCGGCACCGATCGCCGTGTTGAGGAACGTGGTGTCCTTGAGCAACGCCGAGTCGTGCTGAGCCTGGGCCGTGAGAGCGGCGACGGTGCAGGGCCACAGCTCGCCCTCGATGCAGGTGCGCATCTTCAACTCGAGCATGTTCAGGTCGGCCGGAGTAACGGCCAAGACTTCATCGAGGAACTCGGCGGCGCGCTTGTGCTGCTTGATCTGCCGCAACAGTTGCACGATCCCGCCGACGCGCGACGTGTTGCGCTTGTCGCCCTCCCATTGCCGGATGAAGGCGTCGACCGCCTTGAGGGTGTCGCCCTTCTGCTGCCAGCCGCGCGCGATGTACTCGAGCGCGGTGCTGTTGAACGGGTCACCCTTCAGGGCTCGCTCCGAGGCCGCGATCGTGCTGTCCGGCGGCATCCGCTGCGCCTCGTAGACAGTGGCGATGCACAGCCAGGCGCCGGCCGACGTCGAATCGATGGCGAGCGCCTTGTGTGCTGCCGCAATAGCCCGTGCGAATTGCGTGCTCTGCCGGTTCTTCGTGCACTCGCGCGCCTGCTCGCTGGCGCGGACGATCGTGTTGAGGCGCTGGCTGAACGCCTCGGCGAGCGCTTGCACCGTGCCCGGATTGCCGTTCGTGACCGTGAAGGCCGCCGCCAGCCCCGAGCTCGAGATGTCGATCACTCGTACGTTGGCCGTCAGGGTGGAGCCGCTGCGCGTGAGCGTTCCGGTGACGTACGCCTGCACCGACAGGAACCGCGCCAACTGTCGCGCTTGCTGATCGTCGAGCAGCACGTCGCAGGGGAACCCAGATGCCTGCAGCGCTTCGCACAGTTTCGCCTTCGGGATCACCATCACTTTGTACTTGGCGAGCTGTCCGATGCGCTCGCGCACGGCATCGCCCAGCTGGATGCTCGTGGCAGAGTCCGCCGCGGCCGCCGCGAGTGGTAGCACGAGCAGTTTCTCGGTGGGCTGTTGCACGGCGAGCTGAGCCGACGCGGTGCCGGCTGCTGCCGCCATCAGTGCGACCACCACACAAAGCTGTCTCACGCGGTCCAACCTCCGTTGCAGACTGCTACCCCGATGGGCGAAGAGGGATTCGAACCCCCGACATCCTGCGTGTAAGGCAGGCGCTCTGAACCGCTGAGCTATTCGCCCGGGCGACGGCACGTCGCTAAAGGGCCAAGCCTACCGGAAAGAATACGCAGTAGCCAAGGACGAGCAGAACTGGTGCCAGCGTGGTGGATCCCTTGGACAGGAGCCAGTAACCCACCGTGAGCGACACGATCGCGGCTGCGAGGAAGAAATAATTCTTGGGTCCGAAGCGCAGGCGCGAGCGCGCGAGTATCTGCTCTGGCATAGCGGCAGGAGTCTACGGGGTAATGTCAAGCTCGTCAAGCAGTTGGCCGTCGTCCAATGTGGCGCGACGGGCCCGGTCGCGGCGTCGCCGCAGCACCACGAGCGCCACGAGCACTGCGCCGATCGTGATCCAGAACACGCCCATCGCGGCGGCCCAGGAGAGCCAGCCGTAACGGGACGCAACGTCGCGCTGCCAGCGCGCCTCAAAGTCGCCTTCGGTTATGTGGTAGGTGGCGCGGAGCGCGGCGTCGAACGTCGGCTCCTGCGCGAGGTTCGCCACCAGGTGATCGAGCCCCCCCTTACCCCCCCAGCGGTGGAGGAGCAGCACCGCCGTCGTCGCGAGCGCATACCCGGCCTCGGCGTCCCCGCGCCCGCCCCGCAGCGCCCGATCCACGTCGTCGAGATTCATCCGGTCACCGCGCGCGAGCTGCCAGTTCAGGCGGAGCGCGTCGAGACGACTCCACTCCTCGGCCGCGACCGCGGCGTACCCTTCCTCGAACCAGAGCGGCGCGCCGCGGCCGATGCGCCAGCGCAAGGCGAGATGCGCAAGCTCGTGGCGCAAGGCGGAAGGACGGACGGCCGGATGGTCGGTCAGCAACACAATCGTGCTCGCGTCGGGGAAGGCGGCGCCTTCGCTCCAGAACGGGAGCCGGCCTCGAGTGAGCGAGTCGTAACGCTGGCGAGTGGGCGCGAGGATCAAGCGGATCGGACGGTCGGGCAACGCGCCGATGCCCGGGAAGCCGGAGGCGTGATCGGCGATCTCAGCGAGCGATGTCGCCAACGCTTCCTGGCCAGGCCACGCGACCACGGTCACGCGGCCGACCGTCACAGCCGTCGGAGGAGGAGCAGTGGCACCCTGCAGCAACAGGGCGAGGAGCGTTAGTCTCGCGGTGGCTCCTCTCCCCGGGCGACCAGCTCGACCATCTCGCCGCACTTCTTGCCCCAGGGATTGAACTTGTTGGCCTTGAAGCCCTCCTGCCACGTCCGCTTCGCTTGCTCCTGGTCGCCCGCGAACCAATACGAGCGCCCCAGCTCGTAGTAGGCCTCGATGAGATTCGGGCCGAGCTTGATCGTCTTTTGGAAGAAGGTCTCCGCGTCCTCGAACATCTCACGCTGCAGGTAGACGAGCCCGAGGTAGAAGTGGGCGTAGAGGGTCGCCTTCTTGTCGTTGTCGAGCCGAAGATGTGCTTCTTGAGACAGATGAAGCCCACGTTGATGCGCGCGAGGGAATTCGCCGGCTCCTTCATCAAGACCTTGGAGAAGGTCTGGAGCGCGTCGTCGTAGTCTTCGTGCAGCATCTGCGCCCAACCGAGCAGCGACTCAGCCTGCGTCTCCCCGGGCGAGAGCTGCAGGGCGCGTTGCAGCGCCTGGATCGCGCCGACGTGGTCGCCGAGCGAGATCAGGCTCCAGCCCTTTTCGATGAAGGTGGAGGCGCCGATGTGATCGGCGTGCACGGCCGGACGCTGGCCGGTGAATTCCGGCGCCGACGCCTGCTTGGTGTCGGCGGTGAGCTGCTTGTACCGCTCCACCAGCTGGCGGATGTCGTCCTTCAGCTGGGTCAACTCCCCCAGGTACGTGTCGACCCGCTTGAAATAGCCGATGATCTCGCGCTTGGCGGCTTCGCGCTCGGCGCCGCCCGATGCGCCGTCGAGCTGGCGGGCAATCGCGTCGTATTCCGCGCGCAGCTTGGCAATGGGAGATTCGCTCATTTCGCCTTGGCGGGAGCCTGCACGGCTTCGAGCGCCATCTTCTCCTTGGACGACAGCAGTTTGTTCGTGTTGAGCACGATGATCGTCCGCCCGTTCGCCACGACCAGCCCCGTGATGTACTCGGCCGCGAGGCCTTTCACGATGCCGGGAGGCGGCGTCACCGTCGACGCGGCCACTTGGAGCACCTCGGTCACGGCGTCCACGATGAGGCCGATCTTTCCAGCTTCGAACTCGAGGATCACGGTGCGGGTATCGTCGCGCAGCGGCGCCGCCACGCCGAGCCGCTTGCGCATGTCGATGAGCGGGATCGCCCCCGTTTGATACTGCAAGACCCCCTCGAGAAAATCGGGAGCCTTGGGCAGCGGCGCCGGAGCCTCGTACCGCAAGATCCGCTCGACCTGGAAGATGTTGAACGCGAAATCCTGCCCGCCCACCTTGAAGGTGACGAGCTGAACGTCGTCGCCGGCGGTGCTGATCGTCATCCGATGCGGTCTCCCAGCGCTTCCAGATCGAGTATCGGGACGAGCGCTCCGTTTTGCTCCGCGACGCCCGCGGCCCAGGGCAACGACTGGCCCCGCGGCACCGGCATGGCCTGTTCCCGCACCACGGCGTCGGCGTCGTCCACCTCGAACGCTACTTGGCGTCCACGCAGCTCCACGAGCACGATGGTGCGGCCCAGCTCCGCGGGCGGGGTGCGTCCGGAGAGGAACGCTCCGAGGTGGATCAGCGGCACGAGCCGTCCGCGCAGCGGCGTCATGCCCCGCACGGCGGGCAACGAGCGCGGCACGTCGAGCACCTTCCCGGCGTCCGCGACCTCGAGGACCCGGCCCACCGGCAGGCCATACGCCCTGCCCTCGGCACGCACCAGCAAGTACCCCTTCACGGCCGGCTTACCCCTTTCCCGCGGATGGCCGCGCCGCGCAGCGTCAGCTCGACGGCGACGCGGTCGGCAATCTGTCCGAGCGGCAGCACCGCGTCTACTCCCCCCGCCTGCACCGCCGCACCCGGCATCCCGTAGATCACGGCCGAATCGCGGTCCTGTGCGACGCCGCCGCCGCCCGCGTCGTGGATGGCGCGCAACCCGTCGGCGCCGTCGCGCCCCATCCCCGTCAGCACCACGCCGACGCTCTTGCTGCCGAACACCAGGGCCACGGAACGGAACAGGTGATCGGCGGCGGGGCGCACGCCCCACACGGTGGGCGTCTGATCGAGCGTGATCACCGGGCCGTCGGGACTGGGACGCACCCGCATATGATAATCGCCCGGCGCGACGTACGCCGTGTCGGCTACGATTGGCGCCCCGTCGGCCGCCTCGACAACGCGCAGCTGACTCATCGAGTCGAGGCGCTCAGCAAGACTGCGCGTGAACTTGGGCGGCATGTGCTGGACGATGAGCACCGCGGCGTTCCGCCCCGTCGGGAGGTGGGGCACGAGGTCGGCGAGCGCGCGGGGCCCGCCGGTCGATGCGGCGACCGCGACGGCCAACGTCGCTCGGCCGCGCAACGCCAGCTCCGGAGGGTGCGAGACCGGCGCGGGCGGCCGCGCCATCACTTTCACGTGCGACACGTCGGCGGCGAGGGCGCGACGCACGGCGGCGATCAGCTCGGGTGCTAACCCCGCGAGCGCGGCGCGGCCCGACGCGTCGTGCGGCGGCTTCGCGACGATCTCGACGGCGCCAAGCTCCAGCGCCCGGATCGCGGTGGCCGTGCCCGGCCCCGCGTGGGCGCTTACCACCACGATGGGCCGGGGCGACTCCGACATGATGTATCCGATGGCGCCGAGCCCGTCGAGCTCGGGCATCTCGAGGTCGAGCGTCACGACGTCGGGGTCGTATTGGTGCACCTTCCGGACGGCGTCGACGCCGTCGCGCGCGGTGGCGACGACGCGGAACGGGCCCGATTCCGCCTCCCCGCCGCCCAACACGTCGACCAACACGCGACGCATCAGGGCACTGTCGTCGGCGACGAGGACCGTGGGCCGGGCGTCAGATGACTTCTGCATCGGCCCCCACCGACCGGATCTCCACGCGGCCATCCTTCACGTGGAACCGGATGCTGCGGCCGCGCTCACCACCCACCGCCTCCCGAACGATCGGGATCGAGGCGGCGCGCAGGGCGTTTCGGGACGATACGATGTTGCGCTCCCCCATCTGGATCGTGCCCGGGGTCATCAGCTGGCTGAACATGCTGGCCCCACCGGCGAGCTTGGCGACGAGGCGCCGCGGCTCTGCCCCGAGCGCCTTGAGGCGCTCGACGAGCAGCGGCACGGCGGACTCGGGGAACTTCGCCAGGTTGCTGGTATCGTGAGCGAGGGAGCGGGACGGCAACAGCACGTGCGCCATCGCGCCGGCTTTCATCTGCGGATCGTGCAGCATGATCGCGACGCAGGAGCCCAGCCCGAGCGTCACGATCACGCCGTCGCCCCGCTCGGCGGCCCAGTCGGCGACCTTGACGATGACTTCTTTCACGCGGGCTTACGGTAAATCCGCTCGCGCGGGTCGATGAGCGTGAGACGGTCGCGCGCAGGGCCGAACAACGTCTCCACCTTGCCGAGCAGGAGGAGGCCGCCCGGGGCCAGGGCATCCACGAACACCTGGAACAGCTTTTCCTGGGCCTGCCGCTCGAAGTAGATGACCACGTTGCGGCAGACGACGAGCTCGTAGGGCTGGTGCGGCGGCGGCTCGCGCATCAGGTCGTGCGCCAGAACGTGCACGAGCGCGCGGACGGCAGGCACCGGCTGCCGCAGCGGGTCCCCTGCAAAGTAGCGGCGCTTCAAGTCGGCCGGCATCTCGGTGAAGGCCGTCTCGGGGTAGCTCGCCTGACGCGTGCGCTCGAGGCTCAAGCGATCGACGTCGGTCGCGTCGATGGACGTGTGGTCGATCGCACTCCCGCCGGCAACTTCGGCCAGGAGCACCGCGATGGTGTACGGCTCCTCCCCCGACGCGCAGCCCGCGGACCAGATGCGCAGGCGCCCGCGCCGCTCGGCCCAGAGGGCCGCGAGGTGCGGGCGCAGCGCATTCCACGTTTCGGCGTTGCGGTAGAACTTGGTGACGTTGATCGTGAGCGCGTCGAGGAGCTGCTGGTACTCGTGCGCGTCGTCGTCGAGCAGCCGGCTGTAGTCGTCGTAGGTGTGGACGCCGCGGGCGCGCATCCGCACCGCGAGCCGCCGCTTGAGACACTTGTCCTTGTACGACTCGCAGCTCACGCCGCGCATCCGCGAAATCTTCTGCGTCAACGCGAGAAAAGCTCGCTCGTCCTGCGGCGAGCTCACGACAATGTGCTCAGCGTGTCCAGATTGGCTTTCACCAGCTCGTGTTTGGGGTTGAGCTCGAGGGCCCGCCGCCACAGCTCTCCCGCGTGCTCCCGGTCGTTCCGCTTGTAGGCGATGTTGCCGAGCTTGAAGTAGACGTCGTCCCCGAGATCGGGCGCCAGCTCGACCGCGCGTTGGTACAGGTCCCAGGCTTCGTCATAGCGCGACCCGCGATACAGAAGATCGCCCAGGTTCTTGGAGAGCTGGGGGAGCGACGGCTCGTCGTGCAGCGCCGCGCGCGTCAGCTCTTCGGCCCGCGGCAAGTCGCCGGCGAGCTCCCGCAGTACCGCGAGATTGTTGCGGAGCACGGCGTTCTGCGGGTGGGTCTCGACGGCCTGCTCGGCGGCCTGCTCGGCCACCTCGAAGTCGCCGGCCGCCGCCGCCACGAGGGCCCGCGCCCAGAACCAGACGGGCGGGATCTTGTCCGCGAACAGCTCCTTGGCTCGATCGAGCCGGCCGGCCGCACTTCCGTGGTCGCCGCGCTTGAGCGCGATGATGCCCCAGCCCACGTAGACGCGCGGGTCGGTCCGGGCCCGCGACGCCGCCTCGGCGTAGGAGGCTTCTGCGTCGTCGAGGCGCCCCAGCTGCTCGTAGGCCAGCGCCAGGTTGTGCAGCACGGCGGGCCGCGAGCCGCCCTTCTCCGCGGCGAGCCGCAGCGCTTCCATCGCCTCACGCCAGCGCGCCTGCTTGAGCGCGACGAGCCCGATGTAGAAGTGCGCGCTGGCGTCGGTGGCGCGGAGCTCGGCGACGCGGCGGAATTCGCGCGCCGCTTCGTCCAGCATGCCCGTCTTGTAGAACGCGATGCCGAGGTTGCGGTGCTCTTCGACCCGCGCGTCGGTCATCTTCAGGTCTTCCGCGCTGGCGGTGCGGCCGGCGCGATGCACGAACCCCGCGGTCACGAGCCCGTACAGCGCCTTGCCGACTTCGAACTCGCCCAGCCCGGAGTCTTCGATCACCTGATTGACGTCGCGCGAGCCGTCGAGCAGGGGCAGCAGGCGGTCCTGGGTCTCCGTCATCTTGGCGTCGCTGATGGCGAGCCGGTCGCGGTCGAGGACGAAGATCAGATCGAACGACGGGATCTTCTTCTCGATCAGGCTCCATTCGTCCACGCGCCGCGCGCCCTCGAGGAGCAGCGACTCGGGGTTGATGGAGACGAGGAAGTCCTGCTGCTCGGGCCGGACATCGGCCTCGAAGTTGAACGTCCCCTGCGTCCAGGTGAACAGGTAGTAGACCGACTCCTCGATTTGCATCCGCATGTAGCGCTCGAGGTCCTGCTGGGTGAGCACCGTTTGTGCGACCAGGATCTCGCCCAGCTTCTTGTCCCGCTCTTTGGCCTGGCGGTGGATGGCGGCGTCGAGCTGCTCTTGCGAGATCTTCTCGTGCTTCACGAGGATGTCGCCGAGCCGGTCACGTCGGTTCACGATCGACGCGTAGGAGATGCGGCCCTTGTCGAAGTAGATGTAGCCGAAGTTCGAGCGGTCGGCGATCGAGAGACACCCCGTCTTCTGCCCCAGCGCCAGCAGCTGCAGCACGTCGGGGAGCGAGGCCTCCTTGAGCGAGCCCTTGATGGCCATTTAGCGGAGATCCTCGATGAGGCGGTCGGCCGCCGAGGGCCAGTCCCACACCATCTTCTCGCGGCTGCGCACGCCGCCGGCGCTCGATACGACGAGGCCGCTCGTGCGCAGGCCCGTGGTGCGCCGGCCCCCGGCGGGGGGCTGCCCTTCGAGGATTTCGCGCGCGAGACCCGCCGACACCGGCTGGTCCTGCGCCGCCGCCGCGTCCGCGACCCGTTGCACCAGGCCCGTGAGGCTGCGCACCGAGTCCGCGGGCCGGTCCGCGAGATAGTCGAGCAACGCCGGCTCGGCCCGCACCTTCTGCTGCGTCAGGATGCGCTCGAGCGCGGTGCGGCGCAGCGCGCGGTCGGGGTCGCCGATCTCGGCGACGAGCCCCCCCTCGAGACGCGACACGATGCGCTCTTCCAACCCTTGCAGCGTGTTGGGGTGCGCTGGCGCCGTGAAGATGAGCTGCCGGTCGCCGTCCAAGAACTGGTTGAAGAGATTGAACAGCTCCTCCTGCGTCCGGTCCTTGCCGGCCAGCAGGTGGATATCGTCGAGCAGCAACGCCGTGGCGCGGCGGTAACGCGCCCGCCACCAGTCCACCCGGTTGCCGTCGATCGCCGCGATCAGCTCGTCCACGAACGCCTGCGTCGAAAGGCAGGCGACGACGGCGCCTTTCTTCTTCATCAGCTCGAGCCCGATGGCATTCAGCAGGTGCGTCTTGCCGAAGCCGCTCTTCCCGACCAGCACCAGGGGGTTGTACTTCTTGCCGGGCGCGTCGATCACGGCACGCGCGGCACTGAGCGCTACCTCGTTCGCGGCGCCGGCCGCGTAGGCGTCGAGCGGGAACGCCCCCGATGGCGCGGGGGGCGGCGCGGCGCCGTCGCGCACTTTCGCCGCCGCCGCCTCGGCCTCCGCCATCCGCTCCGGATCGCGGAACACCTTCTCCCCCGCGGCCTGCGGATCGAGCTCGCCCACCTCGGTCTCGAGCGTTTTCAAACGCTCCACGTCGTGGATGTACGCCGCGATCGCTTCGTCCACCGCGGCGGGCGTATCGTGATCGAGCAGCTTCTCGAGCCGGCCGGTGCGATAGCCCTCGCCTTCCCAGCGCAGTACCGCCTCCGCCACGCGCGCGCGCCAGGCCTCGACCGCCTTGCCGACCGTCGTCGTGACGTCGGTGAGGAACTGGGAGAATTCGTCGCCCGTGGGCCCCGCCGCGCCGATGGCGGCGGTCGATGACCCGGCAGTCGGCGCGGCCGCGCCGGCTTCCGCGACGCCGAGCACCTGGCGCGCCGTCTCGGTATTGATGGCCGTCTCGTTCACGGCCTGATAGGCGACGAGGCGATTGAGCGCGCCCATCAGCTCGCGCACGTTGGGAAACTCCACGCCGGCGGCCGTCTCGAGCACGCCCGGCTGGAACCGAGCGCCACGCTCCTCGGCCTTGCGCCTGAGGATCGCGACGCGCGTCTCGTAGTCCGGGGTCCCGATGTCCACCACGAGCCCGCCCGAGAACCGCGAGATGAGGCGCTCGTCCAGGTCGGCGATCTCGGCGGGGGGCCGGTCGCTCGTCAGCACGATTTGATGCCCCGCCTGCTGCAACGCCTCGGTGAGCCGCAACAGCTCCGCCTGCATCTCCTTGCGGTTCGTCAGGAACTGGACGTCGTCCACGAGCAACGCATCCACGTTCTGGAAGCGCCGCCGAAATGCGTCGCCCTGCCCCGCCGCGATGGCCGCGTGGAACGCCTCGACGTATTCGTCCAGCGTCAGGTATTCGATGTTGAGCTGGGGCGAGAGCGCCTTGGCGCTGTGCCCGATGGCCATCAGGAGGTGCGTCTTCCCCAGGCCGGAGCCGCTATAGATGAAGAGCGGATTGTAGGCCGACCCCGGATTCTCGGCCACGGTACGTCCCGCGGTCACCGCCAGGCGGTTCGCCGCGCCGACCACGAACGTCTCGAACGTGAACTTCGGGTTCAGCGTGCTGGTCACGCGGTACTCCCGGCCGCCAGCCGCTTGAGAACCAGCTCGGAGATGGCCTTGAGGGTCTCGAACACGCCCTGGCCGTGCAGGGCGTCCGCCGGAAAACTCGGCACCCCCCGGAAGTTCAGCGCGTCGTCCAGCTCGGCCGTCGTGAGGATCAGCTCGCGCGGCAAATCCTGCTTGTTGTACTGCATCACGACGGGCACGGTGCGGACGTCCACGCCGTGCTCGAGCAGGTTGCTTTGCAGGTTCTGGAGGCTCTCGAGGTTCTCGTCGAGCTGGCGCGCCTGGCTATCGCCGACGAAGACGACGCCGTCCGCGCCTTGCAGCACCAGGCGCCGGGTGGCGTTGTAGTATACCTGCCCCGGCACCGTGTAGAGCTGGAATCGCGTGGCGAAGCCCGAGATCTGTCCCAGATCGATGGGCAGAAAGTCGAAGAACAATGTTCGATCGGTCTGCGTGGCGAGCGAGACCATGCGGCCGCGGCGCGAGTCCGGGACCCGCCCGTAGATGTAGTGCAGGTTCGTCGTCTTGCCGGACCGTCCCGGGCCGTAGTAGACGATCTTGCAGGTGATCTCGCGGGTCGTGAAGTTCACCAGAGACACGGGCTATCTCCCAAACAGCGTGTTCAGGCTCTCGCTCAACTCGCGCTCGAAATCCGCCGCCAGCACCTGCTTGGGCACGCTGCCCTTGGGGCTCGCCGCCTTCAGGTCCGTCGCCAGTTGCTCATAGAATAACTGCACCAACCCGAGAGACGATACGTCGAGG
>Ga0307299_10000662_pt1 | contig 11481 bp, 11 predicted proteins | sample ER_DNA_159_FD_194466 | JGI IMG/M metagenome (GOLD analysis project Ga0307299, IMG submission 194466) | Bulk soil microbial communities from the East River watershed near Crested Butte, Colorado, United States - ER_DNA_159 | ecosystem: Environmental > Terrestrial > Soil > Floodplain | place... | reverse complement strand
CCTCCGCCACCTCCGCCGCCACCTCCGCCACCTCCGCCACCACCGCCACCTCCGCCACCACCGCCGCCGCCACCTCCGCCGCCACCTCCGCCACCTCCGCCACCACCGCCGCCACCGCCGCCACCGCCACCGGTCCGGTGCCGCGTACCGAGGGTCCTCGGTCTGCGTCTCGCCGCCGCGAAGACGAAGATCAGGCGAGCGCACTGTTCAGTCGGCAACGTGCGACGCGTCCGCGCTCGCCGCTCGCTGCGGGGCCGCGTGGTGAAGCAGTCGCCGAGGCCCGGCACGGTGAAGCGCCGGAACTTCCCGGTCAAGCTGGCCATCGGGCGTAGGTAGCCGGCGCTGCGCAGAGCAGCTCTTCCGCTGGCGATCGCCCTGATCGCCACGCTGTCCGCTGCCGGTAACTCCGCGGCGGGGCGGTCCAGCGCCTCGGTGGGACCGGTCCTCTATGACCAGCTAGACAACCCAGCAGGCGGCAACCCGTACGACATCACCTCGCAGGACTTCGAGACGAGCCTGGACGCAGCCGACTCGGAGGCTGCAGACGATTTCGCGATCCAGGCCGGGCTCAACTGGACGCTCGACGGGATCGACGTGGACGGCGAGTACTTCAGCCGCGACGGCGAGACGCCGGTGCCGACCGGGTTCAACGTGCGCTTCTACGCCAATGACCCGACGACGAACCTGCCGTCGTCTCCTGCTCCGGGAGGCGAACGCTTGAACCAGCCGTACGCGAGTTTCGGCACGTCGCCCGGAGACGTGCAGATCACGCTCAGCCCGCCCGTCACGCTGGGCGCCGGAACGTGGTGGGTCTCAGTGCAGGCCCGACTCGACTACGGGTCGCCGACCGACACGCGCCAGTGGTTCTGGCATCACCGGTCGGTTCAGACGTATCAGGGAGCCGTCTGGCGGAATCCGGGCGACCTCCTGCGCATGAGCTGTCCGGCGTGGTCGCGCCGCGGCGTGTGCCAGGCCGGCTCGGCGGCGGTTCCGGACGAAATGTTCCGTCTACACGGCACCGCTGCCCCGGCGACCGGCCCGCCGCCTCCGCCGCCCCCGCCGCCACCGCCGCCGCCCGAGACACGCTGCCGTGTGCCGAAGGTCGTGGGCAGAACGCTGGGCCGTGCGGCGACGCTGATCCTCCGCGCGCACTGCCGCGTGGGACGGGTTTCGCGCAGGCACTCGGTGCGCCGGAAGCGCGGCAAGGTCCTTGCTCAGAGCCCGCGCGCGGGCAAATCCCTGGTGCTCGGCGCACGCGTGAAGCTCGTCATCGGACGCCGCTAGCTCCCTCGATCGCTTCGGGCGTGAGCTCGTCCAGCGAGTCGAGCACGACGGCGGGCAGTGAAAGCGCCTCCGGGCCCGGCGGAAAGACGCGGTTCGGGATCGCGACGACGCGCATCCCGGCGGACGAGGCCGAGCGGATGCCGTTCTCCGAATCCTCGATCGCGGCACAGCGCTCCGGAGCAACCTCGAGCCGTGTGGCCGCCTCGAGGTAGACGTCCGGGGCCGGCTTGCCGTGCGCCACTTCCTCCGAGGAAACGGTCGCCCGGAAGAGCCCCTGGGTGCCGGTGAGCTCGAGAAAGAGGTCGATCAGCGGCCGGTTCGAGGAGGAGGCGATTCCGAGCGGCCAGCGCGCGCCGATACGCCGGACCGCCTCGACCGCGCCGTCGATGAGCGGCAGCTGTCTTCGGTAGAGCTCCACCAGTCGCTCCACGACCTCCTCCGAGATCCGTTCAGGCGGGTCGGGCAGGCCGATCACGTCGTGCATGTACCGCGACCACTCGGGCGAGCTCATGCCCATCATCGCCCGCTGGGCGTCGGGCCGCCAGCGCCCGCCGCGCTCCTCGGCGATCTCGCGCCGGGCCTCGTCCCAAAGCTCCTCGGTGTCCAGGAGGACGCCGTCGAGGTCGAAGACGACCGCCTCGATCACGTGTACGCCCGGCGGAGATGAACGAGGGCCTCGCGTCCCGGCCCGCGCCGCACGGAAACCGCCTCGCCGACGAACAGCGTGTGGTCGCCGACCTCGCGCTCGAACGCGATCCGGCACTCGACCCAGCCGAGTGCGCCGTCGATCAGTGGAGCCCCGAGCTCGCCGACCGTCGTCTCGATCCCCGTCCAGTGCGCGATCGGCGGCACGCCGCGAGCGAAGTGCTGCGCCAGGTGCTCCTGCTCCGAGGCGAGGATGCTGATCGCAAAGGCGCCGGCTTCGCGGAGCAGCTCGTGGAGCGCCGCATTCCGTCCGAGCGCGATCCCCACGAGCGGCGGGTCAGCGGACAGCGAGACGAGAGAGTCGACCGTGAGCCCAGCAGCATCTCCCTCGACCGCAACCGTGACGACGCCCACCGGCGACGGGACCTCTCGAAACAGAGCTCGGAGGTCGTCGCCCGGCACGAGCCAATCCTATGTCCGACCTGGGGCTGTCTTTGGGCCGGAGCCTCAGCGGTGGCGGCACTTGGCGTTCGTGAAGATCGAACGCTGCTCCTGATTGGCGAGCTCGTCGAGCGTGGGGTCGAACGGGCCGGGCGCCTTGCCTTGCCAGAACATGATCGGCGTCACGCCGGCGCCCATCACCGTCGCCCGGTACTCACGACCCTTGCCGACCGGACGGTTGCCGTGGGGGTAGAAGCCGTAACAGAAGCCGCCGCTCCAGCGATGCGTCAGGAAACCGTTCTCGCGCTTCCAGCCGCGGCCGTAGCGCGAGTCGTACGTGTCGACGAAGACGTTCCGGCCCCACTTGTCGAGCGGCGAGCCGTATTTCGACGCGCTGAACCCGTACACGCCCTTGTCCTTGTACTTGAGCCAGCCGTACAGGTGGTCGTAGTGCCGGTACACCCAGTCGACCTTGACGACGAACTCGGGGAGGTCGCCCGAGAAGTGCGAGAGCTGCAGCTCGACGGCCCGCTGCGCAAAGGTCGGGCGCATCCCGAACGGAGGCAGTAGGCGCCGCCACTTCTGGACGACCCAGTGCGAGCCGTCGGGCGCCGTGCACGCGGCCACGACGTAGTTCAGCGCAGGACCCTGGTAGGGGCCGCATGCGTTCCTGAACCCGCGCCAGAGGTCCTTGCGGCGCGAACCCCAGCCGCCCGCGTAGTCGAGCCTGAACGAGACCTGTCGCAACCCTCGTCTCGGGGTACGCGCGTTGATGGCTCCCCAGGCGAGCGTGTGGTGCAAACGGCCCTCGCTCCGGTAGGTGAGCAGCGCGACGCGGTTCTTGTTCACGGCCAGGCGCACGTGGGTCGCGTTGCGCGCGATCGTCTGCGACGCGGATGCCGGCGCAGGGGCAGCGACGACTGCGGCAACGACGGCGAGACTGACGATCAGTCGGCGATGCACGAAGAACCCCCCTGGTAGGAAGTGGCTGGGCCTGCCCTCCTACATCGGCGCACCGTAGCAGCCAATCTGCCCCGAAATCGAGGGATCCGCTCAGTCTTCGACGAGCACTTCGCCCAGGAGCGTGCAGGAGAACCAGCGCCAGGCGAGGGCGTCGTCGTCCGCGAGCCGCTCCAGGCGCGCCGAGACGTGCGCGAGGCCGTCGACGGTCGGCCGGAGCGATTCCAGGCCGGACTCGAGGGCGGCTTTGCGCTCCGGCGTAGTCAGGTCTTCGGCGAGCGCGGTCACTGCGCGCCCCTCCGGATCGAGGTCGCGGTGCGGATCTCCGCCTGCTGCGAGCAGCTGAACGGCGCGGCGGCGGGCGGCGCGGAGCTCGTCCTCGTCGAGGTCGACGCCCCGTCCCGCGAGCAGGACGAGCGAGACCTCGACGTCCACCTGGTTGCCTTCGGCAAGCCGGTCCTCGAGCTGCGCGAGGAAGGCGCGCTCCGGAGAATCGTCCATTCAGGGGCCAGCATACGACGGTCATCGCTAATGCCAGGCAGCGAACATGCCTTAAAGTGATGTCAGCGATGAGCACCGAGCAGATCACAGCCTTTGTCGACCACGGTGTCGAGACCGGGTGCGTCGAGATCTCCGAGCTGAACGAGCTCGTCGACGCTCTCCACCTCGGCGACGAGGAGGTCTCGAACCTCTACGAGCAGCTCGAGGAGCACCACGTCGAGGTGAACGACGACTGCGGGCGCGAGAAGGTCGAGAGCACGTACATCAACGGCGACCTCGCGCACGCGACGACGGACGCGCTCCAGCTCTTCCTGAACGAGATGGCGCGCTACCCGCTGCTGACGGCGGAGGAAGAGGTCGAGCTCGCGAAGCGGATCGAGCGCGGCGACAAGGACGCGAAGGACCGGATGATCAACTCGAACCTCCGCCTCGTCGTCTCGATCGCGAAGAAGTACCAGGGCCACGGCCTCTCGCTGCTCGACCTGATCCAGGAAGGCATCATCGGGCTGATCCGCGCTGTCGAGAAGTTCGACTGGCGCAAGGGCTTCAAGTTCTCGACCTACGCGACCTGGTGGATCCGACAGGCCGTGCAGCGCGGCGTCGCGAACAAGGCGCGGACGATTCGGATGCCGGTGCACATCGTCGACCGCGAGCGGAAGATCTCGAAGGCCGAGCGCGAGCTGCACACGAAGCTCGGCCGCGCCCCGACTCTCGAAGAGATCGCCAAGCAGGCGAAGCTGCCGCTGAAGCAGGTGCGCGAGGTGCAGAACGCGGCGCGTGCAGTGACGAGCCTCGACCGTCCCGTCGGCTCGGAGAGCGACACGTCGCTGGGCGACCTGTTCTCGGGCGAGGACGCCCCGCCGGAGGAGGAGCTCGAGGTCAGCTTCCGCACGGATGCGCTGCGCCGCGCGATCGCCGAGCTCCCGGACCGTCAGCAGGACGTGCTCAAGCTGCGCTTCGGGCTCGACGGCGACCCGAACCCGATGTCGCTCGAGCAGATCGGGAAGGTGCTCGGACTGACCCGCGAGCGCGTCCGACAGATCGAGATCCAGGCACTCGAGCGGCTTGCGCTCGACCGCGAGCTCGACTCGCTTCGCGCCGCCTAGCGCCTAGTCGCGCCGGTTCTCGAGGTACTTCTTCAGGCCGAGGAACGGCAGGATGAAGGCGGCGAGCAGCGCCGAGACCCACACGATCACCGTCGCGGCGATCCAGGTGCCGATGCCGTTGATCGTGAAGCCGTCGGAGAGGAGGTCCGTGACCACGAGGGCGATGAAGGTCGCGATCAGCGCGACGCCGCCGAGAGCCGCGGAGTTCGACCGCCTGAACTGCGAAACCAGGAACGGCTGCATCAGCGCGAACACGACGGTGAAGATGATGACCGCGAGCAGGAAACCGCTCACGTTCATGTGCATCCCGTCGAGCACGGCCGCGGCGACGATCAGTCCCACTGCGTTGGCGACCAACGCGACCAGGGTTCGAACGATCAGGCGGATCACACTCGGAACCTACCGTAGGCACCGGCGGTTGTCCCTCGCGGCCCTCAGCCCAGCGCGTGCGCGTACGCGTACGTCAAGCCGAGGAGGATCGTGGCGCCGACGAGACCCAAAACGAGCGACGCGGACAGGCCCACGGTCTCGGCTTTGGGGAGGGCCGCCGCCGCTCCGAGCAGCCCGACCGCGAAGGCGAGCAGGGCGTACACCCAGAGCGGAACGCTTTCGGCGAGCGAAATCGCCGACCTGCTGAACCTGGCTCCGAGCACTCCGTGGTGGCGTGCGGGGTGCCGCGCACTCTTCGGCCGTGACGGAACGCTGAGAGCTCCGGCCGGTGGTCGAGCGGGGTCTGAACTCCCGACACTCGAGCCTTGCGCGCACGAGTCGGCTCTCCGGGCCGCTCGGATCTCTGCCCGGTTCGCGCGATCGACTACGACGAGCCGCGCGCGCCCGACCGTTCGACCGGCCGGAATCGCTCGCGCCACGACCCTGTAGGTCCCGGGCGCCAGTGGCTCGCGACCGACCCGGGTCGGGACCTGAACACGGTTGACTCCGCGGTGGCCCCGTACGCGGAAACGGCCGACGCTGCGGCAGTCGGGCGCCACCTGGAGGACGACGAACTCGACGAGTGCCGGCCTCCGAAGGATGAACACGAGCGTCGTCCGCCGCTCTCCGTGCGGCCCACGCCGCGAGATCCAGTCACGGGCGAGACGGAACCGGGAGGCCTGTTCCCGGCTCGTCTCGGCCCGCGCTCCCTGTTGGGACTGATCGGTGCTTCCGCCCGCACCCGCGGGCCCGGGATCGCCGGCCGTGCCGCGGTGAAGCATGGACGGAGGCGGCGGCACGGCCGGCAGCCTGACCCTCGGAGCCTTCGGTGCCGGAGGAACCTGTGGTGGAAGAGGCACCGTCGGCGTCGTGACCGCGGGCGTCGTCACGACCGGAGTCGTGATCGGAGGAACGGTCACGGTCGGGAGCGTCAGCGTGGGCAGCGTTATCGGAGGCGGGGGAAGCGGCGGCAGGGCCGCGGCGGACGCGGACCAGCCCGCCGCCAGTGCGACGACCATCAGGACGCACTGGACGATGCGGCGCCGCAAAACAGATTTCACGCGGAACACTTCTGTCGTTCAGATGCCGCGAAGCGCCGAACCTTGCGCACTGCCGCGGTTGACGAAGCGCTCCAGACGGTGCGCCGGTCCTAACGCGAGGCGCTTCGCCGCGCGCTCGCGGTGCTCACCCTTTCGTCACAGCGTCACTCGGCGTTACGAGGTAATCGCCGATGACGAGAGCGTCCAAGTTCGAGACGACAAACGTCTCGAGCGCGACTTCCGGATCCTTGACGATTGGCTGGCCCTTGAGATTGAAGGACGTGTTCAGAATGACCGGCAAGCCCGTCAGCTCTTCGAACTGCTTGAGCAACGCCCAGAAACGCGGGTTCTCCTCCTTGTCTACCGTCTGGAGTCGGGCCGATCCATCCACGTGGGTCACCGCGCCTAGCTGGTCGCGGTACTTGGGCCGCGTCTGCGCAACGAACAGCATGTGCGGGTAGTACCGCTCCTTTCCTTCCTCGATCTCGAAGTACTCGCTCGCGGACTCGGACACCACCGCGGGAGCGAACGGCCGGAACTCCTCGCGCTGCTTGATCAGCTCGTTGATGTGGTCTCGCATCTTCGCGTCGCGCGGATCGCCGAGGATGCTTCTGTTCCCGAGCGCCCGCGGCCCGAATTCCAATCGCCCTTGTGCCCATGCGACGACCTCTCCGGCTGCGAGCCGCTCGGCCGCGACGCTGAGCAGCTCGTCGACGTCGTCGTACCGTTGCGCCGTGACGTCTCGACGCGCGGCCAGCCCAGTCTCGATGGAAGCTTCTGTCAGGTCGGGACCCCAGTAGGGCATTGTCATCCGCATTCGCCGCTCGCCGCGTCCATGCGTGCGATGAACATGCAACGCCGCACCCAGAGCGGATCCGTCGTCCGCGGAAGCCGGCTGCACGAACATGTCGTCGAACATCCCGCGGTCGGCGATGAGCCCGTTGACGGTGCAGTTCAAGGCGACACCGCCGGCCATGCAGAGCCGCCGCGCACCCGTATCTTTTTGGAAGTGCTCCAGGACGTGGAAGAGCACGTCCTCGAGACCCGCTTGAACCGCGGCGGCTACGTCACGGTGCCGGTCATCGACGGGGCCACCGGGTTCCCGCCGTTCCCCGAACAGGTCGTCAAGCGCACGCAGGGCGCCGCGATGCGTTTCCCATTCGGCCCGCGTGTTATGGGCGAGGATCGGGATTTGGTACGACCCTTCGTCGCTGAGTTCGATTACCTGCTGCATCTCGTCGCGATAGCGCCCCGGGTCGCCGTACGGCGCCAGTCCCATCACCTTGTATTCGTCCATCATCATCTCGAAGCCCAGATAGAGCGTGAAGACGCTGTACAGGATCCCGAGCGACTGCGGAATTGAGTAGCGCCGGAGCACGCGGATCGCGTCGCCCTCGCCGACGGCGACGGTGAGGCTCTCGATCTCGCCCATCCCATCCGCGATGACGATGAGCGAATCGTCGAAGCCACTGAGATGGAAGGCACTGGCCGCATGGGCCATGTGGTGCGGGACGCTGACGAAGCGCGAGCCCCAGCCGGGGAACATCTCCTCGGCTCGGCCGGCCGTCACCTCTGGTGCGTAGACCTCGTTGTAACGACGCTGCTCGAGCGACCCGTCTCGGTGAAACGGCATCGGCTTGTAGGCGAATCCGTGCGCGATGTGGTCGATGTCTGCGGGTTCGAGCCCAGCCGCCTCCAGGCAGTACAGGATCGCGTTGCGAGGAAACGCGCCCGTGGATTTCTCGCCGGTGAAACGCTCCTCGGCCGCGGCCGCCGCAACATCGTCGTCCGTGACGAGTGCGGCTGCGGAGTCGAAGCCCTGGGCGACCCGGTATTCCCCTGGATCAAGATCGGGCAGTTCGCGTCGCTTGAAGGCGACGCTGTTGTCGAGACCGCTGATCCCGATGACGTTCACGCTCGTCGCAATGTAGTCGCGCATAGCCCCTGACGACAAGCGTTCCGGGTTCTACACACAAACGGCGGGGGTGAGATTCGAACTCACGGGCCCCGTGAAGGGCCAACAGTTTTCAAGACTGCCCCGTTCGACCGCTCCGGCACCCCGCCGGACGGCCATCCTAGCCGCCGAGCACCTCTTGTAACAGTCTGTTACTAAGTCAGTTGGGGTTGATCGTGTCGGGCGCGCCGTACTGCTTGAGGACGTCTGGCACTTCGCCCTGGAAGTTCTCGAGGATCGCGAGCGCCCAGCGGTCGGTGACCGCCGTCCCGTTCAGCGTGTGCACCTGCTCGGTCGAGCCGTCGCGCCGGTAGCGGATTCCGAGGCGTCGGGCCTGGAAGTCGGTCGTGTTCGACGCCGACGTCAGCTCTCGGTAGCGCTCCTGACCCGGGAACCAGGCCTCGATGTCGTAGCGCTTCGCCGCCGCGGAGCTGAGGTCGCCGGCCGCGATATTGACCAGCCGGTACGGAAGGTCGAGCTCCTGCACGTTCGCCTCCTCGAGCCCGAGGATGCGCTCGAACTCGTCCCAGGAGTCGTCGGGCAGCGTGTAGGCGAACAGCTCCACCTTGTTGAACTGGTGCACGCGAAACATGCCGCGCGTGTCGCGTCCCGCAGCGCCGGCCTCGCGCCTGAAGTTCGTCGAGAACGCCGTGTACCGAAGCGGCAGCTGTTCGGCGTCGAGGATCTCGCCCATGTGTAGCCCCGCGAGCGCGACCTCCGACGTGCCCGTCAGGTACAGGCCGTCCTCCGCGATCTCGTAGACCTCGTTCTTTTCCGCGGGGAAGAAACCGGTGCCGTACATCGCCTCCTCGCGCACGAGCACCGGCGGGAGCACCGGTGTGAACCCGGCGGCTGCCGCGCGGTCGAGTGCCCAGCGGTAGAGCGCGAGCGAGAGGAGCGCCGTGTCGCCGATCAGGTAGCCGAAGCGCGATCCGGAGACTCGCGCGGCGCGCTCCATGTCGAATCGGCCGAGCTCGAGATGCTCGGGCCCCGCGGGCGACGGCTCGCCGACCGTACGCTCGATGTGCCCCTCCGAGTCCTCCTCCTCGGCGTCCGGGACCGATTCGTGCGGCGGGTTCGGAACCTGCTGCAGGAGCTCGTCCCGGGCGGCTTCTGCTGCGGCGAGCTGCTCCTCGAACGCACGCAGCTGATCCTTGACCTGCTTCAGCTCCTCGACCTGCTCGGGCGTCGGCTTGCCCTGGATCTTCTGCCGTCCGCGCAAGTCGTCGACCTGCGGGATCAGCTCGCGCCAGCGAGCGTCGGCCTCCAACAGCCGGTCGAACACCTCTCGCGCTCCTTTGCGCGCCACGGCGGCCCGGAAGCGCTCCGGCTCCGCGCGCGCAGCCCTGAGGTCGATCACCCTGTCTGGAGGAAGGCGACGAGATCGTTGATCTGCTGCGACGTCAGCTGCGATCCATAGCCCTGGGGCATGATGTTCGGCTGAAAGCCCGATGCGATCACGGCGTTCGGATCGGTGATCGACGTCTTGATGAACGTGGCGTCCTTGCCCTTCAGCGCCTCGTCCAGGTCGGGCCCGATCTTGCCGGTCGCACCCGCCGGCTGGAACGTGTGGCAGCCGCTGCAGCCGCTGTCCGCGAAGACCTTCTTGCCGGCGGCCGGGTTCGCCTTGCCGGCCTTCGGGAGCGTCCCGACGACAGGCCCTGTCGGCTCGACGGTCTTCTCCCCGCCGCAGCCTGCGACGAGCAGGACGGCGAGCGCGATCAGAAGTGCCCGGGCCATGTGCGGCGAGTCTACTGAACCGGTCGGGTCTCTTCCCAGAAGCGCAACGCCGCGCAGGAGAGCGCCCCGTAGGCCACGACGTCTCGTGGCGAATCGTTGACGAGCAGGGACACGGCGAGCGCAACGAGGACCGCGTCGACCGTTGCGAAGCGCGGCCGCCGCAGGGCGATCCAGACGAGCACGAGCAGCGAGAACGTGATGATCGCGGTCGCCTGCCAGGTGGCGACGTAGCCGTCGAGTGAGACACGCCAGCGATGTGCCAGCTCCCCGGCGAGCGCTCCCGGACCGTCGCCGATCTTGCGCGTGACATGGCTCGAGCCGCCGACGGCCGCGTCCAGGCCCACGAGGAGGAGGCCCGCTCCGATCGCCGCCGCGCCTGCGAGGACGAGGTTCTTCCCCGTGAGCTCGACCCGGCGGAGCCGCAGCCACAGGAACAGGTAGCCGGCGGCGAAGACGAGCACTCCGCCGCCGTCGGCACCGAGACCGCTCGCCCCGATTACGACGAGGACGCAGACCGCGACGAGTGGGAGCAGGCTCACGCCGAGGAGCGCCCCGCCGAGCAGGCCGGGAACGAGGAGCAGCGTCTCGACCTGGTTCGAGATCCCGTAGAACCGAACGCCGCCGTCGGGGTGCGGGCCGAGCGCGGCGAGCGAGCTCGTCTCGGTCGAGAACGCGAGCACGCCCGCGTAGACCGCGAAGATCGCCAGCAGCGAGGCCGCGAGGGCCAGGCGCGAGCGTGTCACCGCGGCGAGTGCTGGAGCCCCGAGGCCGACGATGACGAGCAGCGACAATCCGACGGACCGCGGCCGTGCGATCTCCAGCCCGCTGAGCGCGAGCGCACCCATGAGGGCGACCGGCCCCGCGAGGAGCGCCGCCCGGCCCCAGAACGACGACCGAAGCCCGAGCGCCAGCAAGGCGAAGAGCATGACGAGCCCGAAGACGACATACGCGGCGGCGCCGCGGGAGTCGTGCGCCTCGGTCAGCCGCCGGTCGAGCCGGCGCAGCGTCTCCTGCACATTCGCATCCGGGCGCGAGGTCAACGGCGGCTGCTCGCCCCGATCGAGCGCCTTGACGGTCGGCTCGAGGTCGTAGAGCGAGACGAGGCCCGGGACCTTTGTGCGGTCGGAGAGGAGGAGCCCGTGGTACCCGCCGCCGACGATCGCGATCCGGTAGCGGCGAACGTTGTGGACGCGCTCGCGCGGCAGCGTCACATAGATCGTGATCGGGCACGGGCAGTGGCCTTCCGGCACCTTGGCAAGCACCCGCGCAGCGTCCTTACCGCTGACCGTCTTTCCGCGCCCGGCAATCAGAAGCCCCTGCGCGCCGCTCGCCGGCGGCTCTCCGACGACGACCCGCACGTGGTCTGCCCAGGCCGACGGCG
>Ga0307299_10000660_pt1 | contig 11493 bp, 16 predicted proteins | sample ER_DNA_159_FD_194466 | JGI IMG/M metagenome (GOLD analysis project Ga0307299, IMG submission 194466) | Bulk soil microbial communities from the East River watershed near Crested Butte, Colorado, United States - ER_DNA_159 | ecosystem: Environmental > Terrestrial > Soil > Floodplain | place... | reverse complement strand
TCACATGCCGGCCCATCGCCTTACCGTCCGGTATGGACAGTACGAGCGTCCGGTAGTTGTCCTGGTCGTCGGCGAGGCGTGCCGCCATGAGTTGCCCCACCCACAGTGCTTCTTTCGGTGGTGGGTGCTCACACGACGGCCCACATATGGCGCATTCGACATGCAGCACCACCTGTGAGAAACCCTGGTGCCCGGCCAGCACTGTGTCGATCCAGGCCAGCATTGCCAGACAGATCGAGTCGACGCCGCACACGCGCTGCATATCGCGTATGACTTCCCCGACGTGCAACCAGTCATTGTCGGCAGCAGCGACCAGTGCCCCCGCCGCGTACCACTGCCACGCAGACGGCTCCTGCGACCCGGTCACAGCGCACCTTCTAGGGACTCGACCCATGACAGCGCGACGGACGCCACCTGTAATAGCTCCTGCACCAGGCGTTCGCGCACGCCGCTGCCACCCTCACAGTCATAGGTCAACTCGTGGGCCACCTCGCCGACCTCCTCCATGAGCGCGGCGAGTTTGAGCGACCACGGCACCTCAGGGTTGAGTAGCGACATGTCACCGTGTTTCAGATAGGCGCGCACCGCCTCGGCCTGTACTGCGTCCAACGTCAACGCGGAAAGCGGAAGCCTGGTCATGCCCGGACCTGCCTGGGATGTCATTTGTCAACCACCTTGGTCGCTTGCGCTTCAGGCAAGGCGGCGATGATGCTGCGTGCCTCACGGAGGTCGACCAGCGCTGCAGGTGCCACACGCACCCGGGTTTGGCTTAGCTGCTCTGTGGTGTCGCGCAGCACGCGCGCGGCGCGCGCCAGGTTGAAAGCTGCGACCCGGTACTGGTCGGACAAGAATTTGCGGTCTTCATTGGATGCACCTTTGGCTGCGGTCATGGCGCGTGGACCTCTCCGCGTACGTGGGCCAACGTCTTCGTGATCGACGCCAGCCAGCCCTGACCCCATTCGGAATCGATGCCGTGGCTCAGTGGTGGCTCCGGGGTGTGGTGACCCTCCGATATGGACCAACACATGTAGGCGACCACGCGGCGCATCTCTTCGTCGCTGGCCTCGAATTGGGCGGCCAGGTTGATCGGTGTCAGGAACTGTAGTTGGAAACCTGCGGCCGTCGTGTCTGCGGGGGTTACCGGATGGTCGGGGTTGACCGCCACAATGATCACCTCATGTGTGGCGCCGGGGAAATGCAGCGCAGCCGGATGGTGGACGTTGTTGGGTGCCAGGTCGACGCAGGCGACAAGCCACTGCCGCCACCACACGTGGAACTGTGCCGAGGCGATCAGCCAATGGCATGTGGTCGCCGACCACTCTGGAGCGTCGAGTATCGGCAGCAGCGTCGCAGTCGCACACGGCCCCACGATCGGCGACGTGAGCCGGCCCTCATCCATCGCGGCGCTCCCGCTGCTCGTAGGCGCGCCGGCCGAGCCCGGCCGGGGCACAGTCGCAGCCGCACGGCGGCTCGCCCAGGAACACACCGCACCCGCGGTGCGCGTCCTGCTGGCACGTCTCGCACACCGGGTAGCCACCACGGCCCCGGGCAGGGTCCGTCTGTGCGGGTGCGGTGAGGCGCAGGAACGCGCCCCGCATGTTGGCCCACGGGATACGCGCCCAGTCTGCGAATGCGGCCCACCACACCCCGACCGCGACCAAGGTGGGCATGTCGTGGCGGCGTAGCCGGTCTGCCCGGTTACGGACGCGCACCTCCCCGATGCTGGCCCGATGCTGGCCCGCATATGCAAAACTCATGACTTCTCCTCCACCACGTCGGGCATTGCGTCCAGCTTGGCTATGAGCTGTTCACCCTCGTCGCGCGTCAGCTCGTTGCGGGATGTGATCTCCCGCTTGATCTCAATAGCGATCATCGCCAGCGCGGCACCCTTGTCCGCGTAGCCCTTCGCTTTGAGCAGTGCAAACAGGCGCCGCTGTCGCCCGATCTCCATACCAGGCTGGGGTTGCGGCGCGGCCGTGGCGGGCGGCTCTGCCGTGGGTGTTGCGTCGGTTGCAGTGCCGAGGATCTCAGCGGCCGTCACACGTGCAACCACACGCTGTGGCTGGGTGGCGTCGTTGTCGTAGTCGTCTGCGGCGTCATCCACCGTCGCGATACCCATGAGGACATCGGCCGCGACCCGGTCACACACCCGGCCCACTGCCCTGGCGTACAGCATGTCCGCGGGGGTTTTAGCATAGGTTTCGTTCGTCGTCCACCCCGCGGTGCGGGCCTGCTCGATCGTGATACTGACCCGCTCCACAGCCTCGCTGCCCTTGCGGCGTCCACATGCGACGCATTTTTCATCCGTGTTGACCTCGGTCCACACCTCGTGGCCGTGAGCCTGCAGCAGAGCAATCTTGATTTTGGCGTACATGCCGGGCCGGCCCTTGATCAGAATGATCTGCTGCAGTGCTGTGAGCGGATCCAACCCGAGCGTGATCCCCTGCAACACGGCCGCAGTTGCGTTGGCGATCGCGGTTTCGCGGGCCGCAGCCTTCGTCTCATCATCGGCGCGCGGGTCGACCTTCGGCCAATAGTTCTCCGGCACAAACGCGGTACCCACAAGCGGGGTCACGAACTTGACCGCATTCTGTGCACCCTGCACCCACTCCGCGAGCCCATGCAGCGCGTCCATTGAGGACGCACCCATCAGGCTGGGCGGCGGGTTGTTACGGATGGCTAGCTCTGTCATCAGAACCGAACCTCTCCATCATCGGCCCATTGACGGTCAGGCATAGAGCACTTCTTCCTGTTGGCGCACGGCATAGCGCGGCAGCGAAATTGTTTTGATCGTGTCTGCGGGGTAGCCGGGCCAAATCCCGGACTCGGTGCAGTCTCGGTAGCGTTCCAACGCCATGCGGTTACATTGGCGCCCCAACTGCACGTCATCGTCGGCCAGGTCATAGACGGCCACCAGATAGGGTGGCGCTTTTTCCTGCACGATGAACAGGAACACCGGTGGATCGTCGGCCAGGTTGAGTGCGGTCACACCGTCGCGGTAGTAGGGGTCCTGCTGGTGGTAGCCGTAGCTGGCCGCAGACTTGGCGAACGCGGCCGGCGAAGCGGACTCGGCGGTTTTGTAGTCGACGATGATGCGTCCACGCCGGTAGTCCAACATGGAGCGACGCCACATCCCCGTGTCGAAGTCTTGCCACACAAGGACTTGCTCGGCCACACCCCCGTCTGGGTTGAGCAGGCGCGACGCGAGAGGATGCAACAGGATGGCCTCCGCCATCTTGTGCACAGCCGTCCATTCGTCGGGCTTGAGCGGGATGCCGCCATCTGCGCGGACTGCGGCGACCTCCGCCTTGACCGCCTTTGTATTCCATGTCTCCGCGTCGATCCGGACGGTCGTCGGGCCGATGCCCAACACGAGCTTGTGTGCGGCGTGCCCGAGGTCGAACGCTTTCGTGGTGGCGCGTGGGTGTAGCTGGTCGTAGCGGAACCTGGCCGGTGATTTGAGAATCGTCCGGGCACCGGTCGACGACAGCGACCCACCAGGCACCGGGTCGGCATGGTACTGCTCTGCGGGCAGGTGGTACACGCCCGGGTTCACTGGCCGTCCCCTGCCGTGAGGTGGCGCACCAGCAGTGCCAGCAGCTCCACAGCGAGGGTTGTGGCGTGCCGGGTGGCGGTCGCGGTGTGGAACGCGGCCCCGTTGCCCAGCTCGGCTAGCTCACCGTCATCCCGCTTCGCAATCTTGAAACCGGACTCGGTCGGGTTGCGCCGCAGTAGGTGCGCCTTACGTGCAGCGTAGGCCTCGATCGCCTCGTCTGCCTTGACATTCGCAGTGTCCATCCTGGACCGTAGCCGTCCCAGCCGCTGCTGCGCGGTCGACACCCGGGGCGGTTGGTCGACACGTGGAATCGTCATGACGTTTCGGCCTTTGATGGCAGTGCTACCTCGATGAAGCCCCATAGCCGGGCGATGATTTGCAGCGCGGCGCAAGGTGAAGGTGATGGGTCGGCTCGATTCCGAGATTCCCTTGGGAATAAAGGGTCTGATGGCCTGACCCTGCAAGAAAGGGGGTAGCGGCTCGATTCCGCGCGGGCCTCCGCCGGATGCCTGTAGCGGTCATGGAAGCCGCGACATACGGCCGGCGCCGCCTGCTGCCACGGACCGGGTAGCGTGGTATGGCAGACGATGAAGCCCCCATCCTTCCGCGTGTCTGCTACCAGGTCGGCCAGCCGTCCGGGGGCCAGGTGCATGCGGTTGCCCGGGTGGAAAATGCACGTGTCGCACATGGCTGCCAGCAACCGCGTCTTGCCCGATGGGTCGGCCACGCTTAGCATGTCCGCTGGTCTCCTTCCTTTGTGGACATTTGGGGAGTGCCGTCCGGGGATCCCGGGGAGGATAGGCCGGACGGCAACCCCGGCCGGTCAGGCTGCGCCGTAGCGCTGCGGCTGATCCGACGTCTTTACGACCTCACCCCTGACGCGCAACCGGTCCAAGCTGTAGGCGACCGCGCCCGGACCGGAGTTGAGCGCCACAGCCACCGCATAGGGTGTTGCGGACTCGCCTTCCGGCAAGCCGCGCATGTGCGCGAGGATCGCGTTTTGCAGCTCGCCGCGCCGCCACACAGCCAGCGGCGCTTTACCCGCTTTCGGTTCCCTGCGGGTCCGGTGTGGCTTCTCCGGTTCGGCCGGTGCTGCGGATACGGGCCGGACGCTCTCCATGAACGCCATGACCGCCCCAGCGTCGCCACCTGTGGGCGTGTTAGCGGCCGGCGGGGGTTGTGGCACAGCAACCGGTTCCGACACCTCCACGGGGCTCCCAGCGGTCGCCACAGCAACGCACCGCGGGCACGGCTGTCCGCCCGCGGACACGGCAGCCTCCCGGGTGCCGTACCAGCTCGTCGCTGAAGCCGTCGAGCGGGCGCACAGTGTTTGCTCCCCCCCAGGCTGCCCCAGGCTGGTGAGGTCGTGGAATTCCAAACCCCGACGGCAGATTGCCATCCACACAACATCCCCATCGTCGGCCTGCCCGCCGCGGGTTTCGCCGGTGTGTGAGCGCACACGGCCCGTGCCCACCTTTCGCGGTGCGGCCTTGCCTGCGGTCTTGGCTTCCGCGACCGTGACTGTTTTGGCACGCGGTACCAATACATCGTCGCGGCGCAGCTTGGGCGGCGTCACCAGCCGGCGCCACACAGTGTTGCGGCCCAGCTTCCGCGACTCGGCCTGGCCGGCTATGGCCATGGCCCGCAGGGTTTCGGTCACCGTCGAATAGCCTTTATCCGCCGCGGTGGCCACGGCCTGCGCTGTGGCCCACTCGTCACCCTTCGGTCCAGGTAGCGCCCGCAGGATCGTGGTGCGCGCCTGCTCTGCGGTCTTCGTGTCCGGCATGGCCGTCTTCCCTTCCCTTCGTCTGTGCTATGTGGAACGTCTATGTAGGTGGGGTGGCGGCGTAGCCTGGCCGGACTACGCCGCCACCCGCGCCGATCAAGCGGGTGCGCCCTAAACACCCACTCGGTCGGCGCCTTCCCGCGCGGTGTGTCGTGTTACCCCTCAGAACACGTCACCGTGCGGGGGGTCTGTCAGACCTTGGCGAGTGTGCGCATAGCGGCCACAGCGGCGTGCATCGCAGGGATGCCTTTAGCCTCCATGGCCCAAGCATCGTCGCCATCCTCGTGCAACTGCGCGGCAGAGGTGACCGCCTGCATCACACCACCGGCCGTCATCTGTCCACCTTGGATGAAGTGGGCCAGGATGTTGGTCGCCTCGACTTCTGAGAATCCGAGCGACTTCGAAACTGTGGCGATCACAGTCTGCGCGTCGGTCAGCGGCGTGGCCGCGTCCGCTTCCAGCTCTGCCACCTTTGCGTTGAGGTAGTCCGGTGAAATGAACTTGCGCACCGCGTCAGCAGTCTGCGAGGCGACGAGGGCCAGGTTGCGGCGCGCGGTTTCCTCCGACCAGTCCACAACACCTGCGTCCATCTGCGCGCCGAGGTGTACCCGCTTGAGCGCTTCGGCTGCGATCGTCAGACCGTTGTTGCACAGCCGGATGACGAGACGTGGCGTGATGTTGAAACCGCCACCGCCAACTTCCGAGTTCGAGATCACGAAACCGGCGAACACGGTTTCGCCGCCGCCCTCGATTGTCTGGCCCTCACCGCGTGATGCGTTCGCGACCCGCTCCGGCGTCCAGCCGCCAAGCCCGCCCTCCCTGCCGTCGCGGCGTACCACGCTGGCATCGTGGCCACCAAACGGGGAGCGGTAACCCTCCAGCAACTTCGGCGCCAACGTCGCTATCTGCGGCACACCAACCTTGACGATCATGCGACGTTCGGTCAGGTCCGCCTCAATGATCGGGTCTGTGATGCCGGCCTCAGTCATGCCCCGCAGCGCAGCCAACACCACGTCGAAGTTGTCGATGCAGCGGAACCGGTCACTAAGCAGCGCACGCATGACACCGTCTGCGCCATCGCCGCCCGGTGCACCGTCCGCGCTCTTGAGCAGGCGCACCAGATATCTGGCATCGAGTGGCTGTGCTTGCAGCAGACGGTTCACGTTGACGTCAAACAGTGTGCGGCCATCTGCGACATCCATGTGCAGCATGGTGCGGCACCGGCCCGCGAACTCCAGCGGAAACTTGAGCTTGGCCGAGATCCCCTCAAGCGCGACACGGGTAGGCAGATATAGGCCGTTCACCTCGGTCACGCCGTTCTCGGACAGCATCGGCTCGACGCCATCCACGATCAGTGCGTTGCGCCGGAACAGGATCGAACGTGCCGGCACCACCAGGTCGACAGCCCGCGTGCGCTGGTCGTTGAGTGCGGCGGCGAGTGTAGGAAGGTCTGCGTTGCGGAGTGTGTCGGGGGCTGTAGCGATGACAGACATTAGGGGTGCTCCTTCAAATCGGGTTCGGGGTTGGGGTCTGATGTGGACGGTTGGGGACAGTCAGTCGTCGATCGGGTTTTCGTGGTCGACGTCGCACACCTCGGGCGTGGTCGCGTCGTCGAAGGTGCGGCCCTGCTTCCGGACCGCCGGGTGGTACACGCCGGCCAGTTCTGTACGCACGGCGGCAAGCTCTGCGCGCAGCCGCTCCAACTCGGCGTCCTTGTCTGCCAAGGTCGGATCCTTGGCAGGGCCATACACCCACACCCGGACCACGGCGCCCTTGTCGCTGTCGGCCTGGTAGTACCAGCCCGACCCGGACTGTCCGACCTTGCCGGACCGGCCAACCAGTGCCATGCCAGCCGCGTCGACGAGCGCCACTTTCACGGCCTCGGCCTCGCCGCCATCGCGTAGCTGATACGGCACGGACAGGCTCATGTGGACGTTCATCGGCGGAAGGTCAGTTGTGATGCCAGCAAGTGCGTCGGCCATGCGGTGCAGCTCGGCCGCAACCTCCGCGTACGGGGGCGGACAGCACGGGCTGCCTGCATCGTCGGTGATGTAGATGCGGCAGCGCGGCGCGTCCCGGTTGTCGTGACGCCACTGCGTCAGGTACAGGTCAAAGTGAGCGGGCTCCCCGTCGTGGATACAGGACACAAACCTTGCCTGGTCGAGGTGGCAGCCATCGTGGCCGACGGTGGGGTAGTGCTCGTGCACCGGGTTGGTGCACATGACCGTGGCGGTCGCGGTGGCGGGGGTTGCGGACACAACGAACTCCTTCGAGGGGGTTTGGGGGCTAGCGGGTTGTGATGGTGGCCGGCATGAACTGGGCGACCGGCACCCCAAGCGCGGCGGCGATTTTCTCCAGCTCTGCGACGTCCCACGGGATCTCGCCATTGATCCGCTTGCCCACGGACTGCCGCGTACGGGTTCCCACCGCTTCGGCAAGGCGCGTATTGGTCCACCCCTGGCGGCCCATCTCTGCGCGAATTTCAGCCGCTACACTGGCCGCTAGAACTGAACTCATGAATGCAGTCTGCACGGTGAGCGTTCAGCTTGTCAATAGGCGATCGGTACCGGCGTGGCAAAGTTGCAAATTGAGTGATCATGCGACAGGCTGAACGCTATGAGCACAGATGCGCCAGAACGCGCAACATCCCGGCTGCGGGAGGGTGTCGCCGAGGAGATCCGTGGACTCCTTGGCCGTCGGCGAATGAGCCAGATCGAACTCGCCCGCAGGATCGGCAAGAGCCATACCTATGTGGGTCGCCGCCTGAGCGGAGAAACGGCGTTCGATACCGATGACCTTGAACGCATCGCAGGCATACTCGGCGTGTCCGTTGTGGACCTCTTGCCAGATTCGGCCCTGGGCCCCACCGGTTTACGGGGACGTATGCCGATCGCGCCGGCCAGCCTACCCGACCGGCCATCTGACCGACGCGGCCCTACCCGTCCGGGCAGCCACCGGCCACCGTCCGGCCCCGGCCGGACATCCCGCCTGGCAGTTTCCTGAGTGTTACCTGTGACATTCCCCTTTTGGCATTTGGCGCATGATACGCACGCTCGTCCCACAGCTGTTACGCACCAGGCACGCAATGCGATTTTGTGGGCGGAACCCTATTTCCGTCAAGCGGAAGGAAAAACTCGAAAATGTCAGACCTGATCCCTGAGCACGAGGCGTATCTGCGGGCTGGTGGCCGCGCAGACAACACCGTGGCGTGCCGCGTCCGCCGACTGCACCACGCCGAACGGCACCTCCCGCACGGCCTTGACGGGTCGCACACCAGCGAGCTCGCCCACTACCTGGCCAACCCCTCCTGGTCGCGGTGGACCCGACACACCTATTTCAACCACCTGCGCGGCTACTACACGTGGGGCGTCCAGTTCGGACACCTCTCGATGGACCCGATGGACGCCATGATCCGGCCGCCGGAGGGGGATCGGCTACCCGATCCGTGCACCGACGATGAGCTGGCCCTGGCACTCGAGTCGCTGCCGATGTGGCCTATGGGCATGGCGGTCCGGCTCGCAGCCTATGCGGGCCTGCGCTGCTGTGAGATCACCGTTGCGTGTCGCGAGAAATGCACAGAGGAACGGCTGCGGGTGCTCGGCAAGGGTGGCCTGGTGCGCTCCGTCGCCATGTCGCCGATCTTGTGGGCCACGATCAAAGACCTGCCGCCGGGTCCGCTGTGTGTGGGTGTGCGCGGCCGGCCGATCACAGCCAAATCACTGTCCGAAATGCAGGCCTCTTTCTGGCGCCGGATCGGGCTACCCGCGATGCACCTTCACAGGCTGCGGCACTGGTTCGGCACCGCACTGCTACGGGAAGGCGCGGACCTGCGCACGGTGCAGGAACTCATGGGCCACGCCTCGATCACGTCCACCGTCGGGTACACATTGATCGTGGACACACAGCGACGCGCGGCAGTGCGTCGCCTGCCCTGCGTAGAAGAGCACCAGCCGGGTAGTAGCCGGCTGGTGCCCACGGTAGCCACACCCCGGCTAGCGGCGTAGGCGTTCCCGCGACAAACATGATGAACCATGTCCCCGCCGGTCGGCAAGACCGGCGGGGCATGCCGCGTCAACAGCCAATATTCACAGGAGAGAGATCCCCGTCTCAGGGCTAGCGTGCCCAGCCCATGAACCGTACGAACAGGGGCCCGGCCGGTACCGTGGGCATATCCTGGCAGGCTTTCAGAAACGCGGCGGCCAGGTACATGTGTAGCCCGATCCGGTCGTCCTTGTACTCCGTCCGCAGGCCTGCCCGCGCGGGTGAGCACGGCCACGCCGCGCGCGGCACACAGTCATCGCAGCCCCAATCCGGGCCGGCAGGCATGTGCCGCCCGCCCTGGCCGTCGGCGCTCACGTGAGCTTTGCAACGGCTTTGAGCGCGGCGGCCAGCCTGCCACAGCCGGCCGTGCCTAGCTCTTCGCCGCAGGTGCACCAGCGCGGCGGCCACAGCCACAGCCAGCCACGCAAAGGCCGGTGGCGGCGCTGAAGCGCAGCTAGGTAGGCATCCCGGTAGTGCACTTCGTTGTCGCCGTCCACGGCCGGTGTCCCCTCCCGTGCAGGGGGACGGCGGCCGTCTACCACCTGCCCGGCCGCCGGCCCCCGTTCTCCGCCCGGCGCCGCGTGCGTTGGGGCAGGCACAGCACCGGGGGCTCTGACACGGAACGCTATGACGACATCACACAACGGTGGTGCGAGTACGCACCACCAAATCGACGCGCCGGTCGCCTATGCCACGCCCATGCGTTCGCACATGCCTCGCAGCGCAGAGCCGCGCTGTGAGCGCTCCAGCAGGAAACGGGCTGTCTCGCGGGCCGCGGTGTCCGACCGCATCGGCTGCGGCGCCAACCGCTCAGCCGTCAGCAAAGCCCGCTCTGCCTGCTGATCCTGTGCACCGTCAAGATCTGCGAACGCGCGCGCCAGCTCCAGGTAGTAGGTTGCCTGCCGGTGTGCTGATTCCAGCTGGCCAGGATGCAGCCTGCGGGACACCTCGATTGCCTGGCCGGCATCGCCCGCGTCGACCTCCGCACCCATCCGCCAAATGCCCACGTTGGTCGGGCCAAACCACATCCACCAGCGGCGTGTCTCGCCGGTACGCTCGGCCAACGCAGCAGACTCATCCAGGTGCGCGAACGCCTCACCCGGGTTGGTGCGCAGTGTTGAAAGCGCCGACATCAGGTGGAGCATGCCGAGGACAGCAGTAGCCCCGTCGTTGTCCATGTGGCCGCCCAACTCGTCGGCCGCCCGAAGCGACAGCGTCAACGACCTGCGGTGGCTGCCTGCGCCGGCCGCAGTGTTGGCCCGCGCCCAGTCCGCCACAGCCAGCGGTACCGGCTCGCCCAGCTGCTCCGCAGCCTGGCGGCACCGCTCGGCCGCTAGCGTGGCCTCAGCCAGATAGCCCAACCCGCGGAAAACCCCACGTGCCGTGGTCGTAGCGTCCACCAGCATGCGCAGCGCGGCGGCACCATCCGGGCCGTGCGACGATGCGTGCAGGTCACGAAGTAGGTCCGGCAAGATCTGGCCAACGGCCGCGTAGTCCGACCGGGTACGGTGCGCGTCCAACAGTTCCATCCGCGACGCCAGCTCGGACAGAGCGAGCGGCACCCGGTCCGAGGGCTCATCGGGTGCGATCTCCAACAATGCGAGCCACATCGGCTCAACCCTCGTATGTGCCCGTTCCAACTGGCGGTCCGCCGGTATGTGAGGCTGCCCCGTCAAGTCGGCCACCGAACATTCCAACGCTGCGGCCAGGTCCGCGACCATGTACCGGTCGGTACGCAGGGTGCCCTGTTCGATACGTGACCAGGTGGTGTGCGCTATGCCGGCGCGGCTCGCTGCGTGGCGGATGCTCCACCTGCGCAGCTGCCTGCGCGTCCTGATGCGTTCACCGATCGACGGATCAGCCGGTACTGCACGACGAGGCATCGTGATCACTCCCTGCTAGCGGTCAGGGGTGGCGGGCTGCCGGCCCGCTAGAACCGCGCCCGCCATCCATCACTGTACGCCGATGAACACCCACAACACGCCGAGCAGGATCCCCGCCAGCCGAATCGCGGCGAGCACATTTTTGCTGGGCGCATCTATGACCATGATCACAGCGGCTGCGCCGGCCGCCAGCAGCGGACTGGACAAGCCCAGGCAGACGCCAACGA
>Ga0307299_10000659_pt1:0-5000 | contig 11493 bp, 6 predicted proteins | sample ER_DNA_159_FD_194466 | JGI IMG/M metagenome (GOLD analysis project Ga0307299, IMG submission 194466) | Bulk soil microbial communities from the East River watershed near Crested Butte, Colorado, United States - ER_DNA_159 | ecosystem: Environmental > Terrestrial > Soil > Floodplain... | reverse complement strand
TCCGATGGAAAATATCGGGCGTAGACCGCGTTGACGGCCTGGAAGTGCGCCGCGTCGGTGCAATACACCGTGCACTTGACGACCCGCTCGAGCGAGGACCCGGCGGCGGTCAAGCAGAGCTTCATCTGGTCGAGCACGATCTCGGCCTGGCGTTCGGTCGGCAGACGCTTGATCTCGCCGGTTGCGGGATCGTAGGGCGGGATGTTCGATACAAACACGAAATCGCCGGCCCGCATGACCATCGCGATCGGGACGTCGCGGGCTTCGGCATAGCTGGAGAACGGTTCAACGCGAATGGCTTGGCGCTTCATGGTGAGCCTCACTGGTGTGCGTGACCTTCGCAGCAAGGCCGCCCGCTGTCGCCAGCGATCGGTTCGGCGCGCGCCGAAGTCTCGTTTCTTGCTTGGCCTCCGGGCCGAGCGGTAGAATGCGCGCATGGTCGCGGCGGCAAATCTGGTCGAGGTTGCGGCGCTCGTCGGCGATACCGCGCGCGCAACCATCCTTGCCGCCTTGATGGGTGGGCAGGCCTTGACCGGCAGCGAGCTTGCCTATCTCGCCCGGGTCTCGCGTCCGACCGCGAGCGAGCACCTCCTCAAGCTGGCCGAGGCGCGTCTCGTCACTGTCACCAGGCAGGGGCGCTATCGCTATTACCGCATCGCCTCGCCATTGGTCGCGCGGATGCTCGAAAGCATCATTGCGGTCGCCGCGATCGAGGTTCCTTCGCGTTACCAGCCGCGCTCCATCGCGGATGACGCGCTCCGCTTCGCGCGCACCTGCTATGACCACCTGGCCGGTCAGGTCGGCGTCGCAATCGCCGACGCACTCATCGCCGGGGGGCACATCGTTCTCGCCGAGGACGGGGGCGAAGTGACGGATGCCGGCATGCGCTTCCTGACCGACTTCGGTGCGGATTTGAATGTACGGAGCAAGCGGGTGTTCTGCCGGCCCTGCCTCGACTGGAGCGAGCGCCGATACCACGTCGCGGGTCTTGTGGGGGCGGAAATCTGGCGTCGCTGTCTGGAGCTCGGGTGGTTCAAGCGGGACCGCGATACCCGTGCGCTGCGATTGACCACAGCGGGGAAAGCCGGGCTGTTCGAGACCTTCGGGGTGGACCTCGTGAACACGCGGCCAGGGAGTTCGGACCGGAGCGCGCTTCCGCCCGGCATCGGCGAACTGCAGCGTGGCGACATTCGCGATTAGCACCACCTTCGCAGCGCTCGATTCCCGCTCCACGTCATGGCCGTATTTGTCACCGCCCCCCACGTCTTTGATTCGATGTGCGACTACGACGTGGATGCCGGGCAACCGCAGATAAGTTTACGAAATCGACGAGCGCGCGAGAAGTGCTGCCGATGTATCGGGCATTTTCGCGCATCGGGGTCTCACAATCTAACGGCGAGATAACGAGGCGCTCGGGCTCCCCCGACGGGCGGCCGTCGAAGCCGCGCGCGCCCCCATCTTCGCGACGTGAACTCAGGTCGAACGCGGCGCCGAGGACCTTTTTTGTTTAGGGCGTGTACTCATAAAATCGCGACCGATTGGCGATCGCCGGGGATGTCCGCTTAACCCCGAGAAGCGGCGGAAAAGCGGACATTCTCTAACCGCCGCTTGGTGCCAGCAAAAGACATTGGAGCTTCAATTTTGCGACAGCAAGCTAAACTGCGGTGTCTCCGTCTCCCTTCTTGATACCGTCACTGATGTAGTTGACCGCGTCGTCGCGGGTCATCTCCTGCTCCTGCAAGAAATAGGCGGCGGGGCTCTCGCGCTCGGCGAAGATCGCGACCAGGACGTTCGCGCCGGTCACCTCCTCGCGTCCCGAGGACAGCACGTGGATGACGGCGCGCTGGATCACGCGCTGAAAGGCAGCGGTCGTTTCGGACTCGCCGTCGTCGATCACCAGTTTCTTCAGGTCGTTATCGATGTAGCTCACGAGGTGCTCTTTCAGCGCGCCAAGATCGACCTTGCAGGTCGTCATCACTGCCGATGCATCCACGTCATCGATCAGGGCGAGTAGCAGATGCTCCAGCGTTGTGTACTTATGCTTTCGCCGGTTGGAGCAGGCGATGGCCCGGTGTAGCGTCGATTCGAGCGCGGCGGAAAATGCAAAACCGCCCCAGGCAGTCGGAAACTGAGGCGCGGAGACGTTGTTGCGGGGACCAGCCGCCTCAGCCCGGATCGTGGCTGAGAGGGTATTCCAATCGGCCATGCCTAATGCCTCGGCGATGAGTTCCAGGCTTTGGCTTACGGTGATCTTGAAACCCCTGGCGGCGAGTGAGGCACGCAATGTGCGCGCCATTGCTTTGGCGTGACGGAAGTCGCGCATATCTTGCATCCTTTGCTCGAACGAAATCGGGGAATCAGGGCTTGCGCTGCTGACCCGTCGTTCGGGTGCAAAGGCCTGTGAAAGGCTGCGATACGTTCACCATGCCCATAGGGCTGCAAGCGGCAGGTCGTATCTACCCGGGAAAAATGTGGGCTGCCGCCGGGTCGTTGTCAATCACTTGCGACCGATCGCCAAAAGGCGCCACCGCAGGTCAGTGGCGGCTTTTTTTCAGCTCGGCTTTATCCGATAGTGACGCCCAGTGGCGATCGGCGCGCCGACGACAACCGCTGGCGAAGACCGGCGGCGAACCAGGGAGGAAAAACCGGATGCTCTCGTTCTTCCACGCGTTCGGGCGCGTGCTCCCATTCGCCCTCGTCTTGGCGGTCGTCCCCGCGGCGGCCCAGGACTATCCCTCGCGTCCGGTGACCATCGTGGTCGGCTATACGCCGGGTGCGACCAGCGATCTCGTTGCGCGCACGATCGGCGAACGTCTCAATGCCGCATGGGGCCAGTCCGTCATCGTGGACAACCGCTCGGGCGTCGGAGGCAATATCGCGGCGGCATATGTGGCCCGCGCGCAGCCCGACGGCTATACGCTGATGGTCGGCACCGACGCGATGATGACCACCAATGTGTATCTCTACAAGAACGCGCCGTTCGATCCGGTGAAGGATTTTTCCCCCGTCATCTATGCCGGCGCGAACATCATCTGTCTCGCGGTCAACACCGAATTCCCCGCGAATTCCGTGGCGGATGTGATCGCCTATGCCAAGGCTAATCCCGGCAAGCTCCTCTACGGCTCGTCCGGGGCCGGCTCGCCGCACCATCTTGCGGGCGAGCTCCTGCGTCAGAAGACCGGCATCGACATCGTCCATGTGCCTTATCGCGGCGGCGGGGCCACCATCAATGATCTGCTCGGCGGCCACATCAAGGTCGCGTTCCTGAGCCTATCCACCGCCGTGCCGCATCTGACCACCGGCAAGATCAAGCTCCTGGCGGTGGTGGAGAAGTCTCGCTACCAGGCCATGCCCGACGTCCCGACGATCGGCGAAACCGTTCCGGGATTCGAAATGTCGTCCTGGCACGGCATATTCGCGCCGGCCGCGACGCCTGCGCCTTTGATTGCACGTCTCAACGCGGCCATCCGGAACGTGCTGACCACCGAGGCCGTGAAGGAGAAGCTCGGCGTGCTCGGCGTCGCGGTCGCGACCAGTACGCCGGAACAGCTCGCCGATATCGTCAAGACCGGACTCACGGCGCGCGGCGAGCTGGTGAAGGCCGCCAACATCCAGCCGGAATAACAAGAGGCGCTGATCATGTTGCGAATTGCGGTGCTGGCTGCTGCTGCTCTTGCGTTGGGGTTGGGCGGGGTCCTCGCCCAGGCCGACAGCGATTATCCGAACCGGCCCGTGCGTCTGATCGCAGCCGCGGCGCCGGGCGGGAATCCGGATGTGCTCGCGCGGCTGCTGTCGCAGAAACTCTCCGGCGCGTTCGGCAAAGCCTTCGTGGTGGAGAACGTTCCGGGTGCCGGCGGCGTTGTCGCGGCCAAGATGGTGGCCGCCACGCCGCCCGACGGGCATGTGCTCATGCTCGGCGATTCCGGCGCGATGGCCATCAACGTCGTGCTCAATCCCGATCTTGGCTACGATCCTTTGCGGGATTTCACCCCGATCACGGCGCTGGTGACGGTCCCCACCGTGCTGGTCGTGCACCCGTCGGTGCCGGCGCGGACGCTGCCGGAGTTCATCGCCCTCGCCAAGTCCAAACCCGGCCAGCTGGCCTACGGCTCGGCTGGACCCGGATCGATCCATCACCTCACGATGGCGATCTTTGCCGCGCAGACCGGCATCGATCTCCTGCACGTGCCCTATCGCGGGGGCACCGCTCTGGTGGGCGGGCTGGTCAAAGGCGAGGTGCAGGCGGGTTGGTCCGGCGTTCCCAACGTGCTGCCGCTGATCGAGGACGGCAAGCTTCGCGTTCTTTGCATCAGCACCCAGCGGCGCTCGAAATCGGTCGCCGATGTGCCGACCGCCATCGAGCTCGGCATCGAGGGGTTCGACTACGCCACCATGATGGGTCTGCAGATGTCGGCGGGAGCGCCGCGCGATCTCGTCGCGCGCCTGCAGGCGACCGTGGCCAAGGCATTGCGCGAACCGGACATGGTGGATCGCATGGCCGTTCTCGGCATGGATCTGCACGAGAACGGAACCGAGGACTACGTCAGGTTCATGAAGGACGATATCGACCGCTATCGAACGGCGATCCGGAATTTCAAGCTGCAGATCAATTGAGAGACGAATGCCCGCCTTGCGCATCTACGGCGTCGCCCGCACCCGCGCCTTCCGCGCGCTCTGGATCGCGCAAGAGCTCGATCTCGACTACGAGCATGTTCCGATCGAGATCGGTCCGGCCGGCGCGCGCAAGGCGGAGTATCTCGCGATCAATCCAAACGGCCGCCTGCCGGCGATCGACGACGGCGGCTTTGTCCTGTGGGAATCGCTCGCCATCACGCTCTACCTGGCCAAGAAACACGGCCGGCTCTATCCGGCGACGCTCGAGGGCGAGGCCAAGGCCTGGCAGTGGAGCCTGTGGTCGGTGCAGGAGGTGGACCGCGGCGTCAACATCTGGTCGTTGCACGCCGTGCGGCTTCCGCCCGAGGACCGCGATCCGCAACGGC
>Ga0307299_10000651_pt1 | contig 11613 bp, 5 predicted proteins | sample ER_DNA_159_FD_194466 | JGI IMG/M metagenome (GOLD analysis project Ga0307299, IMG submission 194466) | Bulk soil microbial communities from the East River watershed near Crested Butte, Colorado, United States - ER_DNA_159 | ecosystem: Environmental > Terrestrial > Soil > Floodplain | place: USA... | reverse complement strand
CGGGTTCGCCGTCGGGGTATCCAATCCCAAGACCATCGTGTTTTTCGCCGCTGTGCTTCCGCAGTTCGTCGACCCTATCCGAGGACACATCGTCGTTCAGATGTTGACGCTCGGCATGATCTTCAACGTCATCGCGCTCGCTTCAGACAGCCTGTGGGGCGTAGTCGCCTCGCAGGCGCGAGACTGGTTCGGCCGGTCGCCGCAGAGGCTCTCGCTGGTTGGCGGTGTCGGAGGACTGACCATGATCGGGCTCGGCGTGACCGTCGCTTTGACAGGGCGTAAGGAGTAGCGCTGTCAGGCTCCGCGGAGCCAGGTCGAGACGGGCACGGCCGCTATGCCTAGCCTTAGGTCATGGCCGTGGGGGACTGGGGTGACAGGCCGCTGCTCTTGGCGGTCGATGCGGATCCGCGTCAACTGGGCAGGATCGAGGCGGAACTGCAACGCGCGTTCGGTGCGGATTTCCGGGTACGAGGCGAGCTGGCGCCCGAAGATGCCATCAAGACACTGCACGGCGCCCGACAGCGGCAGGAAAGGACTGCCGTTGTCTTGGTCGATGATGCATTCCCTGACGAAGCTCGGGCCGAAATTTTCAGCACAGCAAGGACGCTGCACCCCAACGCCCGGCGGGCTTTGCTCGTTGCTTGGGGTGCGTGGGCTCATCCCGAGTCGGCGCAAAAGATCTTGCGCAGCATAGCCGTGGGCGACATCAGCTACTACGTACTCAAGCCCTGGACGACGCCCGACGAGCTGTTCCACCGGGCCATTGCAGAGTTCGTCCAGGAATGGTCACGCAGCGAGCCGGCGAATCTTCGGGAGGTTGTCGTCGTCGCTGCGCAGCACACCGGGCGGGCGTACGCGGTGAGTGACCTGATGAACCGGAACGGTATCCCGCACGCTTTCCGCCCGCGTGCCTCGGAGCTCGGACAGAGCGCGTTGGCGGAGATCGGCTACCCCGAGGGCGAAGTCGTGGTGTGGATGCCCGCCATTGGCGGCACGTGCCTGATTGATCCGACTGATGCCGAGATCCTCGAGGCCTGGGGCATTCCCACTACGTTGGCCGGTGTCGATCGGCACTTTGATTTGCTGGTCATCGGTGGTGGTCCGGCGGGTCTCGCAGCGGCCGTTTACGCCTCGTCGGAGGGAGTCCGCACCCTCGTCGTGGAGCGCGAGGCAATCGGCGGTCAAGCCGGCACGAGCTCTCTGATCCGCAACTATCTGGGTTTTTCTCGCGGCCTGAGTGGCGCCGAGTTGGCGCAACGCGGCTATCAACAGGCTTGGGTCTTCGGCGCCCGCTTCGTCGTGACCCGCGAAGTAGAGGAGCTCACGCTCAAAAACCCCGGCGGATTCGTGGCCCGGATCGGAAACGCTGGGGAGGTCACCGCGCGAGCTGTGATCATCTCGACGGGAGTGTCGTATCGACGCCTCGGAATCCCGAGCCTCGAGAATCTCAGTAGCCACGGGGTTTACTACGGCGCAAGCGTCTCCGCCGCTCAAGCGCTCACCGGTTTGCAGGCCGCTGTCGTCGGCGCCGGAAATTCTGCGGGACAAGCAGCGCTACACCTGGCAAGGTATTGCGCATCCGTACACCTGATCGTCCGAGCGCCAAATCTGGCGAACAGCATGTCCGCCTACTTGGTGGACGCGATCTGCGCAATGCCGGTGATCAAGGTCCACGTCAATACCGAAGTGGTCGAGGCTCAGGGCGACGGGCAGCTGGAAGAGATAACGATTTGCGATCGCAGCAACGGGCAGGAAAGCCAGCTGCCATTGGCGAGTCTGTTCGTGATGATCGGTGCACGGCCTCGGACGGATTGGCTGCCGCTGGCGGTCGCGCGCGACGGACACGGCTTCCTGTATACCGGAGCAGAGGCCGCCGCATCCGACAACTGGACACTGTCCCGCCTGCCACAACCACACGAAACAACGATTCCCGGACTTTTTGCCGTTGGCGACGTACGGTCCGGCTCCGTCAAACGAGTGGCATCAGCCGTCGGCGAAGGGTCGGTCGTGGTCTCCGAAATTCACCAGTTCCTCTCCTGGACGCCGCAGGACTGAGGTGACCGAGCCGATGCGCGGCGGAACACGGATGGTGATCACCGCCGTGATCTTGGCGGTGCCGCTGCTCGGCCTGCTGCTGTTGCTAGCGCAACCTGCTCTGGATCTTCGGTGGGAGCACCATCCGGCGCACTTCTGGCTGGTCTTGATCACCGCGCTGCTCTCGGCGGTATTGGCGTACGCCACCGGCGATGCAGCCGGCCGACGGGGCGATGCGCGCTTGCTCTATGTGTCGTTGGCCTTCTTGTCCTCCGCCGGTTTTCTGGGACTCCATGCGCTGTCAACTCCCGGCGTCCTGCTCGGCAAGGCCAACACCGGGTTTCTGATCGCCACACCCGTGGGCGTAGCGATCGGGTCGGTCTTCGCCGCATTATCGACCGCGGACTTGACCGGCGACAGTGCGGTTCGCCATGTGCGAATCGGAAAGCTGCTGCGATGGGTGCTGCTCGGATTGATGGTCTTGTGGGCGGTCTGGTCGTTGGCCTCGCTGCCGCCACTTGATCGGCCACCGCAGTTCGCGGAGCGGTTCCCGCTCTGGCTCGCCGTACCGGCTGTCCTGCTGTACGCCGGCAGCGCGGTGCGTTACGTCCAGCTCTGGCGTCGTCACCCATCGCTGATGCTCTTAGCTGTGCCGTCGGCATTCATCCTGCTCGGGGAGTCGATGGTGGCGATCGCGTTTGCGCGGAACTGGCATCTCTCCTGGTGGGAGTGGCACGTACTACTGCTGCTCGCTTTTGGCCTGGTGGCGTTGAGTGCGCGGGCCTCGTGGCGGGAGGAAAGGTTCGCCGAGCTCTATCTGCCGCAAACCAGTGCCGGCGACCGGGAGATCAGCGTGCTGTTTGCCGACCTGGAGGGTTTCACCTCATTCTCCGAGACCCACGAACCCGATGAAGTGGCCAGCATGCTCAATGAGTATTTCGCCGCCGCAGTCCCGGTAGTGGTTACGCCGTACGGCGGCGATGTCGATCGCATCATCGGCGACGCGTTGATGGTGACGTTCAACAAACGTGGTGATCAACCTGATCATGCTCACCGCGCAGCTGGCGCCGGACTCGCGCTGCAGAAAGCCACCCTAGATCTCGGGAATCACCATCCTGAATGGCCGCGCTTCCGGGTGGGGATCAACTCCGGACATGTGTCGGTCAGTTTGCTCGGTGCCGAGGGCGGACGTACTCACACGATTGTTGGCGATACGGTCAACATCGCTTCCCGCATTGAGAGCACGGCACCTACCGGGGGAGTCGCGATCGGCCCGGACACCAAAGCCCTGCTGCAGGATGCTGTCACGACGCCATTAGGCACATTGCACCTGAAGGGCCGGCAAGAGCCGCTCCAGGTGTACTTGCTGACCTCTTTATAGGAGGCATAGGCCTCTCCGTAGGAGCCGTAGGCCTTTCCCGTTACGCACAAGGCCACGTGTGAGCGGGCATTTAGCGATATTCAGCTTGATTCGTGGCGTTGTGCGGAGAAACAACAATTGCTGGCCGGCGGCGTCGAGGCACGACGTTGCTTGATCAGAACTTGATCATTGGTGATCCATATCGCTATGCATGATCAAATAGCGCAACAGATTATCTGGTTATCTCGATGAGATAACGGTTAGAGCTGTGCCGTACTAAACGCCCACAGCCGTGCTCCCTATTGGCGTGCAAGTCTGCACCGTTGAGGTGGTCGAGGATCAGCGCTGCGCGCTGCGCTCATTCGGTGCCAGTCGGGGGGTTGGCAATTTCAGAGCTGCTTGCACATCGCGCTTGGAATCCACCGCCGTCGTCGTCACTCGCAGAGGAAAGAGCGCCTCTGCTCGTTTCTCCTCCGTGCGGCGGCGCGCGATTCCCGACGCTCGCAGCTCACCATTCGTGTCCGGTTGCGCCCATCTTCATGCCTGCCTCCAGGCGTCTGAACAAGTTCCACTAAATAGGAGATCTGCTTCTTCCCGTACCTAAGGAGCCCGATGATCAAGTGGGTTGTCAGTGCAGCGCTGAGGTTTTCTCGGCTCGTGGTCGCCGCGGCCATCGGGATCCTTGGAGTCGGTCTCTACCAGCTCCACAATGCGGCCGTCGACGTCTACCCGGAGTTTGAGCCGCCGGACATCCAAATCCAGGCCGAAGCACTCGGCCTGTCGGCTCAAGAAGTCGAGCAGCTGATCACGGTGCCGATTGAGCAGGACCTGCTGAACGGTATCCCGTGGGTCGAGCACATCAGATCACGATCGATGCCTGGGCTGTCGGCGATCGACTTGCAATTCGAGCCCGGGACGGACCTGCTGGCAGCTCGACAGCTGACCCAGGAACGGATGTCGCAAGCCAAGGCGCTGCCCAACGTCGGCACCCCGCCGATGATGATCCAGCCGAAGTCCTCAACCAGCCGGGTCGCCATGATCGCCATGCGATCGGACAGCATTTCCGAAATGCAGATGTCGGTGCTTGCCCGCTGGCAGATCAAGCCCCGGCTAATGAGCATTCCTGGAGTCGCCAACGTGTCGATCTGGGGGCTGCGAGATCGCCAGCTGCAAGTCCAGGTGGATCCGCAGCGCCTGCAGTCCCGGAAGGTCACCCTCACTCAGCTCATCGAAACGACCGGCAACGCGCTGTGGGTCTCTCCGCTGAGCTTCGTCGAGGCTTCCACGCCAGGGACGGGCGGATTCGTTGAGACTCCCAACCAGCGGCTCGGCGTCCAGCACATCCAGCCGATCACCACGCCCGCTCAGCTCGCTAACGTCGCGGTCCGGGGCAGCCAGACCGCGCCGCTCCGGATTGGCGATGTCGCGAAGGTCACCGAAGACCACCAGCCACTCATTGGCGACGCCAGCGTGGATGGCGCACCATCCCTGATGCTGGTCGTCGAACGGTTCCCCAACGCCAACACCGCCCAGGTCACCCGCGACGTCGATGAGGCACTCGATGCGATGGCACCCGGCCTGTCCGGCATCTCCTTAGATGCCAATGTCTTCCGCCCGGCCTCCTATATGACCACGGCCTTGCACCACCTCGGCCTAGCCGGCCTCATTGGCGCTGGATTGTTCCTCGTTGCAGTAGGTGTGCTCTTCATCTCATGGCGGGCCGTCTTGATCCCTGTTGTGGCTGTCCCGCTGTCACTAGCATCGGCGGCCTGGGTGCTACACCTGCGAGGTGAGACGCTCACCACGATGACGCTGCTCGGCCTTGCTGCGGCCACGGCGGTGGTGGTCGACGACGTGGTCGGTGATGTGGCCGCGCTGCGTAGCCGGCAGTTGGCGGCTGGCCCCGATCGCCCCAGCCTCAGCTCAATCATGGGCGATCTTGTCTCGGCTCGGCGCGGACCACTGCTCGTCGGCTTGGTGATGGCGGTCCTGGTCATGGCGCCTATCCTCGCCATCGGCGGAGTATGGAATGCCTTCACCTGGCCACTTGCCGCAACCTACGTCCTCGCGGCAGTCACCTCGCTGCTGGTGGCGCTGATAGTTACGCCCGCGCTGGCCGTTCTCCTGCTGCGTGACGGCCGGCAGGAGTTCCGAGCTGGCCCGCTTGACCGGTGGATCCGCAGCGGTGCCGATCGTCTTGCCATGCCGGCGATTGCGAAGCCCGGTGTGGTCGGGCTCGTCGCCGGCGTACTGGCGATTGGCGCAATCCTGGTCGCCTGGCTGGCCCCCAGTGGACCTGTGCTTCCGACGCTGCAGGATCGCAATGTCTTGGTACGCGTACAAGGGGCGCCAGGCACCTCCTTGACTGAAATGAACAGGGTCACCTCAGCCGTGGCTGGCGAGATGCGGGCCGCGCCGGGAATTGAGTCCGCCGGAGCGCACGTCGGCCGCGCGATCACCTCCGATGAGATCGTCGACGTCAATGCCGGCGAGATCTGGCTCACTGTGGCGCCTGATGCTGACTACAACGCGACACTCGCCGGCATACGTGACATCGCGGTCGGTTATCCGGGCGTGCACACCAGCGTCCGGACCTATGCAGAGGACCGTGTCGCCGCAGCCCGGGACAAGGTTGGCGACGAACTGGTGGTCCGTGTCTACGGGGCTGATCTTGCCAAGCTGCGCAACACGGCCGATGACGTCGCAAGCATGATGAGGACAGTGACCGGCGTTCTCTCGCCTCGAGTGGAACCTCAGGTGACCCAGCCAACTCTGCAGATCGAGGTGAATCTCGCCGCCGCACAGCGTCACGGCCTTCGGCCAGGCGACGTACGCCGGGAAGCCACCACATTGATCTCGGGCCTGCCCGTCGGGAACCTCTATGAGGAGCAGAAGGTCTTCGATGTGGTGGTCTGGGGCGGACCCGCAATTCGGCAGAGTCTTTCTGATCTCGAGCAGCTGCGCATCGATACGCCGTCGGGCACTCAGGTTCGGCTGGGCGAGGTGGCAACTGTGCGCATCGCTCCCGACCCTGCGGCGATCACTCACAACAGCGTGTCGAGAAGCCTTGACATAACGGCAGTCGTCAATAGTCGAAGCGCCGCCGATGTGTCGCAGGAAGTGACCTCACGTCTGCGCGGGATGGCCTTCCCCTACGAGTACCACGCTGAGGTGCTGGGAGATGCCGCTCAGCGGCAATCCGGCCAGCTTCGGGTGGCGGCCATTGCCGCGGTCGTGGTTCTGCTCAGCTTCTTGATCTTGCAGGCAGCGACGGGGAGCTGGGGCCTGGCGGGGGCGTTGCTCCTGACCCTGCCCGTAGCCGTAGCCGGGGGCGTGTTGGTTGCGCCGCTGGTAGGCGGAGTGAGGTCGATCGGCGTCTTGGTTGCCCTCTTCGCGCTCCTCGCGCTGGTCATCCGACAAGCCTTGGTCTTCGCACGCCGGGCCCGCGAACTCGGTGCCGAGCCGGGGGCAAGTCCACGCGCTGTCGTCCAGCAAGCTGTGCGCGAAGTCGCGCCAGCGGTCGTCGGTGTCGCACTCGTGATAGCAGCCATCCTGATTGCGCCCGCTGTGATGGGCACGACGGCCGGCTTGGAAGCATTCCATCCCTTCGCGGTCAGCATGTTGGCCGGTCTCGTGACGGCAACTCTCGTCTCGCTCGTCGCAGTGCCCGCTTTCTACCTGGCGATCGCTAACCGGGGCCTGTTGAAACAACAGGGGCGTACGGCGACGACGACCCCTGCAACCGCATCTGAAACTGAGGTGAATTCATGAAGCTCCGTGGTCTGGCCGCATCACTCACGGTTCTTGCGGCGATAACTGTCGGTGCCAGCGGCTGCAGTGAGGCCGGGGCGTCGAACGAAGAAAACCCAGAGACGGCAGTCACTGTCGAGGAACCCGCCGAAGAAGGCCAGCCCGCGCGTCTTACGGTCAGCGAGCGCGCCGAACAACGGCTCGGCCTCCGTACCGAGCCGGTTCGTCCGCTGACGGGCCAGGCAGGAGGTGCGACTGAGGTCATCGCGTACTCCGCCGTGGTCTACGACGAGAACGGCAAGTCCTGGACGTTCTCGGCGCCGTCGCCGCGAACCTACATCCGGGTGCCCATCGTGATCACCTCGATTACCGGCCAGACCGTCCAGCTCAAGAGCGGTCCGCCAGTGGGAACTCAGGTTGTGGTTGTGGGCGCGCCCGAGTTGGTGGGCGCCGAGGCCGGGATCAGCGGTGAGGAGTGATGGCCCAGCCGCTTGAGACCAAGCCGCGCCAGACCTTGATGCGCTGCATCGTTGGGACCAGCCTGAACTACCGCTTCCTCGTTGTCGCTGTTGGTGCCTTGCTGATGGTCTTCGGCGTTGCCACGCTCCCATCCACGCGGGTTGATGCCTTTCCGGAGTTCGCGCCGCCACGGGTAGTCATCCAGACTGCCTGCCTCGGTCTTTCAACCTCCGATGTGGAGCAGTTGGTGACCGTGCCGCTGGAGCAGGCCCTCAATGGTGTCGAGGGTCTGGAAGATATGCGGTCCAAGTCAGTGCCGCAGCTCTCGGCGATCGAGCTGATCTTCAAACAAGGTTTCAATGAGCTGAAGGCTCGGCAGCTCGTGCAGGAGCGGATGACGGCGGTAGCCGCCACGCTGCCGACCTGGGCGGCGCCGCCAGTCATGCTGGCGCCGGTGTCGGCCACCGGTCGAGCGGTCCAGATCGGGATGACATCGAAGGACCATTCCCTGATTCAGATGTCGATGTCTGCGTACTGGACGATCCGGGCTCGGCTGCTCGAGGTTCCCGGCGTGGCGAACGTCGCTCTCTGGGGAGAGCGCCTGCAGATGATGCAGGTTCAGGTCGAGCCGCCCAAGATGGAGGCGCAGCATGTTGCGCTGAACGAGGTCATGGAGGCCACGGCGGATGCGGTCGATTCCGGTCTGCTGCGGTTCTCCAGCGGTTCGATTATTGGCACGGGCGGAATGGTCGAGTCACCTAACCAGCGGATCAATGTTCGCAACGTGCTGCCCATCATCACCCCCGATGATCTTGCCAAGGTGCCGCTGCATGCGGACGGTGGCGGCAGCAAGAACGTCAAGATCGGCGATGTCGCACGTGTCGTCGAAGATCATCAGCCGCTGATCGGCGATGCCGTGATCAATGACAGTCCCGGTCTGTTGCTCGTCGTCGAGAAGCTGCCCTGGGCGAACACGGTTGAGATGACCAAGGGCGTTGAGGAAGCGATCCGGTCGCTGGAACCGGGTTTGCCTGGAGTGCAGTTCGACACCACGATCTTTCAGCAGGCGAACTTCATTACCGCGTCGATTCATAACTTGACGCAGGCATTGGTGCTCGGGTTCGTGCTCGTCATCGTGATCTTGGCATTGTTCCTCTTCGAGTGGCGGGTGGCCTTGATCAGCATCCTCACCATCCCGCTATCACTGATGACCACGCTGCTGATCTTGTACTGGCGAGGGGAAACGATCAACACCATGACCCTCGCCGGGTTGGTGATCGCCTTGGGGGCGGTGGTGGACGACGCCATCATCGACGTCGAGAACATCGTCAGACGATTACGACAGCACCGGCTGTCGGGTGGCGAGGGCTCGACTGCGTCGGTGATCTTGAACGCCTCGCTAGAGGTACGGGGCCCGATCGTCTACGCCACTTTGATCATCGTGGCGGCGGCGGTACCAATATTCCTGCTCCAGGGACTGACCGGCGCGTTCTTTCGCCCGCTGGCACTTTCCTACACGCTTGCGATTGTCGCCTCGCTAGTCGTCGCACTCACCGTGACGCCAGCCCTGGCGTTGATCTTGCTTGGACGATCCAAGATCGAGCGGCGTACGTCGCCCGTGGTGACAGTCCTGCAGCGCGGCTACACCGCAGCCCTCTCGCGCATCGTTGTTAAGCCTCGGCGGGCGTACGCGATCTTTCTGCTGGTCACCGTCATCGGCATCGCACTGACACCGCTGCTCGGCCAGTCGTTGTTCCCCGGCTTCAAGGAACGGGACTTCTTGATCCACTGGGTGACCCAGCCTGGGACGTCCGCTGCGGAGATGCAGCGGACCACTCTCGCGGTCAGCAAGGAACTTCGCCAGATTCCTGGGGTCCGCAACTTCGGGGCTCATATCGGTCAGGCGTTCCTCGGCGAGGAGGTTGCCGGGGTCAATCTCGGTGAAAACTGGGTGAGTATCGACCCCTCGGTGGACTACGACTCGACCCTCGACAAGATCGAAGACGTCAATGACGCCTATGCCGGTCTGTTCCGGGAAACCCAGACATATCTCGACGAACGCATCGAGGAAGTGATTTCGGGTGGCAAGGAGCCGATCGTCGTTCGCGTCTATGGTCAGAACTTGTCAGTGCTACGCGAGAAGGCGGACGAAATCGAGAAGATCATGGGCACGATCGAGGGCGTCCAAGATCAGCACACCGATATCTCGACCGATGTCCCGCAACTTCAGGTCGAAGTGAATCTTGCCAAGGCCGAAAAGTATGGACTGAAGCCAGGCGACGTACGCCGCGCCACTGCGACTCTGGTCGCCGGTGAGGAGGTTGGCGACATCTTCCGTGCTGGCAAGGCGTATGACGTCATGGTCTGGAGCACGCCGCAGACGCGAACCAGCGTGCCCGACATCCAGAATCTGCGCATTGACACGCCATCGGGCAAGACCGTGCGGCTCGCTGACGTGGCGAGGGTGTCGCTGCAACCAACTCCGAACGCGATCGACCGCGAGGGCGACTCCCGCCGGTTAGACGTCAGCGCGACGTTCGAGGGTGACCTCGGTGGAGTCGTCGGACAGCTCGAGCAGAAGCTCAAGGATGTCAAGTTCGAGCAGGGATATCACGCTGAGATCCTCGGCGAGTGGCAGGAGCGCGAGTCGGCGCAGCGCACGCTGCTGGTGACTGCGATCGGTGCGGCAGTGGCGATCCTGCTCTTGTTGCAGGCCTCGTTCGGCAGCTGGCGGCTGGCTCTGCTGAGCTTCCTGACCCTGCCGATGGCTCTGGTGGGCGGCGTGATCGGAGCGTTCCTCGGCGGGGGAGTGGTCTCGCTCGGATCGCTGGTCGGATTCTTCACAGTGTTCGGCATAGCCGCTCGGAACGGCATTTTGTTGATCAACCACTTCCAGCATCTTGAACGTGAAGAAGGCATGACGTTCGGGCGGGACTTGGTGGTGCGTGGGGCCCGAGAACGGCTGTCTCCGATCTTGATGACCTCGCTCGCGACAGGTCTGGCGTTGATCCCATTGGTGATCTTCGGCGAACGTCCGGGCCAGGAGATCGAGCATCCGCTGGCAATCGTCATTCTCGGCGGCCTGGTCACCTCGACCCTGCTCAACCTGTTCGTGACGCCGTCGCTGTACCTACGGTTTGGCAAGTCACGCAAGGAGCAGGAGCCGGAAGAAGCAGCCGCCACGGAGCCGGAGCCCCAGCCGGCCTAGGTTGCCGCGTGTCGAACGTCTCGGCGTACGACACGCGGCAAATATGCCGGAATCGGTTGACGGGGTTCACCGGACGGTCCAGGCTGATCTCCGGAGTGGGCTGGATGGGCCAGCTCATATTGCTCGGCTCGGGTCGCCAGGCCTGGGCCCATCTCGGGGGAGACACTCTTGCGCAAGAAACCAATGCTCGCTGCAGTCGGTGCCGCATGCTCCGCGCTGTTGCTCGTTACGCCGCTACCGGCTCGGCTACGCCGAAAGTGCCGACCCCGAAGCTCGTCTCGGACGCTCTGGCGGCACCGTTCAACATCGCCTTCAAGGGCTACAGTCCGTACGTCGCGGACGGCGGCCTGAACCAAGTCGTCCGGGTCCGGCGCGACGGTACCCTGAAGCCCATCGTCTCCGACGCGCCCGGCACGTCGGGGCTGGCATTCTCCAAGTCCGGCCGGTACCTGGCTTACACCACCACAGAGGGCGGCGAGGGCGAGCCGCCGGGGCCCATTACTGCCAGCGGCTTAAACATCAAGAAGCGTCACAAGGCCCCGATCTACGCGGACACCCTGGCTTACGAGCAGGCGAATAACCCGGACCAGCGCGTGCATTACGGTGTCCGCAAGCCGCCCCAGTGTCTGAAGGACGCACTCGGCGATCGGGCAAGCTATAAGGGCGCGGTGGATTCTCACGCGTACTCGGTCGCCCGGTACAAGAACAAGTGGGTGGTCGCCGACGCGGGCGGCAACGACCTGTTGTGGGTGACTAATCGCGGCAAGATCTCCACTCTGGCCGTGCTGCCGAGCCAGCCGGT
>Ga0307299_10000649_pt1 | contig 11619 bp, 6 predicted proteins | sample ER_DNA_159_FD_194466 | JGI IMG/M metagenome (GOLD analysis project Ga0307299, IMG submission 194466) | Bulk soil microbial communities from the East River watershed near Crested Butte, Colorado, United States - ER_DNA_159 | ecosystem: Environmental > Terrestrial > Soil > Floodplain | place: USA... | reverse complement strand
TCTTCGGGCTCTCCGGCACCGGGAAGACGACGCTCTCGGCCGACCCCGAGCGCAAGTTGATTGGCGACGACGAGCATGGGTGGTCCGACCAGGGCGTGTTCAACTTCGAGGGCGGGTGCTACGCCAAGGTCATTCGGCTGTCGCGCGACGGCGAGCCCGAGATCTTCGCGACCACGCGCCGCTTCGGGACGGTGCTCGAAAACGTGGTCGTGGATCCCGAGTCGCGCGCCATCGACCTCGAGTCGGACGAGATCACGGAGAACACGCGGGCGTCGTATCCCATCCACTTCATCCCCAACCACATCCCGGGGGGAATGGCGGGACATCCGTCACACATCGTGTTCCTGACGTGCGATGCCTTCGGGGTGATGCCGCCGATCGCGCACCTCACGCCCGCCCAGGCGATGTACCACTTCGTGTCGGGATACACCGCCAAAGTCGCCGGCACGGAGCGGGGCGTGACCGAGCCGAAGGAGACGTTCTCGGCGTGCTTCGGCGCGCCGTTCTTGCCGCTCCACCCGCACGTGTACGCGGAGATGCTGGGCGCACGGATCGCGCAACACGGCGTGCAATGCTGGCTCGTGAACACGGGCTGGACCGGTGGACCGTTCGGCACCGGGCACCGCATGCGTCTATCGCACACGCGCGCGATGATTCGTGCCGCCCTGTCGGGCCGGCTCGACCGTGTGCCGGTGCGGCGCGAGCCGGTGTTCGGCCTCGAGGTGCCGCAGCACGTCCCCGGTGGCGTTCCCGACGACGTGCTCGATCCGCGCCGCACCTGGGGCGACGCCGCCGCCTACGACACGCAGGCAGCGCGGCTCGCCGGCATGTTCCGCAAGAACTTCGAGCAATTCGCCGAGCGGGTGCACAGCGCCGTGCGGGAGGCCGGCCCCAAGTCTTGACGCGGTTCGAGGTCATCCGCGATCCGCTCTGGAACAACGTCCGCCTCGAGCCGGAGGCCCTCGCGGTCGTGGACACGCCGGCCGTGCAGCGCCTCCGCTACGTGCGCCAGCTCGGTCACGCCTTCCTCGTCTATCCCGGCGCCACGCATACTCGGTTCGAGCACGCGGTCGGGACGTACCACCTGGCGCGCCGGGTGCTCGCGCAGCTCGACGAGCTCGAGGGCCGCCGTCCTGACCAGGCCGAGGGGCTCACAGTGCGGATCGCCGCCCTGCTCCACGACATCGGCCACTATCCGTTTTCTCATGCGCTCGAGGAAGCCGGGCTGCCGCACCACGAGGACCTGGCAGCGCGCCATCTCACGACCGGCCCGCTCGCCGGCGTGCTCGAGGGCCTCGGCGTTCCCGCGTCGCGGCTGCTGCCGCTGATCCAGGGCACGAGCCCGTCGCCCCTCGCGGGGATCGTGGCGGGGTCGCTGGATGTCGACAAGCTGGATTACCTGTCGCGCGACGCGACGATGTGCGGCGTGCCCTACGGCGTGATCGACGTGGACCGGCTGCTGACGTCGCTGACGCTGGCGGATGGACGGCTGGCGCTGCACGCCAAGGGTCTCGCCGCGCTCGAGTCGTTGTTGTTCGCGAAGTACCAGATGTATCGCAACGTCTACTGGCACCACGCCGTGCGCAGCGCGACGGCGATGTTCAAGCGGTTGGTGCGGCGCACGATCGCCGCGGGCCGAATGTCCGCGGAGACGGTGGCGGTCGCGACCGACGACGGCCTGACCCACGAGCTGCAGCAGCACGACGCGACCGGGCTCGCCGCCGCCCTGCGGGAGCGGCGTCTCGCCAAGCGGGCGCTCGATCTCGCCGGCACCGACCTGCCCGCGGAGACCGCGACCTGGCCGGCGACGGACCCCGACTTGCTGCAGCGCGTGGAAGAGCGTCTGGCGCGTGACGCGGGGCTCGGCCCCGACGAGCTGTTCCTCGACTTCCCATCGAAGCCCGGCATGCTGGACGTGACGATCCCCGTGGTCGGCCGCTCGGGGGGCGCGGCGCAGCACATCGGTTTGCCGCGCGTGGCGGCGGAGCTGCACCGGTCGGCTCAGCGCCTGCGCGTGTTCGTGATGCGGCCGGTGAACATCCCGGCGAAGAAGATCATCGATCTGGTGACGACACCGAACCCCTAAACCTTCGGCGCTGTCGTCTCTCCGGACGTCCGCGGCCGTTTGGAAGTCTGTTGCGTGGTGTCGTTCGGGTCTGGCGTCGGGGCGTCCACGGAGTCGATGCGCACGATGATGGCCGTGATGTTGTCGAGACCACCGTGGCGGTTGGCTTCGGCGATGAGCAAGTCCACTTCTTCCTGCGGCATCCGCTCGGGCGAGAGGATCTCGGCGAGCTGGTAGTCTTCCAGCATCCCCGTCAGGCCATCCGAGGCCAACAAGAACACGTCCTTCGGCTTCACGGTCCCCGCGTACGTGTCCGGCATGACGTCGCTGTTCGCACCGACACAGCGCGTGATCACGTTGCTGTAGGGGTGCGAGCGCGCCTGCTCCGGGGTCAGGTACCCCGCGTCCACCTGCTCCTGGACGTACGAGTGGTCCTTGGTGACCTGGCTGAGCCGACCGTCGCGCAGCAGATAGGCGCGGCTGTCGCCGACCTGGCCGATAAGGAAGCGCGTCTCATACAGCGCGAGCGCCGTGACGGTGGTCCCCATCCCGCGCTTGTCGTGCTCGGTCAGCGTGCGCTGGAAGATCGCACCGTTGGCCGTGCGGATCGCCGTCCGCATCCGCTCCGCGACTTGGTGGTCGTTCATGCCGCGCAACGAATCCAGCTCGCGCGCCACGAAGCGCACGGCCATCTCGCTGGCCACCTCACCGGCCGCGTGGCCCCCCATCCCGTCGGCGACGATGAAGATGCCGCGGTCGGGAACCATGAGGTAGCTGTCCTCATTTCCCGACCGGATGATGCCGACATCGGTGCGGCCTGCGGAGGTGATGTGCACGCGAATCCTAGATGAACATCCAGTACATGACGGCAACGAACGCCAGCATCAGCACGGCCGCGCTCCCCCCACACCCCTTGCCCTTCTTCTTCTCTGCCACCACCGGCGGCCGAGCTTTGGGCTTGGTCTTGGCAGGCGCCGGGGCTGGTGCCGGCTTCGCCGCGGGCGGCGGCGCGGGTTTCGGCGCCGGCGGCGCAGCACCGGGCTTCATGACTTCCATCATCCGCGTGCCGCCCCCCTTGGCGACGCCCGCGGAATCGTCGGTCGGCTCGAACACCAGCGAGATGTCGCCGAAGCGCACGGTGACGCCCGGCGAGAGCGGCGTCTCCCCCTGGACGCGATCCCCGTCGACGAACGTTCCGTTCGTCGAGTCGAGGTCGACGAGCACCCAGATGCCTTCGCGCCGCTGCAGCTTGGCGTGCGTGGTGGACACCGACTCGTCGGGAATCACCAGGTCGTTGTAGTCCGCGCGGCCGATATTGGCCACGGGAGTCTTCACAACCAGGCGCTGCCCCTTCAGGGCACCCGAGCGAACTAGGAAATTCCCCAGCACCGGCGCATTGCCTCCTCCCCCAGCCACGGCCGGGGGGCCGTGCATCGTCTGCTTGAGCCGCTCGCCCGCCCCTGCCGGCGGTGCCGGAGGAGGGGGCGAGCTTGGAGTCTGGGGCGCGACCGACGGTGTGCTGGCGGCCGGCCCCGGCTTAGGGTTTGGGACGGCTTGCGACGCCGCGTCGGCATAGAAGCGAAAGTTCTCGTCGCCGATGCGGATCACGTCGGCCCGCGCCAGGAGGCGCTGGCCCTCGACCCGCACTTCGTTGACAAAGGTGCCGTTCGTGCTGGAATCGACGACGAGGTAGCCCTTGGGGGTCTGCACGATCTCGGCGTGGCGGCGCGATACGTCCTTCCCCGAGACGACGACATCGCAGGTGGCGTCGCGCCCGAACACCAGGGACGCACCGGCGATGGCATACTCGCGCCCGTCGGTCAGTGACACGACGCGGCCCCCGGTGTTCGAGGTCGCCTTCCCCGCGCTGCGCGCTTCGGATTGGGCCTTCGCCATCGCTTCGGGGAGGTTCATCGCCTGGACGTATTGGGTGCTGCCGCTGCGGCGCTCGTCTACGAAGGTCAGCTCCTGGCCCGCGACTTCGACCTTGTCGCCGTGGAGCAACGGCGTCGGCTCAGCGCCCAGGCGGACCCCGTTGATCAGGACGTCCGCCTCGGGAACCGCCTTGGTGATCACGACCTGCCCGTCTGGAAAACCTTTGAGCTTGGCGTGGCGCGGGAGAACCCCGGCAATGGTGAGATGGATGGCGCTGCCGGGGTCGCTTCCCAGGAACACGTCCCCTGCAGGGATCGTGAACTTGCGCCCACCCATTTCAAGTAACGCCATGCACGCGCTCCTCCCACCGAATTGTGGCCAGGCGGGGAAGTTACGCCGGGCCGTATAACTGGGCAAGGAAGCAGGGTTTACGTGGCCAGCACCGATTCTTCGCGCCCGATCAACCCGCGCCGCAGCCAGTTCCAGAAGAGCAGCGAGCCCACGATGACCGTCGCGTAACTGTTGATGAACCGCCAAATGAGGGTGTAGCTCGGCGTCAGCTCGCGCGGCACGTAGATGGACATCACCGCCGCGGAGATCAACTCGGCAAGCCCCGAGCCTCCGGGCGTGGGCGCAAAGTACAAAAGGAAGGTGAGGAAGGTCTGCACGAGGAGGATGTCAGTGAAGTCCGCGGGGATTCCCAGCACACGCAGCGTGACGTACCCGGCGAGCAGCTTGTTCGCGTGCGATGGCGCCGAAATCAGGATGGCCACGAGCAGTGTGAACAGTCCCTTCGGACTCCCGAACGCCACCATGCACGCGTGGGCGCGGTCGATGCCCTCGGAGAGGGCCGACATCTGGGCCGCCGCCCTCTCGCTGCGAAGCGCCAGGCGCCCCGCCAGCCACTTCACCAGGCGGCGCAGCGCGTCGGGGAAGAAAATGGCGACGAGCATCACCGCCCCGATCAGGCCGAACAGCGTCAGACTGGTCTTGAAGAGGCCGTACAGGGTGATGCCCAGGACCAGCCCATGCTGCTCCAGCGACCGCCCGGCGCCGAACCAGATCGCCAGGGGTCCGGCGATCGCGAAGAAGGCGACCGTGGCGACGAACGTCATGAATACCGATGTCAGCGCTTCGGGGAGCTTCACGCCCGCCCGGCGCATCGTCCAGATGATCATGGGGGAGGCGCCCGAATTGAACGGCGTCAGGTAGGCCCCCCACGCCCCCATCCCCCCCGCCAGGACCATGTCGCGCAGCCGGACCGTGGGATGGACGTGGCGGGCGCAGACCCACAGGCGGAGACCACCACCGATCCAGTCCATCGATGCAAGCGCCAATCCGACCACCATCCAACCCCAATGGAGGCTCAGGAACGGCGTGAGGAACACGTCGAGGCGGTCCCCGAACCGGATGAGGTAGTAGCCGAACAGGATCGCGACCCCTGCGAGCGAGATCCCGGCGAAGAGCTCGAGGCCGCGGCGCAGCAGGCGCGGGGTTAGGGCTAGGGCCATCTGAGCGCCAAAGCTGTTATTTTAGAAGGTTATGCGCCATCCCCCCGAGCAGGTCGTCCTCCGCAACGTGCGGCAGCACAACCTGAAGGGCATCACCGTCGCCTTCCCCAGGCGGGCGCTGTCGGTCGTGACTGGGCCCTCCGGGTCCGGCAAGAGCTCCCTGGCATTCGACACACTCTACGCCGAGGGCCAGCGCCGGTACATCGAGTCGCTCTCGACGTATGCCAAGCAGTTCCTCGAACGGATGCCGAAGCCCCTCGTAGACTCCATGGAGGGGCTGTCCCCCGCGGTCGCGATCGAGCAGAAGAACCCCACGACGTCGAGTCGCTCCACGGTCGGGACCGCGACGGAGATCTATGACTTCCTGCGCCTGTTGTGGGCGCGGGCGGGAACGCAGGCGTGTGTGCGGTGCGGCCAGGACGTCAGAGTGGATACGGTGCAGGAAGTGGTCGATGCGATTCTGGTCAGCGCGCAGACCGGGGATCCTGTAGGGGCGCAGCATGCTGCGCCCCTACCAGACCACGCGCCCCTACACGACGCCATCATGATCACGTTCCCCCTCCCTACCTCGGCGCACCGCCCTGACGTCGAGGTCGCCGCCCAACTGCGTGCCGCAGGGTTCGTCCGCGCGCAGATCGACGGCGAGGTCGCCCGGCTGGACGAGGCCGATGCAGAAGGACGAGTTCGCGGGGCCAAAGAGGTACTGGTGGTCGTGGATCGGATTGCCGCCACTGACGACAACCGGGGGCGGCTCGCCGATGCGGTCGCCACGGCGTTCAATGAGGGCGAGGGCGTCGCCCTGGCGCTCTCGAACGGCGACCGGCGCCGCTTTTCGGAGCACCCCACGTGCTCCGCCTGCGGCTCGCCGGCCCCGCTGCTCGGACCGACGCTCTTCTCCTTTAATAACCCGCGCGGCGCGTGCCCCGGGTGCAACGGCTTCGGTGCGGTGCTCGAGTACGACGAATCGCTCATCGTCCCCGATCCCGCTCGCTCGCTGGCCGCTGGGGCGCTCGACCCCTGGACCAAGCCGCGTTACGAAGGACGGCGCCGGTTGCTGCGCGAGACGGCGCGCGCGCGGCGCATTCCGTTGGACGCGCCGTGGCGCGATCTCGCCAAGGAAGACCGGCGCTTCTTGCTGCGCGCCAGCGAAGGCCGCTACCTCGGCATTTTTCCTTTCCTCGAGCGGCTCGAGGAAAAACGCTACAAGCAATACATCCGGGTCTTCCTGCGGCAGTATCAGCTCGCGAAGACCTGCCCCGCCTGCCACGGCGCGCGGCTCAAGCCCGAGGCCCTCGCGGTCCGCGTCGCCGGCAAGACGATCGCCGCCGCGACGGCGCTCACCGCCACCGACCTCGCCACGTGGCTCGGCGGCCTCGACTTGCCACCGTTCAAACAGCAGGTGGCGGACCACATCCTCGGTGAGCTGACCGCCCGTGTCAGCTTCGTGAACGACGTCGGGTTGGGGTACCTCACGCTCGATCGTCTGACCCGCACCCTGTCTGGGGGCGAAGCGCAGCGCATCGCGCTCTCCAACGCGCTCGGCTCGCACCTCGTGGACACGCTCTACGTGCTCGACGAGCCGTCGATCGGCCTGCACCCCGCCGACGTGGACCGGCTGCTCGGGCTGCTGCGTCGTCTCTCGGGCGCCGGCAACACCGTCGTCGTGGTGGAGCACGATCCGGCCGCGATGCGCGCCGCGGACTGGATGGTCGAGCTCGGCCCCGCGAGTGGGACGAACGGCGGGCAGCTCGTGTACCAGGGCCCCGCGGCGGGAGTGCGCGAGGCGGGCACACTCACGGGCCAATACCTGACCGGCGAGAAACGCATCGGGGTCCCGTCGGCGCGGCGCCCGGCGGCCCGCTGGCTCAGCATCCAAGGCGCGCGGCTGCACAACCTCATGGGCGTGAGCACCCGGATTCCGCTCGGCACACTCACGGTCGTGACCGGAGTCTCCGGATCGGGCAAGTCGACGCTGGTGCACGACGTGCTGTACCGCCAGCTCGAGTCGCGGCTCAAGGGAACGCACAGCGCCAAGCAGCACCTGGGCGAGCCGGTTGGCACCGTTGCGGCGCTCAAGGGGTGGGAGCAGCTCGAGGACGTCGTGCTGATCGACCAGGCGCCGATCGGCCGCACGCCGCGATCGAACCCGGTGACGTACGTGAAGGCGTTCGACGAGCTACGCGCGCTGTTCGCTGCCGAGGCGCTGTCGCGGGCGCGCGGCTACACGCCGAGTACATTCTCGTTCAATGTGGCGGGGGGCCGGTGCGAAGCGTGTGAGGGCGCGGGGCACGTCCTGGTGGAGATGGTCTTTCTCGCCAACGTCTTCGTGCCATGCGAAGCATGTGGCGGCAAGCGGTTCAAGCGCGAAGTCCGAGAGGTCAAACTGCAGGGGCAGTCGATCGACCAAGTGCTCGAGTGGACCGTGGACGAGGCGATCCAGCGCTTGTATCGTCATCCTCGCCTCGGGCGCCCGCTGTGGCACCTGCAGCAGGTCGGACTGGGTTACCTGCGGCTCGGCCAGCCTGCCACGACGCTGTCGGGTGGCGAGGCGCAGCGTCTCAAGATCGCGCGTGAGCTGGCGGTGGCCGCCGGGCGCACGCGCGGGAAGCGCAAGCTCTACATTCTCGACGAGCCCACGACCGGGCTGCATCTCGACGATGTGCGGGTACTGTGCCGCGTGCTCGACCGGCTGGTGGACGCGGGGCACACGGTGCTGGTGATCGAGCATAACCTCGACGTCATCAAGCGGGCCGACTGGGTGATCGATCTGGGGCCGGGGGCCGGGGCGCAGGGGGGCCGCATCGTCGCCGAGGGAACGCCGGAAGAGGTGGCCACGGTGGCCGCCTCGGTGACGGGCCGGTATCTCGAGGGAGGAGGGCTCGCGTGAAGCCGCGGCACGCAGACGCGCTGCTCGTCGCCGCGACGGCAGTGTGGGGCGTGAGCTTCGTGGTGGTCAAGGGCTCGCTCTCGCTGGCGCCTCCGCTGACGTTCCTCGCGATTCGGTTCGCCGTCGCGACCGTAGCGCTCGCCCCGTTCACCGACTTCGCCACGCCTCCGTCCAAGGCCGAGTGGCGCGGCGGCCTGCTGCTCACCGCGTTGCTCGCCATCGGGTTCGCCGCGCAGGCGGTCGGTCTCCAATACACGACGCCGGCGCGCTCGGCGTTCATCGTGGCGATCTCGTCGGTGCTCGCACCGGTGGTGGCGTTTGCCGTGCTGCGGCAGCGGCTCCGGTGGATCGTCGCGGTGGCGGTCGTGATCGCCGGTGGCGGGATCTATCTGCTCACCGCGCCCGACGGCGGTGGGTTGAACCGCGGGGACCTGTGGACCCTGATCACCGCCACAGTATTCGGCGGGCACATCGTCGCCGTGGCGGAGCTGTCCAAGCGCCACGATGCGCTGCGGCTGGTGTGGTTTCAGATGGCTGGGACGGCCATCGCCGCCGGTCTCCTGGCGGGCGCGATCGAGCCTACCCGCATCGCGTGGTCGGCGGCGCTGGTCGGGGCCTTGCTCTTCACCGGCGTCGTTGCCACGGCGCTAGCGCTCGTGTGGCAGATGCGGGCGCAGCGTCACATGTCCACGTCGCGTGCGGCCCTCCTGCTCTGCTTCGAGCCGGTGTTCGCGACGATCACGTCGTGGCTGTGGCTCGGGGAGCGGCTGTCGGTAACCCAGTGGGCGGGGGCGGCGCTGATCGTGGCGGGAATGATCCTGGCGGAATTGCCCCAACCTCCGAAACGCGAGGTGGCTCTGTAGGACTCGTCTGACAGCGTCCTGCAACACCTTGCAACATTGTAGAGTGACCCCCTCATAGCAGGGCCTCAAAGGTGCGCCTCAGGCTTCCGACCGACCTCAAGCTCCCCCTCTTCATTAGTGGGCTGCTCTTTGTCGTCATCGGCGGCTTCTGGTGGGTGGCCTACAGAACCGTGCAGCAGTCGGCCCTCGAGGCCGCGGCCGAGCGCTTGGAGCGCGTGACCCGGCAGCTGCACGACAACTTGCGGAGCGGGCTGCCCCAACGTTTCGCCGACGCGCAACAGCTCGCCGCCCGGCCGGCGGTCCGCGGCTTCCTCGGCAACGCCAGCCGGGACACCCGCGCCGCCGCCATCGCCGAACTCACGCGCTTCACAACGCTCGACCCCGTCAACGCCGCCGTCGAGATCTGGGATAGTACGGGCCTCCGTTTGCTCGCCGTGGGGCGTCCCCTACCTCCTCTCGAGCCGTCGGCCGCGCGTGCGCTCCGCGACTCGGCTGCCGGTGTTGCCGGTGCCGCCGTCGGCCCGCTGCGCAGCCTCGGCGACTCGGTGTTTTTTCCGGTGGTCGCTCCCATCACCGTGGGCCGCCGCGCGGGCGCTGTCGTGAATTGGCGGCGCCTGGCAAGCTCACCTCAAGGCCTGACGCAGATCCGGGAATTCATCGGTTCGGGCGCCGCCCTTTACGTGGGGAATAGCGACGGAGACGTGTGGACGGATCTCCTGGGGCGCGTCGAGAGTCCGCCGGGTCCCGCCAGGGCAGGCGCGGGCCTCATCGAATACCAACGGTCGGGGCGGAAGTGGTTTGTCGCCTGGCGGATGCCCATACGTGGTACCCCGTGGCACCTCCTGGTCGAATTCCCCCGGGAGCGGGTGTACGCTGCCCATCGGATTCTCCTGCGGCGCCTCGCGCTGGTCGCCCTCGGCCTCATCATCGTGGGTGGCATCGGTGCCGGGCTGGTGGAGCGGCGGCTGCAGGCGTCGGAGGGTCGTCTGGCCGCGATTGTGCGGGCGGCGCTCGACGCCCACGTCACGATGGACGACCGTGGCACCATCGTGACCTGGAATCCTCAAGCGGAGGCCCTCTTCGGGTGGCCCGCGCCCGACGTCGTCGGACGGCACGTCGCCGACATCATCGTGCCTCCCGCTCATCGGGAGGCGCATTGGCGCGGCCTCCAACACTTCCTGAAGAGCGGCGAGGGCCCGATTCTCAACCGTCGGCTCGAGCTCCTCGCCCTCCGGCGCGACGGAACGGAGGTCGCCGTCGAGCTCGCCGTCGCGCCGATCCGCCTGGGCAACTCGTGGATCTTCAGCGCATTCATCCGTGACATCAGCGAACGCAGCCGGCTGGAGCAACAGCTCCGCCAGGCCCAGAAGATGGAGGCGGTGGGCCGGCTCGCGGGTGGGATCGCCCACGACTTCAACAACCTCCTCACGGCCATCTTCGGCTACGCTGACCTCCTCGCCGAAGACTTGCCACCGGATAGTCCGGCGTTGGCGGACGTGAGCGAAATCCGCACGGCGGCCACGCGCGCGTCGGCCCTCACACGACAGCTCCTCGCGTTCAGCCGGCAGCAAGTGCTCCAGCCGGTCGTGCTGAACGTGATCGACGTCGTGGGGGATCTCGAGAACATGCTGCAGCGAGTACTGGGGGAAGACGTCGAGCTGGAGGCCCATTTCGCCGCTGACCTGGGGAACATACGGGCGGATCAGGGCCAGCTCGAGCAGGTCATCCTCAATCTGGCCGTCAACGCGCGCGATGCCATGCCGACCGGCGGCAAGCTCACCATCGAAACCGCCAACGTCGAGCTCGACGAGCACTACGCCCAGACGCACCGGCCTGTCGTCCCGGGGCGGTACGTGATGATCGCCGTCAGTGATACCGGCGTCGGCATGGACGCGGCGACTCAGGCCAGGATCTTCGAGCCGTTCTTCACGACCAAGGAGGCGGGCCGCGGCACCGGACTGGGCCTGGCCACCGTGTACGGAATCATCAAGCAGCTCGGCGGGAACGTATGGACCTACAGTGAGCCCGGGCGGGGCACGTCGTTCCGAATCTACCTGCCCCGGGTCGACGAGGCGATCCAGCCCGCCGAACCCAGGTCGGACGCGGGCGTACGCGGCACCGAGACCATCCTCGTGGTCGAGGATGACGAGGCGCTGCGCTCGATCATCGCGGAAGTGCTCGGGGAGCACGGATACTCGGTCCTGACCGCGTGCAATGGCACGGAAGCGCTGGCGGAGGCCGATCGTGACCGCCGTCCGATCGATCTCGTCATCAGCGACATGGTGATGCCGGGGATGGGCGGCGATGAGCTCTCCAGGCGGCTGGGCAGCCTGCGCTTCCTCTTCATGTCGGGCTACACGGAAGCATCGGCCCAGGAGGGCAGCGCGACACTTGGCGCCGCGTTCCTGCAGAAGCCTT